>WNGJ01012498.1_pt1 | contig 15419 bp, 18 predicted proteins | sample 5400611 | NCBI WGS metagenome assembly WNGJ01 (sample SAMN13153375, study PRJNA577476) | soil metagenome | isolation source: 40 cm soil or saprolite under Garry oak tree replicate 1 | place: USA:California | collected 2016-06-15
CTCTTGCAGTGCTCTTTGCAGAATTGTTCGCTGCTCTCGTAAGTTGAGTTCGAGACGGCGACGATGTCGACGTCGGGATTTTTCTTGAGCGCGGGCAAATGCCGCGTTTTGACGATGTTCCCCGCCCCGACGATCCCGATTCGCAATTTGTTCTTTTGCATTACTGTCCGATGTCGATCTTGTACCGCGTCTGAGGATTGCGCGAGCAAAGTTTGACGGATTAGATCGAGCCTCTGTTCAACAACTCCGAAAGCCTTCGCGAGTAAATCGCTTGACAATCAGCGTGTGCGCGGCACCTTTTGCGCCCTCATTTTTGCTATGTCGAAAGTTTGCACCATCACCGGTTCGAGACCCACACGCGGCAGCGTCATTCGCCGCCGCGGTATGGCCAAGAAAAAGGGCGGCGTCGGCCGCCACGTGACCAAAATGGTGCCGCGTCTGTTCGCGCCGAACCTGCACCAGCACCGGATCTGGGTGCCCGAGCTGAAAAAGTTCGTCCGTGTTCGCGTGACCGCGCGCGGATTGAAGACGATCAACAAAAACGGCGCTTACAAAGCGCTGAAAAAAGCCGGCACGATTTAGGTCCGAGGCGGACTGGCAGTTAACTGCCGCCGATTTCCGTTTCTTCTTCGGTTGTAGAGCCGTCCGCCGCGGCGGACGCCTGTTTATTAGATTCGGTGCTTGATGCAAGCACCGCTACAACTTCTTCCGCCGATTCGTTCGCGGCCGACACGGCCGCCGCTACAGCAGGTTTCGCTTTTGCGCGCGGCAGGTCGAGAGAGCCGTCGTTGAATTCAATCACGTAACCTTCGGTGACCAACCAGCGAAGATCGGACGCGAGCGCCATTTTCACTCGCTCTGCCTCTTCGGCCGACAAATTGACAATCAATTTATCGGCCAGCTCTTTGCGCCCGATTCGCGGCTTCGCTGTAATCGCCTCGAGAATTGTTCGGACTTGCGACGAGACACCGGTTTCTTCGTGCCGAAAATGGCGCGGATAAATCGACGAGACAAAGAGCATTCCGTGACGATGTCGAAAGACGTGAACGCCAGACTCACGAAACCACGCGGCAAGTTCCTGCATCATTGGCGACGGCGACCGCGTCTCGCGCGTCCATTCGTTTTCGATCAGCCGGTTCAACACGCGATCATGCAAACGGCGACTGGCCGGGCCGTCGATGACCAATTCCGAAACCGGGCGAACGAGATCCGGCAAATAATGTTGCTGGAAATGCCGCTCCGTTTCCGTTGCCGACGAAAACGTGACCGGCGTTTCGTCGCGCAAGGTCGAGAACGTCGTCACTTTGCGCGCGTCTTCCTTCCATTTCTCGATTTCGGCCGGATCGGTGACGATCTGAATTTGGCGTTGGTAATCGGCGAAGCTCATCCGCCGGCTAAAGCGCTGCTCGTACAAATTGCGGAGCCGGCGCTGATAATCATGATGATTGGTCGGGCCGAGGAGCGTCCCGCTCAATTTGCAGCGGGCGACGTTGGTAAAATTTCCTTTGATCGGCTCCGTCTCGGTGATGTCGATCTTGTAAAAATCCTTTTGAGCAAAACGAAACGCGTTCCGCTCGAGAAATTGTCGATCGACCGAGACGGCGCCGTTTTCGCCCAGTTGAAAAAGCGGAGACTCACTGGGCGCAGTCAATTGAACATCGTGGCGGGTGGCTTTTTCCAGAAAGAGCCGCGCGAGCGCGAAAAGCGAGTAGGCGACCGAGCCAGATTTGATTTGCGCGACGACGTTTTCAAAAGCAGAAACGCGCGGCAAAAATTTGACAGCGATGGGCGGCAGCGGCCGCTCAACCGGTGGACGATGCCTCTTCTGACTTCGACGTTGCACGGTGCAAGCCGGACTTACCTCTGTTGGGGATCGGGCGTTTTCTTTTACGCTCGCGGCCGTCGCGACGATCGCGTCCATCACGTTCGCGACGGTCTTGGCCTTCATGTTGCGCATAGCGTTCAGCCGACGCGGGCTCGCTCACCCACGCCGGCAGCATTTTCAGGTCGACCAATTCGTCGAGATCGAGACCGGATTCGGGCACGAGTGTCTTCTACCCCAAGGCGAAAATAAAACCAGCGCGTTGTCGAATTTGGTTGCCCAATTTTGACCAATTCTTTTACTTGCGGTGCGGCAGCGCGTGGGGTAAGCGTTGCGCTCCAACCGAAAATTTTTTATGGCTGAAAAAACGACTGAGGAAAAGGTCAAAGACATCATCGTCGAACAGCTCGGAGTGAATCCGGAGCAGGTTACGCCCCAGGCGTCGTTTATCGAAGATTTAGGCGCCGATTCGCTCGATATCGTGGAACTGGTGATGGCCTTCGAAGAAGAATTTTCCGTGGAAGTGCCGGACGAGGACGCCGAAAAATTGCAGACGGTCGGCGACGTCATCAACTACATCAAAGAGCGCGCCAAGACGCAGGGTGGCGGCGAAGGCGGCGGCGGTTAGCGAAAGTCTTTGAGGATTTACTGATCGAATGAAGAACACGGTTTCGGCCGTGTTTTTCGCTTCGCGGTTGCGCAGGCGCGCAACGCGCCCAGACTAACGACAATGGATTTCGGGCTACTTCAAAAACCATTGCTCCACGTCTTCGGCCACGATGTGTCGTTTCTCGGTATCGTGGCGTTTGTCATTTGGTTTTCCATCGGCGTATTCGCGGCCCGTGCGCTGCAAAGCGAAGTCGTCCGGCGTTTCTTCAGCCGGTTCAAGATCGACACCAACCTGATCGCGATCCTGACCACGATTCTGAGCGTAGCCGCGCTTGCGTTTTTCACCGTGAACGCGGTCAACGCGGCGGGTGTGCCGTTGTCCTGGAATGCGGCGTTGCCGGGAGTCAGTCTCAGCCTTTTTCAAATTTTCCTCCTCGTCGCGCTCCTGATCGCGGTCTTCTGGATCTCATCGCGCACAAAGCGGTTTCTGTTCAATCGATTTCTGGCGAAGAGCGGACTCGATCGCTCATTGCAATACGCGATCGCGCAGATCGTCAGCAACATCGTTCTCATCGTCGGCATTTTTATTGTTCTCGATAATGCCGGCATTCATCTCGGGGCGCTGACGGTTTTTGCGGGCGCGGTCGGCGTCGGCGTCGGTTTTGGCCTGCAGAATATCGCGAGCAATTTTATCAGCGGTCTCGTGATTCTGGCGGAACGGCCGATCACGGTGGGCGACCGCGTGGAGGTAGCGGGCATCGCTGGCCAAGTGCAGCATATTCGCGCGCGTAGCACGGTGATTGTGACTAACGACAACATCACCATGATCGTCCCGAACACGAAATTCATTGATTCGCCGGTGACGAACTGGACCTACGGCGATCCGCGGGTGCGCTTTCGGATTCCAGTCGGGGTCGCATATGGCAGCGACGTCAACAAAGTGCGCGATGCGCTGATTGCCGCCGCGCGCGAACATCCCGCCGCGCTCTCCGATCCGGAGCCGAGCGTTTTTCTCGACAAGTTCGGCGACAGCACGATCGACTTCGAGCTCGTGGTCTGGAGCATGGAAATGAGTTATCGGCCGCGGCGGTTCAAGAGCGATTTGAATTTCCTGATCGACAAACATTTGCGCAAAGCCGACATCGAAATTCCAAATCCACAACGCGATCTCCACATCCGCAGCGGTGTGCTCAAGGTGCAGAACGTCGACGCGGCGCAAGATCGATCCGCCAGTCGGACGGATTCGTCCCGTGGCGAACATGCGCGATGACGTTGTCGTTCCTTTTGCTCAAGGAACGTCCAAAATCCTGACGCTTTCTGGCCTGCGAGACTTGGAAGCGTGGAAACGCGCCTTTCATAACAAATGCAAAGATCACCGCTACTACGAGCTGGTCGAGGAGACGCTCGCGAACGATTTCGAGTATCATTACGCGGTGCTCGAAGACGGCTCGGGAAATATTCGTGGCATTCAGCCGATCTTCTTCGTCCGGCAAAATCTGATCGAAGGAATGCGGGGAGCTTTCCGCAAGATTGTCGATCTTATCCGAAAGAAATTTCCGCGTTTTCTAACAATGCGCGTATTGATGATCGGCTGCGCCGCCGGCGCAGGCGAGCTCGGCGCGTGCAATCCAGAAGATGAACAATTCGTGGCCGAAGCGTTAAGCGCGACGCTGCGTAAGTACGCGCGCGAGAACAGGGCCTCGCTCGTTGTTTTCAAAGATTTTCCGGCCGGATATCGCTCGACCCTCGCGATTCTTTCCGAGCACGGCTATGCGCGCGTTCCGAGCATGCCGATGACGCGCCTGAAGCTGTCGTTTCAAAATTTCGACGAATATCTGCAAACGCTCGGTTACATCAGCCGCAAAAGTCTGCGCCGGAAATTCCGGAAAACGGAACGGGCGGTCAAGATCGACATGGAAGTCGTGAACGACATCACGCCACATATCGACACGATTTATCCGCTCTATCTTCAAGTCCACGAACGGTCGCTAATGAAATTTGAAACACTAACAAACGAATTTTTTTGCCGCGTCGCCAAGGTCATGCCGGAGCGGGCGCGCTTTTTCATCTGGCGCGAAACGGACAAGATCATCGCCTTCAGTCTGTGTCTCGTTTGCGGCGACACGATTTACGACGAATGCCTCGGGCTCGACTACGATGTCGCGCTCGATCTTCATCTTTATTTCTACACCATGCGCGACGTTATCCGTTGGGCGATCGATCAGCGGTTGCGCTACTACTGTAGCGGTCCGCTCAACTACGATCCGAAACTGCATCTCGGCCACGAGCTCGCGCCGCTCGATCTTTACGTTCTGCACACACGCGCGCTCTTGAATCCCATCTTTCGCTTCGCGGTGAAATATCTCGAGCCGACACGGCACGATCCGATTTTGAGAAAATTTCCAAACGCAAATCAGCTTTGAGTCCGACCCGGACTCGTATTATTGGCTCGACATGACAAACAATCGGCCTTCCGGTTTTGCTAATCCCTGGTTCCAACTTGGATTCGGCGTTGTCTGCGTACTTGTTTACGAGTTGCTTCAAAAACGCGGCGCGAGCGAGACGGCGAATCTGTCGCAAGTCTGGTCCTGGACAGGCATAACCGCTTTGGTTTCACCCCTGGTCTGGCTGGCCATGCTGCTAATGATCATTAGCTTGCTCAGCTGGCTTTACGTTCTGAGATACATTCCACTTTCGATCGCGTTTCCGCTTTCACGCGTGGTCGATGTCCTGATTCCGCTGAGCTGCTGGATCATTCTCGGCGAAAACATTTCTTTGCGGCGCTGGTGCGGCATCGCGCTGGTGGTCATTGGCTTGATGTTGACGGCGAAGCCGGTGGCGCGATTGGAAGAAAAATTATGAGCTGGCCCGTATTTGTCCTTATTCCCATCGCGCTGATCGCATTCGTGTCGGGCCAGCTTTTTCTCAAACACGCCATGGAATCTTCGCCCGTCAACGGGTTTCACGACGCCAAGGTCATCACTTTTCTCAGTTGCGGGATTTTTTCGATGACGATTCACTTCTTTGTGACACTCGGTCTGCTTGGGCACCTTGATCTTAGCTATGTTTATCCGTTTCAAGGATTGAGCGTCATCATAATCACGCTCGCCGCTGCAATCGTGTTGCGGGAAAAACTGAACCTTCGCTTAACACTTGGCGCGTTACTCATCAGCGCCGGTATCGTGCTGGTTTCATTGAGCTAAACACGGCCACAATCGTTCCAGTGCAGCGAAATTGGTCTTTCGAATTTGTTCCGGGTTTGGTAGCGCGACACTCGGATGATCCCACTCTGACGCGAAACGTTGCTTCCAGCGCGCATATTTCGGGGTCGAGTATGCACCGCAAATATCACCGCCGATCATTCGGCTCTGCTCGCGCAACTTCCCGAGCGACCACTCGAGATCAGTGATCGTGAATCGCCCACTCTCCCAATTTGTCACCGCGTCCTTCGCGCGGAGACAATCGAGATCAATCGTAACATAAACATCGGCCCTCCCGAGACTAGCAACGAACATTTCGAAATGGTCGCGCCAATTGTCCCGCAAGATCGCGCCGCGACGTTGTCGATGTTTCATCGGGCGATTGTCGGCCCACGGATGAACTTCGAGCCGCCCTTCGCGTTCACCAGCGCGGTTTGCGAAAATATTGTGTGGCCACCAGCACTCAAAATTGCCGCAGCCCCAAATCGCGATGTGCTGGACGTGCGCAAGCTCAAGCGCGCGATTGATCCAGCCGCCGCAACCCCATTTCGGCGGTCGAACGTCCCAGTCCGGATGATTATCAAATGAAACAAGAACGACTGCTTCACTCAGCCGACGAAGCCAAAGCGCGGTCAAATAATGAAAGTCGCCCGAGCCGTACAGTATAAACGGCGCGAGCCGCAGCGCGTATTCGTCATGAAATTTCTTGACCAATCTCGACGGCGCAGAGAAGCGCAGTCGCGCGCCCCAGTTGCGCGCATCGATCGCTGGCAAGTTCAGTGGCTCATCTCGCCACGCGTCGTCGAGATTAAGATGCAGAGCGCGAGTCAGAAGAATTATTTCGGCGTATGCGCCTTGAACCGTGTGTCACTCGCTCTCGCGACGCGAAGATTCTCTTCAGCCTCGGTCAGCTTCGGATCGAGGCGCAACGCTTCCTCGTACTGCAAGATCGCCTGTGAGGTTTTGCCCTCGCGCAAAAGCAAACTGCCGAAGTTGCTGTGAACGTCGGCGCGTTTCGGATCGAGCCGAGCCGCTTCGAGATAATGCGCTTCCGCTCGCGGCAAATCGCCCTTGGTGAACAGCGCTGTCGCCAGCTCGGAATGCGCGTCGGCGAGATTGGGATCCACCAGCAAGGCGCGCTGATACTGCGCGATAGCCGCATCGAGCTCGCCTTTCTTGTCGAGAAAGGCGCCGTAGGTGTAGAACAGACGCGCCGATTTCGGGCTGAGACGAATCGCGTTCTCGTACTCGGCGCGCGCTTCGTCTGCCCGGCCGAGGCGCTCGAGGAGATAAGCATAGCCAGAATGGATTTCACCAGCCTGAGGCTCCAGCTCGATCGCTCTCTCGTAATGTTTTTTGGCCTCGTCCAATTTCGACTTTGACATGAAGAGCTGGCCCAAATTCATGTGCACTTTCACATAATCGGGATCGAATCGCAGCGCGGTGTAGTACTCCTGCTGGGCCTCGTCGAGCCGGCCTTCTTTTTGCAGAACGGCGCCGTAATTGTAATGCTGGCGCGCGCCGCTCGGCAGGTCCGCTACGACCCAGGATGAGCGAGTCACTTCAGGCGTGGTCCCGCGCACCTGGCCAATCCACAAAGCACTCAAGGGGATCACAAACGCGACCGCCCATTTTGCACCGTGCAACATCCAACCTGGCAGAAAACCGCCCAGCGCCACATCCGCCGTGCCGCCAGTAATTCCGAGAGACTGCCGGGTCGATTTCTCGCGGACCTTCCAAATGAACCCGTCGTAATAAAAATGCAGCAAGCCTGAAGCGGCCACTACGCCGGTGAGGATTTTCTTTACCGTGTCCATCCCGATGTGCGAGTTCAGATAACCGATCGAGCCGTAAGCAAACACCAATCCGATGTAGAGTCCGATAAGCGATCCGCTCCGGCGAAACACGAAGCGCATGAAGCCGCCGATGGAGCTGTCTTTCTCCACCCGGTTGCGATTGTAAATCCAAACCAGCGACAGGTATTGAACGTCGTGAAAAACTTCGAACAACGCGATGCCGGCCAAAATATTGGTGACACCGTTATTGCAATACCACCAAAACGCGATGCTGGTGACAAGGAGCGCGAGCTTGACCGGGTTTTGTCGTTTTCCAGCCGTCCACATCCAGATGAAATTGGCGACCGCGATGATCGAGACCGCAATCGCAGCCGCGAGCAATCCCTGCTGCAAAAAACGAATGATCGTCGGGGAAATAAACGGCACGCCGCTGGCATAAAAGCCGTCCAGCGCGTCGGTCATTCGCGCGGGCGAAAGAACAATCGCCGTCGCGAACCAAATTCCGCAAGTGGCAAAATCTAATCGGCGGGTGAGCGCTTCGAACGATCCGGTCTTCGCGTCGTAAATGCGGCAGAAGCCGTAGGTCTGCATCATGCCATGCCACACGCCCCACAGAAAAACGATCAGCACGATGCCCTTTGCGTCCCACCAATAAAATGTGACGCAGGTGGCAAGGAGAAAAATTGGCGCGATGACAAATCGCCACCGAAATCGCTCGAACAACGCGCGGTCGCCGTATACACGGATCATTCCCGGCAAGTGATGGCCCATCGCGCCGAACGCGGCGACGAAAAGGTAAATGTCCTGGGCGCTCCAGCGCGCTTGAATCAGCGCGAACAACGGCACCAGCAAGAGCGGCGTCCCAACGTAAAGGATCAAGTCGCGCCAGCTGTCGAGAATCCAGACATTGCGCTTCGGCACAAGAGCCGGCACAGGCGGCACAGTTTGCGGACGCGAGAATGCGGTGACGTGCTGCATGGGACTGCGGGGGCTTTATTTTCCTCAGATCGGCGGGAAAATCAATCCCAGGCTATATCCGACGGGATCGCAAGATCCATCCGCCAAAGGACGGATTCGCCGTGGTGAACATCTTCCATGCGCGCGCTTTCCCGGCTAGACGCGAAAATAAAGGGACGCTTGTGAATCATACCCAAACGGAAAACCTGAAAGAGCACGAAGAGGAGCGATACTTGTTTTGCGTGGTGAACGACGCCTTTCGCCTCTTTGCCCGCCGCTCCGCTCTCATGCTCGGCAGCGCGTGGGCCTTTGCCGGAGCCGTGCTGGTGATTGCCGTTTGGCTGCTCACCGGCCCCACTTTTCATTTTTCCGATACGTGGCAGCTCATCATCAATACCGCCACCACTATCATCACTTTTCTGATGGTGTTCCTGATCCAGAACACCCAGAACCGCGACGCCAAAGCGATGCATCTCAAGCTCGACGAAATCATTCGTGCGCTGAAGAAGGCGCGAAATGAACTGGTCGATCTGGAAGATCTCTCCGACGAAGAATTGCAGAAACTTGAAGAGCAATTCAAACAGCTCCGAACAAACGCCGAGCGCGACGGAACTCAACCGTCCCGCCATGCCGAGCCGAGAAAATTGCGCTGAGTTTGTTCGCTAATCGTCTGGTTTTCGCGCCACGCCCCTTCTTAGAAAAACCTTGCCGCTCGGGCAAAGCCGAAACACTTCGCAATTCGCGCAATCCGGTTTGCGCGCGAAACAGCGGCGGCGCCCGTGCCAGATCAACCAGTGGCTCCAATTCGTCCAGTGCTCTTTCGGCACGAGCTTCATCAGATCGCGCTCGATTTTCTCCGGGTCTTTTTCTTTCGTTAGACCGAGCCGCTGAGACAAACGGATCACGTGCGTGTCCACGACGATCCCTTCGTTTATGCCGAATGCGTTTCCCAAAACAACATTCGCCGTTTTTCGACCCACGCCCGGCAGTTCGCGCAGTTTTTCCATCGAATCGGGGACCTTGCCGCCGAATTTCTTCGCGATTGTCGACGTTGCCGCGCGAATGCTCTTGGTCTTGTTGCGGAAAAATCCGGTCGATTTGATCGCGTTCTCCAGCTCAGCTTGCGGCGCCTTCGCGTAATCTTTCGCGCTCCGATATTTCTTGAACAACGCCGGCGTGACCATGTTTACGCGTTTGTCGGTGCATTGCGCCGAGAGAATCGTCGCGATCAACAACTCGAGCGGATTCTTGAAATTCAGCTCGGTGCGCGCGTTTGGGTAAACTTTTGGCCAGATTTTTATCAACTGCGCGACCCGTTCACTGGCTTTCATTTATTTTGCGTTGTCATCCTGAGCGAAGCGAAGGATCTCTCACAAGCTGATTGATCACGCTAACTACGCTTGCGTGCTCAATGCTTCGATTGCGAGATCTCTCGCTCCGCTCGGGATGACAGAACTAAGCCTGCTCCGCGTAGCGCTCGAGTTTTTGCGCCAGCTCTGGCGGAACGTGCGCGACAATCAGCGCGCCTTCGCCTTCGTACCGCAGCTCGAGTACATGACCAACCCGATGAATTTCGGCGATCAACGCCGACTCGCTTGCCGGAATGCGGAAACGGGAGCGCAATCGCCACGCACTGAGCGCATCCTGCAAGGCTTGCACGAGCCTGTTCACGCCTTCGCCGGTCCGCGCAGAGATCGCCACGCTTGCCGGATATCGTTTCGTGTAGGTCTCGGCCAGCTCACGATTGGCGAGATTGTCGATCTTATTGAAGACGATCAGCGTTTGCTTCCCGAATGCATCAAGTTCCTTAATCACGCCCTCGACCGCTTCCATCTGATCATCCACCCGCGGATGACTAAGATCGACAATGTGAATGAGGAGATCGGCCTCGCTCACTTCTTCCAGCGTCGCTTTGAAGGATTCGATCAATGTGTGCGGAAGCTTTCGCAAAAATCCGACGGTGTCGGTAAGCAGCACCCGCTGTTTGTTAGGCAAAACGAAACTGCGCGTGGTCGGATCAAGCGTCACGAAAAGTCTGTTCTCGGCCACAACGTCCGCGCCGGTGAGCAGATTCAAAAGGGTCGATTTGCCGGCATTGGTGTAGCCAACAACTGCCGCAACCGGCCATTGATGCCGTTTGCGCCCCTGGCGCTGGACGGCGCGTGTTTTGCGGACCGCTTCCAGTTCGCGCTCGAGCCGTGCGATCCGTTCCTGCACGCGACGACGGTCCACTTCCAACTGCGTTTCACCCGGACCACGCGTGCCGATCCCGCCCGTTTGTCGCGACAGGTGGTGCCACATGCGTGTCAGTCGCGGCAATAAGTATTGCAGCTGCGCCAGCTCAATCTGCAAGCGGCCTTCGCGGCTGCGTGCGCGCTGCGCAAAAATATCGAGAATGAGTTGGGTGCGGTCGGCAGTTTTTGGGTGACGGTATCGACGACTTCCGCGCCAGCGGAATTCGCCAGCTCGGCCAGTTCTTCGAGCGAATCCTGCAGGTCCCATTTCGAAACGCCTTGTTTCTCGAGACCAATTAAAAGAGCGCGCTCGTGCGTTTTCTTCGGACGTGTTTCAATCATTCCCTAGCGCAACCCCAAAAGATTTCGCGAGTTGCGAAATCCGTTTCACGGCTTCGTTGTGACTTAGAAGCGATAAATTCAGCGGTTTAAAATTAGTTTGCCGCCGGAACCAGGTCAACTGCCTTTTGGCATAACGTCGCGTCGCTTGTTGAATCGAGGCCACGCATTGCTCGCCACGGGACGAGTCCGTATCGCCGCGGCGACCGGACAAGATCGACATCTTCCCGTCGAGCAATTCGCGAATCTCGCGCAAACCGATCATCTTCGATGCCGTTTCGCTCATCGCGCCAGCCGCGCGGACTTCTTCGATGACGCCATTCTCAAACATCGTCTCCACGCGGCGATTAATCCTTTCGTAGAGTTCATCGCGGTCACGAAAAACGAACACGCCTTTAGTGGCCGCCGTCTCGACGGCGCCGCCCCATTTGCCGCTGAGGACGGCGGCCTCTACAGCTTTCCACCCAGTGCGCTGTGCCGAGGCGGATTTTCCAGTGAGCAAACAGATTTCCAATGCGCGCATGACACGCCGCCAATTTTTCAGGTCGATCTTGCGCGCGCTTTCCGGATCAAGCTCGGCAAGTCGCAGCCTCAATTGATCGAGACTCAATTTATTTAACTTGGCTCGCGTCTTCGGGTCGGATTCGACTGCTGGAGATAATCCGTGCGTCAACGCTTTGACGTAGAGCCCGCTCCCGCCCACGATGACCGCCAACTTGCCGCCTGAATGAATTTCGCTGATGGCTTGAAGCGCAAGTCGGCGAAATTTCGCGGCGTTCATCTCTTCCAAGATCGACATCGTGCCGATCAGATGATGCGGCGCTTTTGCCAACGTTGCGGTATCCGGCTTTGCCGTCAGCAAATCGAGCCCGCGATAAATTTGGAACGCGTCCGCGCTCACAATTTCTCCGCCGAGCTCGCGCGCAACGTCAGCCGCGATCTCCGATTTACCGGTCGCCGTCGGACCGACAATGAAGACGACGTCGCGCATAAAAAAATCGGGAGACGCGCGCGCCTTAACGAGCGCTACGTCTCCCGACTGAAATCACAGGCTGCGCTTAACTTTGCGAGTACTCGCTCGATTTCGCGCCGCTGACCACGAGCTTGCGTCCGAGGAATTCCTTATCGTGCAATTCATCCACCGCGCGCTTGGCTTCCTCGATCGTCTGCATTTGGACGAAGGCGAAACCTTTCGAGCGTTGGTTGTGCCGATAGCTCACTACTTCGGCGTTTTGCACATGGCCGACGCCGTTGAAGAGCTCGAAGAGATCGCTCTCGGTTGCGTCGAAGGATAAATTGCCGACGTAAAGACGCGGCGAAGTGACTTCGACTGATTCGGGTTTACGCGACGGCCGCGATTGCTCTTGCGACCGCTGGTGCTGCTGTTGCTGACCATTGCGTGATTGTGTGGCTGGTTTTCGTGTATCGCCGCCGGTTCCAAAAAATGCGGCGATTCGTTGCCAGAATGTTTTCTGTTTCGGAGCCGGCGCGCGCTGCTCTTGGAAACGCCCGCCGCCACCTCGTCGTCGAGACCGGCCGCGCCCATGGCGCTGGCGTCTCCCTTGTTGATGAGAGTTCATGTTGATCCTCAATATTGTCCCAATTGTTTAATGGGCGGAGCGCATCCAACGATGCACGGTCCGTGGCGCGCGAACCCCGAGAGGTCCACAAATTGCAAGCAGTCTGTGACGCCGCCGGAAACTCCGCCTCGTCATGTCGGAAATAGAATCGTCTTAAGATGCAACCCGCCGTGGTCAGCGAATCAAATCGCGAAGATGAGAAACCTCGCTTCATACTTTTAGCCTCGCTTGAAAACGGATGCTCGGAGGATCGAAATAGATTCCCGACATCTACGGGCCGATTATCGCCTGCCAGGCTGGGGATTGCAAGTGGAACAAAATGTCAATCCTAGCGGCCCATCCAGGTGTCGCGAATGGAGTAAGCACGCGACTTTAAGTATTCGCGTGGTCGCTCACCGCAGACCCGTTTTGCAAAGTGGCGAAATGAGCGCGCACTTAGTCGCGGTTCGTATCCAAACTCGGGCATCAAATCGCGGGAATGCCATTCCACCCAGCCGATCTCATCCTCGGACAACTGATTTTCCCAGCGTGACGCCGGCTCGGCGCTCACTTCAGAAAATGCGATCTGCGCCGCGGAATTGCCGCCCCACGGCTGACCAATCTTCGTCGGTGTAAGAACGATGTTGGGATCAAAAGCGACCTCGAGATAGTCACATACATTTTTCATCACGGCCGATGGTTCGCTCACCAGCTGCTCGAACTGAACGAACAAACCAGGAACGTCTCCGCTGCGCACGCGTCGCGCCAACTTCGCGGCCACGCGCCAGTGCGCGACCACGTAATAAACTGAGAACCGTTTCGTTCTTCGCGTTTTTTCCAACGCGATTTGCGTCGCCAAAATCGCGCGCGGGTCACGCAATGTGACCAGCAATCTCGCCTCCGGAAATCGCGCGAAGATTTCATCGACATGATTCCGATTCGCCGGCGTCTTCTCGACCCAGCGCTTTATTCGATCGATCGGCACGCCGATCGTCGCAGCGTACGATTCCGCCATGAGCGCGAGTAAATCGCGCTGCCCGTTCGCCGGATCGAATGCAACGCGCTCGAATGCTTCGAAGAATTTCTGCTGCGGAAAATTTGTGTATTCGTGCTCGCGCCATTTCGGTTCCCCGCCGAACAAGACGCGCGAGAACGATTCCTTGGTTAGATAATCAAATTGTACGCGCCGGCCCGCGTTCCGATATTTCGTCAGAACAGTTGGGAAATAAGCAGTCTCCTGCGGCAGAACGAGAACTTCGGGATGACCGTCGAGCAACGCCCCCAGCAGTGTCGTCCCCGACTTGGCCTGGCCGGCAATGAAGCAAGCTCGCTGATCAAATGGAAGATTTTCCATCGGCACTTTTAATTGTGCGACTTAGCGCCGAGTTCTTCAATCACTCAACGTTGTCATCCCGAGCGGAGCGAGGGATCTCCCAGTCGGAGCCTACATCACACAATCTAAGGAGCGTGATCGATCTGCTCTTGAGAGATCCCTCATCCCGCATTGCGGGATTCGGGATGACAGCAGGTGTTATTTCGCGGCGCGCGATTTCAGAAACCAATGAACAAAGCGCGGCAAACCGTCTTGGAATTTCGTCTTCGGATTGTAACCGAGAAGTTTCCGCGCTTTGGAAATGTCGGCGCAGGTCAACGGCATGTCGCCCGGCTGCTCAGGCAACTGGTTGATCTTTGCTTTTTTGCCGAGCGCCTTTTCGATCGCGGCGATCAAGTCTTCGAGCTGAATCGTTTCACTCTCGCCGAGATTAAAAACGTCGAACATGGGCCCGTCGAATTTGAGCGCCGCCGTCGTCCCTTGGATGGTGTCGTCGATGTAAGTGTAGTCGCGGCGCGTCGTGCCGTCGCCGAACTGATCGATCGGTTCGTCCGCATGAATTTTTCGGGTGAACTGATGGATCGCGAGATCGGGGCGTTGTCGCGCCCCGTAAACGGTGAAATAGCGCAGCGCGACGATTCGAATTTTGTAGAGATGCGAGTAAGTCGAGCAGAGAAACTCACCGCCGATTTTCGTAGCCGCATAAGGACTCAACGTTTGGGTGAGATGTTCTTCTTCTGAGAATGGAACCTTCTTGGCCGCCCCGTAAACCGATGAGCTCGACGCGAAGAGGAATCTCTCCACGCCGCTGGTCCGCGCTCCTTCGAGCAAATGCAGCGTTCCCGCAATATTTGTGTCGTAATACAACTGCGGCTGTTGGATCGATGGCCGAACTCCGGCCCGCGCCGCTAAATGCGCAACCACGTCGAATTTTTCTTTTCGAAATAAATCTGCAACTTTGTCGCCGTCTCGAAGATCGATATCGTGAACCGCGAGATTCTTCGCGACGCTGGAGATATTTGCGCGTTTGATTCGCGGATCGTAAAAATCATCAAAATCGTCGAGGATCGCGACATCATGTCCGTCAGCCAGTAGTTTTTCGACCAGATGGGAGCCGATGAATCCAGCGCCTCCGGTCACGAGAATCCTCATTAACCACGAATAAACACCAATGGATACTAAGAACAGCAAGTTGTTTGTGATTCATGTCAATTCGGGTCCATTCGTGGTTGCTTGATGAAGAAATGGATGGCGCTGGGGGTCGCCGCGTTTGTATTGTCATTCCTCGCGACGCTCGTGTGGAAACTTGGGCCGGAGTTGACGCAACCGAAGTATGTCGATCCCGCTTTTTGGATCCCGTCACCGCTCGAGCTCGCTTCAATTCCGACCGCGACGCATTTTGATTTTCCACTGGGGAACGAAAACGGCGCGATGGCTTACAACGCGCAGCGTTTCACCGAGAACAAGCATCTCGGCGATGATTTAAACGGAATCGGTGGCGAAAACAGCGACCTCGGCGATCCGATTTACGCGATTGCCGACGGCCGCGTCCTGCTCGCGCGCGACGTCG
>WNGJ01003915.1_pt1 | contig 15418 bp, 9 predicted proteins | sample 5400611 | NCBI WGS metagenome assembly WNGJ01 (sample SAMN13153375, study PRJNA577476) | soil metagenome | isolation source: 40 cm soil or saprolite under Garry oak tree replicate 1 | place: USA:California | collected 2016-06-15
ATCCCCACGAGGACCCGCAGAGCGCGACCGTCCGTGACGTGCTGCCGTTCCCGAGCACTTACGCCGGTGAGGGTGAGTCCACCGTGATCTACCGGCTCGTCCGGTGCGAGCCGGTCGAGGAACTACCCGCCGCTGATGGCGGCATCGGAGACCCGACCGAGATCCGGACCCTCCCCCGGGCTGGAGACGCGGTGCGCCGACCCCGCCCGGAAATGGTCACAGCCGCCATGGGCTTCCCGTCCGACCCTGACCAGGGCCTGCACGTCGGGTTCCTGCACAGCGATAGCTCGATCCCCGTCACGGTCGACAACGGCGCTGTGCAGCGGCACGTCCTGATCGTCGGCGGCATCGGGAGCGGGAAGAGCTACACCCGCGGGGTACTGGGGGAGGAACTCCACCGCCATGGGGTCCCGCAGGTCAACATCGACGTGAACGGGGAAATGATCGAGGCGGCGAGGCAACTCGGGGGCAGGAATGTCCGCCCTGGTGACGGATTCACCCTGCCGCTGGGCTCCTTGACCCGCGAGGACCTGATTGAGGCCGTGTCCGGCGTGAACCGCGGGACCAACATCGAGACCCTGATCGGGTACACGTTCGACTCGCTGAGCCGTCAGATCGCCCAGGGACGCCGGTCGGAGTTCAGCGTTGATGAACTCGTCGCCGAGATCGAGGTGCAGGCGCCATTCCTGAAGATGGAGGCCCTGAACACACTGCGGCCAGCGCAGCAGCGGGTGAAGGCCCTCGATCGCCTGAAGTACATCGGGCGCCGGTTCGACTGGGTCGGCACGCTGAAGCCGGGCGCGTTCGTCAACATCGACTGCCGGGGGCTTGTGCTCGGCGACCTGCGCATCATCACCGCTGCGGTAGCGCGCGACTTGCAGAATCTCGCCCGGCAGCAGCAGATCCCGTTCACCGTTCTGTCGATTGATGAGTTCCACCTGGTCGCGCCCAACGAGGACAAGCTGGTCTCCACCCAGGTGCTGCGGGAGATCGCCCGCATCGGGCGGCATTACCGCCTAGGGCTTGTCCTCACCACGCAAAGCCCCGCGGACGTGGACCGGGCAGTGCTCAAGCGCATGCTCACGCGCTTCGTGCACACCATCGAGCGCGACCAGCTCGACTCCCTGCGGGGGATCTTCGCCGACGCGCCCCCGGAGATGATCCAGTCCCTGGCGAAGCTGCCCCGCGGTACCTGTGTCCTCACCGGCGTGGCCGAGACGATCCGGCACGCGACGGTGGTCGACATCCGCGCCCGCGTCACCCACCACGGCGGCGCGACCCCGGACGTATTCGGGGATCTGCGCACGCGGGGCTGGCCCGGCAAGAAGCCGCTTTCCGAGATCATCCAGGAGGAAGATCGGGACGGGGAGGCTGGCGATGCCGGCTGAGCACCGCAAGCTCGACGTGGTGGAGCGCGAGCAGGCCATTTTCAGGTACCTGCGGGGCATCGACCGGGCGGTCGGAGCCACGGTCCGCGAACTGCATGAGCAGCTGACCGTCATGGGGGCGGCCGCGCAGGGCGGCGGCGAGGTGCGCGACACGGTCACGGTGCAGGCGTACCACAAGCTGGTCACCCGGCTGGTGCTGGACGGCAGGCTCGTCGAGGTCGGCGACCCGGGCGCTGATGCCCAGCGGTACGCGCTCGCGCCCGCCCTGCACGCCGATACCGCGCTGACCCTCGACGACATCGACCAGATCGCCTTCGAGCTCAAGCCGACCGAGGCGATCGCGGCGCTGATCGACGCACGGGAGTACGTCGGGGCCAGCCGTGACACCGTCTTGCGGCGGGCGGCGATAGCGCTGCAGAAGGTGCCGCCCCGCGACCTGGTCCGGGACATGATCCTCTCGAAGGTGGACCTGTACAACGCGCACGTGGACGAGTGGCATGCGCACGGCGGCGACGATGAGCGCCACCGCCGCCTGCTCAAGGCAGCCCGGGCCGACCTGGAGATCATCTGCTACCGGTGGTTCGGGCTCAGCGCGGATGCTGTCCGCGTGCCCCCGGCCAGCAGCGTTTCCAGCAGCGGGACGGGTGCCGTCGCCGTCACCTGCGACCCGGGCCGGCTCGCTAGTGAGCTCTCCTTGCGCGTGTTCGGCGACACGGTGATCCAGCACGTCGCGGTCGCCAACAGGTCCGCGCCGGAGGACTGGTCCAACGTCGTGGTGGCCGGCAGCGACGGCAGCACTTACTCCAGCGTGATGAGCATCGACACCGCGAAGGCGTTCGTCGACGACGGCGGCAGCGAGGTCGTCACCTTCAACAACTCGATCGTCTACCTGCACATGGAGGGCCTGAACCGGGAACGCCACGCCAGCAGGGTGTACAGCGTGCCGATCACCCGCAGCGCGATCGACAGCCCCACCAACGCCGGCATGGTGATGGCTCCGTTCATGTACCGGGAGCTGGCCGACGGGGAATACGAGCATATGGCCAAGTGCGCCACCGACGTCGTCCAGTGGCGCGCGGACGAGCGGGTCTTCATCGGGGACGCGCCGGCCCTGGGCGGGGACGGCAGGCGCCTCCCGGCCCCCCGGGTGCACCTGCGGGACGGCACCGTGACCCTGCAGGAACGCGAGGTAAATCACTATCAGCGCAACGATGCCTACGGGGATATGGTCCGCGCCGGCGTCCTGCTGTCCTACCAGATCCTCAAGCACATCAAGTCGCGGCGTCAGCCGCCGGTCTTCGCCGGCGCGGTCAAGGGCAGCCAGCTGCACCTGTTCGCCACGATCATCAACTGGTTCATCGCGCATGGCCATCCGGCATCCGGCGTGCCGCCTGTCGACCCGGGCTGGGACGTCTCCCGCGCGGCGATGCTGGCCGACAACGAGGCCGTCACCATGCTGCTGGCCACCCTGGTCGCCGGGCGCGGGGACGGGTACTTCTGCACCTTCGCGGTCTCCCGGCCTTTCCACGCGCTCACCGACATGGCGCGCGAGTACGCGCGCGAGATGCCCGACATCTGGGTTGACAAGCTGCGCGACCGGCAGAACGACCACCTCGGCAAGCCGATGATGGACAGCTACTGGAAGACCGTGGATGTCATCGAGGACGACCCGTACGTCCGCATGTGCGAAGAGGCCGACTACGTGATGTTCTACATCGGCCATACCGCCGGCGACCCGCTGCCCCTGGCCCCGCGGTATGAGTTCCTCGAGTCCCTGCGGCCCGCCGGAGCCGAAAAGGCCGACGCGCGCGTCCGCCGGAACGTCGAGCTCCTGGTGGCCGCGCTCGACCACACTAAGTTCACCCCCGACAGCGACCACAACTTCCTCACCGGCAAGCGCCTGGTGAAGATCGTGCCCTCCGTGGTGTACCGGGCCCACGAGTACTGCAAGGCCCTCGGCAGGAGGCTGGAGACCGAACTCAAATCGATGATCGTCGCCAACCTGCACCGCCTCGGCCTGGCCCGCCGCGCCAACGACGACGCGGTAAGCCTCCGCCCGCTCAGCGCCCGGCGGTTCTTCGAGCGGGAAGCCCGTCTGCGGGATCCAGAAACAAAGGAAATCGAGGGCCACGACCGGCCAGATTAGGACCTGGGTGAACACGTGTATCTGAGCCGACTCCAGCTGCATGGCCTGCGCGCGAGCGCGGACCACGCGATGGGGGTCTCGCCACCTTGGCGCTTCGCGGTGGTAGCTGGCCCGAATCGGGCGGCCAAGACGACGGCCGCCGGCGCTGCCCACCCGGGCCTGGCTATCCCGGAAGGGGGCCGCAGGTGAACCGCTCGCCGGGCTCAAGTCAGGCCGCAGCGCCGCGGCTGGTGTTCAACTACCTTCCGGTGCAGTTCACGGCCGATAGCTTCCCCGCCGGCCTGGTTGACTACGAAACCGCGGACCAGCTGGCGCAGTTGCGAACTGAGCTGTCGGAGACACACGTCGTCGGGCGTGTCGGCGACCAGATTGCCTGCGTCCCGCTCGCCGCAGAGGCACCGGACGTCGGCAGGCAAGAGGTACTGGATACGCGCAAGAACCTCAAGCTGGCAACGCGCCTGGTGCAGGCATCGCTGGTTCGCACGCTGGCTGCCTGGAAACACTACGAGCTACGAAGGGCCGATCCCCCGACGTTCGTGTCGCGTGGTCCTGGCCGGGATCTGCTCGCGCAGGCCGCGCAGGGCTTCGAATGCGAGCTGGCGGGACTGCATGTCTACCCCCAGTACCGCCTGGATGTGCGCATGACCGGGCCGTCTGGATGCTCGGGGATCATCGTCGGGATGAAGACGAGGTACGAGATCGACGTCCCGGTGAGTGACCTGCTGCGCCGAGGAGTCCATGTGGAGGGCCGGTACGTTCTCACCGAGGCGGCGAGCCAGGAGGGGGACCGGGGCGTGGTGCCCGGCCGCCGCGCCGTCGGTGCCGTAGAGGATGTCGACGGGGACAGGCTTATTCTGCGTGATGCGCCGGACGTCCAGCAGGTGCGCGCAGCGGAGGCGTGGCTGGAAGGGCGCCGCGACGTCGTCGATGACGTTGTGCGCGCGCTCGTCGGGCCAGCGCACGCGAAGATCATGGAGAGCCTGGACGAGGCCGCCTTCGGCCTGGTCGGCGCGGAAGGCCGGCTGGGCAGGATCAGGGAAATCGCGGCGTGGCTCGGCCGGCGCAGGCTTGTGCTGGCTAACGGGCTGGAGGCATCGGTAGGCGGCCCGGTCGGCCTCGACGGGACCGGTCCTCGGGTGAAGAGCCGACGCTTCGACGAGCCGACGTTCGTGTTCGATCTTGCCGCGGACAAAAAACACCGCTATCCGGACAAGGGCCTGGATGAGTTCGGCCCGTTCGACTCCGAGGGCTTCACGCCCAAGCGGCCATCCATCGCCGTCGTGACCCCCAGCTCCCTGAAGGGCACGGTCGAGACGTTCATCAGCAGCTTCCTCAACGGCGTGCCCGGCGGGAGCGTCTTCGCCCAGGGATTCGTCCGCAAGTACCGGCTCACCGCCTGCGACGTCACGTTCGAGGCGTTCGACTCGGACCTGCGCGACGCCCAGGCTTACCGCAGCGCCTGTCTCGCGGCGCTCGGGAAAGCCAGGAAAGTGGACCTGGCGTTCGTGATCACCAGTAAGGAACAAGAAGAACTCACCGGCGACGAGAGCCCCTACCTGGTTGCCAAGGCGACATTCATGGGGCATGGCGTGCCCGTTCAGGATGTCCAGATCGAGACGATCAGGAAAGGGAATCTCGCGTACCCGCTGAACAGCATCGCGCTGGCGTGCTACGCCAAGCTCGGCGGAACGCCGTATGTCATCAGCGCTCCGCGCGCGGTCACGCAAGAGCTGGTGATCGGGATCGGCAGCGCCCATGTGAAGGCCAGCAGGCTGACCGTCCCGGAACGGGTGGTCGGGATCACGACCGTGTTCAGCGCCGACGGCAACTACATCCTGTCCAACAGGTCAAGCGAAGCCGACTATGCGGCGTACCCGCGTGAGTTGCTTCGCTCGCTGGAAGCCTGCATCGAGGACGTCAAGGCGCGCAACGGCTGGCTGCCCGGTGACGCGCTGAGGCTGATCTTCCATGTTTTCAAGCCGCTGAAAGACACCGAGGCCCAGGCGGTCAAGGCCCTGGTCGAGAAGCTGACGGGCCAGTACGCATCCGTGGAGTTCGCGTTCGTTCACGTCAGCGACGAGCACGATTGGGTGATGTTCGACCAGAACAGCGCCGGCGTCCGCAGCGCCAGTCGCAGAGGGCCTGCCAAAGGCCGACTTGTTCCTGGCCGCGGGCACGCCGTCCAGATCAGCCGCAGCGAGATGCTCCTGTCAGTCACCGGCCCATTCGACATGAAGCTGCCGCTGCAAGGGCTGCCCCGGCCGCTGCGGCTTAAGCTGCACCGGGAATCCACATTCACCGACCTTGAGTACCTGGCCGGGCAGGCCTTCCGGTTCACTGCGCTGTCGTGGCGCAGGCCCTACCCGTCCGGGCGCCCGGTGACGATCATGTACTCCGACCTCATCGCCAGCCTCCTCGGCCAGCTGCGGCACGTTAAGAACTGGAACGCCGACATCGTCTCGACCAGGCTGCGGGCGAGCAGGTGGTTCCTGTGAGCGCTGCGCCAGATGGCACCGGCAGCCTGGTCGCTTCCCAGACCGGCAACTGGCTCACGGGGGCGGCGCAGCGGATCTCAGCCGCAAACACGCCCGGCAACCTCGACGGACTGTTCGCCCGTCATGCCCTGGCAGATACCCCGGTTGCTGACCTGACCTGGGACGTTAACCCGATATCAGAGCAATGGCTGGAGGAAAACCGCCACCGGCTCGACCACGCGCCCGTGCTCGCCGCCCTCGGCTACGGCCTGGGACATTCCACGACGAGAAGTCTGGCCGCCGTTAGGACCGCGCTGGCGACCGGCCTCACCCGGCTGATGCGACGCGATCCGTTCCAGGACCGGCTGACGTTCATCAATGACACCCGGCAGGTCGTCGGCATCGGCCTCGCCACGCAAGCCATATCCGCTGAGCTTCCCGCGGCCCGTGACTGGCTGCTGGAGATCCTCCAGGACGAGCGACTGCAGCCCGCCGACCGGTTCCAGGATCTTGTCCAGCGGCATGTGCGCAGCACCATCACCGGCCAGCCAGCGCTGGTTGAATCGCAGTCGCTCGACGATGCCGCCGTTCTCGCGCTGGTCCACTGGATGGCAGCAGCCGGGACCGGACGCCTAGCCGACCCGGCGAGCGAGCTCAGGGCACTCCAGCAGCGCATCCTGAGCGCCGCGTTGCGTACAGACCCGGCCAGGTTGACGATCCCGCAGGCCGCAGTGATCTACCGCGGGGTCGCTGACATCCTCGACGCCAGCATCGACCAGCTGGTCCTGAGCCGATCCCACATCGGCGTGGTGCTCAGGCGCTTCGAAGGGGCCATGCGCCGATGGCGGTGGGACGAGGACAACCTTCACGACCCCGTGCGGTGGCCGATCCGCTCCGAACGCGAAGTCCAGGACATTCTCTGGCTCATACTCCGCTCAGTGTTCGATGACGTGGTCGATGAGGAAACCCTGCCGAAGGTCGGGCACAGCACCTACCGGGCAGACTTCGGACTGCCGCGCCTCGGCGTACTGGTCGAGGCCAAGTACGCACGCAGCGCCAGTGACTTCAAGAAGATCGAAAAAGAGGTCATGGAAGACTCCGTGGCCTACCTCCGCAATGCAGGGCCATACAAGGAGATAGTCGTCTTCATCTACGACGAGTCCGCATCAGTTCAAGAACACGACATGACCGCGGCAGCCCTGCGGGAACTCGACAACGTCAGCGACGTCATCATCGTCTCCCGGCCCAGCCGGCTAGCCGTTCCGGATCAGCGGCCACGCAAAGCGGAGAGGAGCAGACGATCCCCGCGTAGCTCAAGCGCGACTGGCCAGGCTTAGCGGCCCGGCCACAACCTGGATCGGCCCTCAAGCGCAGCACACGGTTCCTCTGCCGGCTCCCCCGATGCAGCTAAGATCATCCCAGAGCGGGGATATGGCGAGATCAACTTCTGAGACTGGCTCTAACCGATCTCGTCGTCGGTCCATTCGGCTGGCTGCGCGGCGTCGGCTGGAATCGCGGCTGACTGCAATCCGATCATGCCGAGTTATCGCTGGGCCGCTACGGTGCAGCGTCCTGTGGGTGTCAAACCGTCTTGCGGCTAGTTTGTGCCGCCAGAAGAGTTGCGGTTAGGTCCGTTGCGTCGGGATGGCCCATGATTTCCGGGCGGGCAAGCAAGACCTTGCCGTTCACGTGCTGCCGATGGATCGCGGAGGATTCGACCACGTGGCGAGGCAGTTTCGACGCGCGCGACACGGCGTAGTCGGTAGGCGACAGGAGTACGACAACTGCGGAGTCGAAGCCGAACGACCGGAACGGAGACAGCTGCAATTGGCCCGGCTTGGCCGGGTCGGACACGACACGAGCTTTCACCTGCAGTTTCTCGCCATCGTCGCCAAGCACGTCCCACGACTTTTCCGCGTTGGGCGCCAGTTGGCCGCCAAGGGCGGTCGCCACCAGGTACTCGGCGTAGTCGCCGACCGGAGCGTTCTCCGTCCGGATCACGCCCCGGCTCTTCAGCTCACTCAGAATGGCCCGGTAGAAGGAGAAGAGACCAGAGTCGCTGAACGTTGACATGTCGGGCACGTGTTCGGGGAGCATGGTGCACAGTATGACGCGGCGACGTCAGCGGATTCGCCCGCGCTTCCTCGACGAACGAGCTTTGAAACCGTGTGTCCACTAAGTCGCACCACCCGGGAGGAAACGCCCCGTCTGGCTGTGTCGCCGTGGCTGCGTGATCTGACAGTCCTGGCCGGCCAGGCTGGGGCGTGCTGGCTGTTGAAGCCTGCCCCGCTTCCCCGGACGCCGACAGAATCCGGTTGGCGCGCGTGTCGTAGCTCGCCGCTGTGACCGCTGGTTACGGTGCCGCCTCAGCTGTCGATCTGGCGTTTCGGGGAACAATGGCGACTGTGCGTGGATCAGTGGACGGCTCCTTCAACAACGGGGGGCAGTACGGAACCGCCGCCTTGGCGGCCTGGCCCTGGGGCAACGGGAGGGTGGCGGGATGACGGTGCCCGCGCCGGCGTGGGTTGCGGCGTCGCTGGCACTGAACGAGGGCCGGGATCCGCTTGGATTGCAGACCACGACGCAGGATCGTCTGATGCCGGTGCTGCTGCCCGGCATCCTTGAGCTGACACGCCGGGCCCGCTATTTCTCGTTCCATGCGTTCCTGCTCGCCGAGTACCAGGACCGGCATATGCTCCCGGACGGGAAGTCGCTGTCGACGTTCATCAAACGCCGCGAGTGGGAGTTCGGCCTCGCGGTGGAGCGATGCCCGCGAGACTGCGGGTCGAGTCCAGTGGGAGCCCGCAAGCTGGGTGGGCTGGCGGCGGGAGACGGGCCGTTCGCGCGGGGAGAATCGGTTGAGAGCGCTTTTGGGGGCTATGGACTCTACTATCGGTCACCGATGGTGGCACTCGGCATTGTCGCCAGGGCGGGGACGATGCTCGGCGATCAGCCTATCCCGATCGATGTGCTGTACGACAATGACCGCGCCCGCCGGCTAGCCGCCACCTTCAAGACAGCGGTTGAGCACACCGCCTACTACCGGCGCGCTATGTGGATGGCAGACGGCTTGCCAGCAGAGGTGATCGACGAGTACGCCGCCGCTGCCTGCCTGTGCCGTCTGCGGGAACGGCCCGACGAGTGCGCCGCAGTGTATGACGCCCTGTTTGGCCTTGGCCTGCGCGGTACCGATGCGGCCACCATGGTGGCTGGCGAGGGCATGGGGCCACCTGATTCGGGTGATGAGCTGTCAGCGATGGGGACGGTTTTCTCCGAAGCGGCGGTGGTGCAAAGGCGCCGCAGCGTCGGCCACTACCTGACACTGCTCGCCTCCGCTCCCGAGGTGATCATCTCAGAGGCCGCGTACCGGGAAGGGCTGTGGTCGCCGGCGGCGCCGCGTGGCGACGGTCATGCGCTAGTCGCTGGTCAATGGGCGGCGTTGATCGCCAAGGACATTTGGCAGGATGCGGTCTGCTCGGTGTGGTCGGAGTTCTGCCGTGCTGGCCTGGCGGCCACCCGCGACCTGGGCCGGGGCCTGACATGGGAGGAGACCCGCAGAGTCGCTACTGGCCTGGCCGCTGGACCACCAGCCATTGACCCAAGTCAGGCGACAGCTGCGCTCGCCGGCCGGCTGGCGGCGGGGACACTCACGGTCGACGACGGTGACGGCATCCAGCTGGATGTGGCGACCACTCCGCTTGAGCAGCTACGGCAGTTCACAGCCGGGGTCGACACCGCGTCCTCGGGGCTTGTCGTGCTGCTTGAACTTGCCCGGCGGATGCGAAGCCGCTCCGGGGCAGGCTGGGACCAGGCGACGCACATCGCGTCAGGGTGGCAGCCATCGGTCGCCACGGTGGCCGACGGCCTGCACACCCACCTGGCCGATGACCCGACAGTAGCGGACACACTGTGGTGGCTGGTGTCACGTTTCGTTGTGCCGGTGCACGAGCGGATCGCGTACTCGAAGCTGCCGGAGTTCACCTTCCGGTTCCGGTGGGAAGACGGCCTCCTGCGCTTCTACGACCACGGCGTGGGCCGGTTCCCGCTGGCGGCGATCCGCCACCAGACTCTGGCGTTCCTCACCTGGGATCTCGGCCTTTGGGACGAAGCCGAGGACGAGCAGGCGGTGCTGACCGAACGCGGCACGGCCTTCATCGATGAGGCCCTCGCGTGACGAACGGCGCTGGCGGTGAAGCCGCGGCGACAGTCCAGCCCGTCGCCGAGCTATTCGCTGGCAATGTGACGGCGCTGTGGGCAACCACCTACAGCCTTGATCTCGCCCTGTTCAACGAGTTCCTCCTTGCCCGGCTCGGCGACCCGCCGCTCAATGTGACAGTGCTGGCTGACGATCGGCGCCTTGCCACCAGCTTGCGGCGCATCCCCGCCGAGCGGGAAGACACACTCCATGCGGTGAACCGCCGCTGGCTATTGCGCGGCATCCGGACCGGGGGCGCATTCCACCCCAAGTCCTACCTCGCGGTCAGTAGCAGCAGCGCGACGCTGCTGGTTGGCTCAGGAAATCTGTCTGCTGACGGCTTGGACGACGGGCGAGAGGTATTCACCACCTTCCGGTCCGGGACGGCGGCCGACGACGCGGCCCTAGCCGCGTGGCTGTCATGGATGCGCCGCCTGGTAGAGATCGCGGGAGACACCACCCTCGCCGAACGATTCCAGGACCTCGAAGGCCGCATCCCGCCCGCCCCCGGCATGGGCCTGACAGCGCCGTCGCCGCTGCTGCACAACCTCGATACCCCTATCACCAGCCAGCTCGCCTCGGTGATCGCGGAAGCCGGCGCGCGGGTGGAGGAGCTTTGGCTGTCGGCACCGTTCTACGACGCGGACGCCGCCGCGGTCGGCGTCCTGCTCGACGTGCTCAAGCCTCAGCGGATACAGCTGTTCGTGACCGGGTCGACCAGCGTCAACGGCGACCGGCTGGCTGAGCGGCTCACCACGAGCGGCGCGCAGGTGACCGTCGTGGGGTATGAACCCGACCGGTTCGTGCACGCCAAGCTCATCGGCGTCATCACCGGCGACCAGGGCTGGCTTCTGTCCGGTTCGGCGAACCTCTCCCGCGCCGCGCTCACGCTCACCCCCACTACTCACGGCAACGTCGAACTCGCTGTCCTCACCACGCTGGACGCGGATGAGCTGCGAGCCGTTTTCGTGCCGCCCAGCATGACCCTTGGCCAGCGCAGCCTCGATGACCTGACCTCCCTGGTCTTCCGAGCCGACCCGGAAACGGAGACGCTGCCAGTCCGGCTGGTCACCGCTACCGCTGTCGCCGATGGCCGGGTCGAGATCGTGACCGAGCCACAGCCGTCTGCCAGCTGGCTGCTCGATGACCTCACCACCCAGCAGCCCTTGACCAGCGGCACCGACGGCCACGCGGTGACTTCCGGGCCACTGCCTGGCCGGCTCGTCCAGCTCGTCGACCCTGACGGGCAGCTCCTATCGAACCGGGTCGTGGTCGATGACCCCATCGCACTCGCCGCCACGCTCACCGCCGGCACCACCCGGCCTGGTCACGACCGGCCTGCCGAACTCACCTCCGGGGATCTCGACGCGCCGCTCGCCCAGGCGCTGATCTGGCTGCACCGCAACCTTGTCATGGACGTCAGTGAACGAGCCACCACCACCGGAGCCGCAGGGGTCGCCGCTGACGAGGCCGGCGATCAAGCCGACGATGACCTATGGGACCGGCTCGAACGCGAGCAGCTCGCCCGCGACCCGCGAGCCAGCACATACGAGCGAATGCGGAGACTCCACCCCCTGACTGGCGCCGAACCGTTCATCGACCTACTCGAAGCGCTACGCGCCCGCGTACCCGCCCAGCCCAATGAGCAGCAGCCATCCCTCCTAGCCCGGCTCCTTGATGGCGCATCGGACCAGGCCGGCCATGATGACGCGGGCACAGTCCGGCGGTGGACGGCATCCGCCCGGATCCGGGTACGCGCCCGTAATGTCCTTCGCCGCTGGGCCGCAGCCCAAACCGACCCGCGTCTGCTGTGGGTCGATCCGCTCGCCCCCGCCGGCAACTTCGCCATGATCGCCGTGACCCTGGCCCACCTCTACCTCGCCCACGCCCTCCACCGTGAGCAGGTCGAGCTGACAGCGGATGACCTCGATGACATCTGGCAGCGGTGGCTACAGCCTTTCGCCGGCACGGGGAAAGGCGATGGCTGGCTCGACCAGCTGGACGCCGCGGCGAGCACTCTCGCCCGCGACCGGCTGCCCGGCTGGCTGCCAGAGGCCGCCGCAGCACTGTGCTGGCTCGCGGTGCAGCCCGGCAGCGGCTACCGCGAACGAGTCGTCGCCTTCCAGCCCGCCCTCACGGCGGCACTCACCCACGGCCTGCTCGACCCAACCGAGATGACAGCCCGCTACCTCTCAGCCATCACCGGCCGCACCATCACCCGTAACCAGATCGACGACCAGCTCCTCGCCGCGGTCGAGTTCATTGACGACACCCTCTGGTGCGCCCGCACGGCCGGTGAACTCGGCCTGAACCGGCTGAAGCTGGAAGCGCCACCAGGCGCTGGCGGTATCCAGGTCCGCCTCGACGTCATCGGTGTCACGAACCCGATCCTCGACGTGCGCGTGCCCCCACTGGTGGTCGCCGTCCGCCGCTACCGCCGCTGCGACGGCGTCGCCGTATTCGCACCAGATACCGGCTGGCGGCTCGTCTTCCTCACCGGCACGACGATCGCCTATCTGCCCAAAGTTCACGGCACCTCCGTCGAATCAGCGGCGGCACTCACCAAAGACGCCCTAGAAAAGCTCGCCGCAGCAGGCGGCGTCCTCGCTGACCTCTTCCCAACCAATGAGCAAGCAGTGGCATAACCCAACGGCAGGACCGATCCTGTCCGGCATGAGACGGCCCAGGCCAAGCTCATGAAATGTCCTGTTGCTCCCACGACAGCGTGCAGTCGGGCAGCCCAGGCCCGGGTTCAGTCCCAAATAGCAGCGCGCTGGCAGCGTCCGCCGCCGCCCGCGCGTACTCGGTCGCGTGCTTGTCATACACCGCGGGGCAGGACACGAAGATCGTGTCCTCATACACATGGGTCTGCACTCCGGATGAGGTGCGCTTCCGGACGATTTTGCGGATAGCCGCGCGCAGGGCTGGCTGCTGATCCCCCGGCACATGCCGGATCTCAGCGAACCCATATTCACACACCATGTCAGCCGCCATCTCCGCCACCAACGGGAGGCGCTTATCAGCCGTCCGCTTAGGGAATTTCGCGTCCATCAGCGCCAGGCACCGCCGGCACGACGGCGCGAATGCCTGACCCGCGTACTCGCTCAGCGGGCCACCGGCGCCACCAGCCATGACGGCCCACTCCCGGCCGCACAAAGTCGTCTCACACCAGCAGCACTCGGACAGCGCCCGGTGATCGTAACCGCGAAGCGCCCGACGCCTGAACGTATCGGTGTCCCGGAAGTAGAAGCCGGGGACCGCTGCCCGTCCATGCTCCCGCGGGTCCAGCCGGGCGGTGAGGTGGATCGCGTCGCCTCCGCTGGTCTCGGTCAGCAGCATGAGGCTTCCGGAGGCGTCAACGACATTCACGCCGTGCCGGGTCACTGGCATGCGGTCATTATCCCGGGCATGCAAGCCGCCTACGGCGAAGCCTGCCTACGGGACAGTCCGAAAGAGGATCCGAATCGGCTTCGGCCAATCCTTCGGTCTGACAGCACCTCAATGAGGCAGCTGCCCAGACAGGTAGGCAGTAAGAACTCCGGTCATGACATCTCGAGATACGCCAAGGAGACCATCGGCAGCACGGCGCAGCCGCGAACGTTCATCCTCGTCGCCAGTCCGTTCGGCGGCTTGTTGCAGAACTTGCACGAGGCGCGACAGCGCATCATCAGCATCTGGGTGCAGGCCCGTGATCAGGTAGGCCGCACCACTCACTTCCGTGAAGCGGACCGGTCCCATGTCGGCCGCGAGCGTGACAAGCCCTCGCCGATCAAGCGCAGCGGCTGCTCGCTCGACTTCGTCTGGGTCAAGGCCAGTGGCTTCAGCGATGACGCTCTGGTGTACGTGGATGTCGCCCGCGTCGATGCGCCGGGTGACTTCGCGCAACACGGGGTAGTCGCGAGAGATCCAGACATCATCGAGATGGTCAGTCATGGCGTCATCGTCGCAGGTGCCGCTGACATGGCTCAGAAGTCGGCCTTTAGCGCCGGGCGTCGCGAGAGCGGACCACTACGGCTGCTGGCCTTTGTCGAAATGCAGAGGCTGGCCAGCGCGCAGGTGCTGGTAGGCACATCCGGGCCGGGCCCACCGCCACACGATCGGGCCGACTCGGCCGACGAGACGACCCGCTGCGGCTTCATCACCATCGCCTCGAACACGTAGATCGCGCCTGACTTCCTGGTGTACACGCTGACCGCGTCGAGCGTGCTCAGGGCGACTGCGTCGGCATCACGCGCCGGCCGCGGGCCGCCCATGATCCGGCGGCTAAGTGGGCGGCCCCGTAAGTTCGTCGGGGGTCCATCAAGCGGCGGCGGTCTCGAACCCGAGTTCCGTGGCGGGACGAGTGGGAGACTTCCAGCGTGCCGAGACGTACCTGGCTCGACCAGAAGGTCGACGTGCTCCTGGAGGAACTCGCTGCGTCCGGCATGGACCTCGACCGGCAACGTGCCGGTGAGCTGATCACCGATCGGGTCCGCGCTGTAGCAGCCCTCATGCGGGTCACCGCGCCGACCGCCCGCAAGTACCTGGACGAGGAGACAGTCAGGGACATGGCGCGGCGGATGCTGTTCGAGTTCGCCGCCGAGCAGCCAGGCGCCGACCTGCTGGAGGTGCCAAGGACCGTCCCGGTGCCGCTTGTCTTTGTCGGGATCATCGTTGCCGCGCTGGCCGAGGCAATGCAGGTCCGGGCGGCAAACGAGCCATCTGATCGCCTTGGCGGCGTGGTCGCCACCTACGGGCAGATGCTGTCGGGATTCGGGCAGATCACCGCCGAGGCCGCGTCAAGCCAGGCCGGCAATTCGGCAAAGGCCATGTTCCCGCCCGCGTTGCTGCGCCGTGCCGCCAGGTACATCGGCAACGCCGCCGACCTGGCCGCGAGTGGTGGCAACCTCCCGGACGGGGTCCCCGAGGCAGCACGCGGCGAGCTGGCCGCGGCCCTCCGCCGAGACGCCGACGGGTTGATCACAGTCACCACCACGGCGTGAAGGGCTGCAGCAGGGGATCTTAACGAGTGGCCGGGTAAGTTCGCCGGGGGTCATCAGGCGGCTTCCGGCAGGCTGGCCGGCTTGCCGGGAGGTTCTTCGCGGGCGCTGATCCGTTCGAGGAGCCGGGCGAGATCTGCGGCGGTGAACTTCCAGTTGAATGGCCGGGCGGTCTGGTTGTACCGGCGGGTGAAGGCCAGCAGGGTGGCGGCGAGCTGGGCGGTGCTGGTGAAGTC
>WNGJ01022103.1_pt1 | contig 15414 bp, 9 predicted proteins | sample 5400611 | NCBI WGS metagenome assembly WNGJ01 (sample SAMN13153375, study PRJNA577476) | soil metagenome | isolation source: 40 cm soil or saprolite under Garry oak tree replicate 1 | place: USA:California | collected 2016-06-15
ATAATACCCTGGCTCCTGATCTCTTTGAATTTTCGGTGACTCTGCTCGCACACAATAACCGGGACGACCTTGAGCGTTGTATACAGAGCATTTGCCGTCACAGCGATGATCGCTCCATCGAATTGGTGATCGTTGATAACGGTTCCACCGATGAAACATTAGCCTACCTGCAACAGCTAGCGCGTCATGGCGATCTCAAAGGAATAAATGGGCAACCAGTTGGCTTGCAAGTGCTCTTCGCCGATCACAATATGGGTTTCGCTGCAGGGCGCAATGCCACTATGCGAGCCAGTAGAGGGCATTACATCATGCTGATGGATACTTCTATAGAGGTCAAAGGCGACATCTGGGAGCCGTTAGCCATGGCACTGGCCAACCATGATACGGGAGTCGTAGGACCGTTTGGTCTAGTGACTGATGATCTGCGCGAGTTTCGTGAAGATGGAGGGCCCGACGTGGACGCAATTGAGGGCTACTTGATGGCTTTTCGCAGGGAACTGCTATCAGAGGTTGGCTGGATCGATGAGCGCTTTCGTTTCTACCGCCTGATGGATATCCATTTTAGCTTCTTCTTCAAGACCTCAGGCTATCGTGTTGTGACTACGCCACAAGTGACTGAGCTTGTCGAGAAACATCCGCACCTTGAATGGGTCAGTTTAAGTGAAGACGAACGTGCTACCAAGAGCAAGAAGAATTATGATATCTTTCGCGATCGCTGGCATCATGGCGAAAGCCTGCTGGTAGCCTATTGTAAGCCTGAGAACCTGTGGCAAGGTCATGATCATCCCTATCATCTCAATGGAGATCACACTCATTCGGCCAACGAACTTCCACCTTTCGGTGCCATGCATACTCATGTTCACCAGCACTGGCCCGATCATTCACATGAGCATCCGCACTATCACCAGAACAGGTGAGCGAGACAGGAGTTTACATGCTGAAGGACCCCATAGTTGTAACTGCTCCAGAGTTGCTGCGACAACTGGATGCGGAAAACGTCGTTGTACTGAATGGGGATATTGGACCGTTAAATGTAGAACAGGAAGAGGCGCTGTGTGGGTTTGTCGAACGTGGAGGCGGATTGGTATGCCTGGGTGATGCGGCTGAGGCATACCACGAATATCCATTGCTGGGCGAAGTACTCGGATATGTTCATGGTATCTGCACCACGCGCAGCGAAATTATCGCTCGTGTGGCTGCAAGTGGTCACTACCTGACACGTCGTATGGATGCTTCCTTTATAGTGCTCGAGGGAGTTTATCTGCTTGATGTTGTGCCCCCAGATGCGGAAATACTCTGGCAGACTTCGTGGCGCTATACAACATATACACTGGCATATTCACGCAACTATGGACAGGGTCGTGTTTTCTGTACCACCATCGGGAGTGACCCGCAGACCCAGGCACTTCCTATATTTCAGCAGATAGTGGGTCGCGCTCTCCGCTATGCATCAGGTATAGAAACACGAGAGGATACGAAGCGGATAGCAATGATTGGCTATGGGACTATTGGGTTCGAACACGCCATGGCTATCAGTAACGTGCAGGGGTTAGAGTATGCGCTCGTCTGCGATCGCAATGAGGAACGTTTAGCTATAGCTCGCCAGGCATTCCCCGCAGTGGACATCTGCACTGATCTTACCCAGGTTGCAGATGATCCAAGTATTGATGTCGTGATAGTCTCCACTCCACCTAACACCCACGAGGCTATCACCACGCAGATGCTACGTGCGGGCAAGCACGTGGTCTCAGAAAAGCCGTTTTGCTTGACAACTGTTGAAGCTGACAAGCTGATCCAGCTTGCGAATGACTATCAGCGAGCATTGACTGTCTATCAGTGCCGCCGCTGGGACCCCGACTACCTGGCGATTCGGCAAGTCCTCCAACATGAAACTATTGGTGCCGTCTTCCACATCGAAACCTTTATCGGTAGTTATGCACATCCGTGTGCCTACTGGCACTCACACGAACCAATTTCGGGCGGTGTCTTTTATGACTGGGGTTCGCACTATATTGATTGGATTCTGCAACTCATCCCCGACACTGTAGTGAGTGTACGTGGCGTGGAACATAAACGAGTTTGGCATGATGTCACCAACGCCGATCACTCAGTTGTTTATGTGCGCTTTGCTGGTGGGCAGGAAGCGGAATTTATGCACAGCGACATTGCCGCCGCCATGAAACCCAAATGGTATATCCTGGGCACTCAGGGCGCGATTGTGGGGCATTGGCGCCAGGAAACGGTCAAGACGCGCCGCTGGTCGGGCGATCTAATCGAAGAACACCTGGCTCCCTCGGAGGCGTTACCAGAACTGTATGTGTACACACGTGAGATGAACGGAGCTATTCACGAGCAACACCTGATGCTGCCTGAAGCTCCATTGTATGCATTCCATCGCAACCTGGCGAATCATTTACACTGCGGTGAGCCTTTAGCTGTGCCACCGGAAGAGTCGAGACGGAACATTGCAGTAATGGAGGCGGCAAAACATTCTGCTGAGCGTGGTGGAGAGACGATTGCTTTGGAATGCTAGTCGGGCGGGGTTATGTTCTTAGTATCTGTTCGCCAGGGGGCGGTGGATTCTTACCAAAGGAGAAATATCATGGCCATTGAACTGCCATTATTCCCATTAAATGTCGTACTCTTTCCGGGTGAACGGCTGCCGTTGCATATCTTCGAGCCGCGTTACCGCTTGATGATTAACGAGTGCTATGAAGGGGAGAAGCCATTCGGCGTTGTACTTGTGCGACCGGAGAGCGAATTCTTGCAAGAAGAACCCTATTCCATCGGCACAATGGCAGAGATTGAGGCTCTCGACCGGCTGGAAGATGGGCGTATGAACCTGATAGCCAGAGGTTTACAGCGTTTCAATATACTCAGCCAGCATCGCGAAAAACCCTACCTCTGTGGATTGGTGGAAATCTATGAAGACATAGCCGAACCGGAGCAGACGCTTATCGTTTATGCTGACCAGGCGCGAGAGCTGTTCAATTCCTACCTGGAGATTTTGCTGGAAGTGGTTGGAAAGCAGGAAATCCAGTTCAACTTGCCGGAAGCGCCAGAGGAACTTTCTCACTTCATCGCCTATTTTCTAGATGTGCAGAATGAACGAAAGCAGGAACTTTTGGAGCTCACATCTACAAAGCGACGCCTGGAGGGAGAAATAGACACGTTACGCCGCGAAGTGCCAGTCATGCGCCAAATGCTCTCGATGAGCAACCGTTTCCGTCCAAGCGACCCGGATCGCAGTTTACTGAATTGAGGCAAGCTTCGGAGGGTATCCAGTAGACTGGGCGGTCTAACCCACCGCCTTTCATTTTGTTTTCTGCTGCATCGATTGTACCACTCTTCCCATTTCTCCACAGAAAAGCGTATCCGTCTGACAAGGTTGATGCGTGATACATCGAGATACTCGTTTATATACTCTGCCTTTGAGGTTTAGTAAGCATGTTTTCCAGAGGGAATATGGCCCCTTCCCCTCTATGGCTAGAACAGGTGATAGTCAGATTGCCATGGCAATTGGTCGGTGGATAAAAGCGAGACTAGAAGATTCACCAAAGAAAAATACAATTCCGATACTCGATGGTGTGCGCGCGTTCGCCTGCTTGATCGTTATCTGGTTTCATATTTACCGGGTACCGCGTGATTTGCGTATATGGGATCCTCCACCATCTGCTCATCCACTGCTCGATTCTTTCCTATACTTCGGAAAGTATGGAGTGACGCTCTTTTTTGTCCTTTCCGGTTTTCTGCTCTTTATGCCGTTCGCGAAGGCGCTGCTCTTTGAGAAAAAATGGCCTTCCGTACGGCAATTCTACGTCCGGCGAGTTTTCCGCATTCTGCCGGCATATTACCTGTCGCTGATACTTATCGTCCTGCTTCTCCAGGGACAGTACTTACAACCGCAACACTGGACAGAACTGGGATTGTTCTGGGTATGCGTCTGATTGCCTGGCGGGTCAAACAGGACTATCGTTTGCCCACGACGGTCGCCTGCCTCCTAGCGGTGATTGCCTGGGGTCTCTTCTCACGATACTTTGGTATCTACTTTATGAATCAGCATCCTACAGAAACATTTCTGGTCCCTCGTCCTATACTCAATGGTATCCTGTTCTTTACCTATGGTGTCAGTGGGAAGTATCTCGAGGATTTCGGAGTGGGTATGCTGCTGGCTCTCTGTTTTGTGTACGCGCAGCATCCCTCGATTTCGCCTAAAATACGTACAACCTTGCAAATGTTGAGTCCCTGGCTATGGGGAGCTGGTCTGCTCTGCTTACTTACCATGATCCTGTGGAGTTACAACCAGAGATTCTTGAATACGTGGCCGCTCTTCAACAATCCGATTCTCTTCAAGCATTACGACCTTGTAAGCGAGCTGTGTTTGTCGCTGTCCTTTGGTCTGTGCGTCCTCGCGCTCCTCTTTGGATCCGCTTGGCTCAAGTGGCCGTTTGAGTGGCCCCCGCTGCGCTGGATTGGTATGATCTCCTACAGTCTGTACATGTGGCACCTCCCCTTCCTGCTCGTGTTTATACAATGGTGCCAGCCCCTTAGCAAGGGCTGGCTGCCCGAGCAGGCCTATATTGCATACTGGTTATGGGCACTGGTAGTTATTATTCCGTTCTGTTTCTTGTTCTTTATATGGGTAGAGAAGCCTGGTATGAAGTTCGGTGAACGGTTCCCTCGTCAAAAGGCGAATACTGCTACCCCAGCAGCCGGGCCTTCTACCTCTGTAAGTGAGATACCCGCAACTGAAGTAACTCCTCAGGAGAGGTTACGTGAACTGGTAAAAAAATGAGGGACATGAAAGCCGAAGAACGGATAGCCTAGCTCGAATAGGCATCCTCTAGGCTATACATGCCAGGTTCAAGCACTTTCGGCGCGTATACTTCAATCTCATCATTGTCTGGCTTGATAAGCCCCACGGTGAACGTATCAGATAAGTAGCCCTGTTTGGCAAGACCAGAAAGCGCCGTAAAAACGGTTGTTAGCGCCTGCTTGAACTGCTCGATATCAGCACCACTCCATTCCATACTCATCTCTGGCCCGACTTCCATGCTTTTTGGCGTGTAGATATCAACGTAGCACGTGTACTGCCTGTCACCTGCTTCATCGACGACAATCTTCGGGTTAAATGTCATGTTACCGCTCTTCACGCCCTTTGCTGCCATGCTTGGGCCTGCGACGGCATTCAGCCGCTCCACAACTTTGAATACTTCGTTGAGCATTATTTCACCCGCTGCACGGTCATTCAGAGGTTTTCTTGGAGTTGCCATTACCTGTACCTGTTCTTCCTTTCTCCATGTGTGACATTCTGCTGACGCGTGTTCACGCACCATTGCCAATGCAAGTCCTCTTTCTACTTCCTACTTCATACTACATGCATTCAACCCTTAGCTCGACTTTATCCATTGAGTAAACAGAACAACGATAAAGCCTGCGTGGCTTCCATCAGTATGCCCACCGTTAGATGTAGTCTACATGAGAACAGGCGTTCACGTCAAGAAGCATCAGGCAGCTAGCGAGCGAGCAGGCTCAGCAGGAGCTGCTCCGTAGCGCTGCTGACAGGATGAATTGGTTGCAAACAGGTATACCTTCTATCAATTATTCAGAAGCCTTAGATAGTGCTATATGTTATGGCTAGATTGATGATCAAAAAGCTTCTTTTGATGACAAGTGCTGGTTACAAAAATTCACGCCGCGCCGCCAAAAGAGCATATGGTCAAAAGTGAATTGCGACAAAGGCATTGCTTTTTCAATAGCAAGTTAATTGCAGGTTGATCCACTGGGAGGTGAAGATGCGAGGTCCTCCACGTGCTTGAACATGCCTTCCCTGGTTCATCCGTTGGCAGCAGTGGGTGCCGAAGGACGGTCGGCACGACACTCCTGCCACACTGATGAGACGTTTTACGTAATGCTTGGGGACGGGGTCACCGCAGACGTCTCCGCGCCTTTGCGTCGAAGCACGCGGATCGCCAGCACTGCTCTGAGGATGCCAGTGAGCAGCAAGAGGGCGCAGATGGCGAGGATCCACGAGCCCAGATCAGGCGCGCCGATCAAGATCCAAGACCACGACGTCGCGCCCAACAAACTGGTGAACAGCGGGACGCCCAGCAAGATGGCCACCGGTAAGGCGAAGTCCCAGGTGAGTCGGAGGCCAAGACGAAGGAATTGGGGCCGCCGTTGCTGGCGTTGCTCGAATTTTCTGGACCAGCGTCGCAAGCGCAGGAGCGGCCAGAGCGCCAAGGCGGAGAGCACGACGAGGACCCCATCGAAGATGAGGTAGAACGTGGTCAGGCTCGTGGAATCCTGAGGGGTCTGCCCCGCCAGCAGGCGTGTGACTCCGGCATCCAGAGACTCGAGTGCCGTGTAAATGTTCGTGTTGGCGTTCACCAGCAGGATCGCGCCCCAGTGGGTCTGCGGCTCGATGAGCAGCAGCGCATGGAAATTGAAGATGTTGCCACCGTGCCAGATGGCAGGCACCCCAGCGAGGGAGCCATTGACCCAGCCCATGCCATACGAGCCGCTTCCCCCTTCTCGTGTAACCGCAGGTGCATGCATGGTCGCTATCCCTGCCGACGAGAGGACGGAAGTCGACCCAAAGCGGCCTGCGTTCATCTGCGCGACGAGGTAGTTGGTCATATCCTGGACACTGGAGATCAGGCCGCCTGCAGGAACCTGAGACGCAGCGTAGAAATCAAACGGGGAAAGCACCCCAAAGATCCAGCGATGGCCCTGTGCCAGCCCGTCACGCCTGGCCTCTTGCTCGGAGGCAAAGCTGTCGTGCATCTGGAGCGGAGCAAAGACGTGTTGCTGCACATAGGTACCGTAGGGCTGCCCTGAGACCGTTTGCACGATGAGTCCAAGCACGTCGTAATTGGTGCTGCAATAGTCAGGGCGACTGCCGACCGGTCGATCGAGGCTGAGGGTGTCGAGACTGCGCACATACTGCTCTAAGCTTATCGTGACCTGGTCCGCCCTGCAGGCATACCCCGACGACGGGATCCCGCTCGTATGGTACAGCAGGTGGCGCACCGTGATACGGGCCGAGGCGACGGGATCGGCGACACGGAACCAGGGGAGGTAGCGCTGCACCGGCGCATCCAGCTCGATCTTGCCCGCCTCCACCAGTTGCATAACCGCCAGCGCCGTGAAGGATTTGCTCACCGAGGCCAGAATGAACGGGGTGTTAGGGGTGACTGCTCGCCCGCTCTGGTCGGCCTCGCCGAAGCCACGCAGATGCATGACCTGGTCGTTGTGGACCAGGCCCAGGGCCACACCGGGAATGTGATTGGCCTGCATCTGTGTGCTCACATACGCATCGATGCGGGCAATGTCTGGCTCGTTTGAACGCGTTGTCGCCGCGAAAGGCAGTGCCGTGGACGCCAGTGCCATGAGCGCGAGCAGGCAGGCCAGGACACCACCGAGAATGATTCGGGAGAGATTCGTTTTCATATCTGCTTCCTTCTCTGCCATCTGCTGGCAGCATACTGCATCCTGCATCATGAGCAGGAGCGAGGAGACTGTCTTGCCTCCTTGTTGCGTAGCTTATTGCCTTCGAGCAGCCTTTCACCACCAAGCAGGACAAACGACGGCCTCTGTTTCGCAGGCGCGACTGCAAGAGCCACGCCTCCACTCTACACCTTCAAACATCGGCCGTAGGCGTCTCTGCTGGCCGCAGAGCCTCGGTTGACTGCACTACGCGATTCGGTTTGTACGAGAGACGGCCTTTGGTGAATATGAGCAGCAATACTGCTGCGACGAGAGGGAAGAGGAGGGCTGCCCCCAGGCCGTAGCCTGCGATTTGAGATGCGGACAGCAAATGCTTGATGTAGTCGCTCGCACTATTGCTCGCATCCAACGCCGCGTGCAAAAGGATCGCGATGAGGATGCTGCCTTTCGTGTTGTTGAAAACCCAGGTCATGATGATCCTCGTCAGGACTGCCAAAATGATCAGAAGCCCCATCTGCACGACCATCGTGCTGACCCCGACTTTCTGATCAAAAATCTGCCCCGGGACAAAGAAGAAAGGCAGGTGAAACAAGGCCCACAGTGGACCGAGGATTAGCGTCATGCGCCATGCCCCGAAGCGCTGTTGCAAGTTGGGGACCGCGAAGCCCGACCAGCCGCCTTCTTCCCAGAGTTGCACTGCCACCGCAATGATCAGGATGTTTGGCAGGTACACCGTGAAGAAGAGCGGCCACTGCTGGAGTAACGCCGTCAGGGGTGCTATTCCGAGGAAGACACTCGAGCACACAAGCTGGATCAGGGGCACGCCAACAATCACCAGGAGGTACCAGCGGACCCCAACCCGCCAGAGGACATAGCGCCGCAACAACTGCCACACCCCTGCTTTTCCAGCGATGACTGCCGTGACCGTGAAGGAGGCCAGGGTCGGCCCGAGGATGGAGGCAGGGATCGCAAACCATTCAGCTAGCGGTACGATCCCTGGCTCTGGGATGGTATAGGGCAGCAGGCCCAGGCCATTCTGAGCAAGTACCAGGGGCAGCGTGACAATCCATGCTCCCGCAAAGGCGATGACAAAGAAGGCGATCAACGGATGCCGGGTAATGAGACGTTTGAGCGGTGAAGTCGTCACAGGCTGCGACGTGGTGGGGACAGTAGACATGCTAGGTTTCCTTTCTTGTCACAGTGACAGGTAAAGTGGTTGACCTGTTATTCAGCTTGACAGCAGTGCTTGTTCGAACGTGTTCTCAACAGAATCCATTGATGAGCACCCCATGCAGCGCAGCCTCATCGACGAGGGGACCGCGCAACACCGTGTTGTCATCGGTGTCGTAGGTGATCGCAAGCCCCGCGAACCACGCCGACCAGCGCTGGTCGAGGTGCCCCTGAACGCGAATTTCATACCAGTTCATTTCACGCCTCTTGATTTTTGCGGAGCAAAAATAGCTACGCTAGCAGCGTTGGAGGCTTGTATAAGAGATGCTCTGTTCATCATTCTTCCTTTTGAGGTGTGTCTCACGCTTGCGCAGCGCTACACTCAGTATACAGCTCAACCAGACAGAACAGTATGTATCAAAGGATGTGTTATGGAGTTGATTTTCTCTCTCAGGCTGAACAAAGCGGGGGAAGACTGCTCATGAGGATCGAGCGGTGAAAGAGGCGAAGCAGAGCGGAGGCGTGATGTTCTCTGCTAGAGCGCGTGCAAGGTGTGGGCGCGAGCGACTGCCTGGGTACGGCTGTTCACACACAGTTTGCCGTAGATGCTATTGACATGGCGCTTCACCGTGCCGACGGTGATGACGAGTTCCTGCGCGATCGCGGCATTGGATAGGCCAGCCACCAGCAGCCGTAATACATCTAGTTCGCGCTCGGTGAGCGGTTCCACCAGCGATCCAGGGCGAGAGGGGGTAGCCAGCGCCTGTTCATCGCAAGCCGCGAGGAGGGTGGCGACGTAGCCAGGAGCGATGCCGTGCGCGTGTGCTTGATGCAGTAACGTCACCATTGCTTCCCCCTCATCGACGAAGAGGCGAATGTAGCCTTCTGGTTCGGCGAGCAGCAGCGCTCGTTCGAGTGAGGCCAGCGCCTGTGTTCTGTTGCCTTGAGCATCAAAAGCGAGTGCGCGCAACAGCAGTATCTCCAGCACGCTGCCCATGCGCGCCTTTGCCTCGGCTGACGCTTGGAGGCGAGCCAGCAAGCCCAGGGCATCTTGGAGGAAAGATCCAGCCGGGTCAGCTCGCCCCTGGGCGATATGCACCCGAACCAGCGTCAGGTACTCGCGTTCGCGGAGGTAACTCAGGTCAACGTCATCGGTGGACAGGCCACTCTTTCCCAACCAGTGGATGGCTGAGGCCCTGTTGCCCTGCATGAGCTCCAGTTGTGCCCGCACTGCTGCCTGATACGCCAAGAGGTGGAGGACGTAGTGACGCTGAAGTGACAGGTGAGCCAATGTATCCAAGGTGGAGAGCGCCGCATTGTATTCCCCGCGTGCCTGCTCGAGAAGCGCCAGGGCTGTGTATCCCAGTGTGACCACAGTGGCATCCACCGTCAGTGTTCCCCTGACCAGCTCCATGCCCTGTGCCAGGAAGCGTTCTGCGGCATCCAGGTCGTTCCACTCGCGGAGTAGATCCCCCAGGCCGAAGTAGTAGGCTGCGCTGCCAACCAGGAGTCGTAATACCTCCTGTTCTGGTACCAGATGCAGCACCTGCTCATAGGTAGCAGCCGCCTCCCTCAGTCGCCCCTGCAACACCTGCAGTCGAGCCAGGAAGGTAATGCTGGTCAGGAGCGCAAATAAGTCACCGGTTGCACGTAAGGGAGCTGCTGTTGCCGCGACCAGGCGCTCGACTTCTGCGGTCACGTCCCCGCTCACCAGGAAAGCCTGGGCCGGGCCTAGCGCCGCAGCGGCGCGCATCATCACCTCCGTCTCGGGCACGAGTTCCAGTGTCTGATGCGAGAGGCTGACACAGCGCGCAAGGTCGCCAGTGAAGCGAGCGAGATTCGCACGGATCCCTGCCGCCAAGCCAAGTATAACGTGTGCCTGGTCAGTTGGCATATCTGACCGGACAGACTGTTCAGCCTCAGACACACGGGCTTCGGCAGCATCCAATTGATTAGTGAACATCAGCATGAGTGCGTCGTAGAGGCAGAGCCGAGCATGTGAGTGCATCAGCGTATCGGGCAGCGCATTGAGCCAGCCGAGCACCAGGTGCACCTGTCCCCGGAGCGCAATCGCTAGGCCGTACTGTTCAATCATGCGGGCAGCGAGTTCGACATCGGGGGCAGCCAGGGCATGCTGTACCGCTTCGACGACGAACCCGTGCTGCTCGTACCAGGCACTGGCACGGCGATGCAGATCGGGTATCTGTCCAGCTTCTGCCTGTTGCAAGTGGCTGGAGAGCACCTGGGCAAACAGGTGGTGGTAGCGGTACCAGCTCCGCTCGTCGTCGAGCGAGACCACAAAGAGATTCGCTTTCTCGAGTTCTTCCAGGGTTGTCTGAGCGTGTTCCTGACCGGTCACTGCCTCACAGAGTGGTCCACTGAGACGCTCCAGAATCGAGGTGAAGAGCAAGAATTCCTGCACCGGCGCAGGCTGCCGCAAGAGTATTTCCTCGGAGAGGTAGTCCAGCACGAAGCGATGGCTGCCAGTGAAGGTAGAGAGAAACGCGGAGACATCGGCGTGGCCTCGCATGGAGAGCGCGGCAAGCTGGAGTCCTGCGATCCAGCCTTCCGTGCTGTGCGCAAGGGTCGCGATATCCTGGGATGAGAGGTCCAGTCCCATGACTGTGTGCAGAAATGCCTTCACCTCAGCCTCGTGAAACCGTAACTCGGCAGCACGCACCTCAATCAACTGCCCACGGGCCCGCAGACGTGAGACCGGCAGCGGCGGGTCAGCGCGGGTGACGAGGAAGAGGTGCAGATGTGGAGGCAAGTGCTCGACGAGGTAGTTCAGCGTGCGATGAAGCGGCTCGGCGGTGATCACGTGGTAGTCATCGAGAACGAGCGCGAAATCCTCTGCGGGAGAGCATATAAGGTCATTGGCGAGGATGGTCACCACGGTCTGCGGTAGTGGGGGCTGCGGTGTGTGCAGCAGGTCGAGGGACGTCTTGCCCACCTGCGAATCCACCGTCTGCAGTGCAGCAATCAGGTAGGTGAGAAAGCGGACGGGATCGTTGTCTTCGGGTTCGAGCGAGAGCCAGGCGGCAGGGGCGGCGCTCTCAGCCACCCATTGGGCGAGCAAGGTCGTTTTGCCAAAGCCAGCGGGTGCCGAGATGAGGGTGAGCGGGCCCGCCATGCCCTCCTGGAGTCGCTCGAGGAGGCGAGAGCGACGGATGAACTGTGCACGCAGACGCGGCACGTGGAGTTTGGTCGCCAGCAGGGAGTGAAGCGGATCGCGCTGCGTCCGCAGTGGTGCTGGAGGGAGTTCAGCCTCTCCAGCACGGACAGGCGAGGCGCTGACGGGACCAGCGGCGAGGTCTTGAGCCACGGCCTGTAAGTGCACAAGCGTAACTGTCTCCGACTTGCCCAGGTAGCGAGAGGAGAGCTTGCCGTGCTGTTTGCGATAGGCTTTCCAGTACCAGCCGCCACGCTGGTTACTGGCTCGCTCTTTGCGCGCCGTGAAGTTGCCAACATCGCTGACAAACGAGAAGGTCGAGGCGGTCTCCAACCAGGCAAACCAGGCCGCCGTGCCTATGGTCAGCACACGCTCCTGGTTGCCCTCACGATAGACCAGGGTATCACCCTGAACAGTGGGAAGCATCGCAGCCTTCTTTCTGCTGGTACACAGCTTCTCTCTGAGCCCCGGTTACCGAACATGCTCATGGTTACAGCACAGTATAGCACAGTTTTGAAGATATTCGGTAACTGCACTCCATCAACCACCTCTGCCGAGACGAAGGACCTCGTCGAGAGAGCATTGGAGGCAAAGTATGAAAACCGTAAGCTGCAGCCATCTGAAAAATTGTGGAGTGCAGAAACTGTCCACCAAATAAGGACATAATAATATGCGCTCCCTTTCCCTCTAAGGGAGCGCACAATGTATGCAGAACTACTTCTCTGCTTCCGCCTTCTCTTTCTTGTACTGTGCAATGATTTCCTGTTGCACGTTAGCGGGGACTTCTTCGTACTGGTAGAATTCCATCTTGAAGGAGCCGCGTCCCTGAGTTATCGAGCGTAGATCAGACGCGTAGTGCAGCATTTCGGCCTGAGGCACATTGGCAGTAATCTGCTGCATGCCGCTGCCTACGGGAGCCATGCCGAGAACCCGGCCTCGCTTAGTGTTGATATCGCTCATCACATCACCCATATTGCTTTCGGGCACCGTGACTGTAACAGTCATGACTGGCTCCAGGATTGTAGGGCTTGCCTGCGGCACCGCCTCCTGCATACCCAGCGAGGCGGCAATTTCAAAGGACTGCGCGGACGAGTCCACCGGGTGATATTTGCCGTCAACCAGGGCTACCTTGACATAGACCATTGGATTGCCTGAGATGAAGCCGCGCTTGAGTGAATCACGCACGCCTTTTTCGACGCCGGGGATATATTGTCCAGGTACCACACCCCCTACGATCTTGTCTTCAAAGACGAAGGTTTCTTCGGCACCTATAGGCAGCGGCTCGATCTCCAGCCATACATCGCCGAACTGGCCGTGTCCACCGCTTTGCCGCTTGTGGCGTCCATTTGCGCGTGCCTTCTTGCGAATCGTTTCACGGTAGGAAATGCGGGGATCGCGTGCCTCCAGGTCAACGCCATATTTACGCTTGATGCCCTCAATCACAATCTGGATATGTGATTCGCCTATGCCGGAAAGCAGTACTTCGGCAGTTTCCGGGTCGCGTGCGACACGTAGCGTACGATCCTCCTCTACAACGCGGGCCAGAGCATTGCTCATTTTATCCAGGTCGGCCTTACTCTTAGGGAAAACTGCTACTGTATAACTAGGCTCTGGGAAGTTGATTGGCTCCAAAGTAGCAGTCACATCTTTACTGCTAGTGAGTGTATCTCCAGTATGCGTGTTTGAGAGTTTAGCTACAGCCCCAAAATCACCAGCCGGAACCTCTGTTGCGTTTTCTTGCGTTTTGCCGCGTTGAATCAATAGTTGCCCAATGCGCTCATCAGCCTTCGTTTGCACGTTATAAACATGACTATCCTGCTTGAGTGTGCCATTGTAAATGCGGAAAGTGCTGATGGTGCCCACTTGCGCTGCCGCGGTCTTAAAGACGAACATCGATAGGTTATCACCAAAGGCTTTCACATCTTCTGGTACAGAATCTGCCGCACTTGGCATGTAATCTATGATGGCATCAAGCAGGGTCTGGACACCGATATTTTTGCTTCCCGAGCCGCATAGTACGGGAATCAACTGGCCTGTACGTGTTCCCTTTTTAACGACCGAAAGAATTTCCTCGTCGCTTAGATCTTCGCCCTCCAGGAACTTTTCCATGACCTCATCATCACTCTCGACCGCTGACTCGATCAATTGTTCGCGGAAGCTGCTGATTTTGTCTTTAAGCTCTGCCGGAATGGAGACTTCCTGTACTTTGTTGCCACCCTCGAAGGTGTAGCCCTTCTGAGATACGAGGTCTACAACCCCTCTGAAGCTTGACTGCTCACCTACAGGCAGTTGTAAGGGGACGACTTTTAAGCCGAACTGGTTGCGTAGCGATTCCAGGGCCTGCTCAAACGATGTATTTTCACGGTCAAGCTTGTTGACCAGCACCATGCGCGGTAGATTGCGCTCATCAGCATATTGCCAGGTGAGTTCGGTGCCAACCTCCACGCCTTTTTCAGCTGTCACTACCACGAGTGCCGCGTCGGCCATGCGCAGTGCTGCTGTTACTTCGCCTACGAAGTCGGCATAGCCGGGAGTGTCAATAAAATTGATCTTCGTATTTTTCCATTCGACAGGTAGTACCTTGGCATTGAGCGTCATGCGCCGTTTTAATTCATCGGGATCGTGATCGGCAACCGAACTACCTTCATCCACTTTGCCCTGGCGTGTCACAGCACTGCTGTCGTAGAGCGCTGCGTCTACCAGAGACGTTTTGCCTGCTCCAACATGGGAAATCAATGCCACATTGCGAATATGTTCCGCTGTATAGATCTTCATGAAATCTAAAATCCTCCTGAGTATCTATGCACGAGGGGGCCTGGTAAGTCTAGAACGGGGTGATTTGTCTGTCGTAGGCCGCCTGCATCCCCACGCCATTAGTTTGGTGTTCCTGTCCGGTGTGAAATACAATATGCTCATCCAATCCAATTCATTTGGTATGTTGTAGTATACCAGTATCACGCAGTTTGTACAACAGCGTTTTACCGAATTTGAGTTTATCCGTGGGGCATGAGTTATCGTACCCAGAGGAGGTCATCCAGTGTTTTCTCTTCCGAAGGCCATCACTTTTGATTGTTACGGCACGCTTATAGACTGGGAAAGCGCGATACAACAGTTTTTCGCGGAGAGATTAGCCGCCAGCAATATAAATGATATCGACCCACGAACCTTGCAGGCAGAGTGGGAAGAGATTCAGTTTCGTTATATTCAGGAACAGTATCGTCCTTATCGCCAGGTGCTGCGGGACACGATGAGAATAGCTCTCGATACGTTCCATCTCTCTTATGAAGAGAAAGACTTAGAGGCGTTTGCCGATTCCATGGGCCGCTGGAAGCCATTCCCAGACACGAAAGACGCAATCATCGAATTACAGAAGTCTGTCAAAGTTGTGCTTATTACAAACACAGACGATGCGATCATTGCGGAAACGGAACGCACGATTGGCGTGAAGTTCGATGAGATCATCACTGCTGAGCAAGCAGGAGCATATAAACCCAGCCACAAAGGCTTTCTCCTGGCACGCGAACGCCTTGGATTGCAGGTGTCAGAGATCTGGCACGCTGGATTCGGTTTTAAATACGACGTTGTCCCTGCCACTGAACTGGGTTATACGACCGTGTGGGTCA
>WNGJ01003919.1_pt1 | contig 15413 bp, 11 predicted proteins | sample 5400611 | NCBI WGS metagenome assembly WNGJ01 (sample SAMN13153375, study PRJNA577476) | soil metagenome | isolation source: 40 cm soil or saprolite under Garry oak tree replicate 1 | place: USA:California | collected 2016-06-15
GCTCGCCGCCATGGCGGCGCAGGGGCGCGACATCAAGCTCTCCACCCAGCGCGTCGAGGGCTACCGCAATTTCGCGACCAAGCTGTGGAACGCCTGCCGCTTCGCGGAGATCAACCATTGCGCGACCGTGCCGAGCTTCGACCCGGAGTCGGCGAAGGAAACGCTCAACCGCTGGATCGCGCACGAGACCGGCAAGGCCGTGCGCGAGATCACCGAGGCGATCGAGGCCTACAAGTTCAACGAGGCCGCGGGCGCGGCCTATCGCTTCGTATGGAACATCTTCTGCGACTGGTATCTCGAACTGGCCAAGCCGGTGCTGCAAGGCGCCGACGGTGGCGCCAAAGACGAGACGCGGGCGATGACCGCCTGGGCGCGCGACGAAATCCTCAAGCTCCTGCATCCGTTCACGCCGTTCGTCACCGAGGAGCTGTGGCAGGTCACGGCGCAAGCCGGCGCGCCCCGCGACAGGCTGCTCGCGCTCGCGCCCTGGCCCAAGCAGCGCGCGCTCGACGACCTTAAGGCCGAGGCCGAGATCGGCTGGGTCATCGACCTCGTCACCGCCATTCGCTCGGTGCGCGCGGAAATGAACATCACCATGGCGACCGAGATCCCGGTCGTACTAGTCGCCGCCTCGGCGGCGACGCAGGCGAGAGCGGCGCGGTGGGCCGACGTCATGCGCCGCCTCGCGCGCCTCTCCGAAATTTCGTTCGCGCCGCGTCCGCCGCAGGGCGCGGTGCAGCTCATCGTGCGCGGGGAAATCGCGGCGCTGCCGCTCAAGGGGGTGATCGATTTTGCCGCCGAGAAAGCGCGCCTCGAGAAGGAAATGGCGCGCGTTACATCCGATATCGCCCGCATCGACGCCAAGCTCGGCAACGCCGACTTCGTCGCCCGCGCGCCGGAGGACGTGGTCGAAGGCGAGCGCGAGAAGCGCGAAGAAGCCGAGACGCGCCGCCTCAAGATCGACGAAGCGCTCGCGCGCCTCAAGGGCGCGGCGTGAGTAGGCTCTCCCGCAACGGGAGGAACAAGGAATAAGAACGGCGGACGCCGCAGCCGGGAGTGCCATGCGGGAATTTTGGGTTGCCGCCGGCCTGCTCTGGCTCGCCGGGGTGGGTCTGCGGCTGAGCGTCCTGGCGGTGCCGCCGGTGATTTTGTCGATTCAGTCAGATCTGCGCCTGTCCGGCACCGAGGTCGGCGTTCTCTCCGGCCTGCCGCTCATCCTGTTCGCGATCGCGGCGTTGCCGGGATCGCTCTTGATCGCGCGCTTCGGCGCCTTGGCGACGCTGGTCGCCGGCCTCTTGATTGCGGGTGTCGCCTCCGGTCTGCGCGGCGCCGTGCTCGATGTGCTCGCGTTCTATGCCGCCACCGTTGTGATGAGCGCAGGTATCGCCATCATGCAGCCGGCGCTGCCGCCGCTTGTGCGCCGATGGCTGCCGCGACACGTGAGCTTCGGCACGGCGGTCTTCACCAACGGGCTGCTCGTGGGCGAGACGCTGCCGGTCATGCTGACGATCCCGCTCGTCCTCCCGCTGGTCGATGGGTCGTGGCGTTGGGCGCTCGCGATCTGGGGTCTTCCGCTGGTGCTGATCGCGATCTTGACCATGGCGCTGGCGCCGGCGCGCAAAGAGTTGGCGGACGCGCCCGCAGCCGTCCGCTGGTGGCCCGACTGGCGCAACAAGCTGATCTGGCAAGTCGGCATTCTCCTCGGCAGCGTCAATAGCGTCTATTTCTGCAGCAACGCGTTTCTCCCCGGCCACCTCACCGCCGCCGGCCGGCCCGACTTGATCAGCGCCGCCCTCACCGCGCTCAACTTCGGCCAGTTGCCCGCATCGTTTGCGCTGCTTGCGGTGGCGGACAGGCTCGTGCGGCGGGCCTGGCCCTTCATTCTCTGCGGCGTGCTGATGCTCTTCTGCTTGGCCGGCATAGTCATGACCGCAAGCCTGTGGACCATCGCCTATGCCGGCGCGCTGGGCTTCCTCGGCGCCGGCGTTTTCACCCTCGCCCTTGCCCTGCCGCCGCTGTTGAGTGCGCCCGCCGACGTGGCACGCGTGTCGGCGGCGATCTTCGCGATCTGCTACGGCGAGGCTCTTCTCGTTTCCGTGCTCAGCGGCGCTGCCTGGGATCTCGGCGGAAATCCGCGCTTCGCCTTCGTGCCGATGGCGGCCAGCGCGCTGCCCTTGCTGTTCCTGCCCGTGCTCATTCGCTTCCGCCGAGCGCAGGACGCAACCTCGTAGGTCGCGTGATGCGCCATCCAAAACTCACGCGCGCATGGCGGACCGTGGCGAGACGCGTGGGCGTAAGCCTTGCGATCGCGGTTTTACTGTTCGTGGTTGCCACGATTGCTACCGCTCGCTGGGGCAACCGCAGCCTGTGGCCCCCCGCGCCGGGCGTGCCGACCACCGAGGTCTTTATCGTCAGTCATGGCTATCATGCCGGCATTATCGTTCCGCGCGTCGCGCTTGCGGAGCAGGCGAGTCGCCGCGGACTGAGCGCGCTCGGCTACCTCGCGACGCGGTTTGCGGGCTTTGATCGACTTGAAATCGGCTGGGGCGACGAGGGCTTCTATCGCGAGGTCCCGACCGCCGAGTCGGTGACGATGGCACTGGCAATGCGCGCGCTGTTTCGCCCCGGCAATCCTTCCGTGCTGCACGTGGTCAGCGTCAAAGACGATCCGCGCGCGGTGTTCGCCAATTCCGACCTCGTGCGGGTGGATATCAGCGATGCGGGCTTTGCGCGGCTGACGGACATGCTCGACGCCACGTTCGCCCGCAGCAAGGGCAGCTTTGTGCCAGAGGAGCTCGGGCCCGGCCTCTATGGGACGAGTCTGTTCTTTCGCGCCAACGGCGCCTTTCATCTCTTCAACGTTTGCAATCATTGGATTGCCAACTTGCTTGATGCCGCCGGTGTCCCGAGTGCGCCCGTGCTCGCGACCTTGCCGTTCGGCTTGCTGCTCGATCTCGAATGGCGCTCCGGCCTCGTTCGGTTGCCACCGCTCGCGCCGAAGCCTTGAATCGAGTGTGCGTAACGTCCAAGCTTTCGCCGCCCGTCGCCGCAACATCCTCATGCCCAATCTCAAGCTCACGCTCGCCTGCTGGGACTACGACCGTACCCGTCCGCTGATCGACGGGCGCGTGAAACCCGCGGGCATCGACCTCGAGGTCGAGGTTCTGCGTCCGCGCCAGACCTTCCAGCGCATGCTGGACAACAAGGAGTTTGAGGTCTCCGAGCTTTCGCTGGCCTCCACACGGCGCTCAAAGGCCGCGGCGAGTGCCCGTTCGTGGCGGTGCCGGTCGCGCTCTCGAAAATCTTCCGTCATTCCTGCATCTACGTGCGCACCGGCGCCGGCATCCACACGCCGCAGGATCTGAAGGGCAAACGCGTCGGCACGTCGCAGTGGAGCTCGACCGGGCTCATCTTCATGCGCGGCATGTTGCAGCACGACTACGGCGTCAAGCCGAAGGACATGCACTGGTTCATGGGCGGGCTCAACAGCTTCGTCGAGCCGCCGCTGATCGCGCTCAATCTTCCCAACGACATCAGGCTCGATTTCCTCTCCGGCTCGCAGACGCTGGAGCAGATGTTCGCGGCGGGTGAGCTCGACGCGCTGCTCTCGCTCTATATCCCGAAGCTGTTTCTCGCACGCTCCCCCACGATCGCGCGTCTGTTCCCAAATTATAAGGACATCGAGCGGGACTATTATCGCCGCACGCGCATCCTGCCGATCATGCACACGGTGGTGCTGCGCGAGGACGTCCATCGTGCGCATCCGTGGGCGGCGCGCAGCATGTACCGGGCGTTCGTGGAAGCGCGCGACCTCGCGGTCAACGGCCTCTACGACACCGATGCCTTGCGCGTCGCGCTGCCGTGGCTGATCGATCACGTCGAGGAAGCCCGGCGCGAGTTCGGCGAGGACTTCTGGGCCTATGGTCTTGAGCCGAACCGGCCGGCCTTCGAGGCGATCGGCCGCTACGTCCACGAGCAGGGCCTCTCCCCGCGGGTGGTGAGCGCAGACGAACTCTTTGCCGCCCGTGTAGAATGATCACGATGCCTGATCTCAACAACCCTCTCGGCGGTCCGCACCTGATCGTCACCGCGAAGACCGCCAACAAGGTGCAATTCTTCGACGCCGCGACGCTCGCCAAGACCGGCGAGATCGACATGCCGGCCTCGACCCATGAGATGATCCTCTCGCCCGACGGCAAGAAGGTTTTCGCCTCGGTCTATGGCGGCGGCATTTTCGGCAAGAACACCGCTCCCGACCGGCGCATCGGCGTCATCGATCTCGCGTCGAAGTCGCTCGAACGCCTGATCGACGTCGGCGCCAATGTGGCGCCGCACGGCGTGATGATGGACGATGGCGGAACGTTGTGGGCGACGGGCGAACTCGGCAACGCGTTGCTCGCCATCGATCCGGATTCGGAGGAGGTCGAGCGCATCGATCTCGGCGGCAGCCCGCACTGGCTCGCGGTGAGCCACGCCACCGGAGAAATCTTCGCCTCGCTGAAGGCGACCGATTCCGTCGCCGTCGTCGATCGCGATCGACGCAAGCCGCTGAACCGGATCCATATCCCGCATTGGGCCGAAGGCCTCGCGCTCGCGCCGGACGGTGAGACGCTCTACGTGGTGGCGCATCAGAAGGCCGAGTTTCACGTCATCGATGCGCGCAGCCATCGCTTGCGCGCCACGGTGACGATCGAAGGCGCGCCGGGCACGGTCAATCAGTTGCGCCGCGTGCGGGTGTCGCCCGACGGCCGTTACCTGCTGGTGTCGTCGACCTACGACCGCCACGCCGCGATCTTCGAGGCGGAGAGCCTCAAGCAGATCGCCTCGCTCAAGACCGCAAGGTCCCCCATGGGCTTCGGTTTCGGTCCCGACGGCACGCACGCCTATCTGTGCTGCCACGACGATGCGGTGGTGTTCGAGCTCGAACTATCCTCCGGTCGCGTGTCGCGCACCTTTGCGACCGGGTCGGGCTGCGAGTTCATCATCGCGTACCAGTGATGGCGGCGCGCCACGCATCACCTTTTGAACGGCATGCTGACGAAGCGCGAGCCTTTGAGGCCGTAGCGCCACGGATGATCCACCGCCTTGGTGAGCCCGATGCGCGGACCGATGGCGACGTCGGCGTCCTGCGTGCGCGCGCGAATCTCGAATGGCGGCGCATCGAGCGCAAGCCCGTACTGCGCGCCGGTGATGCCGAGCGCCTCGCATAGCCGTCCCGGCCCCGCGCACAACAAGCGCTCGTCCGCGACGCCGCGGCGGCGCCGCATCGCGGCTAGGCCCTGCGTGGGCGCGAGCGCGCGGATCAGCACCGCGCTGGCGCTGCCCTGCGGCTCGCATACGAAGTTGAGGCACCAGTGCACGCCGTACGAGCGGTAGACGTAGGCGTAGCCCGGCGGACCGAACATCACGCTGTTGCGCTCGGTCTGCCCGCCAAAGGAATGCGCGGCAGGATCGGTGTGATGGTAGGCCTCGACCTCGACGATGACGCCGCCGACGCCCTTGAACAGCAGCGTCGCACCGATGAGATCGGGGGCGACCGCGTGCACGCTGCGGGCGAAGAAATCTCGGCGGAGCAGCTTGGACCTTGGCATCGAGTAGTGTCTCGGTTTGCTCGGTCGTATCTCAAGACACTCTCTTCCGCTCGTCCCCGCGAGGGGCACCCCGCGACGCTCGCGTCGCGGGGACCCCGTAAGCGGGGACCCAGTTCCGGACGAGAGACTGGATTCCCGCTTTCGCAGGCATGAGCGGAGTTTGCTGCGCAGTCGGCCGTATCTCACCGTCTCGACCGGAAGCGGCGTGGCGGCCTAGCATAGGGCAATGAGAGTATTCCTCGCGGGCGCCGCCGGCGCCATCGGCCGGCGGTTGGTGCCGCTTCTCCTTCGCGCCGGGCACGATGTCACCGGCACGACGCGCTCGGCCGAGACCGCAAGCGAGCTTGCGCGGGCAGGGGTGGTGCCCGCGGTGCTCGATGTTTTCGACGCGCAAGCAGTAACCGCGGCGATCGGCGCCGCAAAGCCCGCCGTGGTCATCCATCAGCTCACCGATCTGCCGCGCCAATTCGACCAGGCGCTCGTGGTTGCGTCCTATGCGAAGAATGCCCGCATCCGCACCGAAGGCACGCGCAACCTGATTGCCGCGGCGCAGGCCGCCGGGGCGCGGCGTTTCATCGTGCAAAGCATCGCCTTTGCCTACGCGCCTGGCGGCGAGCCGCATCCCGAGACCGATCCGCTCAACCTTGCCGACCCCGTCCGCTCGGTTACGGTGAAGGGCGCGACCGACATGGAACAGCAGGTGCTCGCGGCGTCCGACCTCGATGCCATTGTGCTGCGCTATGGCCTGCTGTACGGACCAGGCACCTGGCACGCGGCATCCGGCCATAAGCCGGGGCTGCACGTCGACGCTGCCGCACACGCCGCGCTGCTCGCGATCACCCATGGCGCGGCCGGCGTCTACAACATCGCAGACGACGACGGCGCGGTCTCGATCGCCAAGGCGCGCGCCGAGCTTGGCTTCGATCCGCGATTTCGCGCGCCGTGACTCGCGGGTACTCGCCTGCGGTCTTTTGCGAAAGCGAGTCCCTCGTGTGGCCAAGGTGTGACATTTTTTATTAACCAATCATTAATCGTGTTGCGCGCGCGCAACACGGCTAAAACATTGACTTCCGAATGGGAATCCGGCTCGGCCGCGCCGCGATTTGGCCATACGCGGCGCTGAGACGTTGATCCAACAACTTCCGGGCCGCGTCCATTCGGGGCGCGCTCGAGAAGAGCGGGACGGAAAGCGTGATGGACGCGAAGGCAAACCTCAAAGCGAAGCTGCCCAGCCGGCACGTGACCGAGGGTCCCGAGCGCGCCCCGCAGCGCTCCTACTATTACGCAATGGGGCTCACGCGCGAGCAGATCCATCAGCCCTTCGTCGGCGTCGCGACCTGCTGGAACGAGGCCGCCCCCTGCAACATCTCGCTCATGCGTCAGGCCCAGGCCGTGAAGAAGGGCGTCGCCGCTGCCGGCGGCACGCCGCGCGAGTTCTGCACCATCACCGTGACGGACGGCATCGCCATGGGGCACGAGGGCATGAAATCGTCGCTCCCCTCGCGCGAAGTGATCGCCGACTCGGTCGAGCTGACCATGCGCGGGCACGCCTACGATGCGCTCGTCGGTCTCGCCGGCTGCGACAAGTCGCTGCCTGGCATGATGATGGTGATGTGCCGGCTGAACGTCCCGTCGATCTTCATTTACGGCGGCTCGATCCTGCCCGGCACCTTCAAAGGTCAGCCGGTCACGATCCAAGACGTGTTCGAGGCGGTCGGCAAGTATTCGGTCGGGGAGATGTCGGACGCCGATCTCCAGACGCTCGAGCAGAACGCCTGCCCGTCGGCGGGCGCCTGCGGGGCGCAGTTCACCGCCAACACCATGGCGACCGTATCCGAGGCCATTGGGCTGGCACTGCCCTATTCGGCGGGGGCGCCGGCGCCTTACGAGATCCGCGACGCGTTCTGCATGACCGCCGGCGAGCAGATTGTCGACCTCATCAAATCCGGTCTGAGGCCGCGCGACATCGTGACCAGAAAGGCGCTGGAGAACGCCGCGGCGGTGGTGTCGGCGTCCGGCGGTTCGACCAATGCTGCGTTACACCTGCCCGCGATTGCCCACGAATGCGGCTTGAAGTTCGACCTGTTCGACGTCGCCGATGTCTTCAAAAGGACACCATATATCGCGGATTTGAAACCGAGTGGCCGTTATGTTGCCAAAGATATGTTCGAAGCAGGCGGCGTTCCGCTCTTGATGAGGACGCTGCTCGACCACGGGTATCTTCACGGCGAATGCTTAACCGTGACTGGGCGCACGGTCGCCGAGAACCTCAAGCGGGTGAAGTGGAACAAGGACCAGCACGTGGTCCACCCCGCCGACAAGCCGCTCTCCGCCACCGGCGGCGTCGTCGGGCTCAGAGGCAACCTCGCGCCGGAAGGCGCCATTGCCAAGGTTGCTGGGATGGCGGGCTTGAAGTTTACCGGCCCGGCGCGCTGCTTTGACGGGGAGGAAGCGTGCTTCGAGGCCGTCAAGAAGAAGAAGTATAGGGAAGGCGACGTGCTCGTGATCCGATACGAAGGGCCCAAAGGTGGCCCCGGGATGCGAGAAATGCTGGCGACCACCGCGGCCCTTTATGGACAGGGCATGGGTGGGAAGGTCGCGCTCATCACCGACGGGCGCTTCTCCGGAGCGACCCGCGGTTTCTGCATCGGCCATGTGGGTCCAGAAGCCGCCGTCGGCGGCCCGATCGCGCTCGTGCGCGACGGCGACATCATCGCAATGGACGCGGTGAAGGGCACGCTCGAGGTCAAGCTCAGCAAGGCCGAGCTCGAGGCGCGGGCCAAGGCGTGGAAGCCGCGACGACCCGTATTCACCTCAGGATATTTGTGGAAATACGCCCAGCAGGTGGGATCGGCGCGCGATGGCGCGGTGACCCATCCCGGCGCGGCGGCCGAGAGGGCGTGCTATGCGGACATCTAGCGTCATCGCTAGCACTGCTTTGCTCGGCGCGGCCTTGCTCGGCATCGCCGTCGGCCTATCGCCGGCCATAAGCTTCGACGGCACCCGCGCTCCCGAAGGGACCACGGTGCCGCTGCCGGATACGACCCCGAGCCCGGCGGCGGGGAGCCCTTCGCTCGGCAGCGCAACGCCGCTCGCCGCAGCGCCAGAGGCGCCGCCGATCGCCCCGCTCACGCTGCCGCCGCGCACGGTCATGCCGCCGACGCCGCAGGAGGCGTTCCGCTCGGGCACGCAGTTGCTGCGCCAAGGCAAGACTGAGCAGGCAATCATGGAGCTCGAATACGCCGCCGAGCAGCGCGTTCCCGGCGCCATCTGGAAGCTCGGCCGCATGTACGCGGACGGCGATGGCGTCACGGCGAACAAGGCGCGCGCCTACGAATATTTCCGCCGCCTCACCACCATGCATGGCGACGACAGCGTCGGCGCCCCCAACGCGCGGTTCGTGGCCAACGCCTTCGTGACGTTGGGGCTCTACTATCTCGACGGCATTCCCGGAACGCTCAAGGCCGACTCCAATCTCGCGCGCGAAATGTTCCGCTACGCTGCCTCGTATTTCGCCGATCCCGAGGCCCAGTACCATCTCGGCCGGCTCTACCTCCTTGGCAAAGGCGCGCCGAAGGATTCCATCCAGGCGGCGCGCTGGCTGCGGCTCTCTGCCAACAAGGGTGATCACCGCGCGCAGGCGCTCCTCGGCAGCATGTTGTTCAAGGGCGACCAGGTTTCGCGCCAAGCCGCGCTCGGGCTGTTCTGGCTCATCGTTGCCAAAGACGCCGCCGGGCCGGATGAAGCCTGGATTACCGACATGTACACGAGTGCGCTCGCTCAGGCCGATGAGACCGAGCGGGCAATGGCGCATAAGTATTTGGAAGATTGGCTGAAAAACCGCCGGGAGTGAGAATCTGTGGCACTCGCGCCACACTTCCCGGAAATCTGCTTTGGAACCCGGCCAAGTTCATGGACCCCCGTTCGGGGCGCGCGTATGTGTTCGTGCCAATGCGGGAAGCGTCTAGTTGAGGCTAAGAATGAAAAAATCGCTGTGCGCAGGCACGGCGGCGTTAGCATTGGTTCCGGCGTCGGCGATGCTGGCGCCGGCGTTCGCTGCCGACCTCAGCATTGCACCGATCTACAACGCGCCACCGGCCGTTGCGACCTGGGCGGGCTCTTATGTGGGAGTCGCGGGCGGTGGCGCGTGGGGAAGTGCCGTGTTGCGCGACAACGCGACCGGCGCCGACCAGACGCCGCGCACCAATCTCAGCGGCGGCATCATCGGCATCACCTCGGGCTTCAATATCCAGAACGGCAATGGAGTGCTGGGCTTTGAGGGCGACATATCGGCTGCGAACAAGAAGCGCAGCACGTTCGAATTTCCGCCCAACGCCGCCTTCAGCAACGAGGTGAAGGAGCAGTGGCTTTCGACCTTCCGCGGCCGCGTCGGCTACGCGCGGGATAACTGGCTCATTTACGCCACCGCCGGCGGCGCGCTCGCCAACGTCGCAAACAGCATCGTCGCTCCTGCCGGCACCATCTCGGATCAGCAGTGGCATTGGGGCTGGACCGCGGGCGGCGGCATCGAGGTCAAGCTCAGCCAGGATTGGTCGGCGAAGGTTGAATATCTCTACGTCGGATTGCAGGACAAATCCTATTTCACCCCGACGCCGAGTCCGGCGTTTCCCGGCAATCAGCGCCTCCACCTCGACGACCACATCGTTCGCGTCGGGGTGAACTACAAGCTGCCGTGGAATGTCTTGGACAGCTTCTTCAAGCGCTGAGTTCGAGATCCGCCCAGACCGGAACGTGGTCCGACGGCTTCTCCCAGCCGCGCACGTGCTTGTCGACCCCGGCGGCGATCAGCCGGTCGGCCGCCTGCGGCGATAGCAGCAGATGGTCGATGCGAATGCCGTCGTTCTTCTGCCAGGCGCCGGCCTGGTAGTCCCAGAACGTGTAAGGGCCGGGCCCATCGCTTCCGGCCCGGACCGCGTCGGTCAATCCGAGATGGTAGAGAACACGGAATTTCTGCCGCGTGCGCGGCAGGAACAGCGCGTCCGTCACCCAGCGATCCGGGTGACGGGCATCGAGCTCGGTGGGAATGACATTGAAGTCGCCGCCCAGGACCAGCGGCTCTTCCAGCTGCAGCCGTTCGCGTGCATAGTGAATAAGTCGATCCATCCAGCTGATTTTATAAGAATATTTATCTGTGTCCGGCGGGTTGCCATTGGGCAGGTAAACGGATGCGACGCGTAGCGCGCCTTGGCCGGTCGACACCGTCGCTTCCATGAACCGGGCATGGCTGTCGGCCTCGTCGCCGGGAAGCCGCGCGGTCACGTCCTCGAGGGGAAATTTCGACAGTAGCGCGACGCCGTTGAAGGTCTTCTGCCCGTGCACTGCGACATTGTAGCCGAGCGCTTCGAAGGGCTCGCGCGGGAAGGCATCATCCACGCATTTGGTCTCCTGCAGGCAGACGATGTCGGGCCGCCGCTCGGCGAGCCATGCGGTCAGGTTGTCGATCCTTTGCTTGATGGAATTGATGTTCCAGGTGGCGATGCGCATGACGGGCCAAGATGGGTGTGGCGCGGTGCAACTTCAACTCAGCGTGACAAACGGGACGCGGCGCTGGGATAATGGGCTGTTGCGAAGGTTACGCCGTTTTTACGACGGTAAGTCGCTAGGGATATGTTAGAAGGTCTTTCCCGCATAACAAAAAGAATCGTTATGAGCAGGGCACCAGGAAAGAGAGGGAGGTCCCGGGTGGGCCGCTCGAGGGCCTGCGCGGCACGGTAATGAAGAAGCGGACGTTGGTGGCGGGGGCGGTGGTGGTGCTTGTCGCGGCGGGCTCGATCGTCGTAGCGACACGCGGCGGTCTGTGGTCGGACGGCGCGGTTGCGCAGGCGACCCGCCAGAATGGGCCGCGCGCGGTCCCGGTCGAAGTCGTGACCGCGATCAAGAAGGTCGTTCCCGTCCGCCTCGAAGCGCTGGGATCCGTCACCCCGATTGCCAGCGTCGCGGTCAAGTCGCGGGTGGACAGCGAGATCACCAGCGTGCACTTCCGCGATGGTGCGCTGGTGCGCGAAGGCGACCTCCTGTTCACGCTCGATAGCCGCACGATCGAAGCCCAGGTCAGGCAGGTGGAAGGCTTGCTCGCCGGCGCCAAGGCCAATCTCGAGCAGGCTGAACGCGATGTCGCGCGATATACTGAGCTCATCGCCAAGAACGCGACCACGCTGGTGACGCTGCAGAACGCGCGGACGCAAACAAATATCTATCGGGCTTCAGTCGATTCGAATACCGCGCAACTCGAGAACCTCAACGTCCAGCTCAGCTACTGCAACATCCGGGCGCCGATTACCGGGCGCGCCAGCATGGCGATGGTCAAGGTCGGCAACTTTGTGCGCGCCGGGGACGCCACGCTCGCAACCATCATCCAGACCGCGCCGGTCTACGTGACATTTGCGCTGTCCCAGGGCTTTCTGCCGGATCTGCGTCAAGCGCTCGCCAACGAGAGCTCCACCGTCGAGGCAATCATCCCGGGCGAGCCGCGCCGAGCAAGCGGCCAGGTCACGATGATCGAGAACAGCGTGGACGCACCGACAGGCACCGTACCCGTTCGTGCCACCATGCCGAACACCGACGAGTTGCTGTGGCCGGGCACGTTGGTGACGGTGCAGTTGACGTTCCGTGAGGAAACGGCGGTCACGGTGCCCTCGACCGCAATCCAGCTCAGCCAGAGCGGGTCCTATGTGTTCGTCGTCAAGGGCGAGGTTGCGATCGTCCAGCCGGTCCAAGTCGCGCGCGTCCTGGGCAGCGAATCGGTCCTCGCCAGCGGACTTGAGGGCGGTGAGACGGTCGTCGTCAACGGCCAGCTCTTGCTTTCCGACGGGACAAAGGTTGCCGTGCGCGCGTCGAAGGTCGGATCATAACCCATGACGCTCTCGGAGACCTGCATCCGCCGTCCGGTGCTGACCACGCTGGTCACCGCGTCGATCATCGTGTTGGGGATTTTCGCCTACCGGCTGCTTGCAGTCGCGGCGCTTCCGGCCGTCGACTTTCCGACCATCAGCATCCAGGGACAACTGCCGGGCGCAAGCGCGGAAACCATGGCGGCATCGGTGGCGGCGCCCATCGAGCGCCAGCTGTCCACCATCGCCGGCATCACCTCGCTCACCTCTTCGTCGTCGCTCGGCATCACCTCGATCACGATCCAGTTCGAGCTCAACCGCAACATCGACGGCGCCGCGCTCGACGTGCAGACGGCGCTGACCGTTGCCGCCCGAAAGTTGCCGGTGGAGATGACCATCCCGCCGAGCTTTCGGAAGGTCAATCCGGGCGATTTCCCGGTCATGTATATCAGCTTGGTCTCGGCAACCTTGCCGTTGTCGGTTGTCGACGAATTCGGCGAGATCACGCTCGCACAGCAGATTTCGCAGATTCCAGGCGTTGCCCAGGTGCTGGTTTTCGGTGCGCAGAAATTTGCCGTGCGGGTTCAGGTCGATCCCGTGGCTGCCGCGGCGCGCAACATTTCGCTCGACGACATCCGCAGCGTGGTCGCAAAGACCAATTCCAACACTCCAGTCGGAACGCTCAACGGTCCCAAGCAGAGCGTGACGCTGACGGCGTCGTCCGCGATGACCAAGGCGGAGGAGTACCGCAAGGTCGTCGTCGCCTACCGCAACGGAGCTCCGGTTTACCTCGATCAGGTCGCGCGCGTCATCGACAGCGTCGAGAACGACAAGATCGCGAGCTGGTTCAACAACGACCGCGCCATCGTGCTGGCAATCCAGCGCCAGCCGGACGCCAATACCGTGGCGGTGGTCGATGCGGTGCGCGCGCGCTTGCCGCAATACCAGGCGTCGATACCGCCGTCGATCCGCATGCAAGTGCTGATGGACCGCTCGGTCTCGATCCGGGCCTCGGTGCTCAATGTGCAGGAGACGCTCGTCATCGCGATCATCCTGGTCATTCTGGTGATCTTTCTGTTCCTGCGCTCGGTCTCCGCCACCCTCATTCCCTCGCTCGCGGTCCCGGTGTCGCTGATCGGCACCTGCGCGGCCATGTACGTGTTCGGATTTTCGATCAACAACATGACGCTGCTGGCGCTGACGCTGTCGGTCGGTTTCGTGGTCGACGACGCCATCGTCATGCTGGAAAATATCGTGCGCCACGTCGAGGGCGGGATGCGACCGTTCGAGGCGGCGCTCAAGGGCGCGCGCGAGATCGGCTTCACCATCATTTCGATCACGTTCTCGCTGATCGCCGTGTTCATCCCGGTGCTGCTGATGGGCGGCATGGTCGGCCGGGTGTTTCGCGAATTCGCGGTGTCGGTCGCGGTCGCTATCGTGGTGTCGGGCTTCGTATCGCTGACGCTCACGCCGATGCTGTGCGCACGCGTCTTGCGCACGCATCACGAAGGCGAGAAACAGAACGTCGTGTTGCGCGGCTTCGAGACGATGTTCAAGGCAGGGCTGCGCGCCTACGAATGGTCGCTCGATCGGGTGCTGCGATACAAAGCCGTGACGCTAGTTGTGACGATCGCGACGCTCGCTCTTTCGGTTTGGCTCTACATCATCATCCCAAAGGGCTTCTTCCCCACCGAGGACACCGGCTTTATTTCCGCCTCGACCGAAGGCTCGTCGGATATTTCGTTCCAGGGGATGGTCGCTCTGCAGCGGCAGGTGGCGGAAATCGTCCGTTCCGATCCCGCGGTTGATTACGTCAATTCCACGGTGGGCGCCGGCGGGCCGAACCCGACGGCCAATATCGGGCGCATGTTCATCGCGCTCAAGCCGAGGAAGGAGCGCGAGGAAAATTCCACCGCCGTGATCCAGCGCCTGCGCCGCACCGCCAATGTCGTTCCTGGCATGGCCGTGTATTTCCAGAATGTCCAGAACATCAACATCACCGGCCGCATTTCCAAGAGCGAGTACCAGTACACGCTGCAGTCCAGCGACACCCAGCTCTTGTACGATATCGCGCCGAAATTGCGCGACAAGATTGCGGAGATCGAGGGGCTGCGCGACGTCACCACCGATCTCTATATCAAGACCCCGCAGATGACGGTCGAGATCGACCGCGAAAAGGCGGCCTTCTACGGCGTCACCATCGACCAGATCCGCCAGGAACTGTTCAACGCCTTCGGCGCGCGCCAAGTGGCGACCATCTACACGCCGACCAACGACTATCAGGTCATTCTCGAGAGCCAACCCCGGTTTCAAGCCGACTCCTCGCAGCTGCAGAACATCTTCGTCAAGACCAACGTGTCCGGCGCGGGCGGCACCGGCACCGGGCCCGGCGCCGGCGTGAGCGGAAATGGCATCCCGTCCGGGACGTCGATCCCGCTCTCCACGGTCACCCGGGTGGTGTCGGCGGTCGGGCCATTGCAGGTCAATCACCAGGGCAATCAGCCCGCGGTGACCATCTCGTTCAACCTCGCGCCCGGCTATTCGCTCGGGCAGGCGGTCGACGCCATCAAGGAGATCGAGCGCGAATTCCGCCTGCCGATCACCGTCAGCACCGGCTTCCAAGGCTCGGCGCAGGTGTTCCAGGATTCGCTCAAAGGGCAGGGCGTGCTGGTCCTGGCCGCGGTGTTCGCCGCCTATGTGGTGCTCGGAGTTCTCTACGAGAGCTTCATTCATCCGATCACCATCATTTCCGGCTTGCCCTCCGCCGGCGTCGGCGCGCTGCTGGTCCTCATGATGTTCAACATGGATCTGTCGGTCATCGCTATGATCGGCATCGTCATGCTGGTCGGCATCGTGAAGAAGAACGCCATCATGATGATCGACTTCGCGATCGAGCGGCGGCGCGTGGGCATGGGCGCGCAGGCCGCGATCCGCGAGGCGGCGCGTCTGCGCTTCCGGCCGATCATGATGA
>WNGJ01004376.1_pt1 | contig 15413 bp, 16 predicted proteins | sample 5400611 | NCBI WGS metagenome assembly WNGJ01 (sample SAMN13153375, study PRJNA577476) | soil metagenome | isolation source: 40 cm soil or saprolite under Garry oak tree replicate 1 | place: USA:California | collected 2016-06-15
AGTCGAGACGGGGCAGCACCGTCAGGAGGCTCCATTTCTTCGCTCCTGTAACTCAATTACCAGAGTTCAGCCCTCCGAAGGCTGACGTTGTCGGCGAGAGTCCGGCCAGGAGCACCAATTTTTCGGGCGAGTGGTTCAGAGGGAATAGCAGACCCCACAGTTCGAGAATCTGTGAGCCTTGGAGGTGCAAGTCCTCTCTCGCCCACCATTTTTTCTGGAGCTGAAGCCACAGCACACCGGCACCCGACTTCTAATCGGGTATGGTGAGGTTGCAACTACCTCCGGCTCCACCAATTCACTGCCGGGTCGTCTAATTAGCAGGACACCGCCCTTTGAAGGCGAGGATGGTGGTGCGAACCCATCCCCGGCAGCCAATCGTTTTTCGCTCGGTGGTGAAACAGGATCACATCTGGCCTACACCCAGAAATCGGAGGGGCAGCACCTTCCCGGGCGACCATTTGCCGCTGAGTGTGGAAGTCTGCACACCTGTCTCTGAAACAGGAAGAGCTGGAGCGTTACCAGCAGCGGCAGCCAATTTGATTCGCGCCGATTTCAACGAAGAACAAACACCTCGCTGCCCGACGGGCGGTGGTCGTGTGCAATTTTATGAGCAGCATATTAATCAAAGCAACCGTGCTGGTACTGAACCGCAACTGGCAGGCCATCAACGTGCGCACGCCTCAAGAGGCGTTCTGCATGATGGCCACCAACGTGGCCACCGGCCTGGAAATTGAAGGCGAAGACAACATCCGCCCGGTCACTTGGGATGAGTGGATTACCCTACCAATCCGCGAGCAGGACGAGGCTCACTTGGGATGAGTGGATTACCCTACCAATCCGCGAGCAGGACGAGGCGGTTCACACCGTTCGCGGCCAGATTCGTGTGCCGACCGTCATTGTGTCGGTGAACTACGCCAAGGTGCCGAAGAAGCGCCCGAAGCTCTGCGCGCGCGCGATCCGCGAGCGCGACCGCAACCGCTGCCAGTACACCGGCCGAGTGCTTCGTCCGGATGAGGGCAGCCTGGACCACGTCGTGCCGCGCTCGCGCGGTGGCAAGGACGCGTGGGAAAACCGCGTTTGGTCGGCAAAGGAAGTGAACCAACGAAAGGCCGACCGCCTGCTGCATGAGGCTGGTCTCAAGCTCCTGTCCACCCCGCGTGCGCCGAAGGAACTGCCTGCAATGGCGTTCATCCGCAACTCGCACGACATCGTGGACTGGAAGCTATTCGTGGAGAAATGACACTGGAGGGCGAGTTAGGCAAAACTCGCCCTCTTTCGTTGATTATTGTACACCGAGGCAGGAAATATGGGCGCGACCGGAGATGATTTCGTTAAGTACCCCCGCACGCCGCACCTTTTCGGCTCGAAGGGGACCGACGATGATAAGCACCTTGGTCCGGATGAATCCAAGGAGTTTATCGCGGACTCCTCCCTCGTAGTGGAGGAGAAGCTCGATGGCACGAATGTGGGAATTCACTTCGCCCTATCTGGCCGCATGGTGTTGCAGTGTCGCGGGCATGAAATCACCGAAGGAATGCATCCGCAGTACGATCTCTTTAAGCAGTGGACTGCCGTGAAACGCCCTGTGCTGGAGGCGATGTTGTCCAGCCGATTCATCATGTACGGCGAGTGGCTTTACGCGAAGCACTCGGTACAATATCACCGGCTACCTCATTACTTTTTCGAGTTCGATATTTTCGACAAAGACACCGAGAGATTCCTGAGCCTGGAAAAGCGTTTGGCGATGCTCGGAGGTAAGGGTTTAATGACCGTCCCAGTGCTCCACCGCGGCGGAGCCGGCCTGGAGTACCTCCGCTCGCTCATCAAACCATCGGCTTTTAAAAGCTCGTTTGAAAACCCCATCACCGGGAAAACCGACAATCTGATGGAGGGCCTCTACTGCCGGACCGAGGCAGAGGGTTCCGTAAGTGGACGCGCCAAGATGGTGCGCTCCGAATTTGTCGAAAAGGTCAAACAGAGCGAGCATTGGCAGCACCAGGCATTGATTCCTAATGAACTCGCGGAAGGAGCGGACATTTGGAGTTAAAACACACATCCAAGCGTTGGGTCGATCTTGCCGCATTCACAAACACGGACATCGTCAATTGGGCAGAGGGTGAGCCATGGGCGCGCGAAATGGCTTCGTGTGCGCAAGATGCTGCTTGGCACGCGGAGGGCGACGTGTGGACGCATACGCGAATGGTGTGCGCAGAATTGGAGCGCCTTGAAGCATGGTCTGCCTTCGACCGCAATACGCAGTTGAAACTGCTCTTCACCGCTCTTTTACATGACACCGGAAAACCGGCCACTTCTGCGATGGATTCCGAAACAGGCCGGATGCGCTCGCCCAAACACTCCCTTGTGGGCGCTGAAATCACCCGTCGTGTCTTGATGGAATTGGGATGCGATTTCCAAACGCGGGAGGAAATTGTTGCGCTGGTTCGCTATCACGGTCGTCCTCCGTATCTGCTTGAAAGGGAAAAACCGGATCATGAGGTCATTTTCCTCTCATGGTTGGTCGACAATCGTTTGCTTTACTGGTTTGCGCTTGCTGATACTCGAGGACGCCAAGCGACGGAAATGAGCCGTCCGGAAGAGAATCTCGACTTGTGGAAACTAGTCGCTGAGGAGCGTGGCTGCTTCGGCGTCCCTTTTGCTTTCGCCAATAACCAGGCGCGATTGCTTTTTTACCGCGGACAGCTCAGCAGCTTCCACTACGTTCCGCACGAGGATTACCGCTGCACCGTTACCCTCATGTCTGGACTTCCCGGCGCTGGCAAAGATACTTGGTTGGCACGGCAAAGACCTAGTATGCCGAGCGTTGCTTTGGACGCTATCCGCGAAACTTTGGAACTCGATGCCACCGATAATCAAGGCCAAGTCATTCAGGCCGCCCGCGAACAATGCCGAGTCCACCTCCGAGCCGGTCAGAGCTTCGCGTTCAATGCCACCAACATCACGCGTCAAATGCGTCTGCGATGGATTGACCTCTTCACCGATTACGGTGCACAAACAGAGGTTGTTTACTTAGAGCTACCGTTGGCAACGCTCCTGGCGCGGAACAAGAGTCGTTCCAGTCCCGTTCCCGAAAAGGTTGTTTTGCGCCTTGTCGACAAACTCGAACCACCCACGTTCGCCGAGTGCCATCAACTCACAATTGAGGCACCGTTATGAAAAGCGTTTCAAAAGAAACCCGGGGAAAGATTGATCGCCTCTTCCGTGGAGGCAGTTTCTGGAGTCGTGTGCTTGCCAGCAGCGAGGAACAGGTGGAATTGCTTAATGAAATCGGGTTTTCAGGGGAGCTGGTGCAATTCCGGAGATTGCTTGTGTGCTGGTGGATGCAAGCGGTCCGGTTTTCCGGGCCGCCGTCGAGGCCGCGCACCGCTTGCTACAAACACTGGCGCCCTTCGAGCTCGCCGGCCTCGATCAGCGTATCAGGATGATTGGTGCCTCCGACCGTGGGCTGGACCATGGATGGCGAAAACTGCGACCTTCCGGCCTCCGGCGTACAAACACTTTTTGCTCCGACTCAAACAGCTTCCAAAGTTCGTCCAGCGATTGGTGATCAGCAAGTTTATCCTCGCTGGTGGGGACAAGGCACGACTGGAAGAGGAAGTGAAGGCAATCATCGCCAACCCGTCCGCTTTTGCGGAGGACAGGCTGCGCGGCGAGTTGGCCAAGGCGCTGCTCAATGCTCCACCGGCGCCGCGCACTGAGCCCATCAAATACCGGCAGTGGCGCGAAGGCGTCGAACACGAGGCTGTGATGTAGATGGAAAGAGCCTGCCTGCTGCCGGTTGCAGTGGCCGGAGCCCTTATGCCGGACGCGCACGTCGGTTACGGCCTGCCGATTGGCGGAGTGCTAGCCACCGAGAACACGGTAATTCCTCATGCCGTTGGGGTGGATATTGCCTGCCGGATGAAGATGACGGGGCTTGATATCCCAGTGAGCTGGGCCACCACATTTTGCAGCACCATGAGGGCAAGCCCCCAATCCGGATCGCGCGAACCAAGGATCATGAGGCGTCCGCTGAACAGTTTGCCACTCGGCAGCAGTCGCTGCTGCGAGACGCAAAAAACGCATTCCAGATGAATCAAGCTGTAACGCTGATCGGCGATAGCATCGGAAATCCTGCGAATGCTGCAGTGATGAAGGATGCCGCCGGCATGTTTGGAGCAACTTGTCGATTTCGTGATACGAAAGGACTTAATCAGATTGAGGGGAGTATCGGGCCCAGCGGCGAACCATTCCTGACCATCGAAGCCGAACAGATTTCAGGGCTTCATCCTCGAGTTGTCGCTTTCGACAACCTGCCAGGGGCATCGGAGGTTTACGGTTATCAGGCAGGATCCGATTTTGCCGTGATGGCGGGCAATGAACGCCGGAGCCTATCCACTTAGATAGTTTGATCGATTACTATAAAACGCGGAAGCCAGGTCCAACCCCGATCCAAATGCCCGTTGGTGCATGTGGCCTTCACTCACATCCCCACCTTGAGCTGCAGTCCTGCCCATGCTGCCCATTGTCGAATGATTTCACCCGAACGGCCAACGGGCTGGCGATTACATTTTGCTCGGGCTTGGATGATCGAGCGTCTGTGCGGGTTCACTTCGACGGTCACAATTCTCTTCTCATGCCCGTTGACTCGGAGTCGCAATGACCAGATTGTCGTTTCCCCGCGACGACAGCGGTCTGCGTAACTGTAAACGCAATGATGCATCGCTCGCCCCTCAGCCTGCAGCGCACCGCTATCCAGTAATTCCAAAATAGTCCAGTCACGATCTCCTTCCTCTTCGGGTCGCTTCTCCAAAAATCGGTAACCCTGAATGCCGGATTTTCCCCAGGAACACCACCCGCCGTTCTTGCTGATGGCGGGGTCGGCGTGCCAAGCCGATACGAGCCGCAAAATGGATTTCAAAGTTCGGCCTTTGATGGAAAAGTCCGCCCAGGGTGCATTCCGTATTTCGTGCCCGCCTTCTGTGAGGACTTCGTCACCGGCGAACTTGTTGGCGTGGATGAAATCAACGACGGGATTTACGTGCTCAAGGCTCATTTCAGGATGAGCGACAAAGAAAGCGAGGACAGTTCGCCAGAAGTCAGGGCGTTCGATTCTCTGTCCCAACCGGCCAACGGCGACTTCTCTGGCCAGTTTATCGCTGCCTCCCATTCCCCTCGTTTCGCCGTAGCGCAAGGCCTGAGACATCGAGTAATGATCAGGTGCTTGCCGAACGTAATGCTCCATGTTGCGCGTAAGGACAAATGGCAGATTCAAAGCGCGAAAGCGGACGCCGCGCCCGAGCCGAATGTACCACGACTGCTGGCGAAACGCCTCCGGTCCATTGGGCAGGTCCCAAGCTGAGTCCATGAACCCTGGCACCGGGTAATGGGCGAGCAGGTGATGAGCAAGCGACTGGAACGCCGGCCTGACATTGCTGACACCAGCCTGCCACGATTCGCAGGGACGGATCCAATGGCTCTGACGGCCGGCCAGATTTTTCAACCGGTTGATGAGATATACCGGGGCGGTCCAACCTGGCGTTCCGTGACCTAAAGTTGGTTTCAGTAATGGAGTGCGCGCGCGCACGCAGTCTACCAGGCGCAAAAATGCGGTCCGGCGCTCCGTGTAATCGTCCAGTTCATCCAACGCGATTTTGATCGCGGCGTCAATTCGAACTGCATCTCGTTCTTTCTTTCGTCTGCCAAGACTTTCGATCTTCGATCCATGTAACAAAGCAAAAAGATTAAGTTTCATCGCACCCTCCTGCGGCACAAAGCCGCTTCCAGTGTTTTGGGAATGGTGAAACCTCCGCGCGGACTCGTCGCTTTTCGGGCTCGATTGCGCGAATCCGGGGCAATGACCGGCTGAAGTACAGTCCAAAGCGCAAGCAACCGGCGCTAACATCCTGGATTGATCACTCCCTGGCGGAGGTTAATGAGGGAAACGGCCCGCTACGAAGCGGTCGTTCGCGAAGAAACTATGACAGGCAAAAGTGCATGGCAAGATCACTTGTACCAGAAATGCGGAATTCGTCAACCGCCCGCACGAGCAAACGCGGGGTCTACGGATTGCGGGCGGGGAGGCGACTGCCACTAAGGTCATTGCCAGGCGCCCGTAGCTCAGTTGGATAGAGCATCTGCCTTCTAAGCAGAGGCTCCCGCGTTCGAGTCGCGGCGGGCGCGCTAATTCCAGGCCGGTGAATCAGGCATTTGGTGCGGTTGAGCCAAACCCTCGGGGCAAGAAGTAGTTTAGACCATGCCAACTTCGGCAAAGCGGTGAAAGTAAGACGTATTTGACAAACGCGCCAGTAGTGTCAACCGCTTGATGTTCAAAAGTTCCTTGGCATCCTTGATGCAAGGTACAGAGTCATTCACCGGGCTCTTTCGGATGCAATCCATCTGCCCGCTTGTATCATGGCGCAGTCAAACTATGCTTGGCGCAAAGATGAGCAGCGCCGCCAAACAGACTTTCTTATCGGCCCGACTGCCTGGCTTCACCGGGCGCGGAGATAAGTACCTGGGTGAGATCGCGCAAGACCTGCGCCGGGTGTTGTGGAAGACGCAAAACAATTTCGCTCACGCCACTTGCCGCCTGCCGGATATTGCCTGGAGCGAGGTGGCCGTGGTGCTGGTGGAATGGGCGGAGGACATTCACAACGACCTCGGTCTGTGGCGCTCCGTCGAAGCCCACCAGCGCCAATGGTTCGGCACGCCGTTGCCATTTATTGTCGCGCCGGCCGATGGCGAGCCACAGGGTTTTGATGCGCGGCGGATTCAGTACCTTCTCTGGAATCTGTGGCATTGTTTCAATCGGAAGTTGGTGATCTCGCCCACGCATCAGGATTTGAAGCGCCTGGCAGACGCGTCCGGATGGTTCTTGCAGGAGCGATTCGCATGGCTGCCGCGCGATTCGGGTTTGAAACGTTTTCTAACGACGCCGAACGATTTCGGTTGGGACATCAAGCGCAAGCTGCTCTGGGCGGGCATCAACTCGTATTTGTTCCGTTTTCTGTTTCTCAAATATCTCGATGACCAGAAACGCAAGCCGGACATTGCCGCCAAGGACGATTTCGTCTGCGGGCACTGCACGGAGTGGGCGGGCCTTGGGGTGATTGACGTGCTGGCCGGCGCGTTGGATTTGCCTGAAAGCGATAGGGCCACGTTGCGGACCTGGTATGAGCGCCATCGCTCGTTCTTCCGCGTCCTGGGGCGCCACGAAGAGGAAGGCGAGTCGAAAACCATCACGGCGCGAAACCTTGTCAACGGTCAGCCGTACGCGGTCCGCATGAACATCGCTGGCTGTCCGTTCGAAACCGGCATGGTGGTTTATGGCGCATTGACCCCCTGGCGCGGCGAGTGGTATTGGTCCGGCGCGCAAGAAACCTTCGAGAACATGCCCGAACACGAAGAAGCGAACGTCCGCAAGGAAATGTTGGAAACGGCCAGTGCTATCGCGTACCGATACTGCCCAGGAGAGGCCGAGAAAGCCCGGGGCCTGATGCGGCAACTCGATGCGAAATTGGTCGCGCATTATGGAGCAGACCTTGTCACCTTTCCAGACGGCCTGGCGCTCGCGGCCGCCGAGCAGAAACGCATGGAAAGCGATTGGGCGGCTGCGAAGCCGGAACAGGTGGCACGTATCATGGATGAGCGCGGCCTCAATTCTCCGCGCCCGCGCATGAAATTGCCACCCGAATTCCTGAATCACGACCAGGGCATCGGCGCATTTTCCAATCCCGACGAAGGCCAGGAGTTCATGCTGGGTTTCAATCATCTCGTGTCTGCTTTTCGGAAAAAGGGCTGCGGATTGGTCGAGGATGAGCTGCATGCCGTGCGCGGTTTTATTGTCAATGCGGGCATCAGCCCGGCTTTCGTCCGGCGGTTGGCGGCGGAGCACGGCGCGGAGTCTGTCGCCAAGACCTTCCTCGTGCGCGATTTTCCTCCGGAATGGTCGCTGGAAGTTCTGTTGCGCCGGCACAAGGGTCACTTCTACAGGAAGCGCTATCCGTCGCTCTCCTTGTTGCAGCCGGCCGGGTCATCAGCCGAATCAAAGAAGGGCGAAGCCTGTGTCACCTAGATTGATTGTTGAAAGAGCATGAACGGCGAAGCAACCCAATTCGAAGTACCCCACGTACAAATTTACACGGACGGCGCCTGCGAGCCCAACCCGGGGCCAGGCGGTTATGCAGTCGTGCTTTTGCATCCAAAAAGGCGGATGGAAACAAACGGTGGTTTTCACCTGACCACGAACAACCGGATGGAAATCTACGCGGCGATTAAGGGGCTCGAATTGCTGAAGAAGCCCTGCAAGGTGACCCTCTACAGCGACTCTCAGTACCTGGTGAACGCGATGATGGACGGCTGGGTGACCGCCTGGAAGAAAAGAGACTGGTGGCGCACCAACAAGGAGCGCGCTGTGAACATTGACCTTTGGCAAAGGTTGCTCGCGCTCTGCGAAACACACGAGGTGAAGTTTGTTTGGCTCAAGGGTCACTCCGGCCACAAAGAAAACGAGCGCTGCGACCAACTCTCCTGCGCCGCTCTTCGCCAGCCGAATCTGCCGGCGGATGAAGGCTACGAGACCAGGCCGGCGGATGAAGGCAGGCGCCCGAGGTTGACGGAAGAGGGACAGCCGTGCTGGAAATGCTCGACGCCGGTAATAAAACAAAAGCCACGAAAACGACCGAGCCGCGATTACTACTACGAGTATTACCTATACTGGCCGAAGTGCCACGTGACGTATGAGGTTGAAGAAGCAAAGCGCCTCGTCGAACAACCTCGTTCGCTTTTTTAAGGTGCCTTTCCCCAGCCACCCCTGCAAGCCGCGGAAACCCTCGCCACGTTATGCGAAAAGCCCTACTGGCCAAAGGTTCCTTGCCATCCTTGATGCACGGTACAGAGTCCATCATGCATTCCCGGTTAGCGAATGAGTGAGTATCAGTATTACGAATTCCAGACCGCCGACCGCCGGCTGAGCGTGGAAGAAATGCAGGAGCTGCGTTCGTACTCGACTCGGCCGGTCATCACGCCGACAAGCTTTTCTAACGAGTACTCCTTCGGCAGTTTCAAAGGCAACCCCAACGCCTGGAAGGAAGAGTATTTCGACGGCTACGTGTACCTGGCCAACTGGGGAACCCATGAACTTCGGCTCGCACTGCAGGACCTGGCAGTTCAACACCTGTTGGACTTGCGGGATTTGGCGGTCCGTAAGGGCGAAGAAGCTGCCTTTTCCGGGCGTCTGGTTGCGCATCGCGAGGCGCATTCGCGCAAACCGTCGTTTATCGGAAGGCTGCAAGACAAAGGACTTGGATCATGACGCGGCGAAAGGCTTCTGCCAAATCGGATGCTGCCGGCCTCCTGGAAAGGCTCAGCCCGGAAGAAGCAGTGGCCGTTCTGCATCAGTTGCTCAACAAACACCCAGAGCTGCGCTCAGAGGCTAAACAATTCGCCACCAAACTCGTGACTTCATGCTCCATCGAGGACATCGCGCAAGATGTTTACGACCGTATCGCAGGCATTGATCTGGATGATTTAAACGGACGAGCAGGCGCCCATTCCTGGGGCTACGTCGGACCGGACCAGGCCGCGCAGGACCTCATGGAAGAAGCTGTCGAGGACCTGGTGGAGGACATGAAGCGGAGGGCAGAATTGGGCCTTGTATCCGCAGCCGAAGTGGTCTGCGCCGGCATGGTTCAAGGCTTGTATCAGGTGCGAGACACCAAATCAGACGGTGCTCTGGGCTGGGCTCCGGATTTCCCGGGCGAGGAGGCGGATTACGTTGTGGGGGAGTTTCTTCGAGCCTGCGCTCATGCAGCGCGGAAGGCCGCGCAGAAAAGCTTGATGGAGAGCTTGGCGAAGCGGGCGCCGAAATGGGCGGGGAATTTGGAGCGCGCTGCTAAACGCGCCAGTAGAGAGTGAGGGGCAGCAGATGGGACCGAGTGATAGCGATTGCCCCTGGCCCTGGGCAATTCGGAATGGGCTTCTCTTCGGGTTCTCGAATGCTTTGCGCATGAGCAAGGCTCAATGGATCACGCCGACCGCATCTTTGACTTTACATTATCAATAGACATCCCGCTGATAGCGTCGTTCCGATTTCAAGCGGTTCACGTATTCCATTGCCTGTTCAGCCGTGCACTCCTTGCTCGTTTGGATAATTTCGCGCAATGCCACATCCACGTCTTTCGCCATGCGGCTGGCGTCGCCGCAGACATAAAAATGCGCGCCTGCCTCCAGCCAGGCGAGCAACTCTTTTGCATGTTCGCGCATCCGGTGCTGAACGTAAACTTTTTCGGCTTGGTCGCGCGAGAAAGCAACATCGAGCCGATGGAGCGCGCCACCGTGTAACATTATTTCCAACTCATCGCGATACAAGAAGTCCGTGGCAGCGCGCTGGTCGCCAAAAAAAAGCCAGTTACGGCCTGTTGCGCCAACAGCCTGCCGCTCTTGCAGGAACGCGCGGAATGGGGCGATGCCGGTGCCAGGGCCGACCATAATTATCGGCACGTCGCCGAGCGGGGGCAGGCGGAAATTTTCATTTTTGCGAACGAAGACCGGCACTGAAACGTTCGGCTGCACCCGCTCTGCGAGAAAGGTCGAGCAAACGCCTTTCCGCTTTCGCGAGAGTGACTCGTAGCGCACAACATTTACCGTCAGATGCGCTTGGCCGGGATGCGCTTTGGGGCTGGAGGAAATTGAGTAGAGTCGCGGCTGAAGTTTTTTGAGCAGGCAAACAAATTCGACTGCTGAAAATCTCACCGCCGGATGCGCGAGCAGCAAATCAATGATTTCGCGACCCCAAAGGAATTTCGTCAATTCGCCGTTCACGCCAGGCGCGGTCAGTTTTTTCAAAGGCTCGTCGCCGGAACGCTCGGCCATCGCTTGCAGAAATGGCTGCGAAATTTTGGCGATTTCGTAATGCCGCAGCAACGCCTCTTGCAAGGCGACCTGGACGCCGTCGCGTCCCGGCGCGGGTTGGTCGCCGGAAGCTCTCAGCGCCGCCAAAATGTCCTCGACCAACTCCGGGCAATTCGACGGAATCACGCCCAGCGCGTCGCCGACGTCGTAGGTCAATTGCGAATCATCCAAGGCAATTTCAAAATGCCGTGTGGCTTTTTGCGAGCCGGGACCGTTAAGTTTGCGATTGGTGACCAGCGTGGCGCGAAAAGGATTGTTGCGATGGTAAGCCGGCACAGCCTGGCCGGGCGCGCGGTCCTCAGCGCGTCGTTGGGTGTTCACCTTTGGCTCGGGGAGACCCGCGCTACTTGTTTCTACCAGCGCACTCAATGCCTCATTCAACCATTTAGCAAACGGCTCCTCGAATTCCGCGTCGCAATCCGCGCGCGGATGCGCCCGCTGCGCGGCGAGCGATTCGAGCCGCGTGTCGAGCTCTTTGCCAAAGCCACAGAACTTCAGGTAATTGGAGTCACCTAACGCGCAAATGGAAAAGCGCATGTGCGGCAGCTTCGGCGCGGCCACGCTGCTGAGAAATTCCCAAAACGTTTTCGCGTTGTCCGGCGGCTCGCCGTCGCCATACGTGCTCGTAACGATCAGCAGCCGCTCCTCCGAGGCGAGCTGCGCGACGGGATACTTGCTCAAGTCGTGAACCGTCGGCGCGAAACCGCGTTTGCCCGCCTCCCGCGCGCTGCGTTTGGCCAGATTTTCCGCGTTGCCCGTTTGCGAGCCGAACAGAATGGAGAGCGGCCTGAGCGTTTCGACCCGCGCCGCGGGAGGAACTGCTCCCGCAGGCGCGGGGGCGCGCGAAAAAAGTCCCGCCAGAAAGCCGTTTAGATAAGCGCGCTGTTCGGGGGTGAACGGCGCGCTTTCGGGCAGACAGGGAACTTGTGGCTGATCATTTTTTTGCTCCATCAGAATTTTACGTTAATTTGCGCGTAAAAGAAATCCGCGTCGCGCGCGCCGAAGCCTGGTACAGACCAGGTTTGCGAGACATAATCGCCGTGAAAGAAATGGCCGCAGCCCGCCTCGATTTGCGCGAAACGGGTCGCGGCCCAGCCCGCAATGGCGGTGAATTCGCTGCCGACGTAGCTGCTGTAGTTGGGATTGATGCCGTAGCCCGTGCCGGGTGTGGCGGCAACCCCGCCGCGCGGCGCGCCGGTGACCGTGTAGAAATTGTCATGTGTGTCCGCGAGCCATAAGAAGTTGCCCATGAACGCGAGGCTGAGGCGCGGATGCGGCTTGAGCGTGAAGTTGATGCCCGCATCTTCGATATTTTGCAGTGAGAACAAGTCCATGGAGCCATAAAACTTATGGTTGGTGGGAAAGAGATTTTCAAAAGTTCCGTGTGTGCCATCGTGCGCGTTGTCGTCGCCCGAACCGTAGTCGAATTCCAATCCGAGACGCGGTTTGGCCCAGGCATCGGCGAACGTGTAGCCGCCCTGGACGACAGCCATGAAAGCGTCCTGGTTGAGGCGCTGTGTCGGCGCACCGGCGCGCGCATCCAGGAAATCCCCGAACTGATATGCGCCTTCCAATGAGTAGTCCCAGTTGCCCAATTCGCCGGGTTTGGATTTCAGGCGTCCGCCGGCGGTGTAAATGTCCCGCGCGCTGGGCTGCGGGAATTGCGGGCTTGGCTCGGCGGCGAGCGCCTGTCGCGAAGCATTGCGCGCGAGGAAATAGACATCGAGAATAGTCTTCGGAATTTTCAGACTCGTGGCATAGACGCCGGAGAACAAATCCTGGTCGTTATCCACGTCGAAGCGGTCGTCCTCGGGAATCACAACATGCGAGGTGAAAAATTCCGCGCCAAACCATTCATTTTGCCAGCGCAATTTCACCGCGTCAAAGGTGCGTCCAATGTTGTTCCAGTCGAACGCGCCGACCAATCGTTCCTCACCGTAGCTGAGTTCCTGCCGGCCAACCTTCAGCGAGAGCGGAAATTCCTTGAGGTTGCCGATGCTGACGTAAGCCTGATGAAGATCGATGTTGTCGGACTCCGGACCGTCGCCTTTGCGATTCACTTCACCCACCGGAAGCGGGTTGGCGAAATAAGCAAAGCGTTGATCGCCGTTCTCCAAACTGCTCTGGCCTTGCAGGTAAACGTTCCACCATTTGTCCGTATAACCGGCATGGAAGCGGAGGCGCGAAAGCCAGTAAGCGTTGTAAACATCCGCGCCTTGCGCGCGAAAATCATTGTTCGGCTTGGCGGGCGAACCCGGCACGCCGGCGATGCCATAACCTTCATGGTCCTCGAAGCGCACGCGTTCCACGCCGCCGAAGTCCCACGCATCCATGTTGGTGTTATTTTGCCGCAAGTATTGGTTTAGAAATCCCGCGAAAGGGGCGGGCGATGGCGGCGGTGTGTATTGCGCGTGAACCGCGCCAGCCGTGCAAATGGCGGCAGCGCCAAGCGTCAGAGTTTTTTTGAATGGATGTTTTTTTCTAATGTGCAGGCCAGTTTCTGGTTCAGTTTCTGAGATTTCAAAAGCGCTCGTTCAGGATGAAAACATTTCCTGCAACTGCTTGGCTTCATGGCGGCGCGTGAACGCGGCGAAGGATTCGCCGGAGTTTCGGAGGCTGAGATAAATTTTGAGCACATGCTCCAGCAGCTTTGGGACTTCGGCGAAGGAAATGCCTTTGAAAACCTCCTTCGCGATGGCGGCGTCCGCGCCGAACCCGCCGCCGAAGACAATGTCGTAGCCCTCCACCGACTCACCGCTGGCGTTGACTTTCACGCCCTGCAAACCGATGTCGCCGATGTAATGCTGGGCGCATGAGTTAGGGCAACCGCTAAGATGAATGTTGATGGGCTGGTCAAGCTGCGCGCGCTTGTTGAGATGCGCGGCGAGGGCAACCGCCTGGCCTTTAGTGTCGGTCGCGGAATATTTGCAGCCGGTGTTGCCGGTGCAGGCGACGAGGCCGCCCGCGATGTTCGTGGCTTCGTGGTGAAAACCCATTCGCACGAGCTGGCGCTTGATGTTTTCAACGAAAGCGTCGGGCACGTCGGGAATCAAAAGATTTTGCCACGGCGTCAGACGCACCTGGCCGGAGCCGTAGTTCGCCGCAATGTCCGCCAGCCGCCGCATTTGACGCGTCGTCATCACGCCGACGGGAACCACAACACCAAGGTAATTTTTCCCTTTTTGTTTCTGGCGATACACGCCGATGTGACCGTGCCGCAGCGCGGGGGGGCGGCGCAGGCATTTCTCCAACGGAAATTTAACCAGCGGGAACACGAGTTTTTTCTGAGTCTCGGCCAGAAATTTTTCCATACCCCATTTATCAATCAGGTATTTCAACCGCGCTTTTTTTCGGTCGGCGCGATCGCCATTTTCGATAAAAGTGCGAATCATTGCCACGGCCACGGCCACGACTTCCGACGGTTTAGTGAGAATGCCCGAATCCATGGCGAGCTGTTTGTGGCCGGTGATGCCGGCGAGTTCGACGCGAAAATAAATTCCGGGTTCGATGGCTATGGGCGAACTGTCTTTCACTGATTCTCCCGTAGCAGCCGGGAAAACGGAGTTCTGATCTTTTTCGGATTTCGGATTTCGGATTTCGGATTCAAAAGCGAGCCTCCTGGCGTCAGCTCCCACGCGCACCGCCATAAAGCCGAGGTCGTTCGTGTCCGCAACGGTATCCACCGAACCGCCGCCTTCAAAGGCGGCGTTGAATTTGCGCGGCAACCCATAAAGGTCGCGATGATTGAGAATGTAATGGTGCAACGCGTGCGCGAAGGGGCGCGTGTCAATCAACTCCTGCGGATCAAAACCCGCCGTCGGCGAAGCCGTGATGTTGCGCACGTTGTCCACGCCGCTGCCGCGCGAAGTCAGCCCGAGTGATTGCAGGCGCGTGAGCACGTTCACGAGATTGCGCGGAGCAATTTCGCGAATTTGAATGTTCGAGCGCGTCGTGATGGCGGCCTGCCCATTGCCGAACTCTTCCGCAAGGTTGGCCAGCCCGCGCAATTGCAGCGCCGTCAATTCGCCCGCCGGAACGCGACAACGCAGCATGAAGCTGTTTTGCGCCGGCGCCACGTAAAACAGGCCGAAGTTGCGGAAGCGGTAAGTGTTTTCCTCGTCGGGAAGTTTATTCGCCTCGGCATGCGCGAGAATGCGGTCCCAGCCGTCCAGCGGGTGCTCTCCATGTTTCCAGCGCTCCTGCCTGGTCGCATCGGCCAGCGGCGTGCCGAAAATCATTTCCTCGCGCGGCGGATCCGTAGAGATTTTTCCATCGCCCGCCGCGCTCGCTTGCGAGGCGGGATAGCGTCGTTGGATGCCCGCCAGAAATCCGGCGAGATATTCCTTTTGCTCCGGCGTCAACCCATTCACCGGTTCGGCAACCGCTGGTGAAGCTGGCGTCACTGGCAAAGCCGGTTGTTCAAGCCTCGGCAAATTCACCCGCTGCCGGCGGCGAAGCGGAAACCGGCGCGAGCGCGGGTTGTGTTTTGGCCGGGCGATAAG
>WNGJ01006331.1_pt1 | contig 15413 bp, 18 predicted proteins | sample 5400611 | NCBI WGS metagenome assembly WNGJ01 (sample SAMN13153375, study PRJNA577476) | soil metagenome | isolation source: 40 cm soil or saprolite under Garry oak tree replicate 1 | place: USA:California | collected 2016-06-15
CTCTCGTGCCATTACGGGAACTGAAGAAGCCCGATGATGTTCCCATCTGCGTCTTTGACCCATGCAGTCAGCTTCCCCCCACCGACATCTTTGACCTCTTGCTGTGTTTGTGCGCCAGCGTCTAACAATGCTTGCAGACGCTGCTGAATGTCGCTCACGTGGAAGTAACCGACAGGTCCCGTTATGCCCTGGTTGTGGCCATGAGGATCTAACCCGATTTCCTGGTCTCCCACGCGAAAGCCAACATAATACGCCTCATCCGCATACGGCTCTACGCCCAAAAGCGTGCTGTAGAGCGTCTTCGCTTGAGCTATGTCTTTGACGGGATAGATGACTGTTCTGATACCTTGATTCATGAAGAACTCCTTCTACTCGCTGAACATCCAGGTTTTGATCGAGACGTTGCCCACCTGGCGCTTCCACGGGAGCCGGTGTCCCTGTCACATCGGTTGGGTTTCGCTCGTCATTACTATGACGAAACGAAACGAGGGAATGTGACCGATGGACGAACAAGTCTTCTCAAAGGTCCTCATCAGAGGAGGTCTGAGGTCGAACCGACCAGGGTCAGATGGATCGCCGTGGTGGGTAGTACCTCAGGATGACTTGCGAGAAGCGCTGCTTGAAACGCCTGGAAGGTGGGAAGCCGGTCAAACACCTTGCTCGCCTCTTCGTTCGCGCAAAAACGCAAGTGAATGAATGTTTTCCCGTCGTCTTCCACAAAGACGCTATACTTGAGATCGGTGCGGTGCAGGGCTCGGAGTTCCTCCATCACCCGGCGAATATGCTCCTGGTTCTGTGCCGCGTATGCTGCTTGCACGACGTACCGATTGGTGGTAATGATCATCTGGAATCCTCTTCTGTTCTCGTGGACAAAGCTGTCCCGCTCTGCTATACTAAATAAGCGAGTTTTTATTCGCTCTCGCAAGCAATTATACGAATATTTACTCGTGTTGTCAAGAGGTTTGCCGGAGAGACCAGCGCAATCGGGCGCTGTCTGCAACGAAGGTTTGGAGCACAGTATGGATCAGCTGAAACACGCACAGGCGGTTCAGCGACGAGCGCGAGGGGTCCAGCGCATCGCTTCCATTCTTGCTGCTGCTGAAACGGTCTTTGCTGAAGTGGGCTACGACGAGGCCAACACCAATCGTATTGCCGCTCAGTCGGGGATCTCGCCAGGTTCCCTGTATCAATTCTTCTCCAACAAAGAGGAGATTGCACAAGCCCTGGCGGCTCGGTACACCGAGGAACTCCGAGGGGTGTATGGCTCTGTTTTCTCAGCCGAGGCCGCATCGCTTCCCTTCTCCACCTGGCTGGATCAGATCATTGACGCCCTGCTCGCGTTTCATTTTGCTCATCCCGCGTTCCACATCCTGCTCTCCATCCCTGCTCCATCTGTGCAATTTGCGAGTCTTGCTGATGCTTTGCCAAAAGAGCTGCAAACCCGCTTTGAACTCGGCTTTCGGGTCCGTGCCCCACAGCTCTCTCAAACGCAACGCAGGCTCAGCGCTACCATGACTGTCCAGTTCTTCAAAGCGGTCCTCCGGCTGCTTCTCCAGGCGGAGGAGGCTGAGCGGAGGCTGCTGGTGCGGGAACTCAAAACCGCGTTGCATCGGTACCTTGAGCCTCTCCTTGGTTGAGGAACCGACGCTGCGCAACCGAGATCGTTCAAAAAGAGGGGCTGATGTTGGAGCTCAACTGGGGAGAAATCGATCCTTTGATCAATGATTAATGCCACTCTTCGACTTCTTTTTTCCAATGAAAGGAACAACTCCTATGTCAAAAGTCTGGTTGATTACGGGAAGTTCACGTGGCTTAGGACGCAGTCTCGCTGAGGCCGTTCTGGCTCATGGAGACCTCCTGGTTGCCACCGCTCGCAACCCTGAGCAGCTGGGCGACCTTGCCGAGCGCTATGGGGAGCAGATGCGTGCCGTAGCACTTGACGTCACCAATCCTGAGCAGGCTCGCACCGCCATCGCCACCGCCATCGATGCCTTTGGCCGGCTCGATGTCGTGGTCAATAATGCCGGTTACGCCAACGTGGCGTCTATCGAGGATGCCTCCGAAGAAGACTGGCGCGCCCAGATCGAAACGAACCTGTGGGGGGTGATCAACGTGACACGAGCCGCTCTCCCGATCCTGCGCAAGCAGCGTTCTGGACACGTTGTACAGGTCTCCTCGATCGGGGGTCGTACGGGCTCGGCAGGACTGGGTCCCTATCAAACCGCAAAATGGGCGGTGGAGGGGTTCTCCGAAGTCCTCTCACGCGAGGTCGCGCCACTTGGTATCAAGGTCACACTGATCGAGCCGGGCAGTTTTCGCACCGACTGGGGTGGTTCCTCGATGGCTTATACGGAACCGAGTGAGGACTATCGGAGCACACTTGAAGGCCGTTTGGATTACCATAAGCAAGCCGGGAAGGAACCAGGTGATCCGGCCAGGGCTGCTCAGGCGATCATGACGATTGTCAACGAAGCAAACCCACCCCTGCGTCTCCTCCTGGGAAAGGATGCTGTCCTGCTCGCTCGCAGGATCGATCAGGCCAAACTCGCTGAAACTGACCGCTGGGAGAAGCTCAGTTCCTCCACCAACTTCGACGACAGCGAGGAGCACCGTTGGACACATCTTGGATTACCACAAGCAAGCCAGGAAACCACGAAGTAATCCGGCCAAGGCCGCTCAGGCAGTCATTCCTATTGTCAACGCAGAGAGAACGTTGTAGATGTCGCTCAATTCATGTTGAACGACATCTACAACCGAGAGCGCGCCATCCTGCTCAAGTGAGCCACCACCTACCGTTTTACTTCTGGTGAGAAGGCCGTCTGGTTGAATGCATACAGGTTATGATCGTTGGAACCAACGTAGACGACCCCATTAGCCACCACCGGTGAGGAGACGATGCTGCCTCCAGTCGTGTAGCTCCACAGCTTCTCGCCCGCCTGAGCACTCAGGGCATAGAACGTGTCATCATGCGAACCGGCGTAGACAACCCCCTCGGCCACCACTGGCGAGGAGTCAATGCGCCCACCCGTAGCGTAGCTCCAGTACTCGTCACCTGTCTGGGCATCAAGGGCATGCAGCCGGTGGTCATGCGAACCAACATAAACAATGCCATTGTCAACAGTTGGCGAGGAGTCAATGCTATCTCCTGTCTGGTAGCTCCACTGCACCGCACCGGTCCTGGCGTCCAGAGCATAGAGCGAGTGATCCCGCGAACCGATATAGACGACCCCCTCGGCCACTGCCGGCGAGGATTGGATGCTGCCTGCCGTCTCGTAGCTCCACAAGAAAGCTCCGCTTAATGCATCCAGGGCATAGAGCGAGCGATCCTCGGAGCCGACATAGACGACTCCCTCGACCACGGCTGGTGAGGAAACAACCGGTCCCCCTGTGGCATAGCTCCAGAACTGCTCACCCATGTTCACATCAAAAGCATAAAGCGAGTGATCCTGTGAGCCGACGAAGACCGTTCCGTTGGCCACCGCTGGCGAAGAGTCAACGCCTCCCCCGGCCTTATAGCTCCACAGCCTGGCTCCTGTGCTGGCTGCGAGGGCATAGAGCGAATCATCAGCGGAGCCGACATAGACTATCTCATCGACGACAGTAGGTGAGGAGTGGACGGCGTTCCCGGTGACGTAGTTCCACAGTTCCTCGCCGGTAGCGACATCCAGGGCGTACACGCGATGGTCGTGCGAGCCGACGTAGACGACTCCCTCGGCCACTGCTGGCGAGGATTGAACGCTTCCGCCGCTGGCGTAGCTCCAGAGCCTATCACTGGTGAATGCATAAACGATACCGTCTTGTGAACCAACATACACGTACTCGTTGCCAACGGCAGGCGAGGAGACAATTGCACCATCAGTCGTGTAGCTCCAGAGCTTTTCACCCGTGATGGCGGCAAAGGCATATAAAGTGCGGTCCTGTGAGCCAACATACACGACTTCATCAACGACGACCGGTGAGGAGTCGATAGCACCTCCGGTCCTGTAGCTCCATCGTTCATTACCCGTCCGGGCATCGAGGGCATGGAGTGTGTCGCGATGCGAACCGGCGTAAACGACTCCATTGGCAACTGTCGGGGAAGAGAGCATGATTCTCCCAGTCTGGTAGCTCCAGAGTTTTTCGCCCGTGCCCGCGTCCAGGGCATAGAGGAGATGGTCCTGCGAACCGATGTAGACAACGCCATCGGCAACGGTCGGCGAGGAGCTGATGCGGTCCCCGGTGGTGTAGCTCCATACGCTGGCACCTGTGCTGGCATCAAGGGCGTACACATTGTGATCCCACGAGCCGACGTAGACTATCCCCGCGGCAACAGTTGGTGAGGATTGAATACCTGCCTCTGCTGTGTAGCTCCAGAGCTTATCACCGGTGTCTGCGCTCAGGGCGTACAGCGTGGAGTCCATGGAGCCGACAAACACCAATCCGTCCTCGACGGCAGAGGATGACTCGATAGCGTTGCCAGTGGTGTAGCTCCACAAGAGAGCGCCCGTCCTGGCTTCAAGGGCATAGAGTTTTGCGTCCCGCGAGCCGATATAGATGACATCATCAATGACTGTTGGTGTAGCGTAAATAGCGCCTCCCGTCGAGAAGCTCCATCGTTCCTTGCCGGTTCTGGTGTCAAGGGCGTACAGGCGATGGTCCTTTGAGCCAATATACACGATCTCGCCTGCAACCACTGCCGAGGACTCAATGGCATCACCGGTTGCATAGGTCCAGGCCTTTCTCAAGCGAGGTACATTTTCTGGATAGATCACGTTATTAGGAGGAGAGTTCTGTGTCATGAGGATAACCTTTTAGGGTATCAACTTGGCCATTTGCTCGCAGGATGTCGCGCTGGCATGACAGGCGTTGGCACAGTCGTCTTCGCCTATCTCGTCGCACACCTCAGCACAATGGTTGCAGACTTGCGCACATGCCTGGCAGACAGAGCCGTACACAGGCGAGTTGCGTATCATGAAATGAGCATTTGTTGCGCATATTTCGGAGCAATCGAGCAGAATGCGAACCGGGTCGGCATAGTTGTTGCCTTTTTGGAGCAGGCTCATGGCTGTATCCAGGCAGACAGCGTGGCTATTTAAGCAGTCCTGAATACAGTCTTCCATCTGGCTGCTCAGCATTGATTCATCTGAAGGATTTTGGCTCATGCTTTGTCTCCTCTTTCTTTCGTATGAGGTAGCAAATAGGACGTTACAAGACGTATGTTCATCGACTTTGAAGAGATAGGATACAATACACATTATGACACATTGAAACAGGAAAGGACAGACAGAAATGACACTTTTGCGTCATGACATCTCTGGTTCCCCGCCCTACACTGTTTCTTAGTAAGTGAAAGAGAGTGAGTTAGAAGGCATAGAAGGAGAGTATGAACATGCTCAGCAATATCGTTGCTTACGAGTGGCCACTCGACGAGACGAAGCAAGTGGCGTTTATCGCTGGTGATGACCACATTCACGAGATGATGACTGGACAGAAAGGGAGATGGAGAGATGATGATTTATCAGAGCTTGCCGGTGCACCTGCGCTGGCCTTAGAGATGGCAATTATGACTGGCTATGCCTGGTCTGATGGACGCACAAAGCAAATTGCCTATGTCAGTCCTGTGGATGGCAATGGCCATATCCACGAACTGGTCATAAGACAGGGCAACACGTGGAGCTATACAGACCTGATGGATCAGCTTCCTGATGCCCCTGCAGCAGATGGTGTTGCTATTGCTGGCTATGCCTGGAAAGCGAATGGCACCAAACAGGTCGTGTACACGGGGAGCGACAGCCATATTCATGAAATCATGGTGGGAGTAATGGGTATGTGGGCTCATAGCGACCTGACGCAACTCACGGGCGCTCCTCTGGCGGAAGGTTCGGCTCTTGTCGGCTATGCCTGGGAAGCAGGGGGCACCAGGCAGGTGATATATGGAAGTGGGGATGGTCATATCCACGAACTGAGCACTGGAAAGTCCGGCAGTTGGAGTCATAGCGACTTGACACAACTCACGGGTGCTCCACCGGCGGAAGGCTCGGCCCTTGCTGGCTATGCCTGGGAGGCAGGGGGCACCAGGCAGGTCGTCTATATCGGAAGTGACCGCCATATCTATGAGCTGGCAGCAGATGGAAGTGGCACCTGGACCTATACGGACCTGTTGCAACTCACAGGTACTCCATTAGCAGGAGGCTCAGCCCTTGCTGGTTACTCCTGGGAAACAGGAGGTAGCAAGCAGGTGGTCTACGTAGGCTCAGATCGACATATCTATGAACTGGCAAGCAGCTCAGGTGGCATATGGAGCCATACCGACCTGACGCAACTCACGGGCGCTCCCGAGGCCAGTAATGAGCTGGTGATTGGGTACGAGTGGACTGCTCAGTTTGCCAAGCAAGTGGTCTACCTGGATACGAGAGAGAATCCTCATATCCATGAACTGATGCTCAAGCATGGTGGTTCCTGGCACCACACAGATTTGACCAGGCTCACCGATGCTCCCGAACTCGTCTAGAGTGCGACCTGGTTCTATTTCATTCCCGGTGCATCACCTTGATGTCCAGTACCTGGTTTGATGGACATATGCTGAAGAGAGAAAGCTACTGCGGAACCTGCTCATGATCCTCGCTGGATGGAAGCAGGCTCTGCGCACAACTGACGCGAACTAGCGGTTTGAGAGAGAAGCCGAGCAGCAGTAGGGAACGTCATGAGAGCAATGGACTCTTGAACGTTCTCGCAGAAAATGGTAAAGCGAGGACTCTTTTTATGCTCTTTGATACAAAAATCGCGTTGGTCATTCGAGACGATCTGGTCTCATGGCAAAAAATGAATAAACTTTCTCCGGCTCATACGCATCCTCGCTGCTGAGAGATGTGATAGGATGAAGGATGAGCCATCTACCATTGGCATTGACCTCGAAGGGAGGATCCATCATGCAAGAGGCACTGCTGTCGCCGCTTGCCACCTGGCAAAACTTTTACGTCATCATCGGCTCCGCTGCGGCGACGCTGACGGGCTTGCTGTTCGTGGTCATCGCCTTGATCGCGGGGGTGCGAGTGCGCGTGTCGTCGCCGAGTAGCGGGATTGCGGTATTCAGCACACCAAACGTCTTTCATTTTGGCGCCGCGCTCCTGGTCGCCGCGAGTCTCAGTGCGCCCTGGCAGGCGCTCTGGCAGGCGGGTGTGCTGCTGGGCCTTGCGGGTCTTGGAGGGGCGACCTACGTCGTCATCGTGCTCCGGCGGGCACGCCGTCAGACAGACTATCAACCGGTGATGGAAGACTGGCTGTTTCATACGGTCTTTCCGCTGGTCTCCTACACCGCCCTCGTCGTGGCGGCGCTTCTGCTCCCAGGCTATCCGGCACCGGCCCTGTTCGTCATCGCTGCGGCAACGGTGCTGCTGCTGTTCATCGGCATCCACAACGCCTGGGATAACGTGACCTATATTGCCATCGAACTCTCCCAGCCGGAGAACAAGCGTCAGGACCAGTGAGAGCGTCTTCGTGTCTGATGTTCATCCGTTAGAGTATGTCTTCCCCGGCATCAGCGCTCATTACACCGGCAAGGCGGCGTTGAGCTACCCCACCGGCGACCCTTATCTTCTGGGCAGTTACGCCTGCTGGCGCGTGGGGCAATACACCCACTTCGGCGGCTACGAGGGCGTGCGCCAGGGATCCGTTCACTTTGCGAGCGAACATTGCTCGGTCGAGTTCCAGGGCTTTATGGAAGGCGCAGCCAGAGAGGGCGCGCGGGCTGCTGGGGAGAGGGAGATGTTACGCTTTTTGACCGGCAATGTTCACGAGCCACGACACACCAAATTTGTCAGTGAGCATGCCAAACGTATCACCCCATGGGGCTTTCTCCAGTGGCATTGTGACGTTGCCGCCGGCCAAAAGCTTCTCGAAATAGCCTTGTAATTCTGCTTCGTTGTCACCACTCAGTGACATGCTATAGTTCGTCCCGGCTTTATACTCCATACGGTTGGGCGTGTCAGAAGCCATAAAGGTAATGCCGTTGTCGGCTTCCAGCACAGCGTGCATGACTTTGTTGTCTTCGCTGGGATCTTGAGACGCGTGGTATTCTTTGAAGGTACTTATAGCAAGTTTGCCACCAAAGACCGTTTGATAAAATTCCATGGCTTCGCGAGCGTTGTCTTGAAAGCTAAGGTATGGGTTCAGTTTGGTTTGCATAGTTCCTCCTAATTTAGTATGTACGTTAGAGAGCTACTCTTCATTATACATTACTCGCATAGAAATTATACGAGGCATGATCTTTAATGCAACATCATACTCTCAAGTTCAGTATGCGCCCTCCTTGGATTCGTATGCGCCCGCGCCCCCTCCCCCAGACGTGTACACGTATCCGCCTTCTACGTATGCGCCCCCTCCAGACCCGTATACGTACCCACCTCCTGCGGACTCGTATACGCCCGCGCCTTCTGTGACGCGCAAGCTATAACATGCCAGATCAAGGGAGCAACGGTAAGTAAAATGTCAATACAAGGACCGCTGCTTCTCTCCATGTGTATACCACTTGCAACAGCCGGTAAGAAGACCTGCCACGCGAGCAGCCTAACTCACCACGCGCCGCTGGAAAAGCTTGAGACCGCCCCAGAGGGCGAGGATGAAAGAGGCGCAGAGCGCCAGCAGCACCCAGCCGATCGCGAGCGTTTGCAATGGCTGCCCATGAACCGGCGGGACCATGGCGTAGCGCATACCCTCGGCGGCGTAGGTGAGCGGGTTGAAAAGCGTCACGACTTGAAACCACTTGATCGCACCGAGCGAAGCCCAGGGATAGAAAGTGCAGCCGGTAAACATCAGCGGCGAAATCACCAGGGCGAAGATGACGGGAAGCAGCTGTATCGGCGCCGCGATTCCCAACACCAATCCGACTGACGCGCCCACCAGAGCAACCAGCACCATCAGGCCGATCAAGACGCCGAGCAGGTCTGTACGTACTTGAAAACCGCTGCCGAGAATCCAGTAGGCCAGTGGAAAAATGAACGCACCACCAATCAGTGCGCGCAGCGCGGCCAGCAAGACCTTCTCGATGGCCACCAGCACGATCGGCAATGGGGCCAGCAAACGATCATCGATCTCGCGAATGACATTCAGGTCGCGCGCCAGGTCAATCGCCGGGCCTTGCAACGCCGTCAGGAACACGGTGAGCGCCACGACCCCCGGCAGCAGGACTGTTGAGAAGCTCGCGCTTGCCGCGCCAATGGTCGAAAGCACCTTACCGAACACGAAGAGGAAAAACAGGGGCTGGATCAGCGTTTGCAGCAAAAACACGATCACTTCCCGCCGCATCACCAGCAGATCGCGGCTCACGATTGCCAGAAAGGCGCTCAGGGCTGCCCTGGCGTTGCTACGCGGTTGAAACCTGCGCTGTTGGGGAGAAGGTATGGTAGCGCTCATGAACGTAAATTCCTTCCTGTCAGGTAAATGAACACATCTTCCAGGCTTGGTCGCGTGAAACGCAGATCGAGCAATTCGCCCTGCTCTTGAATCACTGTCTGTGCGGCGTTCGCGAGCAGTATACCCGCGTCCGAGCTTCCGTATAATCGGAAGGCGAGCGTTTCGGGCTGGCCTTCCAGTGCCAGTTGCTCCACCTTCGTGACCCCCGGCAGTCTCCCAAGCGTCGCGCGGAACCTTTCGTCCTGGGTGTCTGTTGCTCCATCTTCCGACGCTCGCAAGGCTCCGACCGCTTCAGGAACACGCAGACGCAATTCCAGCATCGTGCCTCCGGGGATCAAGCGTTTTAAGCCGTCAGGTGTATCGAGCGCCAGGATACGCCCCTGGTCCATAATCGCAATGCGCTCGCAGAGTCGATCAGCCTCTTCCATATCGTGCGTGGTCAGCACAATGGTGACGCCCCGTTTTTGGAGGATATGAATGCGCTCCCAGAGGAAGAGGCGCGTTTGCGGGTCCAGGTTGTTGGTTGGCTCGTCGAGGAACAGTACCTCTGGTTCGTGCATCAAGGCACGCGCCAGCATCACCCGCTGCTCCAGCCCTCCCGAAAGCCAGCCCAGCTTCTCTTTCCTCCGCTCGTTCAGACCAAGTTCCTCAAGCAAGGTGGTAGCGCGCGCTGTGCGTTCAGCACGCGGCACGCCATGATAGGCGGCATGATAGGTCAGGACCTCGCTGATGCGTAGGGTCCTATCCAGGTTGTTGCGCTGGGGAACAACGGCGATCCGCTGCTTCGCGCCAATGGGGTTGGCGACAACGTCGATACCGCCGATGGTGGCCCGGCCACTGTTGGGCAGCACGCTGGTCGTCAAAATGCCGATGGTCGTCGTTTTGCCCGCCCCGTTTGGTCCAAGCAGTCCGAAGGTCTCGCCGCGCCGCACGCTGAACGAGATATCGTCCACCGCGTTGCGCTGCGCCCGCCGATAGCGCTTCACCAGGTGTTCGACTGCAATGGCTCGTGTGACCTCTTGCGTTTCAAGCATACTCTCCCTCTCTTTCTTTCAGCATGTCAGTAGACCTCATCTAGGACAATACACCAGGTTTGTAAACGCAATATAAATTGGCGCTTGCCACAAAAAAGCACCACTTCGCTCTCTCATCCTGAGCGGAGTGGTACGTGCATGGATCCTTGCTTCTGGCAAGCTTATTCGACTGGCAAAGAGACGATCAAGGTCGTCCCAGCACCCGGTTGGCTCGCTATCCCAATGGTGCCCTGATGCAACTCCACGATTTTCTTGGCGATCGCCAGTCCCAACCCGCTGCCTTCGCGAGAACGCTCCCGCGAGTGGTCCGCCTTGTAGAAGCGCTCAAAGACGTGCGCTTGCGCTTCCTCGGGAATACCCACGCCTGTATCCGTGATCCTGCATTCGATGTGGCTGTCCATTCGATGCACTTCCACCCACACCCTTCCGCCTTCCGGGGTAAATTTGATGCTGTTGTGGAGCAGGTTGCTCCATACCTGACCGAGCAGGTCTTCATCGGCGAGGATTTCGACCTCTTCCAGGGTGACGTCCATGTCGATGGTTTTGCCCGTCCACTGTGGCTCACAGGCCAGGATCAAGGTTCTGATCTGTTTATCCAACCGGTAGGGTGCTAGCTCAATCTTCACGTGTTCTGATTCCAAAGAAACGAGCTTGAGCATATTGTCGGTCATCCTGGACAGCCGCGTGCCTTCTGTTTCGATAATGGTGAGATAGTGGTGTCGGTCCTGGGCATTCAGGTGCTCATCGTGCAGCGCCTGGGCAAACCCACGGATGGACGTCAGCGGCGATTGGATTTCATGTGAGACATTGGAGATGAACTCTTGCCGCAGGTGCTCCATCTGGTTCAATTCCAGGGCCATCTGATTCACACTCTTCGCCAATTCACTCGCGAAGACGTTGGCTCTGACGGAGGGATTCAGCCTGACCTGAAAATCTCCTTTGGCGATTTGCTCCATCGCCGCGAAAATCGGTTCAAAGAGCCCCATTTGCCTTCGTTTTGCTCTTGGCCTGGAATTGATCCAGGAGACGAGACCAACGAGCATCAGGACGTACAACAACAAACCAAGCAAGGAATTGATAACCTGAACCAGGAAAGGGGGAGGAGCGTGGCCAATGGCGTGATACAGCCACGCCGTCAGGAAAAAGGCGCCGATCAAACTACCGGTCAAGAGCAGCAGAAAGAAGGTTCCCGTCGCGACAATCCGGATCGCTGGCCCCAGCCTCTTCATGAACCCACCTCCAGACGGTATCCCAACCCCCGGATGGTTTTGATTTTGAAGGAATGAAGATCTTCGGGAAACCGTTCGCGCAACCGATTGATATGCACATCCAGGGTGCGCTCGTTTCCTGCAAAGTCGTAGCCCCAGATATCCTCGATCAGTTGGTCGCGGGAGAAGGTCCTTCCCGGAGCGCTGGCCAGTTTAAATAACACTTCGAATTCTTTCAGGGGCAGCGTGAGGCGTTCTCCATGCACGGTGACTTCAAAGGTTTTGCGGTCCATGAGCAATTCCCCCACCTGGACTCGCTGCGAGGTAGCAATGCGATAGCGTTTCAACAAGGCTTTGACCCTGGCGACCAATTCAAGCGGCTCAAAGGGCTTGACCAGGTAATCGTCGGTGCCCACCTGGAACCCTTTGAGTTTTTGGCTGGTTTCTCCCCTGGCCGTGAGCATGAGGACGGGAAAATCGTACCACCTTCGTAACTGGCGACACAACTCCCAGCCGTCCATCTTCGGCATCATTATATCGAGGATCACCATCTCCACTTTGAGTCGCTCAAGGGCTGAGAGGGCTTCCACTCCATCGCAAGCTTCAGAGACGGCAAACCCTTCCTGCTGCAAAAAGACTCGGGCCAGTTCCCGAAGATGAGGATCATCGTCCACAATCAAGATGGTACTCATGGGAGAGCTCCGTTCCTTTTCTCGTACGCAGGTAATACAAGCACCGGCGATACCTAGCTAACTGCCACCTCCAGTTCGGAGAGCAGCGACATGAACGTCCCAAGTTGCTCTTCCCCCAATGTCGCAGTCATGGTTGCTTGTGCTTTCTTCCACAAAGGATAGGCCATGTTGAGAGCCTGCCGTCCCTTCCTCTCCTCGTCATCTGCGCGATCCGCTCGCGTCGATCCTCGCCTGGTGAGAGGGAAATCAGGTCACGACGAGCGATCAGTTGCAGATTTTTGCCCATCGTCGTGCGGTCAAGACCGGTCACCATGGCAAGCTCGGTAATGCTTACCGGTTCTCTTAGCTGGATTTGCTGCAACAAGGAAAACTGAGTCAACTTCAGTCCACTAGGAGCAAGAAACACATCGTAGTGCTGGGTGACCATCTGCGTAGCACGGCGCAGATTGATGCAAATGCATTCATTCGTCATGTCCATAATGAGAGTATATACTCGTAATTATACCGTGTCAAAGCCTGGCGTTTTTCCGCCTTTAGCTCACCGGTGCTAGTGGAGGGACAACACCCACCTGTTGGAGGGCCGTGAGCCGGTCAGTGAGGCCCCAATGTTCCACCAGCTTGCCATTAGCGATACGGAAGATGTTGATCCCCATCACCGCGATCTGCTTCCCCGTGGGAGGGATGCCTCTGAACGCGCCCTGGTGGGTGCCACGATAGCTGACGCGGGCCACTACCTTGTCCCCGTCAGCCATGAGGTCCTCCACGGTAGCCTTCACGTCAGGGAAGGCGTTGAGGTACTGACCGAGGAATTGGTTCGCCTCCTGGGGCATGCCTGGAGGCGCAGTATGGTTGACCCCACCGGGGGGAACGAACTGGGCGAGTGCAGCCAGGTTCCTCTGATTAATGACCTCCTCAAAGAACCGCTGGACAAGAGCCTTGTTGTCGTCTGTTGTCATCGGGTATCTTCCTTTCTGTGGAGCAGGGCACCGGGCAATCCCGCTTGACTTCTCCATATGCTGATCAGCTGAGACGTCATCCGTAGATCAGTATACCATATCCGCATCACCAAACGGGTCCGAGAACCAGACATTTGGAGAGAAGGCCTCCCGTGAGCGGACTTGAGAGGTGTCCTGGCTGTCATCCTGAGCGCGAGCGAAGGATCTCTTCGGCAGGCTCACCAGACCCTGAGCGCAGCGAAGGGTGACAGGCATTCTCTCCAAATGTCTGGCGATGCACGGCGGCGCTTGTCAGACCATGCCAACCGCTGTATACTTGCGCTAGTAGATGGACATGTGCCCATCTACTCCACTGCACAGGAGGTATAGCCGGATACGCATCGGCCCAAACGGTGGCAATTGACGGATGTGATGGACGACGGTCCGTCGAAAACCTGGGACGAGGAGGACCAATGTCCGTCTCCTTCTAGATAGGTGGCGGAGCGTCAGCACCTCGCGTGAGAGAGGAGAGCATATGGACTTCGACACAGCTGTGAAATTGAACATCTATGAGACCATTGCGCGGACAACACAGGCTCCCACGTCAGCCGATGTGGCGGAGGCACTGAGCACGTCTCCTGAAGAAGTCGAAGCCGCCTTGGAGCGACTTCACAAGAAGCGTCTTCTGGTTCCAGAGCCAGGCAACCCGTCACGGATTCGGATGGCTCCACCCTTTTCCGGCGTTGAGACATCCTTTCGCGTGAAAGTGCAAGACAACGTCTATTACGCAAACTGTGCCTGGGATGCCTTGGGGATTGCGGCAGCTCTCCAGGCAGACGCCATAATTGAAGCATCGGACGGATACAGCGGTGAGCCTATGATGCTGGAAGTGCGCAATGGGCAGCCCGTCCCTCGGTCATGCGTCATCCATTTTGCGGTGCCAGCGGCACATTGGTGGGATGACATCCTTTACACCTGAGCGACCATGCTGCTCTTCCGGTCGGAAGAGACAGTGACTCAATGGTGTGAGGCTCGTGGGCTTCCCAGGCGGCCGAGTATCAATCTCAACCAACTATGGTATCTCGCCATGACCTGGTATGAGAATCGCTTGACCGTTGAGTCGCGTCGGCCTGGTCCAGACGAGATGGTAGAGATTTTTGCACGGGTTGGTTTGGAGGGGCCATTCTGGGATCCAAAAGCTGATCAGTGGCACTCGGCCACCTGACCTCGACGCGCTCGCGTCTGCGTTCGGCTTCTCGCGCGAAGGGCGCAGAGTAATCCCAGAAAGTCTTCTGCTTGTGTGGCAGAATAAAGTGTTTGGGAAGAAAGTCGTTCAGAGCAGAAAATGGGAATGAACTATGCCTGTTGATGAGATGTTTGATATCCTTCCTCAAGATGCTGCTTGGGGGCATGAAATGGCTCACGATGCTGATGGACTGGACCTGCATTATGTGAGGAGAGGACAAGGGAGCCCAACGGTGCTCTTGCTTCACGGCTGGCCTGGCTTCTGGTATGACTGGCGGCGTGTGCTTCCTCGCCTTACGCAGATCACCTCTGTCATTGCCATGGATTTGCGGGGATTTGGCGCCTCTGCGAAACCCGATTGGCCTCCACGTTCGGCCTACTCTGCTGAAGCGCAAGCCAGAAATGTGCTGGCTTTGCTTGATCATTTGCAACTTGAGACAGTCCTGCTTGTTGGATATGATATTGGCTCGCGTGTGGCGCAGACCGTGGCGCAGTTAGCTCCTGGGCGCGTCCAGGGTCTCGCGTTATCAGCGCCGGTCTATCCAGGTTTTGGCACACGCCCTTTGGAGCCAGCAGCCCAGAAGGAGCGCTGGTACCAGCATTTTCACACGCTTGCGCAAGCCGATCAACTCATCGGTCATGATCGTGAAACGGTGCGTCTCTATTTGTCTTATTTCTATGATCATTGGGTCGGCAACAAGCAGGCTCTTCGTGCCAAAGAGTTTGAAGCGATTGTGGATACCTATACTCAGCCGGGAGCTGTCCAGGGGAGTATTGCCTGGTATCGAGCGGGGGGTGGGTCTGGACAAGTGGCCGTCTCCTATCCGCAGAGTCAACTGGCCCCTATCACTCACCCTACCGCTGTCGTGTGGGGAGAGGCTGATCCTATTCTCTTGTCAAGTTGGGCAG
>WNGJ01003920.1_pt1 | contig 15410 bp, 12 predicted proteins | sample 5400611 | NCBI WGS metagenome assembly WNGJ01 (sample SAMN13153375, study PRJNA577476) | soil metagenome | isolation source: 40 cm soil or saprolite under Garry oak tree replicate 1 | place: USA:California | collected 2016-06-15
GCGAGCTACGGGTTCGTCGGCAACGACGGTCCGCTGTTCTACTTCCTCACGGACCTCGATGCGCCCCGCAAGCGGGTGATCGCGATCGACACGCGGCACCCCGAGCGGTCCCGGTGGCGCGAGATCATCCCGCAGGGCGACGACGTTCTGGAGACGGTCCAGATCATCCACGACGCGTTCGTCGCCAACTACCTGCACGACGCCCACTCCCAGCTCCGCCTGCTCGCCCTGGACGGACGGCTGCTGAAAAGCCTCGAGCTGCCCGCACTGGGGTCGGTCGTCTCCATCAGCGGCGAGCGAAGAAACGACGAGATGTTCTACGCGTTCACCTCGTTCCTGTATCCGACGACGATCTTCCGGTACGACTTCAAGACCGGCGAGACGAGCGTCTTCAAGGCGCCGGAGATCGACTTCGACCCCTCGGGCTACGAGACCACGCAGGTCTTCTACCCGAGCAAGGACGGCACCCGGGTGCCCATGTTCATCACGCACCGCAAGGGGCTGAAGCTCGACGGCTCGAACCCGACGTACCTCTACGGCTACGGCGGGTTCAACATCAGTCTCACTCCGAGTTTCTCCGTGAGCATCCTCGTGTGGCTGGAGATGGGGGGCGTGTACGCGGTGCCAAACCTGCGGGGCGGCGGCGAGTACGGCGAGGAGTGGCACCAGGCGGGGATGCATGAGAAGAAGCAGAACGTGTTCGACGACTTCATCGCGGCGGCGGAGTACCTGATCGCCGCCGGCTACACGTCACCGGCGAAGCTCGCGATCGGCGGCGGGTCCAACGGCGGCCTGCTGGTCGGGGCGGCGATGACGCAGCGGCCCGACCTGTTCGCGGCGACGTTGCCCGCGGTGGGCGTCATGGACATGCTGCGCTTCCACCGGTTCACGATCGGTTGGGCGTGGGTGACCGAGTACGGCTCGGCGGACACGGCGAGCCAGTTCCCCTATCTGTACGCGTACTCGCCCTACCACCGCATCCGGCCGGGCACCTGCTATCCCGCAACGCTGGTCACCACGGCCGACCACGACGACCGCGTGGTGCCGGGGCACTCGTTCAAGTTCACGGCCGCCCTGCAGGCGGCGCAAGCCTGCGCCAAACCGGTACTCATCCAGATCGAGACCAAAGCCGGGCACGGCGCCGGCAAGCCGACCACCAAGATCATCGAGGAGCAGGCGGATCGGTGGGCGTTTCTCGTACGCACGCTGGGGATGGTGGCGAAGCCCTTGCCGCCCTAGTCTATCAGATCCCCGAGGAGCTGCCGCGCGATCACGATCCTCTGGATCTCGCTCGTCCCTTCCCCGATCTCGCAGATCTTCGCATCCCGCATCATCCGCTCCACCGGGTATTCCGTGGTGTAGCCGTAGCCGCCGTGGAGCTGAACGGCCTTGATCGTGGCGCGCATGCACAGCTCGGAGGCGTAGAGCTTCGCCATGGCGGCCTCGGGTTTGAACGGCCGGCCCGTCTGCTTCAGCCAGGCGGCGTGGTAGACGAGGTGCTTCGCGGCCTCGATCTCGGTCGCCATGTCGGCGAGAGCGAAGTGGACACCCTGGAAGCTCGCCACCGCCTTGCCGAACTGCTTCCGCGTGGCAGTGAACGCGAGGCACTCCTCGAGCGCGCCCTCGGCGATCCCGAGTGCCAGCGCGGCCAGGCCGATGCGCCCGCCGTCCAGCGTGTGCAGCATGTGGCGGAAGCCGCCGTTGAATTGGCCCAGCACGTTCTCCCTGGGGACGATGGCATCCTGGAACACCAGCTCGCGGGTGTCGGAGGCGCGCCAGCCGAGCTTGTCTTCTTTCTTACCGGTGAGCACCCCTGGACACTTGGGCAGCGTCGGATCGTGGCCGGTCCCCACTCGGGTCGCCTCGGCCAGGTCGCACGTGTCTTTCGTCACGATGAAGGACGTGATGCCGCGGGTCTTTTTGGCGGCGGGATCGGTGCGGGCGGTGGCGACGATGATCTCACCGACGCCCGCATGGGTGATGAAGATCTTCGATCCGTTCAGCACGTAGTGATCGCCCCGGTCCACGGCGACCGTCTTCGTGCCGCCGGCGTCCGAACCCGCGCCCGGCTCGGTCAGCCCAAACCCACCCAGCACCTTGCCCGTCGCGAGCAGCGGGACGAACCGCTGCTTCTGCTCCTCCGTCCCGAAGTCCACGATCGGCGACGTGCCCAGCGTGGTGTGCGCACTGACCGTGATGGCGTGGCTGGCGTCGACCTTCGCGAGCTCGTGGATGACGATGATGTACGACAGGTAATCCATCCCCGCGCCGCCGAGCTGCTCGGGCCAGGGGATCCCGAGTAGCCCGAGGTCGGCCATCTGCTTCACGTTGTCCCAGGGAAACTGGCTCTCGAGATCGTAGCGCCGGGCCGTGGGCCGGATGACCTGGCGCGCGACGTCGCGGACCATGTCTCGCACCTGGAGGTGCTGGTCGGTGAAGTAGAGGGAGTCGTCCATACTGAAATCTAGTTGTACGACGCTACGACGCTACGTTGTACGAGACGACGGGCGGGCTAGTGCCTCTCGTACAACGTAACGTCTTACAACGTACCGTCGGATTTCAGCCCGTCGTCCCAAACCCCGCCGCGATGCAATTGATGGACAGGAGCAGCGGCGCGAGATAGCTCTCCTGCGCCGTCTCGCCCGCGGCCGCGCGGTAGCGCCGCAGCAGCTCGATCTGCTGGCGGTTCACCTGGTTGATGGTCGGCAGGCGACGCCCGAGCCGCTCGCGAAACCGGGGGAACCGCTCGGCGAGGTCGCCGCTCCCCGCCACGCGGCGCACGACCTCGACCGTGCGGTGGTACTCCTCCTCGAACAGGGAGAGAACGTTCTCGCGCGCCCCCGCGTCGGGAACGAGCCCGGCGTACTCGCGGACCAACCCGAGATCGACGTAGGCGAGGGTCTTCTCCACCTCGTCGATGATCAGACGGAACAGGCGGAAGTCGGCGAACATCCGCTTGAGGAGCGCCTCGCCCCGGGCGCCGCGGACCTCCAGAAACGTCGCGACCCCGCTCCCGACCCCGTACCAGCCCGGCACGAAGTGACGGTTCTGCGTCCACGCGAATACCCACGGGATGGCCCGCAGGTCGGCGAGCGTGCGCGCCCCGAACCGCCGGGTCGGGCGCGAGCCGATGTTGAGCAGCCCGATCTCCTCGAGCGGGCTCGCCTCCTGAAAATACGCGACCAAGTCGGGGTGCTCGACGAGGCGGCGATAGGCCGCGTGGGCCGCGCCCGAGAGGGCTTCCATCGCCTCGTCGAACTCGGCCGTCGGGACGAGCGCCCGCTCCCGCCCTGACTTGAGCGAGTGCTCGAGCACGCTCGCGGCCAGGAGCTCCGCCTGATAGGCCGCGGTGCCGCGGTTCGCGTACTTGAACGACACGACCTCGCCCTGCTCCGTGATCCGCAGCCGGCCGCCGATCGAGCCCGCCGGCTGCGCGGCGATCGCCCGCCCGGTCGGCGCGCCGCCCCGGCTCACCGAGCCTCCGCGCCCGTGGAAGAAGGCGACGGGAACTCCGCACTCCTGGCCCAGCCGGGTCAGCTTCCCCTGCGCCTTGGCGAGCTCCCAGTTGGAGGTGAGGAAGCCGCCGTCCTTGTTCGAGTCGGAGTAGCCGATCATCACCTCGAACACGCCGCCCTGAGCCCGGACGCTGCGGCGAACGACCGGCACCTGCAGCAGGTCGCGCACAATGTCCGGGGCCCGGCGCAGGTCCTCGATGGACTCGAACAGGGGCACCACGGGCAGGGTGCAGCTCTCGAGCCCGGCTGCGTCGGCGAACAACCCGGCCTGCTTCGCGAGGACGTAGGCGCCGAGCACGTCGTTTGCGTCGTGCGTCATGCTGAGAACGAAGCAGCCGATCGCCTCGCGGTCGACGTGCTCGCGCATCTCGCGGATAACCCGGAACATCCCCGCGGTCTCGGCCTCCGGGGGCGGGAGCGTGGGCGGCGTCCGCTCCGGGGAGAGGGGCCGCGACAGCTCCGCCTGGAGCCAGGCCCGCCATTGGGGAGACGTGGGCGCCGGCGGCTCGCCGCCGGTTCCGGCCCGCCACAGCGCCGCGAGCGCCTCGTTCGACCGGAGCGAGTTTTCCCGCATGTCGAGGCGGAACGTGCTGAAGCGGAAGGTCTCGACCTCCCGGCGCACGGGTCGCACCAGGTGTTCCACCGCGCCCATGCAGCGCACGGCGGCGAGACCCGCCTCCAGCACGCGCAGGTCCGAGATCAGCTCGTCCGCGGTCCGGTACCCGGGCTCCCCCCCCCCTGGCCCGGTGGTCCCCTGCTCCGCGCAGGCGAGGGTGACGTCGAGCCGCTGCAGCATGCAGGCGCCGTACTGCCGGAACACCTCGCCGGGGTTCCGCGCCCGAATCCGCTCGGCGTCGCCCGAGCGCTCGAGCTGGCGGGCCAGGGCTGCCCGGAAGTCCTCTGGGATCGGCGCCGCCCGCTCGGTCACGCTCAACACGTTCAGCAGGTCGGCGAGCCGCCGGCGATAGCGGCGCAGGCTCACGAGCCGGTTCTCCTGGAGCGTCTGACGGGTCACTTCGTTCGTGACGAACGGATTGCCGTCCCGGTCGCCGCCGATCCACGACCCGAGCTGGAAGAATGGGGGGACTTCGAACCGGGCGTCCGGGTAGGCGTGCCGCAGCGCGCGGTCGAGCTTGTCCAGCAGCTCCGGGACGACGTCGAACAGGTTCTCGGTGACGAAGTACAGGCCCCACGCGCGTTCCTGCGCGACCGTCGGCTTCGCGAGCCGCAACTCGCCGGTGAGCCACAGCAGCTCGATCTCGGTGCGCAGCTGGGCGATGAGGTTGGCGCGCTCGCGGGGAGTCCAGCGCGGCGCTTCCAGGTCCACCAGCCTTCGGTAGATGCGGCGGTGTTTCTCGAGCACCGTCACCCGCTTCGCCTCGGTCGGATGAGCCGTGATGACCGGGCGCACCCGGAGGCTCGAGACCACGCCCCGCAGCTCCTCCACCGGGATCCCCACCTCCGCCGCCGACGCCACCACCTGGGCGAAGGTGCCGCGCAACCGGTCGTGGCCCCGCTCCACTTCGCTTTGCCGCCGCTGCCGCATCGCGGCGTTCTGCTCGGCGATGGACAGCAACTGGAACCACATGCCCTGCGCCTGGATGGTGCGTGCCAGCAGCCCGGGCGAAGCGCCCACCTCGACGGGCTCGCCGCGCAGACCGGGCTCGCTCTCGGGCTGGTGGACCCGAATCACGTCGACGAGCTGGTTGAAGAGAAGGTCCGCGACCTGCTGGAGGTAGCCCTCCGACGCACGGACTCGAAGGTCTGAGGTCACACGACGCGGTCGCGGGGCGGCGCTCCGGAGAAGAAAGCCTGGAGGTTCTCGAGGGCGCGGAGCCCCATGGCGACACGCGTCTCCTGCGTGGCGCTGCCGAGATGCGGGAGCAACACGACGTTTTCCATCGTCAGCAGATCGGGCGTTACCTGGGGTTCGCGCTCGTAGACGTCGAGGGCGGCGCCCGCGATGCGCTGCTCCTTGAGCGCGGCGACGAGCGCCGCCTCGTCCACGATGTCTCCCCGGGCGGTGTTGATCAGGAACGCCGTGGGCTTCATGAGCGCGAGCCGCTCGGTGTCGATGAGGTGCCGGGTCTCCGGGGTCGCCGGGCAGTGCAGCGAGACGAAATCCGCCTCGCGCAACACGGCGTCCAGGCTACTCTGCTGCTCGGCGCCCAGCTCCGCCGCGAGCGCCGGGGGGGGCGGGTACGGGTCGTGAAACACGACCCGCATGCCGAATCCGCAGTGGGCCCGTGTGGCGACGGCGCGGGCGATGCGACCCATCCCGACCAGGCCGAGGGTCTTGCCACTCACTTTGGTGCCCAGCATGTGGGTAGGGCGCCAGCCCGTCCACTGCCGCGAGCGGACGTGGCGCTCCGCTTCCCCGGCGCGCCGCGCGACCATGAGCATCAGCATGACGGCGTCGTCCGCCGTGTCGTCGGTGAGGACCTCAGGTGTGTTCGTGACGACGAGCCCGCGGGCTTTGGCCGCATGCACGTCGATGTGGTTGTACCCGACGCCGAAGTTCGCGAGGATCCTGGCGCGCAGCGGCTCCACGGACAGCTCCTCCGTGGTGATCCGGTCCGTCACCGTGGGAAGGAGCGCGTCGGCGCCGCGCAGGGCTTCCTGCAGCTCGGGCGCAGTGAACGGGTGGTCGTCGCGGTTCAGGCAGACTGCGAACTCCCGCTCCAGCCGGTCCTCGACCGGCCCGGGGAGCTTGCGTGTCACCACGACGGTCGGGCGGCTAGAGGGAGGGGGGGGAGCGGGCCTCACCGCGAGACCAGCACGCGCCGGGTCGGTCTCTGGGCGAGGGCCTGGGCGACCGTGGAGCCCAGCTCCGCCGGACTCGGCGCGACGGTGAGGCCTGCCGAGCGCATGATCTCGGCCTTTTCGGCCGCCGTGTCGCCGAAGGCGGAAATGATGGCGCCGGCGTGCCCCATGCGCCGGCCCTTCGGTGCGGTGAGACCCGCCACGTACCCGATCACCGGTTTCGTCATGTGCTCCTTCACGAACAGCGCCGCATCCGCCTCTTGCGGACCGCCGATCTCGCCGATCATCATCACCGCGTCCGTTTCCGGGTCCGCTTCGAACAGCGCCAGCATGTCCACGAACGAGCTGCCGTTGATCGGATCGCCGCCGATGCCGACGCTGGTGGTGACGCCGACGCCGAGCGCTTTCATCTGCGAGGCGGCCTCGTAGCCCAGCGTGCCGGAGCGCGTCACCACGCCGACGGCGCCGCGGAGATAGATGTGCCCGGGCATGATCCCCATCATGGCCTTCCCGGAGCTGACGACTCCGGCGCAGTTCGGCCCGATCAGGCACGTGCGGCGCTCCTTGGCGTAGCGCCACAGGTAGCGCTTCACCGTCATCATGTCCTGCGCGGGCACGCCGTCCGTGATCGTGACCACCAGGCGGATTCCCGCATCCGCCGCTTCCATGATCGCGTCGGCGCAGAAGGGTGCGGGGACGAGCACGAGGCTGGCTGTGGCCTCGGTCGCTGCGACGGCTGCTTTCACGGTGTTGAACACGGGCCGGCCGAGATGCGCCGTGCCGCCCTTCCCGGGGGTGACGCCGCCCACGACGTTCGTGCCGTAGGCGATCATCTCCTTCGCGTGGAAGGTGCCCTTGTCGCCGGTGAAGCCCTGGATCACGACCCGCGTCGTTTCGTCGAGCAGGATGCTCATGCCGCGAGCCCCGCGTTGCGCGCCGCCACCGCCCGCTGTGCCGCTTCCGCGAGCGTTTCGGCAGTGATGATCGGCAGGCCGCTCTCCTGGAGGATGCGCCGGCCCTCCTCGACGTTTGTCCCCGCCAGCCGCACCACGAGCGGCACCGGCACCTGCACCTCGCGCACGGCCTGGACGACCCCCTGCGCGACCCAGTCGCAGCGGTTGATCCCGGCGAACACGTTCACGAGCACCGCCTTCACGTTCTGGTCGGAGAGCACGAGGCGGAACGCCTTGGCCACGCGCTCCGGCGAGGCGCCGCCGCCGATGTCGAGGAAGTTCGCCGGCTCGCCGCCCGCGTGCTGGATCATGTCCATGGTCGCCATGGCGAGACCGGCGCCGTTGATGATGCACCCGATGTCCCCGTCCAGCGCGACGTAGTTCAAGCCGTGCTCCGCCGCCTCGGCTTCCCGCGGGTCCTCCTGGGCGTAGTCGCGCAGCTCGGCGACGCTCGGGCGCCGGAACATGGCGTTATCGTCGAAGCTCATCTTCACGTCGAGGGCGAGAACCTGGCCGTCCTTGGTGACGACGAGCGGGTTGATCTCCACCATGGTGGCGTCGAGCTCCCGGAACGCCCGGTAGGCGCCCAGAATGATCGAGACAGCCTGGTTGACCTGTGGAGGGGCGAGCTCGAGCCCGAACGCGAGCTCGCGGCCCTGGAACGCCCGGATGCCGACCGCCGGCTCGACGACCTCCCGCAGGATCGCCTCGGGCTCGCGCTGGGCGATCTCCTCGATCTCCATCCCGCCGTGCGGATGCGCCACGACGACGATGCGCTCGCGCTTGCGGTCGAGGACGAGACCGACGTACAGCTCGCGCTCGATCGGCAGGGCCTGCTCGACGAGCAGGCGGTGCACCGGCAGGCCCTCGGGCCCCGTCTGGAAGGTGACGAGGGTCTTGCCCAGCAGGTCCTTGGCGGCCTGCCGCACCTCGGCATCGCTCGAGCAGATCCGGACGCCGCCCGCTTTGCCGCGCGCGCCGGAGTGGACCTGGGCTTTCACGACCCAGCGGTCGCCGCCGATTTCGGCGGCGCGGTACACCGCCTGCTCCGCGCTGTAGGCGACGCCGCCCTTCGGGACCGGGACCCCGAAGCCGACCAACAGCTCCTTCGCCTGGTATTCGTGGATGTCCACGGGTCAGGCTGGCGTGGCGGCCACGGTGGGAGCCGGCTTCCGGCGCGCGGCGATCGCCGCAGCGGTCTGGACGATGTTCTCGGCCATGCGGGCCGACGCGGCGTCGATCATCCGCCCGTCGAGCTGCGCCGCGCCGCGGCCCTCGCGGGCCGCTTCGTCGAGGGCGGCGAGAATGCGGCGGGCACGCTCGACCTCCGCCGCGGGTGGGGTGAACACGTCGTTCGCGAGGGAGATCTGCGACGGGTGGATCGCCCATTTGCCCTCGTACCCGAGCGCGGCCACGCGGCGGGCTGCGGCGACGTACCCTTGCGGATCCCGGAAGTCCCCGTACGGCCCGTCGATCGCCCGCAGTCCGTACGCCCGGCAGGCGGTGACGAGGCGCGCCAGCGCCGCGTGCCATTGGTCGCCCGGGTAGTCGGGATTCAGTCCGCCGATGCTCACCGTCCGCGCGCGCAGGCTCGCGGCGAGGTCGGCGACGCCGAAATGCATCGCCTCGAGCCGGCGGCTCGCCTGGGCGATGGCCTCGACGTTCGCCATGCCGAGCGCGGTTTCGATCAGGACCTCGATACCGATGCGGTGGGGGATGCCGCGGGCCGCTTCGATTTGCGTCAGCAGCGCGTCCACCAGATACACGTCGGCCGGAACCCCGACCTTCGGCACGAGGAGACAATCGAGGCGGTGGCCGGCCTGCTCCACCACGTCCACCACGTCGCGGTACATGTAATGGGTGTCGATGCCGTTGATGCGGACGCAGACGGTCTTGCCGTGGTCGCGCCACTCGTGCTCGAGCAGGGCGGTGACGACGTTCTTGCGGGCCGGCTCCTTGTCGGCGGGCGCGACGGCGTCCTCGAGATCGAGAAAGACGTAGTCCGCCTCGCTCTCGAGCGCCTTCTTGAACAGCCCCGGCTGTGACCCCGGCACCGCCAGCTCACTCCGCTGCAACCGGGGGCGCGCCGGCTCGTAGCGGGTGAGGCTCATGTCCTCACGACGGTCCGAGGAGTCGCGGCGCCACCGGCGCTGGGCGCCTGCGGCGCACCCGGCGATGGCATGCTCGCGCGGGCGGGCAATGGCGCCGCGGTGCCACGGTAGTGCTCCGCCGCGGCGGCGACGCCTGCGCCCGCAGTGATCTTCATTCCCACGTCGCGCATCGCCATCTCGACGCCCGCAATCGCGCCCAGGAGCATCAGCTCGTTCAGGTCGCCGAGATGGCCGATCCGGAAGAGCTTCCCCGCCAGGCGGCCGAGCCCCGCGCCGAGCGCTAGGTTATAGCGGCGGAAGGCGACGTCGATCACGTCGACGCCGCTCGTGCCCTCGGGCACCATCACGGCGCTCACCGTGTCCGAGTACCACCTCGGCTCGCGGGCGCAGAGCTTCAGGCCCCACGCCCGTACGGCGGCGCGAACGCCCTCCGCGAGGCGATGGTGCCGGGCGAAGATGGTGTCTAGGCCTTGTTCGGAAATCATGTCGAGAGACTCGCGCAGACCGTACAGCATGGGGAGGGCCGGGGTGTAGGGGAAATAGCCGGTCGCGTTCGCCTTGATCATGTCCCCGAAGTCGAAGAACACGCGCGGGCACTTCGCGTGCTCGCGGGCCGCGAGGGCCTTGGGGCTCGCACACACGATTCCCAGGCCGGCCGGAAGCATCAACCCCTTCTGGGACCCGGTGATGGCGAGATCGACCCTCCACTCGTCCATCCGGAAGTCGATCGAGCCGACCGAGCTCACGCCGTCCACGTAGAGGAGCGCCGGATGTTGCGCCGCGTCCATCGCGCGGCGGACGGCCCCAACGTCGTTCGTGACGCCGGTCGCGGTCTCGTTTTGGACGATCAGTACACCCTTGATCTCGTGCTGTTTGTCTTTGGTGAGGAGGTCCTCGATCCGCTCGACCGGCGCGCCCTCGCCCCACTCCACGTCGAGGATGTCCACGCGCAGGCCGTGCCGCTGCGCGAGGTCGATCCACAAGTGGCTGAACTGGCCCAAGCGCACCGAGATGACCCTGTCGCCCGGCGACAGCGTGTTGACGAGCGCCGCTTCCCAGCCGCCGGTGCCTGTCGCGGGAAAGATGAACGGCTGTCCGGTGGCGGTCTTGAAGATCTTCTTCAGGTCGCGTAACAACCCGGTGGTGAGCTCCGGAAATGCCGAGGAGCGGTGGTCCTCCATGGCGCGATGCATCGCGCGGAGAATTCGGTCGGGAACGTTGGTGGGACCGGGTACGAAGAGAAAATTGCGACCTGGCATTGAACACGTTCCTTACGAAAGGGAATGACAGAGCGAGAACCCTAGCTTCTCGCCCCAACTTATCTCGCGGTAACGTATTCCGCAGTCCCGGCACGGCAATCACACGGATGGGTGGGGTCCCCCCCCCCGCTCGTTCTGGGAGTGACACTCAGAGCCGGGAGATCGGATGCGGAAGGGGTTGCGGAGGGTGCTCAAAAGCCCCCTGAAGAGGCCCGACGTGGATTGGGTGGACGCCCTGAAGGGGGCCCGCAACCCCTCAACGATCTATTTCAACATCCCCTTAGCACCCCCTGCCGGGCACCGGTCGCATCCGCTGCACGCGACGAGACGCTCGCCGAAGTACTCCAGCAACCGCCTCCGCCGGCACGCTCGGGACTCGACGTACGCTCGCGTTTCGCGCGTGCCCTGTCCCCACTCGAAGTCCGCCGGCGTCCAGAGAATCAGGCACTCGGCGGGGCGGCCGTCCCTCCCCGCCCTCCCCGCTTCCTGATAGTAAGACTCGAGCGTCCGCGGCGGCCCCCAGTGGATCACGCGGCGCACGTCCGACTTGTCGATCCCCATGCCGAAGGCGCTCGTCGCTACCACGACCGGGGCACGGTTGGCCAGGAAGTCCGCCAACACCTGCCGCCGCATCGCCCCGGCCAGCCCCGCGTGGTAAGGTGCGGCGCGCACGCTGCGCAACAACAGCGCCCGCGTCACCAGCTCGGTGAGCCGCCGCGTCGGCGCATACACGATGCTGCTTCCCGTCGCGCGACGGATCAACTCGTGGACGCGGGCGAAGCGCCCCCGATCGTCGCGCACTCTCTCGACCGCGAAGGTCAGGTTGGGACGATCGAACGACGTGACGACCACCTCCGCCCGCGGCAATCGCAGCACGCGGAGAATCTCGGCGCGCGTGACGGCAGTGGCGCTGCCGGTGAGGGCGAGGGTGGGGGGATTGCCGAGGAGATAACGGTACTTGCCCAGGCGGCGGTACAGCGGACGAAACTCGTTCCCCCACTCGACGATGCAGTGCGCCTCGTCCACCGCGAGCAGCGAGACCGGCGTGCGCGCGCGGGTCAGATGGCGCACCAGCGCGCTCAGTCGCTCGGGAGCACAATAGAGCAGCTTCAGGCGGCCGGCGAGGGCCGCCGCGAGGATGGCGCGCTGCTGGTCGGGCGCAAGCAGGCTGTTCAGGTAGGCCGCCGCGATCCCGCGATGCCGCAGCGCGCCGACCTGGTTCTGCATCAGCGAGATGAGGGGTGAGATCACGAGCGTGAGGCCGTCCGCCATGAGCGCGGGGAGCTGGAAGCAGAGCGACTTCCCGGCGCCGGTGGGGAGGACGGCGAGAACGTCCAGCCCGGCGAGGAGCGGCCCGATGACTCGGAGCTGATGGATGCGGAAGCTCCGGTGGCCGAAGTGCTCGCGCAACGCGTGCCGCGCCGCGTCGAGCCCACCGCCGAACGTGGTCATTCCCCAAGAAAACGGCGCGCCGCAAGAACGCGGGACCCGAATCGCCCGGAGCCTGGCACTTCCTACGCGGCCGGCAGCCGGCGCTCCTGCGGGGGCGGTGGTGCCAGGCACCCCCAAATCTGTTGCTATCTCGCCACGAACCGGTAAACCGCGCCTCCGGTCCGAATGGCTAACGACAAACGTAGAAGGCAGTTAGCGCGACACACCCGGCGCATGGGCTCTGCAGTGGAGGGCTCCCGGACCCTGGGCCAGGCACGGCGAGAACATGCATAAACGAATCCTTCGGAGCCTCTTGTTGTCACTCTTGCTGCTGGCCGGTTCGGGGCGGTTGTACGGGCAGTCGGCGGGGGGGGTGGCTTACGATTGGCTGCTCGTCGGCACCGACACCGGCAGTGATGAGCAGACCTACTACTCCTCCAACGTCACCCACACGCCACAGGGCACCGTCGTGACCTGGGTCAAGCTCACATACTCGAACGGCGCCACCGAGCTTCTGGGCAGGGTGGAGTATGACTGCCGTGATCGGTGGCGCTGGCTCACGGCGGTCGTGTATGATCCGCAGGGCAACATCACCGCGTCCGTGATGGACCCGAGCTTCGCGTCCGAGTGGGGCCGGCTCGAGCCGGCGACTACCGGAGAGCTATTGGCGCAAGTCTTGTGTGGCCGGCGAATGTGAATCCGGAGCCTTGATCGTCTCGGTCAGTCTCACTCTTCGGGTTCATCCGCGGGCACTTCGCGCACCAGCACCAGAATCGCCGCTTGCGGGGCGACCAGGTATTTCTTCCCCTCGAACGTGATCTCCACGGCCGCCTTCCGAAAGAACAAGGCGTAGTCGCCGACTACGGCTTGCATCGGCAGGTATTTCACTTCGGGGCCGTGGATCTTCCACGGCTCGTCGTCCATGCTTGCCGGCTCGGTCATCGGCGTGCCCGGCCCGGTCGCCACGATCCGACCTCCCTGGACCTGGCGGCTCTCCACCGCGGTCGGAGGCAGGTAAAGCCCGACGTTGGTGCGCTCTTCTCCTTCCTCGGGCGTGATGAGGACGCGGTCGCCGACCACGATCAGGCGCTTGGGACTCTCGTCCGGCATGAGGGTCAGTATACGCCTTAGCCCGGGCGGCGTCAGCCCCGGCCGCTGACCCCCTTTGGGGTGACGCACGTCACGATGGCGAGGGGCGGCGAGCGCTATTAATCGGTTCTGCGCCCGGTCCCGCGATTCCCGAGACGCTCTCCTCAAGGAGATGAGCGGTATGCTTTTGTTGCTGCAGCAATCTCTGCCGGCAACGTGGCGCGACACGTTCCAGTTGCTTGCTTCCGGCTTCACCTGGGTCCTCGGCTACAGCAAAATCGTATTGGACTTCGCGCTCTCCGGCGGCAGCGTCGGGGAGATCGTGCTCAAAGCCGTCCTGATTGTACTGCCCTGCGGCGTCCTCGTCCTGGCGATGCTGGGCACCATGGCGTTGTTCTACACGCTGCCGTTCCGGTCGGGGCGGCCGACTCTCCTCACGGCGCTGGTGATGTCGTGGTGGGACGCGGTGCGCATGACCTGGTTCTACTGGGCGGGACTGCTCCGCTTCGGCGTCCTGCTGCTGGGGTGGATCTGGGGCCTGGTGAAGCTCGCCGGGTCGCTGGTCCTGCGCTTCGTCAAGTTCGTCTTCACGCGGCCGCTGGCCCTGCTCGACTGGGCGACGCACCAGTATTTCCGGCCCGGCGTCCCGTGGCTGGCGTTCCTCTTCATCCTGTTCTGGTCGGCCCTCGAGGCGACGATCTTCACGTTCACGCTGCGGCCCACGGTCAGCGAAGTGATGGCGGACCTGACCGGCGCCGAGCTGACGGGGCTCTCGGTGAGCCTCATCCTGTGGCCGTTCCTCTTCATCCTCATCTCGGGCAGCTTCGCGGCCATTCAGGCGCTCTCCGACGCCATCGAGGCCAAGAAGGTGCCCCAGATCGTGTCGATGGCGCTGGTCGAGGGGTTCGTGATGTTCTTCGAAGTGATGTTCCTGTATCGCGAGCTGATCGACGCGATCACCCCGTGGATCGCCCAGCAGACGGGCTTCCAGCTCGGTTTCTTCACGACGCTCGGGTTGGCGTCCTTCGGGTGGATCGGCGTGCGGGCCATGACCTGGTTCCTGTTCGGCCGGTTCGGAACCCCGGCGCTGCTGGGCATCCTGGCCCGCGAGAACATCGCCGGCGCGAAGGTGGGCGGCCCGACCGCGGCGGCGATCGAGCCGGACTTCTGGCGCGGCCCGATCCAGGCCCTGAAGGCCGAGTCGGAGTGGTTCAAGAAGGAAGCGCGCGAGCTGTTCGAGCTGATCTCGCTCCCGGTGCTCCAGCTGCTTGCCGCCGGGGCCAACTTCGCGGTGGTGGTGATCATGGGGCGGCCCACCTTCACGCTGCCGTTCCGGAACCTGGACCAGGTGCTCACGAGCACCCCGATCGTCAGCCCGAGCGGCAAGCACGTGGTGCCGGGGGGCGTCGCATGATGTCGCGGCGTCGCTACCCGGTCGCGCTGCTCGCGGCGGTCGCGACGGTCGCGGCGGCCGCCGGGGCCGCTCCGGCCCAGGAGCGGCCGGAGCATGGCAAGCCCGGGAACTCGACCCTCATCGTCGGGATCGACGTGAGCGGGTCGTTCAAGGGTCAATACGACGACGCCACCGAATTCGCGTCGTACTACATCTACGCGCACCTGCACGGCCTGGGCGGCCTGCGGACCCCCACCGCGCTGTTCGTGACCTCGATCGGAGGCGAGCGCCCCGGCGAGCCGAAAGCGTTCCACCCGATCGACGACTTCGCCAACAGCAGCCGCGAGCAAATCGCGTCCGATTTGCGGGGGTGGTTCCCGCCGCGCGACGCGTTCACCGACTTCAATACCTTCTTCAAGCAGGTGGCCGTGCTCGCCAAGGAGCGCGGCCTGATCCTCGCGCCCATGAGCGTCGTGGTCCTGAGCGACGGGACGCCCGACGTGCCCGGGAACATGCAACAGGCCAAGAGCGACAACGCGATCGCGCGCATCGACTTCAGCTCGCTCGAGTTCGTGTCGCGGAGCGTGACGGTGCGGCTCCTCTATGCGTCGCCTACCATCGGCGATGCGTGGAAACGGCTGATCCGGCGCAAGCGCGTCCGGCTCTGGACGCAGGACGCCCCCGTCATGGTCGGCTGGCATCGGCAGGTGCGGTCCGATCAGCCCCTCGACCGGCAGGCCAACCTGTGGAAATGGGTGCAGGATAACGTGGACTTCAGGGTGAGGGCGGGGAACCTCTTCTAAAGAGCGGCAGAGGGCGGCAAGGACGGGAGAGGCGGCAGGGGTCCCCTTGCCGCCTTTGCCGTCTCTGCCGCCCCCCTGCCGCCCCTGCCGCCC
>WNGJ01029807.1_pt1 | contig 15410 bp, 9 predicted proteins | sample 5400611 | NCBI WGS metagenome assembly WNGJ01 (sample SAMN13153375, study PRJNA577476) | soil metagenome | isolation source: 40 cm soil or saprolite under Garry oak tree replicate 1 | place: USA:California | collected 2016-06-15
CTTTGACCGCGTGCGCCGCCATCCCGCGTTTGGCGGTCGCCCAGGCGATCTGCTCAGGAATGTGTGCCAGATTGGAAGCATACAAGTAAGCATTCATTGCTCGTGCTTTGAAGCGCATGGAGGCCACCGAAAGGTCCTCGTAGATAATGCGAGCATCAGGGTGACCCTCAAGCAGGCGATTGACCGCCCGGTTGATCTCCTGACGCACATGACGGCCCAGGCGTTGTCCGGTGGCGCTGCTGGTCGAAGGGAGTTTCTCCGCCCCCTGCTTTTCCAAGCAGGCCCGTAACTTGGCCTTCCTGCGGCGCTTTTGCCGATCGCGCTTCTGGCGTCGTGCCAGCTTGCCATGAAAGGACCCATACTGTTTGCCAGTCGAGGTGGTAAGAAAGTTGGCAATGCCCACATCCACCCCGACACGAGGGGCCGCTACCGCTGTCTGAAGAGGAACGTCCTCATCAAACGAAAGGGTGAGCCACCAGACGCCGTTGCGCTTGTGGAGTGTAGTAGATGTATTGAGGGTACGGTCAGCGAGGGCTTTGCGATGATAGGAGGCGAGTTTGACTGGAACACGCAAGGGATGGCCTTTGTCCAACGTGGAGATGCGCAACCAGTAGTCGAAGGTGCTGTCTTGCGACGGTTCGACGACGACCACGTTGGCATTGGCCTGGATGCAGGGGACGCGCAGGATTGGGAGTTTCCATTCGTGCCAGGTGGGTTCTTGGCACGTCGGATCAGGGTTCTGCTCCTGGGCTTGTTTCCACTCCAGCAACTCTTCCAGGTAGGCGTCGTAGGCGGCTTGTCGGTTGGTTCGCCAGGATTTCGCGATGCCTGCCGCCTGCTGGATGGCGACGCGCTGATACCGCTCAGTAAGCTCGGTTGGAACGCTTGGGTCAGCATACCCATCTGGAGGCGAAGCCGCCGTGCAGAAGGAGGTGACATACTGCTGGCAGAGCGCCTGGAAGGTCGTTGCTAGCTGGTCGAGAGCATCCAGTTTGCCAGCATTGGCCTCGATCAAACGAATGTGCGTCACCGCGCGCGTGATGGTCTGCTTCGTCTTCTTTTTGCGTGGGCGCGCACGCTTCTCTTCTTCAGTTGCTTTGTGCGGGAGCTTGCTCACGTGAAGACCCATTCTGCTGCAAGGCAGCCAGGGCTTGCTCTGTTTTGCGCTTGGCGCGTCTGCGTCCATACAAGCGGGCGCACAAGGAGGTGATGATGGCCACAAAGTCACCCATCAGGTCATCTGCGGCCGTATCCGCCGTATTGACGAGGACCAGTTCCCGTCCTTGCATGCTGAGCAACGTCTGCAGGTAGGCCACTCCAAAGCGTGAAGCCCGATCCTTGTGCTCCACGACAATCTGCCCGATCTTGGGATCAGCCAACAACGCCCCAAATTTGGGGCGCTGCTCGTTGATCCCGCTGCCGCATTCTTTGACCACTTTCCCCACTGACCAGCCCTTGGCATTCCACCAACTGACTACCCGTTCGGCTTGTCTCTCCAAGTTGTCTGTGGTCTCGCTCGAAGAGACACGGGCATAGACGGCCACTGTGCGAACCGCAGGGAAACGCCCCTCTGGTGGGGCAATAATCACCGTGCCGGTCGGTAGTTAGTACCCAGGAAGCTAGCCCCGTTTCCACATGCGCCAGGCCATGTTGTAACTGATCCCGATCTGTTGGGCATAACTCGTCAACTTCATGCATCGCATTCTACCACCTGCTCTGCTCACGTGCAAGAGATGATCATACTTTGCATGAGTTGGCTATAAAAAATATATACCCTGTCAAGCGCCTCTAGCCTGATTCTCCTACGCATTAGAAAGATACTCCTTCTGTATACGTTGTATTTGGTATGAGTATCAAGGACTTGAACGCATCTCAATCGAAAGCACAGCATTCGGAACAACTGGCAGAAACACCTTTGCAGTATTATGCGCAAAAGCCCATAGCATGGTATAAACGTTGGCCAGGCAGCTTTGTCGATGGGGATGAGACGCTCGTAGGCATCCAGGCAGAGCATATTTTGCGTGGTGAACTTCCAATTTACTTCTACAACCAGCCGTATATGGGTAGTTTAGAAGCCTATATTATGGCGGCTATCTTCGCTATTGCCGGTCCCTCTGTATGGACGCTTCGGGCAGAACCCATCCTGCTTTCGCTGGTGGTTGTCTGGCTAACCTGGAAATTAGCCTCAGCGCTGGCAGACACTGCTCGGTTACCTCTGCACGCCAAACAATGGTTTATGACGATCGCAACGCTCCTGGCAGCAATTCCGCCACTCTACGATACCGTCCTGGAACTCCGCACGCTGGGTGGCTATGTTGAAACATTCATCCTTATGCTCCTGCTACTGCTCTGTGCTTTGAAACTGACCAACCGCAGAGCGGCAGGCGCATTGAGACGCGAACTCGTTTGGCGTTGGGCCGGTATTGGGTTCATAGTTGGCCTCGGCCTCTGGGTCAACCCCCTGATTATTTACGGCATACTCGCAGTAACTATTTGGATTGCGTGGGACTGGGTAAAAGCATTGAGAGAGGCCAGGGAGAAGGGCGGGGATGAACAGGGCGGGGGCAAGCCCCGCCCCTACAATACACGGATACATGATGAAAATGCCGACCGTAATATTGTAGGGGCGGGGCTTGCCCCCGCCCTGCATACCCTCCTACGCACCCTCCTCCTTCCCGCCCTGGCTAGCATTCCAGCATGCATTGTTGGGCTTGCGCCCGCGATTTACTGGGGAGCAATGAACCAATGGCAGAATATCACCTATATACTGCACCTAAGCGGACAACCATCACTTCGTTCTGAAGTGCAAGCGCAATACCCTACTCGCCTGGATATATTTTTCGGGTTGACACACCTGTATAGCACCTGCGTAGGACCTCGAGTCCTCAGTGGCGCATTACCAGGGGAAGACGCGATACTCAGCCCTTTACACACCCCCACTTTCGTTTTAAGCGGACTATGCATCATGGCCACGATAACGCTTGTTGCCATTTCATTCGTGCGGCCCCATGGCTTAGTGCTGAGAGTGCGTAGACTTGTCGCGCTTCCATTAGTCTTTGCTAGTTCGGTAAGTATTATTTTCTGCGTCACGGAAACCGCTGCCAGTGGCCTCTGGTCATGCCAATATGATTTTGCGGGTCGATACGCTACACCTTTAATGTTGGTAGTACCTTTCTTTGTCGCTACAATATTTACGGTCGTGGTTATGTTAGGGTCAGAAACTCACCCATTAAGCCAGGAACAAGTTATTGATAGAGAGCAGACCAAATTTGGGCGAGAGAAAGCTGACGAGCCAGTCTTAAAGAAGAGCAGACCAGCCTCTGCGCGCTTGTCATCGCTGGTTTCGTTTGCCTTGCGTTCTCGGAGGGCTGTGCTGGGATTGCTCGTAGGATTTCTGATCTTGTCTATCTATTTGCAAGTCGGTTTCTACGGGGTAAGTGATGCAGGCAGCACCTTTCAATCAACCTTTTGTACCCGCGCGCCTGCGAATAACGATGCCATTATTGCATATATGCAGAACGAGCACATCCACTATGCCTGGGCTAACAACTGGATCGCCTACCCAATTGTTTTCAAGACGAATGAGCGTATTATCATTTCAGACCCACTGCCCATTATACGCCATATCCCCATGCTTGATCGCATTCCCCCCTATACACAAGCAGTACGCAATGCTGATCGACCCAGTTTCCTCGTTCTCGTCAAGCACGACGATCCTTATCCAGCGATTTTGAAGCTACTCGATGCTAAGCATGTGACATATAATGACGCACGCTTCCCCTCCCAAGAAGGAAGAGACGTGCTTGTAGTCACACCTCTCAACCAAACTGGCAGCAGCAGCTTCCGCTTGCTTTTTTACGAGCAAAGGAACATGCTGTTCGCAGAAGCGGAATGTTCGCCCGCCTGGCAAAAGTTGAGCATAAGCTGCTGGCTCACCACAACTATCACAGCGCCCAACATGTGTTTTTACAGCTTTCATATGGATAATATACCTCCTCAATAGCACTTCATTATTTATGATATCACAAATTGGGAGTGCAGGAGCGAAGCTTTCTGCACTGCTGTCTTATGTAAGACCTACAGAGAAGATCACGAATCGGTTACAAAGCTGTTGCTGAAATGGCTTCTCAAATGCATAGAGGCATACCCGCTGCCATGGACTGAGGTTTGAGAGACATTGAAGCGCGAGATAACCGAAAACAAAGTGGTTATGTGTATAGTATTGATAGTGGCGAGTGGTGATCGTTAGGGTGCCAATTTGCTCTGTTGAGCACTGCTTCAGACAATGTCTGTTGGGCTTCGCTTCAGGAATGCTCCGTTGAGCTTTGTTCCGGGCGTGCGCTGTTAAGTGTGGTTCCAGGCGTTGGCCCTGTTGAGCTTTGTTCCAGACAAACTTCGATCATCGCCGCCACAGAATCCAACCACTCGCTGACTGGTCTAAAGACTTATAGGTCCAGTCTCCTTCCCACTACGAAGCAGCCGTGAGGGAAATCTCGGCTACTTCGTGTGTTTGACTCGCACAAAACAAAAGGTATGGCTGTAATTGCATGATATAATTACCCCATGTCATGGGAATGCCAGCTCATGCAGGTTGGAGGCCACAGCGCCGCACACCAGCAATGGTATAGACGCATAGAAAGAGAAAAAAATGAGTAAATGGCCATACACCAGAGGTCTGCACGACCTCGGCAACTCCGTGTACGCATACCTTCAGCCGGACGGCACCTGGGGATGGAGTAACGCCGGCATCGTCACCGATGGCAAAGCATCGCTACTGATCGACACCCTTTTCGACCTGAAGCTCACCCGGGAAATGCTGGATACGATGCGCAAGTCGATCCCCGGGGCAGCCCACATCGACATGGTCGTGAATACGCACGCCAACGGCGATCATTGCTGGGGGAACGAACTGGTGGCCGATGCCCAGATTTTCGCGTCGACAAGCACTGCGGAAGAGATGACCACGGGCATAGCTCCCGGTCAGCTCGCCGCGCTGCTCAAGCAAGCTCCACAACTCGGACAACTTGGAGAATACGGCAGCCGTATCTTTGGACCTTTCGAATTCGACAATATCACATTGACTCCGCCAACAAAGACCTTCAAAGGTGAACTAAGCTTGAAGGTAGGAGACAAGGAAGTACATCTTATCGAGGTCGGGCCCGCGCACACTCTTGGCGACACGCTGGTTCACATCCCTGCTGACCGGGTTGTCTTCACGGCCGATATCTTGTTTATCGGCGGTCACCCCATCATCTGGGCCGGGCCTACCAGCAACTGGCTACGGGCCTGCGATCGCATCCTGGCGATGGATGTGGAAACGATTGTGCCTGGTCATGGTCCCATTACCGATAAAAAAGGGGTTGCCGAGGTCAAGGGTTATCTCGAATACATCTATCAGGAGTCACGCAAACGATACGAGGCGGGCATGTCTGCCCAGGAGGCTGCTAAGGATATTCCTCTCGATCGGTACGCAACCTGGACGGATGGTGAGCGCATCGCAGTAAATGTCACATCGATATATCGAGAACTCAGCGGCGACCAGGCACATCCTGATATGTTGGGTTTATTCGGGATGATGGCTGCGCTGGCGATGGGATAAGGATCAATTAGACTGCATCCACTCTGACATCCTCTTCCTCCGCTTCCTCGTCCTTGGAAGGTTCCCGGATATCAATCGTCAGTTTGCCGTCTTCGGCGCTCACATGAACTTTGCCATGTTCGGGGATGTTTGCCAGTAGGATGCGCATGCTAAGGGGGACGGTGAGCAGTTTCTCGATGACACGTCGCAATGGCCGCGCCCCTTGTGTCTGACTGAAGCCTTCTTCGCAGAGGAGATCTATGGCACTATCATCGGCATGCAGGGTGAGCCCTTGCTCCAGGAGGCGTGCTGCCAACTCGTTCATCTGCAGGCGGGTGATGGCTCGCGCCTGTTCCTGGCCTAGAGGCTGGAAGATCACAACTTCATCCACACGATTGAGGAATTCGGGACGGAAGGTCTGACGCAAACGTTCCATCAAACGTTCGCGCTGCATCTCTTCGCCAGTGGCTTTTACGTTCGCGCGGAAACCACTGGGCATCGAACGACCTAGCATATCAGTACCTACATTGGAGGTCATGATCCAGATGGCATGTTGCGCATCGACGGTATGTCCCTGGGCATCAGTTAAACGGCCAGCGTCAAAGACCTGCAGGAAGAGATCAAAGACCTCTGGATGGGCTTTCTCAACTTCGTCGAGCAGCACGACACAATGCGGACGGCGGCGCAGTTTGCCTGTCAGTTGGCCCTCCTGGTCATGCCCAATATAGCCCGGAGGTGCACCTATCATACGCGAGACGGCATGCTTCTCCATGTACTCTGACATATCCACGCGAATGAGATGTTCGTCTGAGCCAAACACTTCAGCGGCCAATGCACGTGCCAACTCGGTCTTACCCACTCCAGTTGGACCCAGGAAGAGGAAGACACCGGAGGGATGATTGCGCGGCTTCAAACCAGCACGCGCTACCTGGATAGCCTGCGCTACGCGACTGATAGCTTCATCCTGACCTATGACGCGTCTCTTAAGGAGCGCTTCCAGGTTGAGCAAGCGATCACGTTCCTCGCGTCCGGGTGCAAGTACGGGGATGCCTGTGCGATGCGAGATTACTTCTGCAATCATCGAGGGAGTAATCACCGGTTGCTCGACAACCTCATAGTCATCATCCTCGGCAGAATCTGATTCACCGGCCGCTTCATCCTCTGCCAGGAATACACGCGCCTGTGAGCAAGCTTCATCCAGCACGCCGCAGGCTTTGTCGGGCAGACGTAGATTAGGCAGGTATTGGACAGAGAGATGTACTGCCGCGTGTAATGTCTCTTTGGTAATAGTGACATGATGGTGTTGTTCATACAGATCGCGCATGCCTGTTAAGATAGCCAGGGCCTCTTCGGTCGAAGGCTCTTCAATCATGATGGGGCGGAGACGGCGCTCCATTGCTGCATCCTTCTCAATTGCACGGTATTCTTGCGGCGTCGTAGCGCCGATGCAGCGCAGCCTACCACCTGCAAGTGCGGGTTTGAGTATGCCCGCCGCATCAATACTGCCATCAGCAGCGCGACCTGTGCCTATCAGAAGATGCATCTCATCGATAAACAGAATGATATCGCCGCTGTTTTCAGCCTCTTCGAGTACCTTCAGCAATCGTTCTTCAAATTCACCCCGGTACTTGGTTCCGGCCACAAGTGAACTAGCTGAAAGTTCGATCAAGCGCTTTCCTCGCAGTTCAGGTGTGACTTTGCCATCGACGATGCGCTGCGCAAGCCCAGCCACTATTGTGGTCTTACCAACGCCCGAATCTCCAATCAAGATTGGATTATTGCGATCCTTGAGCATCAAAGTCTGAATCAACAGCCGCATTTCCTTTTCGCGACCGATAAGAGGAGGTAGTTGTTTCATGCTGGCCTGCCTGGTCAGATCACGTCCAAGGCGTTCGAGAACCGAATTGCCACTCTTCAGGCCTGCCTCGGGACCGATACCAACAGGTAGTTCAACCGGAGACGCGGCAGGATTGGCGCTGATTGAGGGCACGAGTTCAAGCAGGGAGTGAGCATTACTTGTCAGAATTAGCTCGATCAGTTGTGCTGGATTGATACCCATTTTGGTGAGGAGTTCGTAAGTGACGCCATCTTTCTCACCAAGAACAGCCTGGGCAATAGCACGCTCATCAATGGAGGTTGAGCCAGCATTGAGAGCATTGCGCTCGGCTGTCTGCAAGATTTCTTTACAGCGGCGGGTTGGCAAAATTGGCGTATCGCTAGTGGCTTTACCAGAGCCGAGAGCAAGGCGAACGACATCACGCACCTGCTTTGGAGAAAAGCTCAGAGTGCGCAAGGCGTCCTGCGTACATCCTCCATCCAGCTTAGTGAGCGCTATGAAGAGATGCGGTGTGCCAAGATAATCCTTGTGCATACGCCGCGCCTCCATAAGCGCGATCCCCAACACCTCCTGCAAAAAGCGGCGGTCAAGCGCATTGGAAGAGGAAAACATGGGCTGCAACATCTGATCTTCATCAAGATCATCGAAAGGTAAGTCCATGGTGCGGTCACGACCAATTGGAGAGCTAATTACCAGGGTGACAGTTGGATCACCATAAAGGACGTAGGATATCCACGAGAAATCTTCTGGGTGGTGTTGCGCCATGATTGAGCGCGTGCGCCGTATAGCTTCACCAAGCGACATACCATCTGCTAATTCCTGGTAAAATAGAACGACAAATTCCCGCGAACGCTGCATGTTGACAGGCCACCGCATAGTAATGACTGCTCCTGCCCCAGCAGCCATGAGATTGCCTGCGAGTAGCTCCATTTCATTAGCCGGAAGTGTGCCTACCTGTAAGCTGTCAAAATAACTGAGAAAAATCAGGGGGGGTTTGGGAAATGACTGAAATAATTGAGATGCCGCGTTTGCATCTAAACGAGAACTACCAGCTAATGCCAACATAGGCTCGCCAGATGGTGTTGTGACAGGTACCGGGCCAGCATAATGCAATACCTGTGAAGTGTCGTTTTTAATGCTCAAACGCATCTCTAATTGGTTGGCCTGCTGACGATACAAAATGATACGTGATACTGATTCTGGCAGGGTAGTACAAAGAGTGGCAACCTCTTCTTCAGCTAGAGAACGCTCGCTGGTGGGATTGACGAGAAACAAAACCGAGAGTCCCTGAGCTTCACGTCGTCCCATTTTTCGAGCCTTATGTACCGTGGTATCACTACTCAAACGCTCCGAAAGAGGCAGACGGTGTGCCGTTGCCATATTGCGACCACTGTGCAACTGGCGACCAATGCTTATGCGCTGGCAAAGGAAATGTCCGGGCGAAGTTTTGCTGTCGCATAAGAGTTCCCAGGGAATATCGGGTGTATTAGTGTTGATGAGAAGAGGAGAATCAAGGTGACGTAAGGCCTCTTGTACGGGAAAAGGGATAAGCGCGTCGAAAAGTAGCCGTCCCAAAGAGAGTAATGTATCATTGGCCCCGCCTCGCCTCGTCTGAGCTTTGACCTCGGATGCCTGTATGTGCTGAGAGGTCGATTGTAAAGCACGATGAAGCCGTTCACTCAACTCTGGAGTAAGTTCGGTTGTACACTCCGGAGGACCGGAACCATTAGGAAGATCCAGACGAAATCGAAATGCTGTGTCCGAGCGGATAATATTTAGCAGGGCTAACTGTTCCATGCGCATTTATTTCCTTCATGCTTTTCCTCCCAACTTTCTACCCCTTACGACTTGCCTCGCTTCGCTCGCCCCTCGATTTATCGAGGGTCTACAATGTGTATAGCTTCTCGATAAACGAGGGCCTACAATGTGTGTAGAGTGCGGATTTATCCAGCACGTCTGCCCAGCAGCGTTGGTAAGTCGGGTAGGTGCCTCCCTCCCAGGGTGTATATTCTTTATTTACTGTTGACATAAACGGCAAAAAGCATTAATGGCAAAAGCAGTATACGTGTCAGGATACGCGAGTGTCAATAGGTATTACGTGAGTAATTGATACTCAATGGCTTGAAATGTACTTCTAATCCTGGCCCAGACGTGTGGAATCATTGCTGGCAGGCGAGGAGGTAAAGCAAAGAACAAAGCTAACAGTAACACGAAGATAATACTGGCTGCTACACTTACGAAGGCCAACCCAAAGGCAATGAGATAGAGAAGCGGTCCAAATAGATATTGTCCGCTAATAGCTGCAACAGCACGTGTATCAGCATCTTTGCCTAAAAGTCGATTGTGATACGAGGCATAACGCCAGAGCAGATTGAAGCAGATAGCCAGGATCACATTTGTTCCACTGTACAGAAGCGCAGCATCGTGCATTGCTGGATTCAAATCATACTGCTGCGCTACTAATGCAGTGGGATAGGGAATAAATACAATTACGAGCAAGAGCAGGAGATTAAAAAGCATCAAGCCAGTATCAGAGCGCTTAATGTGATTAAAAAGTCTATGATGATTAATCCACATGATGCCTATTGTAAAAAAGCTAGTCACGAAAGCGAGCAGCGCTGGCAACTGTCCACCTAACTCTTGCCAAAAAGCTAAACCTCCACGGGCCAGTACGTTATCTGAAAGTGGCTTGATATTCAAAACGAGTAAGGTAATCGCAACGGCGAACACTCCATCGCTAAAAGCTTCCAGGCGACTAGTTTCTTTGTTTTCCATGTAGTTTTCCTCCTACATTTCTATATAGTACAGGGTATCAGTGTACACGGTGGCAGAAGCGATAACAATGGTAGGATGGACAGGAGATACCTGTAGAGATATGCAGGCATATCAAACCCTTTTGTGTGTGGCAAGACCTGATACATGGGAAGCTTAGGAGTCGCGCGGGAGCAAAGAGAAATCGGGACATAGTAGTTCTACAAGAAGAAAGTTTTTTGCTAAGCACATCGGAGCGGTTGGTTGATGGTCTAGTGGCAGATAACAACTCTTGGTCGCGGGTATTTGCGTGGAGCATGCCAGTTCAGCAGTTTGCAATGATGCCAGACTATGATCCCGGCAGGAGCTTGACGTACTATTTCGATGCCGTTGGAGATCTTGATCCAGGTTACTACGTTTCCCTGGGATCCATCTATGCTAGAAGATTGAGACTGAACCAGTAGAGAGTAGGAGGTTGCTCGCACCAGGGTACTTGAAGCTTTAGTGGAAGACAAATCCGTCTGTACCAGGAAAAGAAGCATGATCACACAGATCAGTAAAGCCAGTGCAGTGGATTTAGCGCGTTTGTTTGACAGGAAAGGTATTTTTCGTACAGACCTCAATAGCACAATTAATAGAGAAGTACTGGAACCCTCACTCTGTGGATCCAGGTCAGTAATCTCGACCCAATCGTCATCCTGTCTAATACTGTTGTAGAAGTCTGGCATTGCTTAGCTCACTTTAAAAACCATCCGCCTCTCAATTTGAAAATGGCATAAAATAACCCTATGAGAGAGTATAGAGAATACAATCTAGTTGAGTCAAGCAATTTCAATTATAACCACTTGCGACGCCGAAAATACCAGATTTGCATTATGGTAATGATCCCCATGAGCAACAGTGTGATCCAGAATAAGTAGCCACTGTCGTGCTCAACCTGTGGCAAATGACCAAAGTTCATGCCGAAGACACCGGTGATGAAGGTAATCGGCATAAAGATGGTAGCGATGATAGTGAGTTGTTTCATCACTTCGTTTAAGCGATTTGAGACGGTTGTGAGGTAGACATCCAGCATGCCGCTCATCAGGTCACGGTATGAATCCAGTATCTCAAATGCGCGAATGAGGTGGTCATGGACATCCGCAAAATACGGTTCAGCTTTGGCTGGGATCAGCTCGCCTGTGCGTGCTACCAGTGCGTTAGCAACCTCGACCTGCGGACTTAATGTACGGCGCATATGGGCTAACGCACGCTTGATACGGAAGATACGCAACTGCACCTCGTTTGAGGTATCTGTCACCGTTACGTCTTCCAATTCATCAATCAGGTCATCTATGTTATCCAATACCGGGAAGTAGCTATCGGTAAGCGCATCGAGTACGGCATACAAGAGAAACGCCATACCTCGACTCATTAGATGCTCTTCGGGATCATTTTTTCTAGCTTCTCCGAGAAGTGATTCGAGCCACGGAAGCGATTCGAGATGTGCTGTGATGATAAAGTTCTTAGCGAAGACAATATCTAGTTTGGGCGTACTCTCCTCTTCAGTTGTCGCATCGAATACCAGTCCATGAACAACCAGGTAGTAATAGTCGTCGCTTTCGGCGAATTTGGCGCGCTCATGCTCCTCGCACATGGTGCGAACGGTGATATGTTGGAGCTTGAACACATTACGGAGCATGGCTTCAGACGGGCTAAGGTCTCCCTGTATATCAAGCCAGATCAGGGCTTGAGGGTTATTCAGAATTTCCTGCAGCTTTTCTGCTGGGAGATCGATGCTTAGCTTGCTCTTTTCCCAAATTATGGTTCGTAGCTGCTGCTTCAGTGGCTTATCTTGTTGTTGTAGTTGCACGAGTTATGCTCCTTTCAAATACAGGAATAAAGGCTATATACCGCACTTCTTGAGTATTATACGTCAGTGTAGCAGATATCGAAGTTCAGGTATCGAGAGACAAACTGATAGTGCTACTAGCCTTAGAAGGAAAAGCAAACAGCAAGAGGTATTTCTGAACTCATAGAGAAGCAAGAAGGATGTGATGATCATGACGAAGGCATGTAGGCAGTATGTGGTTGCAGCGGACAAATTCTACTTTAAGGCAAAATCAGGTGGAGATCGCCAAACTCGTGCCAGAGGTAACCTTCACTTAGAGCCTCTTGATAGGTAATCCTTAGATGCTCAATACCACACAGGGCTTCGAGCATGGCAAGATGGGTTGCATACGGTTCGTGTAGCCCGGTCAGCATGGCGTTGACGGCGCGAAGGCCGCGTTGAGGTGTTACCACGAGGCTCGTCCAGCCCTCTCCTGGATGAGTTGTCCCCTCAATATCGGTGACGCTTTCGAGCGCCCGCACTGAGGTTGTCCCTACTGCAATAACTCGCTTCCCTGCTGTACGCGCTGCATTTACCAGGCGGGCGGTTTCGAGAGGCACCCGGTAATATTCCTCATAAGGTGGCTCATGTTCCTCGAGGCTGGCAACGCCAGTATGCAGAATCAAGGGAGCGATGCGCATACCATGGGCGACAAGCCGGGTAATGAGTTCGGGAGTAAATGCGCGTCCAGCAGAGGGCATTTCAGCGCTGCCGGGTTCGGTGGCATAGACGGTCTGATAGTAACTCACTGGCCATTGCTGCTTAACGTAGCCATAGCGGATCGGGAAACCGTAACGCGCAAGGTAATTATGGATGGGAAAGGGAAGTTGCAGCGTGGCGATCCACAAACGGGTATGACCTTTCTTTTGAATACCCGGAAAGGACAGTGTGTTTGGAGGAGACGGCACCGTTTTTACATGTTGACGAGAGTATGGTATATGAAGTGTCGCCGTTGCACCTCCAGGGAGTTGCAGTGTCTCGCCCGCTTCGGCATTGTAAAAGGGTTTGGTAACTGTTTCAGCCGGCAGACGTACCTCGACCACCCATAGATCTGCAGGGAGATGGGTTGAAAGATGTAGTTCGCATGCAGTACCATCCGAACGTCTTGCTTGTAGCGCCGCATTCATCGTGCCGCTTGTATTGATGACCAGCAGATCCCCGGCATCCAGGTAGGCATTGAGATCGCGGAATTGCGTGTGAATTACACGATTGTTTGCGCGGTAAGAAACCATTAAGCGCACCTCGTCACGAGCAAGACCACGCGCCTCCGGCGGCTCACTCGCCTCGAGTTCTGCTGGTAGAGTAAAGTTGAAAGGGCTATGCATGTAGTGATCAGGGGAAGCAACCAGGTTCATGTCGTTTTGAGTTCCTTTGAGAGCGCACGGGCCGAGTAACGTCCATTGGGTCGAGTACCTGTAAGCAGTGCAAGTAAACCGGGAACGCTTTCTTCTGGTAAAGGACGATCACTAATATCCTCGCCGGGGAAAGCCTCCTGTTGCATCTGAGTTCGCATATCACCTGGATCAACCCAGTAGACATGTAATGAAGGATTTTCGGCGGCTAGAATGTTTGAAAGCTGTTCGAGCGCTGCCTTGCTCGATCCATAGCCACCCCAACCCGCATATGCTTCAACACCTGCGTCACTGGTGATATTGATTACACAGGCGCCAGGTTTCAATTCATCTCGAAGTGTCTGAGCAAGCGCCAAAGGAGCAATAACATTGGTGCGATACACCTGCTCGAGGACTTCCAGGGGATAGTCTAACAACTCAGGTTGCGGACTGGGGCCAAGCATACTGGCGTTGTTGACAAGAGCGTCCAGACCTCCTAACTCTTGTGCCGCTTCTGCAAGAGCACGACGGTGATTGCCATCAGTGACATCACCAGGAATAGCAATTACACGAGTTTGTTTTGCAAGAGCTACATGTGCTGTTTCGAGCGCTTCAGCACCGCGAGCGTCAACGATAAGATGCCAGCCTTCAGCGGCAAGTTGCCGAGCGAGAGCAAGACCAAGGCCGCGCGATGCACCTGTGATGAGGGCTGTACGAGTTGTGTGTATCGTCATTGCAATATTTCCTTCAAAGTTTTGTTGTTTATCTAGATCATAGTAGGAATTCGATAAGCAATAAAAAGGAGGCGGTCATTGATCTTCTGCTGTACTGGTGACATCATCTTTGCTCCTCCTCGCTCACACTGATCGAATAAGGGTATTATATACTTGCTACAACTATACCCGATACTCTGCTTCTTAGCTTCAGACAAAGGGCCAGTTCTTCCCTGCACGAAGGTACAGTTCTGTGAAATTCATAACATCCTGGTTGAATCTCAAATCTGATTTGAATGAGTTGGGGCGCAATGAATTGCGCCCGCCTGGGATGACGATGCGCGTGACGTGGGCGCAATGAATTGCGCCCCTACATTTCACCTTGGAGGAATCCGCGATGGTCGTGGGCTATGTCACCACTCGCTTTGGACGTGCTCTGCGCCAGATGAACCAACCTATCAGCGCAACCGGAATGAGGTAGATGCTGAGTATCACAAGCCAGATCAGTAGAGTAGCTAATCCCTGGGCGAATCCCAGAGCTGCTGACCATGAGTCGTGCAGCACCTGACCGGGGTTCCAGGGAGTTGGAGGTGGGGGAGGTGGCGTAGCTGAAGTCATCGGCTGCAAATCAATCGTCACCGTATAGAATGAGGTTTGATTCTTCAAAGCATTGAGATGGGCTTCGATATCTTCGATCTGGCCTTCCACATCTGTCAGTTTACTCTCAACCGTAATAATGTCGCCTAATGCAGTAGTGTTGCTGAGCAAAATGAGAAGGCGTTGTTGCTCCCCCCGCAGATTTGTGAGCCGTGATTGCGTATCAATGTAGTCATTCGTCACATCTTGTACACTCTCATGCAAGCTGACCAGTTTACCCCCATGCTGCTGAGCATAGCCAGCCAGGTACTCTTCGATTTGTGGGTACTGTGTGGACGTTACCGAGAAGGTCATCGTGACAGTATACAGATTGTCGCCTGTCTGCTCATAGTCGATACCCGCCGAAGTCGAACGTGGGTCAGTGGTAGCGATCCAGGATTGCAGTTCACTAGCCACTTGCCGTGTATCTTTCACCAGCATATTGACCTGGAGCGCCTTAATCAGGTACTGCGGCCCGATAGACGTTGAGGAATTTGTGGGCTTTCCTGAGGACGAGCCAGAACCCTGTGAGGATGAATTGCCTGATTGTCTGATCGGAGCAGCCATCGGGGCTGCTGAACCACCACTGGTTGTTGAACCACCACAAGCTACAAGCAAAAGCGCTAGAATAACGAGGATACCCAGACTTCCCTGGAGAACTATACGATTACGATATTTTTCAGTGGCATGCTTT
>WNGJ01004765.1_pt1 | contig 15407 bp, 8 predicted proteins | sample 5400611 | NCBI WGS metagenome assembly WNGJ01 (sample SAMN13153375, study PRJNA577476) | soil metagenome | isolation source: 40 cm soil or saprolite under Garry oak tree replicate 1 | place: USA:California | collected 2016-06-15
TCGCGGGCCACAGCCTGAGCACGCGCGGGATGGCGGCTATGTCGGTCCTGTGGTCGATCGTCTTCCTGCTGGGTCTCGGCCTGTTCTTCCCGGTCGAGCAGGAGCTCATCAGGCACGTGGCCGCGCGCGTTGCGGCCGGGGACGGGATCGCGCCTGTCGTGCGCCGTGCCACCGCGCTCGCCGGCGGCATCGTGCTTGTGACACTTGTGCCGCTGGCAGCGGCGGCCAGGCCGCTGGCCGACAAGCTGTTCAACGGCGACATCGCGATGGTGGCGGCGCTTGGGACCGCGTTCGTGGCGCTTGCCGCGGTCTCGGTGTCGCACGGCGTGCTCGCAGGCACAGGCAGATTCGACATGTATGGCCGCCAGCTCGCGACCGACGGCGGGCTGCGGATGGCATTCGCCGTCGCGGTCGCCGCCGCGGGCTGGCACTCACCTGTCCTGTTCGCGTTCATCCTGACGATTGCGCCCCTGATCGCGGTGATCCTCACGCTTGCGCCGGTGCTGACGGCGCTGCGGCCGGGCCCGACCATCAGCTGGAAGCTCATGTGCCGCGGCCTGGGCTTGCTCATCGGCTCGACGCTCCTCGCCCAGCTCGTCGTCAACATCGGCGTGGTCAACGCCAAGCTGCTTTCGCCGGGCAATGCGGCCGTGGTCGGCGCGCTGCTTTCCGCCATCATTTTGGCCAGGGTTCCCCTGTTCGTCTTCGCGTCGCTGCAGGCCTCGTTGCTGCCCGGCCTCGCGGGAGCGGTCGCCGCCGGCGAGCAGCCGCGTTTTCGCAGGCTGGTGCTCCGCGGTACCGCAATCGTGGCCGCCCTCGGCCTCGCCGGCGGCCTGATCGCGGTGGTACTCGGGCCCTGGCTCGTCCAGGTACTGTTCGCCGCCCATCGCGTGCTCGGGCCCGCCGATTTCGGCTGGCTCGCGGCCGGGACGCTCTTCTACATGCTCGCGATGGTGCTTGGCCAGGGCGCGATGGCGCTTTCGCACCACCGTGACCTGTTGTTCGCGTGGATTGCGGGCACTGTCGTGCTCGCGGCCATCACCGCCGTGCCCGGCGAGGTCAGGCTCCGGGTGGAGATCGCGTACGCGGCCAGCTCGCTGACGGTGGCGCTCGCGCTGGTGTTCGTGCTGTTCGCCCGGACCGCGAGATACTGGGGCACGTCTGGCGTTGCCGGCGACCGGATGAACCCCACCACTGTCACCGCGGCTCCAGGAGGGCCACCATGACCGCCAGGGTCACCGCGGTGATGCTCGCCTATGGCGCCGAGCCGTGGCTGGAACAGGCGGTGGGCGCCGTGCTCGCGTCCCGCGGCATCGACGTGGACCTCGTGGTGGTCGACAACGGCTGCACGTCCGGCGCGATCGACCGGATCAAGGGGCTGACCGGCGTGCGGATGATCACCCCGGAGGCCAACACCGGGTTCGCCGGCGGCTGCGTGCGCGGCGGCGCCGAGGCAACGGGCGACCTGCTCGCGTTCGTCAACTCCGACGCGATCGTCGCGCCCGGCGCGCTTGCGCGGCTGGCCGACGTCGCCCGCGAGCCCGGGGTCGGGTTCGCGATGGGCTCCATCCGGCTGGCCGACTCACCTGAGGTGATCAACACCTCGGGCAACCCGCTGCATTTCACCGGGCTGTCCTGGGCGGGCGGGATGGGCGAGCCGGCCTCGCGGCACGCGCGGCGCCGGACGGTCATGTCGGGATCGGGCTGCTGCTTCGTGCTGCGGAGAAGCCTCTGGGAGGCTCTCGGCGGCTTCGCCGAGGAGTACTTCGCCTACGTCGAAGACACCGAAATGAGCCTGCGCATCTGGCAGCGCGGCCTGACCGTCGAGTATGTCCCCGATGCGGTCGTCCTGCACCACTATGCGTTCTCCCGCAACGAGAACAAGCTCTATCTCCTCGAACGCAACCGGGACATCCTGCTCCTCACCACGTACGGGCGGCGCAGCCTCCTGGTGCTCGCGCCGATGCTGGCGCTGACAGAGATCCTCATGCTCGGCGCGGCGGCCGCCGGCGGCTGGGGCCGCGCCAAGCTGCGCGGCTGGCGGTGGCTCTGGCAGCATCGGTCCTGGATCCGGTCACGCCGGGCGTTGATCCAGGGCGAGCGTGCCGTGCCCGACGCGGCGGTCTTCGCCCGCATGACGGCACGATTCGATCCGGCCAACATCTCCGCACCCCCCGGGGTCGGCGTCTTCAACGCGATCATGGGCGCCTACTGGCGGCTGGCCCGCAAGCTGCTTTGAGCGAACCGGCCGGCGCCAGGCTGGCCGCGGGGTTTTTCATGATCGGGTAGAGTTTCAAGCGATTACCGCAGGAAACCTTGGATCGTGAATGGGCGTGCCGTGCGGCGGCCGCGGGCCGGGCTGCCCGTGGCTTCCCCGGGCCCCAGCCCTGCAGTTACTCACAGACAGTGACGAAAGACCGTCGGCTGTCGGCGTCAACTAACGCTGCGCGACGTTGCAGTGAATTCTCGCGATATGGTTTGATACGCCGGAAGTCTTGCGGAAACGGGGGTCTGTGCCTACCTTGCCGTTGCCTTTGGAGGGGTGTGCTGTGTGGCGAAGCTGAGCGTCGTCGTTCCGTTCTGCAACGTCGAGCCCTACCTCAAGGCCGCGCTGGACTCGATCGCGAGCCAGTCGCTGCGGGACACCGAAGTCGTCATGGTCGACGACGGATCCACCGACGGCGGCGCGATCATCGCGAAGAGCTACGCCGCCCGCGACCCGCGGTTCCGGCTGGCGCAGCAGGACAACCAGGGCCCCGGCCCCGCCCGCAACACCGGCGTGCGGCTCGCGACCGGACAGTACCTCGCGTTCCTCGACGGCGACGACCTGCTGGCGCCGCATGCCTACGACCTGCTCGTCGGGTCGCTGGACAGGACCGGATCCGACATCGCCTGCGGTGGGGTGCTCCGGTTCAGCCCGGCCGGAATCTGGGTCTCGCCCGCGCACGCCGACATATTCAAGACGGCGATGCCGCGCACACATGCGTCCCGCTACCCGGTCCTGCTGCAGGACCGCACGCCGTGGAACAAGGTGTTCCGCCGGTCGTTCTGGGATGCCAGCGGCCTTGACTTCCCGCCCGGCCTCTACGAGGACGCGCCGCCGATGGTGCGCGCGCACGTCAAGGCCGCGTCGGTGGACGTGTTCCGCGACATCGTGTACTACTGGCGGCTGCGGGAAACCGGCGAGCTTTCCACCACACAGCGGGCCCGCGAGCTGCCCAACGTCGAGGACCGGATGACATCGCTGCGCACCATCGGCGGGTTTCTCGCGCAGAACGCTCCCACCCTGAAGCCCTACTACGACCGGTTCGCGCTGGACATCGACATCCCCATCCTGGCGGGCGCCGTGGAGGTGGCCAGCGATGCCGAGCGGCAGCGGATAATGGAGCTGGCCGCGGGGTACCTGCGCACCGTGGACGACACGGTGTATCCCCAACTGCAGGTAGTCAGGCGGCTCTACTGCTACCTGATGCGGGCGGGGATGCTTCCCGAGCTGCTGGAAGTCCTGAAGTTCTGGCGCCGGGGCCACGGCGCCGACGCCCCGGTGGCGCGGCTGGGGACCCGGCGTAACCCGCGCTGGCACGTTGACTACCCGTTCTTCCGCGACCCCGTCCACGCCATCCCTGACGACGTCTACGACGCCACGGGCGAGATGACCCTGAACGTCCGCCTCGACACGGTGAGCTGGCACGGCGGCAAACTGCGCATCGAAGGCTGTGCCTACATCCGGCGGCTGGACGCGCCCTCGGCCCGGGACACCCGGATCGCGGTGATGCTGCGCAACAGCAAGACCCGCCGCACCATCCGGCTGCCCGTGCGGCGGATTCACCGGCCCGATATCACGGCCCGGTCGGGCCAGGGGGCGGCCTGCTACGACTGGTCCGGTTTTGCCGTGGAGGTCAGCCCGCGCCGGCTGGCCACGCTCCCAGGGGTATGGCGGGCGGCGAACTGGGAGCTCAGGGTGCGGGTCAGCGGGGCCGGCATCAGCCGCGAAGGACCGGTCAGCGAGATCGCACCGGGATCGGCGCAGTGGCCGGAGGGGCGCTGGGCGAAAGAGGGCATCTGGGTCCAGCCGTCCCCGGAGCGCGACGGGCGCTTCGTCGTCCGCGGCCGGCGCGCGGGCGCCTTCGCGACCGCGTGCCGCGCAAGCGGTGGCCAGCTCGAGATCGAAGGCTGGAGCGACACGGGCCCCGGGCCCGGCGCCACGCTGATCATCAACCCCCGCAGGGGCGCCTCCCCACCCGTCCGGGTCCCCGTGGAAGCCGCCGCACCCGCCGCACAGCAGCCCAGCGGCAGCCGGCGCCGCGGCCGGCGCGACCGCACCGCGTTCCGCGCCCGGGTGCCTGTCGCCCGGCTGATCAGCTCGGCGGAGCAGGGCGCGGGAAACATCGACCAGGCCATTCACGTGCACGACGAGGTCACGTGCGACATCTCACTCGACACCGGCGCGGGCGGTGGCGGTAAGCGCCTCACCGCCACCGCCGCGACCACGGGCGCGCAGGCCAGTCACGAGGACCGCGAGATCACCGTTTTCGTGACCGAGTTCGGCTACCTGTCGGTTGTAGAGCGCAGCCGCCGCCCCACCGTAACGGAGCTTGAGTGGACGCCGGGCCCGGCCGGCGCGCAGGCGCAGATCCTCACGCTCCGCGGGACCTGCACCGAACCCGGCGGCAAACCCGCCGCGCTGCTGCTGCGCCAGACCGTGTCCGGCAGCCAGCACACGGTCCCGCTCGACTGGGACGGCGACGGCTTCACCGCCGCGCTCGCTCCGGGTGCGATGCCAGGCATCGCCGGTGAACTGCCGCTCGCCTGCGGAAGCTGGAACCTGCTCGCGGCCGCCCGCGACGGCGGCGAGACAACGGTGGCGGTGGCGCGGCGCCTGCTCGCCGGCCTGCCCGGCCACCGGCGGGTCGGCATGCTGGAGATAGCGCCGCAGGCCTACCGGACCGATGCGCTCCGGCTGGCCGTGCGTACCGCACTCGCCGACGACGAGCGCGGCCGCTTCGCCCAGGTCCGCCTGCGGCACGCCGGCTACCCGGCCGCCGCCACCCGCCCGCTGCGCGACCTCGCCGTCTTCACCAGCTTCGGCGGCCGCCAGTACTCATGCAACCCGCGCGCGATCTATGCGGAAATGCGGCGCAGGCGCCCGGACCTGGATTACGCCTGGGTGACGATGGACGGCCAGTTCGGCACGCCGCCCGGCGCCCGGCTGCTGCTCGCGGGCAGCAAAGATCACTACGAGGCAATGGCGCGGGCCAGGTACATCGTGGCCAACGACCTGCTGCCGGCCTGGTTCCGCGACCGGGACGGCCAAGTTGTCCTGCAGACCTGGCACGGAACGCCGCTCAAGCACGCCGGCCTGGATATCGAGCGGCCAAAGTTCGCGAACGGCATCATCTACCCGGATCTGGTCCGCGAGGACGCCGGCCGCTGGGACGTGCTGCTTTCGCAGAACGCGTTCAGCACACCGATCTTCCGGCAGGCGTTCGGCTTCGACGGCGAGATCATGGAGGCCGGCTACCCGCGCAACGACCTGCTGCGGCACCCGGAGCGGGACGGGCTCGCGGCCAGGGCCGGTGCGCGGCTCGGCCTCCCACCCGGCAAAAAGGTCGTCCTGTACGCTCCCACCTGGCGCGACGACGCTCTGCCCGAGGGCAACGGCTACCGCTTCTTCATGCAGCTTGACCTGGACGCCGCGGCCCGCAAGCTCGGTGGCGACCACACCATCCTGGTGCGGATGCACAGCAATATCCGCGGGGGCCTGCGGGTGCCCGCGAGCGGGGGGTCCGTGCTCGACGTCAGCGCCTACCCCGACATCACCGATCTGCTGCTGATCGCCGACATCCTGATCACCGACTACTCATCGGTGCTTTTCGACTTCGCCAACACCGGCCGCCCGGTCCTGTTCTTCGCCTACGACCTGGAGCGCTTCCGCGACCGCCTGCGCGGCTTCTACCTCGACCCGCGGACCGAGGCGCCGGGACCGCTGCTTGGCACCAGCGCCGAGGTCATCGCGGCGGTGCGCGACATCGACCAGGTCACCGGCGCCTACCAGCAGGCGCGGGCGGCGTTCGCCGCCACGTTCTGCCCCCTCGATGACGGGCACGCCGCGGCGCGCGCCGTCGACCGGTTGCTGGCCGAGCAGCAGCCCAGCGAATAGTCAAGGAGGCGCCGACAGGTGGCGAAGCTGAGCGTCGTTGTCCCCTTCTTCAACGTCGAGCCCTACCTCGGGGCCGCACTGGAGTCGATCGCGGGCCAGACGATGGGTGACCTCGAGGTCATCATGGTCGATGACGGCTCCACCGACGGCGCCGCGGCCATCGCCAAGTCGTTCGCCGCCCGCGACCCGCGGTTCCGGCTCGTCCAGCAGGACAACCAGGGACTGGGACTGGCGCGCAACGCGGGGACCAGGCACGCGACCGGGACCTATCTGGCGTTTTTCGACAGCGACGACCTGCTGGCCCCGCATGCGTACGAGCTCCTCGTCGGTTCGCTCGAAAAAACCGGGTCCGACATCGCATCCGGCGGCGTGCGGAGGTTCAGCCCGGCCGGCATCACGGCGTCGCCGATGCACCGCGAGCCGCTCAAGACGACCGTGCTCCGCACGCATGTCTCCAGGTACCACGCACTGATGCACGACTGGACGGCCTGGAACAAGGTGATCAGGCGCTCGTTCTGGGATTCGGCCGGCCTGCAGTTTCCGCCGGGCCTTTACGAGGATCTCCCGGTGATGGTCCCGGCCCATGTCATGGCCCAGTCCGTCGACGCGTTCCGTGACGTCGTCTACTACTACCGGGTGCGGCAGGCCGGGGAGCTTTCCATCAGCCAGCGCACCGGCGAGCTGTCCAACAACGAGCAGCGCATGGCCTCGGTGCGCGCGGTCGGCGCCTTTCTCACCTCCCGCGCCCCGGAGCTGAAACCGGTCTATGACCGATGCGTGCTCGACGGTGACCTCGCCATCCTGGCGGGCGCCTTCCGGCTGGTCGCGGACACCGACCGCGAGCGGCTGCTCGACCTCACCAGCGACTATCTGGCGACCGTGGACGATTCGGTGTACCAGCAGGTCGATTCGCTCAAGCGGCTCCGATTTCACCTGATGCGCCGCCGGATGCTGCCCGAACTGCTGCAGGTCATGCGCTTCACGGCACAAGAGGGAGCGGCGCCCGAGGTGGTGCGGCGCGGGACATGGCGGCCGGGGTGGTACGCCGCCTATCCCTACTTCGGTGACCCCGCCGCGGGCGTGCCGGACCACATCTACGAGGCCGCGGGGGAGATGACGCTGAACGCGCGGCTGGACGAGGTTACGTGGCGCGGGGGGCGCCTGCGTATCGCGGGCCACGCCTATATCCGCCGGCTCGACGCACCCGCCAAGGGCGACACCCGGATCCAGGTGCGGCTGCGGAACGACAAGCTGCGCCGTACCATCCGGCTGCCGGTGGAGCGGATGCACCGGCCTGACGTCACGGCATGGTCGAATCAGGCGGCCGCCTGTTACGACTGGTCGGGGTTCGCGGTCGAGCTCGACCCGAAGCGGCTCGCGACCTTTGGTTCCTGGCGTGCGGCCAGCTGGGAGCTGCGAGTGCGGGTGAGCGGGCCGGGCATCCGGCGCGAGGGCCCGGTCAGCGGCGTGGCACCCGGCTCGGCGAAATGGCCAGAAGGGCGCTGGGCCGCGAGTGGGGTGTGGATGCAGCCCGCGCCGGAACACGACGGCAGGTTCACCATCCGCGCCCGCCGGGTCGGCGCGTTCGTGACAGGCTGCCAGGACCGCGGCGGCGCCCTCGAGTTCGCGGGGTGGGCGGCAGCCGAGCTGGCCGCCGGCGCGACGCTGGTGATCTCGCGGCGGCAAAGCGGCGCCCAGCGGATCAGGCTCCCGGTCGAGGCCGGCCAGCGCGAGGCGGGCCGAACGTCCTTCCGCGCAGTCTTGCCGCTGGCCGAGCTCACTGCCGCGCACACCGAGCCCACCGCCGTCGAGCGGGCGCTGCCCGGCCAGGACGAGATTTCCTGGGACGTCTGGCTGAATCCCGGCACTCCGGGCACTGGCGCGGTGCGCCTCGGCGCGTCGGGTGAGGCCGCCGGGGTGCGGGCATGCTCCGCTGGCCGGGAGATCACGACGACGCTCACCCCGTACGGCAATCTCACCGTCCTCGAACGCGACTGCCATCTGGTCGTCTCGCGGGTGGAGTGGACGCCGGACGGGCGGCTTGTGCTCGCCGGCCACCACCCGGCCGCCGCCGACGGCCAGCCGGCCGAGCTCGTGCTGCGCAGGAGCGGCGCCAACGACCAGCATGCCGTCGGCCTGACCTGGGAGGGTGAGCAGTTCAGCGGCACGTTCGACCCGGCGGCGATGTCGGCCCTGGTCGGCAGGCTGCCGCTGGAATCGGGCCGCTGGGAACTGCTGGCACGCGCCGGCGGCCGCGAGCTCGCGGTCGCCGTGACGCCGGGCAGACGTGCCGGCATCCTGGGCTATCACCCCGCGGGGACCCACGAGGTCGCCGCCGAGGTCCACCGGGCAGATCTGCTCCGGCTCAATGTCCGCGTCGGCTATGCCGGCGGCGAGCGCGGCAGCTACGCCCAGCGCCGGCTGCAGCGGCGCGACTATCCTGCCGCCGCTTCCCGCCCGCTGCGCGAGCTTGCGGTCTTCGAAAGCTACGGCGGGCTGCAGTGCTCGTGCAACCCCCGCGCCATCTACGGCGAACTGCGGCGCCGTGCGCCCGGCCTCGAGTTCGCCTGGGTGACCAAAGACGGCCAGTTCACCGTGCCCGCTGGCAGCAGGCAACTGGTCGCGGGGAGCCGCGAGCACTACGAGGCGATGGCCCAGGCGCGTTACCTGGTGACCAACGACCTCCTCCCCCGCTGGTACCGCAAGCGTGACGGCCAGTTCTACCTCCAGACCTGGCATGGCACGCCCCTCAAGCGCATCGGCCTCGACATCGAGCCGCCGCGGCTGCCCGGCATCGTGGCCTACCTGGAGCGGCAGAACGAGGACACCCCGAAGTGGGATCTGCTGCTCGCGCCCAGCGCGTTCGCCGTGCCCATCTTCCGCAGCGCCTTCGCCTACGACGGCGAGATCGCCGAGACCGGGTACCCGCGTAACGACGTGCTGTCTGGTCCGGGGCGCGGCGAGCGCGCGGCGCAGGTCCGCCGCGATCTCGGCATCCCCGAGGGAAAGCGTGTCGTCCTTTACGCGCCCACGTGGCGCGACGATGCGTTCCAGCAGGGTGGCCGCTACCGGTTCGAGCCGCGGCTGGACCTGCAGGCGGCAGCGCGCGCGCTGGGCGGCAGCGGCGGCGACTTTGTGATTGCGCTGCGGACGCACTTCAACGTCCGGGACCCGCTGCGGGAAAGCTCCGCGGACACCGGCCTGGTGGATGTGACGCGCTACCCCGACATCGCGGACCTGTACCTGATCAGCGATGTGCTGATCACCGACTACTCCTCGGCGATGTTCGATTTCGCCGTCACCGGGCGCCCGATGCTGTTCTTCACCTACGACCTGGAGCGCTACCGCGACCAGTTGCGCGGTTTCTACTTCGACTTCGAGGCCGAAGCACCCGGCCCGCTGCTCACCACCACCGCCGACGTCATCGAGGCGCTCCGCGGCGTCGGCCAGGTCGCCGCCTCCCATCAGGGCGCCTACGAGGCGTTTACCTCGAAGTTCTGCGCCCTGGAGGACGGGCATGCCGCCGCCCGCGCCGTGGACCGCCTGCTCGGCGCCGCGGCAGTAAGCTAACCGGGTTGCGTAGCCCAAGCCCGCCGACAGTGGCCGCCGAGGAGGCCCATGCCCATCCATGACGCCGCTCCCCCGGCCGAGCCGGGCGCAGCCCGGGCGGTCAGCGCCGGCCCGGAGCAGGCCGCGGGAGCGGGCGCCGACGTAACGCAGCCCGGGCGCCCGGCCGGCACCGCGCGGGCCGGCCGCGGCAGGGCCGGGCAACCGCTTCGGCGGGTGCCGCCGCGCTGGCGGATGCCGCTCGCGACATATGGCGCCTGCCAGCTCATCTTCCTGCTCTGGTGGGCAGCGTTCTATCCGGGCCTGGCGAGCTACGACTCGATCGTCTACGTCCTGCACGTGACGACTGGCCCGTGGGTGGACAACCACTCCGTGCTCTACGACTCGCTGGTCTGGCTGAGCCTGCATGTGACCGGCAGCTACGCCGGGCTGACGCTCGCGCAGACGGTGGCCGCATCGGCCGCCTTCGGCTACGCCGTCGCGGCGTTCCGCCGTCTTGGCGTGCCGGGCCGCTGGACCGCGCTCGCCGCGGTCGCGCTCGCCGCGGCGCCGCCGACCGGCGCGCTGATCCTCTTCGTCTGGAAGGACACCGCGTTCACCCTCTGTGCCTTCATGGTGGTGTGCACCCTCGCCCACCTCGTGTCGCTGCGCGGCGGGCCGGGATGGCAGGCCGACCGCAGGGTCGGCTGGCTGATCGCCGTCCTCGGGCTTGAACTGCTCGGCCTCACGCTGTTCCGGCCGAACGGCTTCGTCTTCGTCGCGCTCTCCGCGATCTTCATGGTGGCTTTCCTGCCCGGGGTGCGTGCCAGGGTGGCCGCCGTCGCCGCCGCCGCGATCTGCGTGTTCTTCGCGCTGAACTACGTCGTGTACCCGGCCGTGGGTATCCAGCGGGCGCCGACCTCACTCACCTACGGGCCCGTCTATGCGGACATCGCCGTCGCGTACGCCAAATCACCTGCGAGCTTCACCGCGGCCGACACTCAGCTGATGGCAAGGGTCGCCCCGCTGACGGTGTGGCGGAACACAGCGGACTGTTACAGCGCGGACACGACGACAACGGCCGTCCCCGGGTTCACGGCACGCGCGGAGCAACTGAACGGCCAGCTTCTCGCGCTATGGGAGCGGATACTCGGCCGGTCACCGGCGCTCATCACGGGCGCCCGTATCTGCCGCGCCTCGATCGCCTGGGACATCTTCAACGGGCCCGCCAACCTCCGCGGCGGGGTGCAAATTCCCCTGGTCAAGCCGCCGCCCGATCTCTTCGGGCTGGGCAGCCGGCACAACGTAAGAAACAATCCGTATCACGCGACCTTCTACCCGCACCCGCTGCTGCCGGGCCTGCGCAAGATCGCGGAATTCCTGTATTCGCTGAGTCAGACCCCGCAGTTGCAGTGGCTGCTCTGGCGGGGCGCGTTCTGGTGTTATCTGTCGTATCTGGTGCTGTTCGCGTATGCCAGAGCGCGCCGGAACTGGGCAGTGCTTTCGCTCGGCGCGATCCTGATCGGCCAGCAGCTTGGCATCCTCCTGGACAACCCGGCCCAGCTCTACCGCTACATGATCAGCCCGATCTTCATCGGCGCCGTGCTCATACCGCTGTACTTCGCACGAAACCGCCCCGCGCCGACGGGCCGGGCTGACCCGTAGCCGATCACGCGGCGGAAGCGGTCACCCGGGCACGGCTCCAGGCGCCAGCAGGGTGAACGGCCCAGGGCGCCGACGGGGCGAACGGCCCCCAGGGCGTGCCGACCGCGCCGCTACGCCATGGCGGCAGCTTCACCGCGGCTGGCGCGGCGGGCGCGCAGGCTCGCGGCCACACCGGCGATCTGCCGAACGCCGATGGCCGCGGCCAGGCACAACGGCGGGATCGCGCAGACGATGTAACGCGGATCGAAGGCGGCAACCGCGTCCGGCGTCACCAGCAAGACGACACCAGACAGCCACGGCAGCAGGGCAGGCCCGCCGACGCGGCGCCAGGAGGCGACGAGGCCAGCCAGGCCGGTGACCACGATCACGCCGAGCAGCGGCCCGGATACGACGACGAAGCGCTGGTAAGCGCCGATCCAGCCGATGTAGGGCTCGGCCGTGCGCGGGCTGGCGCCCGCCCGGTCGTAGGCGTCGTACTCGCGGGCCGCGTAGCGTGGCGGCGGCCTGGGCCGCGCCGCGGGGAACATGTAGTCCCGCTGGAGCTGTGCACCTATCCGCTGCAGCAGGGTGCCCCCGGTCGTGCTGCGGCGCGGCAGGAAGCTCTCCCAGCAGGACTGCCACACGACCGCCAGGTAGTCGCGCGGCTGCGCCCGTATCGCGCGTAACGCGAAACCGGTACCGAGCCGGTCGGCGAGCGCGCCGAACTCCCCACCGGGGATGGCGCGAATCGGCGAGCCGGGGTCCCAGACGTAGGTCGGCGGAAAGGTGCGCTCGCTCACGGGCACGTTCAGGCACAGCCGCCGCTCGCCGGCCGGGGGCTTGATCTTGGCGCAGTCGGCGAACGTCGTCACCCGCGAGTAGAGGAAGGCCCCGGTGCTCGACGTGAGCCGGAACGTGCCGTGCGCGCTTTCGAACCAGGCGGCGTAACCGGCCACCGGGACGGCGAAGGCCGCGCACATGACAAGGGCGCCGACGACCGTCCGCCAGCCGGCGAAACCGATGAACAGGCACACCAGGAACACGCCAGCCAGCCCGATGCCCTGCGACCGCACGAGCGTCGCCAGCGCAAGCAGCAGCCCAGCCAGGCCGTAGATCCACGGCGGCGGGCGCGGGCGCCACATCATCGTGACAACCGCGATCGTGACCAGTAACGCGAAGAGCGTGTCGCTGAGCAGGAAGTGCTCAAGCTGGATGGCATAGGCGGAAAACAGCACCGCAACCATCGCGGCCGTGGCGGCCCAGCCGGGCATCCCGAAGCGCCGCCGCAGGACGGCGTAGCCAGCGATACCCATGCCCAGGCCCATGGCGTGCTGCACGGCTGCCACGAGCGCCAGGCTGTGCAGCGGCCGCAGCAGCCACAACACAGCCGGGTAGCCGGAAGGGCGGATCGGGTTCGGCTGCATCCGCAGCGCGTTCCCGACATAGTCCGCGCTGTCGGGAGCAACCATGGGGGCCGGGTAACCCGCCATGGCGATGATCCGGGCCGCCGCCGCGGCGAGCAACGCGGCGCAAAACACCGCGTGCCGGCGAGCAACACGTCCCGCCCAGCGCGCGGCCCGCCCTGCCGCGGCCAGCACGCCGGCCAGGCAGGCCCGCGGCATGCCACGCCCGCGTCCCGCGGCGTCCTGCCTCGCCGCCGGGCCCGGGCCTTGGCTGGCCCGGGCCTTGCTGGCCCGGGCCTGGCGCCGCAGCACGTTCACAGTTCCGCAGGCTAGCTCGGCTTGGGCAAAGCCAATCTTTAGGTTTCGTCACCCGCAGGTGGGCGCGCGGCCCGGCGGCGTCTGGTCAGGGCGCCCCGGGCGCCGCGGCGGGCGGCGCAAGGCCGTCCCAGGGCTGGTGCCGCTCGGCGGCGGCCATCCCCTCCGGGCAGTTGCGCAGGTAGTCGCACCAGCCGCAGGCAGGGCGCGGGCTCGGCGGGAAGACCTCGTCGCAGGCCGGCGACGTAAGCCCGCCGCGGTACCGTTCGTCGGCGTCGGCGCACTCGGCAGCGATCTCGCTGGCCCGGCGCAGATGGCGGCTCAGCCCCTCGTCTGAGTGCTCCCACGCGAGCACCCGGCCGGTCGGGAGGTGGTGCAGTTCCACCCGGTGACACGGGCGCCGCAGCACCCGCTGCGCGGCGATCGCATACAGCGCGAGCGGCAGCGAGGCGCGAGCGTCGTCGACGGTGAGCAGATGCCGGCCCGTCTTGTAGTCCACGACGACAAGCTCGGTGCCGCCGCCCGCTGCCGCGGGCCGTTCGTCGAGGCGGTCGATCCGGCCGGACAGGGCGATCCGGTCGGTCTTGGCGGCCACCGTGCGCTCGATGCCGACAGGTTCGTCGGCCGGGTCGAGCCCGCCGACATATCCCTCGACCATCTGCCGTGCGATCGCCCGGTAGGACGCGGACTGCGCGGCGTCGGCGAAACCCTCCGTGATCCAGCCACGCTCGAGCAGGGTGCCCGCCGCGGCGACGGTCCGCTCGGCGAGCGGCAGCCGCCACCAGCCGGCGAGCGCGTTGTGCACGCTCGCGCCCAGGCTGTTGTGCGCCCAGGGCGGCCCCTTGGGCGGCGGCGGGCGGTCCAGGTAGGTCATGCGGTACCGGCGTGGGCAGTCCAGCCAGGCGGACAGGCGCGACGGCGTACACGTGTACAGGCGCTGCGGCATACCCTCGAAACCTAACTGGCCCACATGCCTATCCTCGCGCAGTACGCGCCCCGCGAGCGCGGCCGGTGGCTGGATTGTGATGGCGAAGACGACGGCGGTGATAACGGCCGTCAGCTTTCCGCGAGGAGAGGCACAGGCCCGGCCGCCAGTAGATGCAGACCGCGCCGCGGCTGTGGCCGGGCGTGTGCAGCACCTCGAGCCGCACGTCCGCGACCTCGAACACCCCGCCGTCCGCCATGTCGATCTCGGGATCATCTTCCGGATGCACCTCCCGCCATGTCATCTGGTCGTCGGGGTGCAGCGCGATGGGCGCCTCGTCCCGCTGCGCCACGTCGAGCGCCGCCGTGACGTGGTCGGCGTGACCGTGCGTGCAGATCACGGCGAGCACCTCGCGGTCCCCGACCGCGTCGAGCACCGCGGCGGCGTCGTGGGCAGGGTCGATGACGATCACCTCCTCGTCGTCACCCACGATCCAGGTGTTGTTCTCCACCTGCCTGGAGATCGCGCCGTTGTCATGATCGGTGCTGTCGGTGCTGTCGGTGCTGTCGATGACGAGCACCCCAGACGAGACGACGCGGTCGATGCGCGTGGCCACTTGTGCGTTCTCCTTCCGCACGCCCTGGGTTTGGTGCGTCCCTGCGGAGCCGCGGCGCGCGGGCGGCTCGCGCGGCAGATCACCCCTGTCTGACGAAAGCGCGGATGGCGCCCGCCACCAGTTGGACAGCGATGGCTGACAGTAACAGGCCCGAGATCCGGGTCAGCAGTTCCACGCCGTTGGCGCGGATCAAACTCAAGATCACTATTGAGAACCGCATGGAAAGCCAGAGCAGGATGGTGACGGCGACCACGGCACCGGAGAAGGCCACCGCGTCGGCGACGCCGTGGATCTGCCGCACGAACAGCATGGTCGCGACGATCGCCCCCGGGCCAGCGAGCAGCGGCGTGCCCAGGGGGACGAAGGCCACGTTCGTCTTCACCCGCTCCGCCTCCGTCGGCTCCTGCGCGGTGCCGGTCAGCAACTGCAGTGCGACGAGCAGCAGGAGCAGGCCGCCCGCACCCTGCATCGCAGCCAGCTCGACGCCAAGGTAGCCGAGGATGGACTGGCCGAAGATCGCGAACGCCACGATCACCCCGAACGCCACGACCGAGGCCTGCCAGGCGAGCCGGTTGCGGTCTCGCGGGCCGAGCCCCCTCGTGAGCCCGAGGAAGATGGGCACGAGGCCGGGTGGGTCGGTGATCACCACCAGGGTGACAAGGACTTCCCAGAAGAACTTCACGCCGAAGAACCTCACGGTTTGGTGGACGATCTCCCTGCACGTGTCCGCGCCCGCACTGGCCAGGCAGATGTGCCGGGAAAGATCCCGCCGGTGCAGAAGTCATCTTGGCACGCCCG
>WNGJ01003922.1_pt1 | contig 15406 bp, 16 predicted proteins | sample 5400611 | NCBI WGS metagenome assembly WNGJ01 (sample SAMN13153375, study PRJNA577476) | soil metagenome | isolation source: 40 cm soil or saprolite under Garry oak tree replicate 1 | place: USA:California | collected 2016-06-15
GCCGCTGCGGCCCCGAAACAGCGATAACGGTGCCGCAAAAACCAGCGGACAGACTGCCCGCCTTTCCCGCAAATCCCCATTCGATAGGTCACATGAGCGAAGACAATGAGCTGAGCTGCGTTGTCGGCAGCATCTACGATGCGGCGCTGGATCCCGTGCGTTGGACCGATGCGCTCGCAAAAATCGCCGAGTTCGTCGGCGGTCAGGGGGGTGCCCTTGGCTCGAAAGACATGGTGAGCAAATTCGTCAATGCCGACTTTCACCTCGGTCGCGACCTCCAATACATGCTGACGCATTCGGAAAAATATGGAGAATTCGATCCCCGCGCGACCGTGCCGGTCTTCGACGCCGGGCAGGTCGTGAGCCTTCCGGAACTCATGCCCTATGATGATGTTTGCGCGGGGCGCTTCTGCCAGGAATGGCCCCAGGGGTCGGGCGACGTTGCCGGCGCCGTGCTCGAGAGATCGGGGAAGCGTCGCACGTTTCTCAGCGTCGTCCGAAGCGAGGCGAACGACATGGTCGACAACGAGAACGACATGGTCGCAAATGAAATGCGCCGGCGCATGGCCCTTGTCGCACCTCACGTGCGTCGGGCGGTCCTCATCGGTAAGGCGATCGACCAGAAAGCCAGCGAAGCGGCGACCTTGGCCGAGGTCCTCGATGGTCTGAGCGCCGGGTTGTTCCTGATCGATGCCTGCGGCCGAATAGTCCATGCCAACACGGCTGGCCGAGGGATTCTCGACGCTGACGATTTTCTCCGCTCGATCGGCGGCCGGCTGGTTGCCCGCGATACCAAGATCAATCGGACCCTGCAGGAACTCTTCGCCGACAGGGGCGACCTTAAGATCGACAGCAAAGGCATCGCCTTGCTGCTGACCGCCGCCCGCGATGGGGAATGCCACGTTGCCCACGTGCTGCCCCTGGCCGCGGCAACCCGCCACGCTGGCGCACCTGGGGCAGTCGCCGCCGTGTTCGTTTGCAGAACGACGTTGGAAAGCCCGTCGTCCGCTGACGTCATCCGGCGGGCTTATCAATTGACGCCGACCGAGCTGCGCGTGCTGTTTGCCATCGTCGACATCGGCGGTTTTCCCGAGGTCGCGACCGCCCTTGGCGTCGCTGGTTCCACGATCAAGACGCATGTCGGCCGGCTGTTCGACAAGACCGGCGCCGGCCGTCAGGCCGATCTGGTCAAGGTGGTCGCCGGATTTTCCACACCGCTGGTGGCCTGACACATAACGTATTTTAAAGATCGTGCCCGTGGACGCTGGCAAAGGGACGACGAACAAAGGCAATCCGCCGCCCCGCTTCCGTTTCTGTCCAGAGGCTAGTCGACATCCGCCATCCTGCCGCTTGGGTACCGACGCTGGCCCAAGCGACCCGGCTGGATGCGTTTCGATTGCTCACGAGGCATGAGCCGGAGAGACTGGCGAACGCCGGAAAACGCAGAATTGAAATCGCTGAATGGCACCCCACGGCGTCGAATGTTCATGCCGGCGGGCATCGATCAGCTCAAAGCCTGTTCCGAGCTCCGCGGCAAGGCCCGCCGCATCGTATCGCATGACAGGTAAACCGCTGCATCGTTCGGGGCCATCGATGGCGAAGGTGCCGATAACGACGTGTCCGCCCGGTTTGATCGCTTGTTTCAGGCGCGTGAGGTAGGCCGTGCGGTCGGCGCGGTCGGTGAGGAAGTGGAAAGCCGCCCGATCGTGCCAGATATCGTAAGCTTGCACTGGATTCCATGTGGTGACGTCGGCAACCACCCATTGCACGTTAGCCTTGTCGCCGAGGCGGGTTTTCGCGGCGGCCAGGGCCGCCTCCGAAAGATCCAGGACCGTGACGTGATCGAATCCGCGCGCGAGGAGGTGATCGACAAGACGTGACGCACCGCCTCCGATATCCACGATGGCGGATTGTGGCGTGGGTTGCGCCAGATCGATCAACTCAAGCGAGGGCGCGGGGTATTCCTGAAACCAGCTGACCTCATGATCTCGCTTGGTGGTGTAGACATTTTCCCAATGGGCTTGACGGCTCTCGTTCATGACCAGCCCTTTCGCCTGTGGAGACGGCGCTCGGCCAACCGCCTCCGCTGCGGGTTTAGATAGCTTCCTCAAGTCCACTCCTACAGAGCAGGTCGACGGAGCATTGACAAAAAGTAGTATATCTATAAATCTGGATATATGGAATCAGAAGACGCAATTCTCGCGCTGGCGGCGCTCGCCCAGCCGACCCGGCTCGATGTATTTCGATTGCTCACCAAGCACGAACCGGAGGGGCTGGCGGCAGGCGACATCGCGAGGGCGCTCGCGATCCCGCAAAACACCATGTCCTCGCATCTTTCGATCCTGTCGCGCGCCGGGCTGGTGTCGGCGCAGCGGTTCAGCCGTTCGATCGTCTATCGGGCCGAACTGACGCGCCTGCAGGCCGTCGTGCTGTTCATGCTCAAGGATTGTTGCGACGGGCGGCCCGAGATCTGCGCGCCGCTGATCGAAGACCTCGCGCCGTGTTGTTCGCCGAAGCCGAAGAGCAAGGTTCAGAAAGCAAAGGCCCATGTCTGAGCGCAGCTACAACGTCCTGTTCCTGTGCACCGGAAACACCGCCCGCTCGATCGTGGCGGAATCGATCCTGCGCAAGGATGGCCGCCGCCACTTCCACGCCTTCTCCGCCGGCAGCCAGCCGAAGGGAACCGTCAATCCCCTCGCCATCAAGGTTCTCAGGAGTCTCGACTATCCCACGGACAATCTACGCTCGAAGAGCTGGGCCGAATTCGCGCGTCCCGATGCGCCCGTGATGGATTTCGTTTTCACGGTTTGCGACAACGCGGCGGGCGAGTCCTGTCCAGTATGGCCAGGCCAACCCATGACGGCGCATTGGGGTATTGAAGACCCGGCTGAAGCGGAGGGCACGGACCTTCAAAAGGAGGCGGCGTTCGTCGCCGCGTTCCGGTATCTCAGGAATCGTATCGCCGCCTTCACAAGCCTGCCGCTGCAAAGCATCGATCGGCTGTCGCTCGGTACCAAGCTGCGCGATATCGGCCGCATCGCGGGAGCCACGTCCGGCCAGGAAGAGGCCAGCTGATGCAAAATTTTGATTTGCCGCGCCGCCTGGCGGCGGAAGCGCTGGGCACGGCGTTGCTGGTAGCGACGGTGGTCGGTTCCGGCATCATGGCCGAAACCCTCACCAAGGATGTCGCGCTGGCGCTGCTTGGCAATACGCTTCCCACCGGCGCGATCCTTGTGGTCCTCATCACCATTCTCGGTCCGATATCGGGCGCACATTTCAATCCTGCCGTTACCCTGATGTTTGCGCTGAAGCGCGACCTGACGCTGCGCGAGGCGCTGTTGTACATGGCGGCGCAGATCGCCGGCGGCATCGCCGGAACCGTGATGGCGCACGCGATGTTCGCGCTGCCGCTGCTGGAAGCGTCGCTGAAAATGCGAACCGGCGGCGCGCAATGGCTTGCCGAAAGCGTGGCGGCCTTCGGCCTGGTCGCGACCATCCTCGCCGGCATCCGGTTTGAGCGGGCTTCCGTGCCATGGCTGGTCGGTCTCTACATCACGGCCGCATATTGGTTTACGTCGTCGACCTCGTTTGCGAATCCCGCCGTTGCGATTGCGCGATCGATGACCAACAGCTTTTCCGGGATTCGCCCCACGGACCTTCCGGGCTTCATCGCGGCCGAACTCTGCGGCGCGATCGTCGCCTTGATGCTGATGAGCTGGTTGCTGCGCGCCGCAGGCGAGGGCGCTACAATGGCAAAGGAGGCTCAATTGTGAGCGTGACGATCTATCACAACCCGGCGTGCGGCACCTCGCGCAACACGCTGGCGATGATCCGGCAAAGCGGCGAGGAGCCCGAAATCATCGAATATCTGAAAAATCCGCCTGATCGTGCCCGACTGATCGAACTGATCAAGGCGATGGGAATCCCGGCACGCGCGCTGTTGCGCGAAAAGGGCACGCCTTACGCGGAGCTTGGGCTCGCCGATCGCAAGTGGAGCGACGACGAGCTGATCGGTTTCATGCTGGCACATCCGATCCTGATCAACCGGCCGATCGTGGTGACGCCGAAGGGCGTCAAATTGTGCCGGCCATCGGAAGCGGTGCTGGAACTGCTCGAACATCCCGCAGGCTCGTTTGTGAAGGAGGACGGCGAGGTCGTCACGCACGGCAAGCCATAAGGCAAGCCATAAGGAATGAGCAAGGCCGCAACCTTCCGCCATCTTTCGGCGGACACGATTGCGCGGCATAATATCGTATGGAACTCACGCCGCGCCTGCGCCTGATGAACTGGCTGGCTCGCCAGGGCCTGACCGGTTTGCCCGAGAACGATCTGCTTCGCGGTTTCTGCGAGCGCTGCCGGGCAGGCGGTCTCGACCTGTCGCGCGGCCTCGTCTTCATCGATACGCTGCACCCGATTTTCGAGGGGCGCGGATTCCGCTGGAACGATACCGAAACCAACGAGAGCGACGTCTTCGAATACGGATCGACCAGCGAGGGCGACGCCGCGCAAACCTGGCGCCGCTCCACGTTCTATCACATGCTGGAGAACGGCCACGACGAGCTGCGGATCGATCTCGCCGATTGCGCGAAGCTCGATTTCTCGATGATCGATGATCTCGCTGCGAAGGGCCACAAACATTTCGTGGCCTTTGTGCACCGCTTTGGCGAGGCCGGAACCATCGGCCAGATGGACTGCGTCTACTCTTACTGGGTGACCCGGCGTGCGGACGGCTTCAGTGAGCAGGCCTTGTCAGCGCTGCGCGACCTGGTTCCGGTCCTCGGGCTGGCCATCAAATCCGCCGCTCAAGTGAGTATCGCGCGAACGCTGGGCCGGGTTTATCTCGGTCGCGACGCCTCCGAGCAGGTTCTGCGCGGCCGCATATCGCGCGGCGTGACCGAGCGCATCAATGCCGTTCTGTGGTTCTCCGATCTGCGTGCGTCGACCGCGATCAGCGAAAGCCTCACTCCTGACGAGATCATTCCGTTTCTCAACGATTACGCACAGGCCGCCATCGATGCCATCCATGATTCCGGCGGCGACGTACTCAAGCTGATCGGCGATGGCGTGCTGGCGATGTTCACCAACGAAGACCTGGCTGCCGCCAAACGCGCCGCGTTGCGGGCTGAGCATCGTTTCAGACACAACATGACTGCGCTCAACGCCCGCCGTTCCGCCGATGGCCGGCCGACGACGTCGGCCTATGTCGGCCTGCATGTCGGCGAAGTATTTTACGGTAACATCGGCAGCGAAGACCGGCTCGATTTCACCGTGGTGGGGCCCGCGGTCAATGAGGTCAGCCGCATTGCGTCGATGTGCAGTTCGGTCGATCGCGAACTGCTGGCATCGTCGGCCTTTCGGTCTGGCCTGGATGCAACTGGCCGGCGCTATCTGGTCTCCACCGGCCGATTTGCGCTACGCGGTATCGGCCGCGCACAGGATCTCTACACTCTCGATCCTGACATTGCCTCGGATGAAGTCGTGGCCGGCAGCTACGAGCGCTATCTAGCGAGTTAAGCCGCTCGCACGCATCGCATAAAGCCCGATCGCCAGCAGCGAGGCGACCGTGAGCACGATGCCGAGCGCGAACAGCGCGTCATGCGAGATGGTTGCGGCGAGCCAGACCGCGCTCGCCGCGCTCATCATCTGCCAGAAACCGACCAGCGCCGATGCCGCACCGGCCTTGTCGCCGAACGGGGACAGCGCCTGCGCGGTGCCCAAGGGATTGACGATGCCCATGCCGAGCAGAAACACGCACATGGCCGCGAGAAACGGCAGGAAGGTGGGATTGAAGAGCGACACCAGCAGGATCGCGAGGCTGCCGGTTGCGGCCGCGAGCAGGCCGCCCTGGATCGAACGGTCGAGTCCGAAACGCGTCGCCAGCCGGGTCGCCAGCATGCCGGCGGCAAACACGATCATGACGGTGCCCGCGAAGAACAGGCCAAGCTCGATCGGGGTGAAGTGCAGGCCTTCGATCAGCACCCGTGGTGCGGCCGAAAACATCGCGAACAGCCCGCCCATGATCAGGCTGACGGTCGCGGCCGGAATCAGGAAACGCCGATCGGCGACGAGATCAAGGTAGTTTTTGCCGATCGCGAGCGGATTGAGCGGGATCCGGGTCGAGCGATGGGTTTCGCCGAGCACGGCGCCATAGGCGATGGCGCCAATGGCGGCAAAGACGCCCACGAAAACGAATTCGGAACGCCAGCCGAAGTAATGATCGAGCGCGCCGCCGAGCAGCGGCGAGAAGCCGGGCGCCGCCGCCATCGCGATCATGATCAGCGCCATCGCGCGCGCCAGCGCCGCGCCTGAGAAGAGATCGCGGGCGATGGCACGCGACAGCACCGAGGTCGCGCACGCGCCGGCGGCCTGGATGACGCGGCCGATCAACAGGCCCGGCAGGTCGGTGGCGAGCCCGCACCAGATGCTGCCGGCAAGGAATACCGCAAATCCGCTCAGCACCGGCCAGCGCCGGCCGTAGCGATCCGAGATCGGCCCGACCGCGAGCTGGCCGAGCGCGAACACCGCGAGGAACACCGTGATCGATGACGTCACCGCTGCGGTCGAAACATGCAGCGACGCCGCCATCTGCGGCAGCGACGGCAACAGGATATTGGTGGCCAGCGTACCCGTGGCCGCTAGCGCGGCGAGGACCGCGATCTGCAGCACGGTCGAGGCGACTTCCGGGAGCGGCGCGGTGTCGATCCTCGCAACGGTCTGGTCGGCCATGGAAGCTCCCGGTTTGCTATGAGATGACGTATATCATATAAAACGGGCTGGGAAAGCTCCAACAATAGGGCACGAGGAAATTGGAAGGCAGGGATGCAAAAAGGGGACAAGACCGTCATTGCGAGCCAACGGGTCGCGCGAATGCGCGCCCGATGACAGGCTCCGCGAAGCAATCCATTGCCGCAAAGCAATCCATTGCCGCAAAGAAAGTGCGGATTGCTTCGTCGCTTCGCTCCTCGCAATGACGAAAGGTATGCCAGAGGCCCTCAGCACGGCCGCAGCACGTTCGGACCGTCCCCGACCATTTCCGGCTGCCGCGCCAGCGAGACCGCTGGCGACATCAGGATTACCAGCGCCTGCGCGCCGAAGATCGCGACCGCCAGATAAAGGCAGGCTTCGGCGCTGTAGAGCCCACCGACGACAGCGCCGAGCGCGGAACCCAGCGGGCGTGCGCCGTAACTCATGATGTTGATCGCCGACACCCGGCCGAGCAGGCTTGGCGGCGTCACCGATTGCCGCAGCGTGGTGGTGCTGATCACCCACAGGATCGGGCCGACACCGAGCAGGAAGAAGCTCAATCCCGCCAATAGCGGCGTTGGGACGAGGGTCGTGAGCGCCATCACCGCGGCCGCGACAAAACCGGTCACCGGCCCAAGCCCGATCACGGTGCCGAAGGCGAGGCGCCGCATCACCCGCGTCGCCAATAGCGCACCGACCACCATGCCGACGCCGTACATCGCAAGCGTGGTGCCGACGCCGGTGGCCGACAGCCCGAGATGACGCACCGCATAGGGCACGAACACCGCCAGCACCAGGAACGAGGCGGTGTTGAAGATGAACTGGGTGATGAAAACCGGCCGCAGCAGCGGATGATGCAAGACGAAGCTGGCGCCTTCCTTGATGTCCTGCAGCGGATGGCGTCGCGGCGCCGGGGCGCGGGCGGGCTCGTAGATGCCCGATAGCAGCACCACCGCGACCACCGAAAGCGCCGCCGCGAATCCAAACGCCGGCGCGGCGCCGACCCATCCGACCAGCACGCCGCCCAAGGCGGGTCCGCTGGCAAAGGCGACGGTACGCGCCAGCTCGATCCGTGCATTGGCCGCCGGCAACAGATCGGGCGATACCAGCGAGGGCACCAGCGCGGGCGCGGCCACGCTAAAGGCCACCGTGCCGCAGACCGCGACAAAGCCGAGCAAGGAGAGCAGGGGTAGCGTCAGCAGGTCAAGCCCGATCAGCATCAAGATGGCGATCAGGGCCGCGGCGCGCAGCGCTTCCGAGCCCGTCATCACCCAGCGCCGTGAGGTGCGGTCGGCGAGCAGCCCCGCCGGGATCGCGAACAGGATGAACGGCAGCGTCAGCGCGGTCTGCAACAGCCCGGTCTGGCCCTCGCCGACGCCAAGCAGCAGCACAGCGACGATCGGCGCCGCAGCAAGAGCGATTTGCTCGGCCGATTGGGCGGCGAGATTGGACCAGGCCAGGCGGTTGAAGGTCCGGGGCAGGCGGCGCGCGTGGTTGATCGGGGTCATGGCTGATTCCTTGTCGGGTCGGTAGGCTGGCATTGTCGGGGCCCTCGGGCGGCCAAACCACCCGGTTCCCGACACGCTTGTGGGGAACCCGCCCTTGGGAGCGCTAGATGCAGTTGCAAATGAGTTGCAATAAAAACGAAAATCGGCCATCCTGCCCAAATGGATGCGCGATCACCTGCTTTGCCGCCTGATTCCCTGTCAAACTCCGCGCCCGGTGCCGAGGGCTGGCGCGCCGACGCCGCGGCCGGCCGGCAGCACAGCCTGCCGGAGGTGTACGGGACCATTTTGGTACCGCTGGGCGGCCTCTGGTGGCGGAGGCTCCTGGCCTTTGCCGGCCCCGGTTACCTGGTCTCCGTCGGATACATGGACCCAGGCAACTGGGCGACGGACCTCGCGGGCGGTTCGAAGTTCGGCTACACGCTGCTGTCGGTCGTCCTGCTCTCGAACCTGATGGCGATCCTGCTGCAGGCGCTGGCGGCGCGCCTCGGCATCGTCACCGACCGCGATCTGGCGCAGGCCTGTCGCGCCACCTATTCGCGGCCCGTCAACCTTCTGCTCTGGCTGGCTTGCGAGGCGGCGATCATCGCCTGCGATCTCGCCGAGGTCATCGGCACCGCGATTGCCTTGAAGCTTCTGTTCGGCATTCCCCTGATCGGCGGCGCGCTGATTGCCGCGCTCGACGCCTTCCTGCTGCTGCTTCTGATGAACAAGGGCTTCCGCTTCCTCGAAGCCTTCGTCATCGCCCTGCTGATCGTCATCGCCGCCTGCTTTGCCATCCAGATCGTGGCGGCGGCCCCACCGGTCGCCGCGATGCTGCGCGGCTTTGCGCCGTCCACCGAGATCTTCACCAATCCCGAGATGCTCTACATCGCCATCGGCATCATCGGGGCGACGGTGATGCCGCATAATCTTTATCTGCATTCCTCGATCGTTCAGACCCGCGCCTACGAACGCTCCGACCAAGGCCGCCGGGACGCGATCAAATGGGCGACGGCGGACTCGACCATCGCGCTGATGCTGGCCCTGTTCGTCAACGCCGCGATCCTGGTGGTCGCGGCCGCGACATTCCACACGAGCGGTCATGCCGATGTCGCCGAAATCGGCCAGGCGTTTGAATTATTGTCGCCGCTGCTCGGTCTCGGCATTGCGTCGACGCTGTTTGCGGTCGCGCTACTCGCCTCCGGCCTCAACTCGACGGTGACGGCGACGCTGGCGGGCCAGATCGTGATGGAAGGCTTCCTTCATTTGCGCCTGCCGAGCTGGGCGCGGCGGCTAGTCACCCGCGGCATCGCCATCGTCCCGGTCATCGTCGTCACCGCGCTCTATGGCGAGCGCGGCACCGGACAGCTTCTGGTCTTCAGCCAGGTCGTGCTGTCGATGCAGCTTCCGTTCGCCGTCATTCCACTGGTGCGGTTCGTGTCCGACCGGCGAAAGATGGGTCAGTTTGCCATTTCCCGTCCGGTCGCCGCCGCGGCGTGGATCGTGGCCGGCGTCATCGTCGTCCTCAACGTCAAGCTGCTGTTCGATACGTTGTTCGGTTGAGGCTGAACATACCGCTGTCGTCGCCCGGCTTGACCGGGCGATCCAGTATCCAGAGGCGCTGATGATCAATCGAGGGGCCGCGGCGTACTGGATCACCCGCTTTCGCGGGTGATGACGATCGAGATCGGAGCAGCACCGTGCGCACCACCAGCGTTAATTCAATCCTGCGGCTCCGACGGCACCTCGCCGGAGGCGTCGATGCGCAGCCAGCCGCTCGGCGCCAGCCGCTGCTGCGGCAGAAAGCGGCCTTTGTAGTCCATCTTCTTGGAGCCTTCGATCCAGTAGCCGAGATAGACGTAAGGCAATCCCAGCCGTCGCGCGCGGGCGAGGTGGTCGAGGATCATGAAGGTGCCGAGCGAGCGGCTGACCTCCGACGGCTCGAAGAACGAATACACCATCGACAGCCCATCGCTGAGCACATCGGTCAGCGCCACTGCCAGCAGGTCCTGGCCGCGGCCGGTGATGCCGCTGTCGACGTTCCGCCGGCGATATTCGATGATGCGGGTTTCGACGTGGCTGTCCTCCACCATCATCGCGTAATCGAGCACGGTCATGTCGGCCATGCCGCCATGGCGATGGCGCTGGTCAAGATAGGCGCGGAACACCGAATATTGTTCCGAGGTCGGCACCGCGCTGCGCTGCTCGCCGATGATATCGGCGTTGCGGGCCAGGATCTTCCGGAAATTGCGCGAGGGCCGGAATTCGTTGGCGATGACGCGGACGGAAACGCAGGCGCGGCACTGGTCGCAGGCCGGGCGGTAGGCGATCGATTGGCTGCGGCGGAAGCCGCCATGGGTCAGGAGGTCGTTGAGATCGCCGGCCTTGTCGCCGACGAGGTGTGTGAACACCTTTCGCTCGTGGCGGCCGGGCAGATACGGGCAGGGCGAAGGCGCCGTCAGGTAGAATTGCGGGGTATCACGCGAGTGCTGGGTCACAGGGTCTCGTCAGCCTCCGAAACGCGAAACAACGACCAGCATCGCGCCGCGGAGGCCGGCGGTCAATTGGTTTGCCCAAAGCCGGGATCAGTTTAACGCGGTCGGATTAACGAGGTCAGAACGTCCGTGCCGGCTGTCCCACCTGGGTACGGACCGAACTGTTGATGATCACGGTTCCCAGCACGATATCGTGCAGCAGTCGCCGGCGGCCGTTGAACAGGCCGATCAGCAGGATCAGCGGCGTCAGGAACGAGATCGACACCCAGAACAGCACGGCGTGGGCGGCGCCCAGAACAAAATAGCTTGGCGCGCCGTACCAGGTGCGAAGTTCCAGGTCCATCACCCGCATGCCCATCGTGGCCGAATGCGGGCCGCCCAGCGATGAGCCGTAATAGATCACCGCCCAGATCACCGAGGCCGGCCACACCAGTCCGAACAGCAACCAGCCGAGGCTCAGCGTGAGCAGGCCGAACACGGCAATGAAAATGCACGCCAGGATCACCGGGATCGACAGCACCACGAGGTCGATCAGGAACGCGATCACCCGCCGCGTCAGCACGCCGCGAAACAGTTCCGGCTGCAACAGTGGATCGAAGGCATGCGCCTGCACCCCGCCGTCATTGCGCCAGGCGCCGCCGCTGTTCCCCGAACCGCTGTAAGACATCGATCAGTCCTCCCGGCTGTGCCGTTACGTGCAGGACATGGGAATGGGTGGAACGCGCGCAAGGGCTAGGACCATTACCGAACCGCAATATTCCGCGACAAAATTGACAATATCCTGTCGTCTCGGCGAACGCCCATACCGCGTTGCCCTCGCCATCGAAGCAAGACGGCTGAGACCTTCTGCAACCATTACCGCCGCGGAGTATGGATCCCGGCGTTCGCCGGGACGACGATAGAGGGAATTGCGTCACCCCTCCATCTTCAGCTTTTCCGCGGCCTGCGGCGCGAAGTAGGTCAGAATACCGTCGGCGCCGGCGCGCTTGAAACCAACCAGGCTTTCCATCATCGCCCGATCGCCGTCGATCCAGCCATTGCCGCTGGCGGCCGCGATCATCGCGTATTCACCGGACACCTGATAGACGAAGGTCGGCATCGCAAAGGTGTCTTTGACCCGGCGCACGATGTCGAGATACGGCATGCCCGGCTTCACCATCACCATGTCGGCGCCCTCGGCGATGTCGAGTTCGACCTCGCGCAGCGCCTCGTCGGAATTGGCGCTGTCCATCTGATAGGTGCGCTTGTCGCCGGTCAGCGTTTTCGCCGAGCCGATGGCGTCGCGGAACGGGCCGTAGAAAGCGGAGGCATATTTTGCCGCGTAGGCCATGATCTGCACGTCGAGGAATCCGGCCTGGTCCAGCCCCTCGCGGATGGCGCCGACGCGGCCGTCCATCATGTCCGACGGCGCGATGATGTCGCAGCCGGCTTCGGCCTGCACCAGCGCCTGCCGCACCAGCACCGCCACCGTCTCGTCGTTGAGGATCCTGTCGTCTTCGATCAGGCCGTCATGCCCATGGCTGGTGAAGGGATCCAGCGCGACGTCGCAGAGCACGCCGAGGCTTGGGAATTCCTTCTTGATCGCGCGCACCGATTTGCACACGAGATTGTCGGGGTTGACGGCTTCCGAGCCCTGCTCGTCACGCAGGCCGGGTTCGGTATAGGGAAACAGCGCGATGCAGGGGATGTTCAGCTTCACCGCGCGCGCGGCGTCGCGCACGGCCTGGTCGACGCTGAGCCGGTCGACGCCGGGCATCGAGGCGACGGCGGCGCGCTTGTTGTGGCCATCGATCACGAACAGCGGCCAGATCAGATCGTCCGTGGTAAGCACGTTTTCGCGCACCAGCCGCCGTGCCCATTCCGCCTTGCGATTGCGGCGCGGGCGAATCACGAGATCGAGCGGAGGGGCGGCAAGCGCGGATTTCTGCCGCGGCGCATCGCGCATTTCGATCGGACGCCCGAATTTGATCGCCATCTGATGGTCTCTCCTGAAGGCGGTGAGAGGTTGCGGATTTGAATTATTACAGTTCTAGCACCTTCTATGGTTTCCGTCACCGCGGCCTTGACCTGCCGCAAGCCTTGACGTGCCGCAGGCCTTCCTGCCGCAACTGTGGCCAAACCGGGAAAATCACCTCAAGCGCCGCCATGGCCCGATTGATTTTGCCGCGCCGAGAGGCCATGAGTTGTCATATGAAGGCGCCTTCCCGATCGCGGCCACCCACACACATGTCCGAAGCCGCATCGCGCGATCAGTCGCGCGATCAGGCGATGTCGGTGGCGGCGATTTCGTCCGAAAGGATCGAGACCGACGAAAATGTCTGGACCCGGCGGCTGGTGTTCTTTCTGCGCATCATGGCCGTCGTCTCGGTCATCAAGGGTCTCTATCACTGGGCGCAGGTCACGGGCTTCATCGGCGGCGAAGAAGACGCGTTCGAAAACCAGGCGATGGCGTGGCAGACCGCCACGGTCTATTTCGCTGTCATCGAACTTGTCGCCGCGGTCGGATTATGGCTCGCCACGCCGTGGGGCGCGGTGGTGTGGCTGACCACCGTGGTATCGATGGCCGTGATCGAACTGATGTTTCCGGGAATCTACGGCGGCAGCCTCACGGTGGTGGGCCTGGAAGCGGTGATGCTCGCGGCCTATCTCGTGCTCGCATGGATGGCGGCGCGCGAACGCCCGCCATAGCCGGGCCCCAAGAGACCTGACAACAGGAGACCTGACAAAGAGAGTTTTATTTTCGCTTATTGCGATTGCAGAAACCGCGGGCTACTTCGCTTGCGCAAAATCCCGCGCGGTCGCATCGATTTTTTCCGGTAACTTTTCAGTCACCCTAACGTGGTGGTCACAGCTGTTACGGGGACGTTTCCAATTTGAACGACCTTGTTCCCTTCTGCGACAGGGCGCGCAGACGAAGCGTGAACAAGGCGCTCCCACCGTCAATGAAAGGTTGCGAAAAGCCCTTTATCCATGGGCTTAATCGACGATTCACTGTCTTAAATTCATGATCTCTTTATTCTCTTATTTAAGCTGATCTTCAAATCGGCCCCTTAAGTTGTGGCTATCAGGCGGGACAAAAGTTTCGTCGAATAAGTCGATAAAAACGACAACAGGGGAAGTGTCATGATGAAAGCCGTTGCGACGGCGGTCGAGACCGCTGAACGCGCGCCGGGCCAGGCTCCGGTGCAGCCGCTCTATCTGGAAGCGTTGACGTTGGTGGAGCGGTTGCACCGCCGCCTGCTCGATGTCATCAAGGATGAATTCGATCGCCGCGGCCGCGCCGACATCAATTCGGTTCAGGCGCTGTTGCTCTATAACATCGGCGACAAGGAGCTGACTGCGGGCGAACTGCGCACGCGCGGTTATTATCTCGGCTCCAACGTCTCCTACAATCTGAAGAAGCTGGTCGAACTCGGCTTCCTCGATCATCAGCGCTCGCGCGTCGATCGCCGCTCGGTCCGTATTCGCCTGACCGCGCAGGGCCAGGAGATCCGCAAGATCGTCGACGCGCTCTATCAGAAGCATGTCAAGACGGTGGAGCAGGTCGGCGGCATCTCGAACGAGGAGTTCGCGACCCTGAACAAGTCGCTGCACCGGCTCGAGCGGTTCTGGACCGACCAGATCCTGTATCGGCTCTGAGACTTTTTCGACTGCACCAGGCCAAGCCGGCGATTTGAAAAGACCGGCAGCCATTGAAGTTGCGACTTCCCCAGGCGCATCGGCCCGGTTTTCCCGGACCGGTGCGTTTTGTTGTTTGCAGCGCAAAAAAATAGGTCTCCCGGCAGGGAACCTGTACCCCCTTCGTGCTTTATCACCCCGTGTCGGAGGACTAAGCCATGCTGGTCGAGCGCGGGTTGCAGGTGATGAATGTCGAGGTGGTCGGCGATGCCTATGCCATCGCCTCGAATTACCTGCGCAGAACCGGCGCCATCAGCGACACCATCGCCACCAATGACATCCTGCTCGACATCATCGTGCAGATGTTCCAGCGCGGCGAATTCAACCGGATCCGGCTCGCCAACAAGGCGATCGTCGAGTTTGAAGCCACCAAGCTTGAGACCAGCGTAACCGTCTGACCGTGAGCGAAGAGGATTCCATGGAAGCCGCCATCGATCGCATCATGCAAACCTATGCCTTGCTGGCGAACCGCTCCGGCGCCGTCAGCGAAGAGGCCCGCGCCAAGGTGACGGATTACGTCGGCAAATTATTCGCGGCCGGTGAAACGGATCCGCACCGCCTGACGGTGTGCGGGCTGACCTATTTGCGCGAACTCGACGGCAGCAACGATCCGGTGAAGGCGGGGTTTACGGGGCTGTAGAGGCAAGGGCGTCACGTCGTGAGTAGGCGCGCTTCACTTCGCCACAACCCGGTCGTCATACTCCGCGAATGCGGAAAATCCAGCACGCTGCGGCTTCTCGATTCATACTTGATGCTTTGGAATACTGAATCGCCCGGTCAAGCCGTGCGATGACAGCTCGTGCGTCTGGTGATTTGCCTGTCGGGCAGTTTTGTGTCGAGTCCGCTTTGCAAAAATATTTCGGTTTTCATCCACCCCAAATCATCTCTAGAACTTTTCGCATCCCGCCCACACAAGGGGCGTATCGCGATCGTCACGGACGCGGCGCGGGATGCGGTGGACGCGGCAGCGTTTTGCGCGCGATGGATTGCAGGGCAGGTTTC
>WNGJ01007262.1_pt1 | contig 15402 bp, 10 predicted proteins | sample 5400611 | NCBI WGS metagenome assembly WNGJ01 (sample SAMN13153375, study PRJNA577476) | soil metagenome | isolation source: 40 cm soil or saprolite under Garry oak tree replicate 1 | place: USA:California | collected 2016-06-15
GACTCACGTGCGCGGGGACACATGTGGGGCGGGTAGTGGTCAAAGCGGCGGGGACGTTTACCATCGAAACCTCGCACGGGAAGGTCACTGATGTCCCACACCGCTATTGTCGGCTGCTGCATCGCAGCGATGGGTATGCTTATCACCAAGGCGCGAGGAGTTCTCCGCCCCCAACCGGCCCGAAAGGAGCGCCTGTTTCCGCCCCTGCTTTCTAGGCGCGGGGTAATTGACCGGAGAAGAGAGGAAACACTTGAACATTCATCTTATTGGAGTCCCTTTAGACCTGGGTGGCAAATACCATGGGACAGACCTGGGTCCAAGCGCCATTCGTTACGCGGCCCTGGACATCGAGCTAAGCAAGAAACTCCACCAGCTCGGCCATACCCTCATCGATGAAGGAAACCTGGCAGTGCCTGAGCCAGAACCTGTCCCGGTGACCAACCCACATCTCAAGAACCTGGAGCCAATCCTGGATGTATGCGAAACCCTGGCAGCCGCTGTAGAGCGTCATAGTGGCCCTGGTGATTTTCCCCTCGTGATAGGAGGCGACCACAGCCTTACCCTGGGATCGGTCGCCCGCCTTCTGGTAATATTCACGGCATGCCCCTGGCAGCGCTGATCGGCCGTGGTCATGAACGCCTGGTAGGCCTGGGCGGCTTTGGCCCGAAGGTTGCTCCCGTCAACATCGCTATTGTTGGATCGAGAGACCTTGATCCCGACGAACGCGCACTGCTCCGCCAGGCGCAGGTGCACGTCTTTACCATGAAGGATATCGATCGCATCGGGCTGCCTGCAGCCATTACCCGGGCGCTCGAAATTGCAACCACTGAGACTGGTGGTGTGCATGTCAGTTTCGACATGGACGCAGTCGACCCGTCCGAGGCGCCGGGGGTTGGCACTCCGGTTCCAGGCGGCATCACCTACCGTGAAGCCCACCTGGCAATGGAATTAATTGCCGACTCGGGCAAGATGACCTCGTTGGATATCACAGAAGTCAATCCCATTCTCGACCATGCGAATCGCACCGCCAGGCTGGCCGTTGAATTTATCCTTTCGGCGCTTGGCAAAAGTATCTATTAGTGACTGGACTCCCGGTGTACAATAAAAACGCCAGTCCTGGCAATTCAATATCTCAGGCTAATGCTACTTTGTTAGTTTCTCACGGGTGCAGGGGCAGAGCCCCTGCCGGAGCGCGAGGTGTCCTCGCACCATTCTTTTTTCTTTCAATTTGTGCCGCCTGCGGCGGCACAAATTGAAAACTAACGAAGTAGTACTAATCCTAAGGGGCTGTTGGAGGAATAATGTCGACAACTAGTGGGGTGCAGCAAACTGCTGATGCTGCTGCAAATGATCTCCATGACTACCTGATCCTGCTCATCAAACAGGCCGCCGCGGCTTATCTTGCTCAAGAGCAGCTAAACTTCGACGCTGAGCAATTGCCCATGGCTCTGGGCTTCTCTGCGCAGGCGAGCTTTGGCGATTATTCAATGCCGGTCATGGCATGGGCAGGCAAGAAAATGCTGGGTCGCCCACCACTACTGATCGCAGAAGCGCTGGCAGATATACTGCGCGGCATGTCTGTGCCCATCATCCAGGAGGTCACCGCTACAAAACCGGGCTACCTTAATTTTCTCCTGAAGCGTCCCACCGTGGGTCAGATCATTCTAGAGCGTGTGCTGGAACAGGGAGCGGCTTTCGGACAAAGCACGGTGACACCGTCGTGCGTATGCTGCGCTCCCAGCACTACCAGGTCGAGGCACATAACTACATCGATGATACTGGCGTCCAGGTTGCCGATGTCGTCGTCGGCTTCACACTGCTCAGCGAAGGCGCCTTGCAACTTCCCGAAGGGAACCAGCAGCTCCGGGGCGAGCCTTTCGATTACTACTGTTCGCGCATATATGTCGCCGTAGGTAAAGCCTATGAAGATCGACCCGAGCTTTTGCAACGCCGCCAGGCCGTACTGCGCGCTATTGAGCATGGCGACGAACCCGCCGCGGGCCCCGATTATCCTGTGCTGGCAGCAGACATCTCTCGCCAGATCGTGCAGGCCCACCTGGCAACAATGGCGCGCATCAACGTCCCATATGACCTGCTGACCTGGGAATCCGCTATTCTTGGTTCCGGTTTGTGGAAACGCACCTTTGCAATGCTGCGCGACCGTGGCGTGCTGGAACAGCCCAAAACAGGGCCAATGGAAGGCTGCTGGATCGTTCCCTTCGGCGAGGGCGATGTGCAGACTGAAGAAGGGTACCGCACAAGCGACAAGGTCCTGGTGAGAAAAGATGGCACAGCCACGTACACGGGCAAAGATATCGCCTATCAGCTCTGGAAATTCGGCCTGGCCGATGATCCCAGAATAGGAGAGCGGTTCCGCTTTGTTCCCTGGGGTCAGCAGTATGATGGCCGCACGCTCTGGACCATGCGTGTAAAAGAAGACAGTGTTGCGCCAGGCGAGGAAGCCGATCCCAAACGCTTTGGTCACGCGAAAAGAGTGATCAATGTGATCGACGTGCGCCAGTCTTATCTCCAGCAGGTCCTGTATGAGATATTGCGCCGGCTGGGCTATACCGAGCAAGCTGATAACTCGACGCATCTTGCATACGAAGTTGTCACGCTCTCCGCCGCCACTGCTGCTCGCCTGGGCGTCGATACTTCTGAGGGCAAGGAATTCTATGCTTTCTCTGGCAGAAAGGGCATCGAGATCAAGGCCGATGACTTGATGAATGCTGCGATCGTAAAGATGCGAGAAGCTAAGCCGGACTTGCCGGACGAGACCGTTGCTATTCTGGCGGCATCGGCCATTCGTTACTTCATGATTCGCGTTGGTTTGCAGCAGATTATCGCTCTGGATATGGACGAGGCGCTGCGTGCCAATGGCGATACAGGGGTCTACCTCCAATATGCCTATGCACGGGCCAATAGCATCGTGCGCCGCTTGCAAGAGACGCTTTACGAGATACCCGAGAAGCTTCGAGTTCTCCCAGAGCAACTCGAGCAGAGCGAATGGGAATTGCTGCGCCACATCGATGCCTACCCGCGTACCCTGGCAGAAGCGACTTCACAACTTGCGCCTCACATGCTGGCTTCCTATACCTATGACCTGGCTGCCCACTTTAGCGACTTCTATGAGCATACGCCTCCTATCCTCAAAGAAGCAGATGAGCGAGTGAAGTCCTTCCGCACCTTGTTGGTACGTGCCACTGTACAAACCATGAACAACGCGCTGCGGGTCCTGGGTTTTATGCCGCTCGAACGTATATAATAGAATCCCATTCCAGTAGGGGCGAGGGAACGCAGTCTGGGGGACTGTGTGCAGTGAGGAGTGGTGGGGGACGCCATCTGGGGGATGGTGTGCAGGCCTTTATGGTCGCCCGCTCCCCAACTTCCGGTAAATCTTCAGCAAATGTTGAGCGTACTCGCCCCAACCCCTCTGGGCATCCAGAGTGGTAATCTCCTTGTCGTTCAGGTAGTATTTCCGCTTCTGCGCGTTCTCCAGGGCACGCACTAGCGATGCTCTGCTTGTCGGATCATACAAAATAACTGCCCGGGGAGGTAACATTCCCCGGAAGCGCGGGAGATTGGGTGCAACCACTACACGTTCGAAGGAAAGTGCCAGGTACGCCACTGCTAGAGTGCCAGCCGTCTGCACCGAAAAATGCGGCATATCCCGCAAGCAACAATTGAGGCCCGGGTTCTGACCCCTTTTTCAGTTCCTGGAATGCCTCGATGAGCAGTACAATCTCTTGTTCCGTGTGCTCATGAATGAAGCAAAAATAGACGGCGTTCGCCTCTTTGGGAAGTCCAAATAGCTCGGATGCCTCGGCGCGGGGTACTGGTTGCCCGTAGTAACCTCGAAAGCCTGGGTGCGGCAAGCAGCGTACATGTCGACGGAGCAGCTTATCAGGATAGAGTTGATCTGGCTGCCGTGTATACGTCAGGACAACATCGCTCGACGTAAGTAGTTTACGTTCCAGCGAACGGCGCGAGCGAAAACGCTTATTGTGCGTCTGCTGCCACCAACCTCCTGTATCGGTGCTCACAACGCGAATCCCTAAATGCCGCGCCAGCCACAGTCCAAGACGAAAACGCAGGCGTTGTCTATAGGACAGGTTGAATGCGCCTGCACGGTAAAAATGCAAGATGCCACCCTCTTGTCTCTTGCGAGCCCGGTTTTGCCAGAGCCAGGTCAGCGATATCATTTCCTTCTCTGTAGCGCAACGCATCTGCTGCCTGGTAAGTGACTCTACCACCAGCTCTATTGCGGGATCCGGCTCGGCAGAATGAACGAACAACACAGCGGGAGCCGTCAACTCGATTATCGATTGTTGGAGTAACCGGAACTGCTGTACTTGTCCCCAATTTCGTGCTTGCTCCATAGCTGCCGTCACTCGCTCGTGTGTAGGCCTCCCGATCAGGCTGAGGAGCGGGCGTTGTACCAATGCCAGGTATATTGCGTCGCGTAGCGCGCTAGAAATGCGGTGTGGGCTAAACTGGTATCCTGCAGTCGATTTTGACTCGACGTATTGTGCCAGTACCTCGGAGCGCCCTTGCCAGTAGGCGCGGCCAACGAAGAACGGGCGAACCAGCCGGGCCGCCGGTACACGGTGTGCAACAACGGCTGCTGGCTCATACCAGAGCGTATGACCTGCGCGCTGTAAACGCCGGCACAGGTCATACACCTCAGTACTTAATGGCATATTGCGACGCTTACTAAGTAGAGGTGAAAAATATCCTACAGCTTGTAGCGCCTCTGTCTTTACCGAAAAGTTGCTGCTGCTAAATCCGGCAGGTCCCTCCAATCGTGTGCGTTCTAATGCAGGGGCATAATAGCCGAGCACCCCCAGCAGATCATCGGTAAGCCAGTGGGGGCGCGCTGCCCCCCACTGCAATTCGACGCGCCCCCCAATAGCGTCTGCTCCAGTCTCCTCATAGGCTGTCAACAAACGTTCAAGAAAATGCGGGTCTGCCAGCGTATCATCGTCGAGAAAGACGACAATCTCACCCGATGCTGCCTGCAATCCAGCATTTCGCGCATATGCCAGTCCATTCTGTGGTTCCGAGAGGCACTGCACCTGCCAACCGCCTCCTGGACATTCGCTATCCTGTATATCGCTTCCAGCACTCACGTAAGTACGTACAGCAGCTAATGTCCCATCGTTTGAATCGTTATCTACCACGATTACCTCGAACTGATCGTATGCCAGCGTCTGCCGGCGCAGGCTTGCCAGGAGAGAAAGTACGAGATTACGCCGGTTATATGTGCAGAGAATGACACTAAAGCGTGGTAATGTTCGTCCCTGCTGGTCTTTTTGATTGTTCTTCCTGAGCATAGGTAATTCCCGGTACTTCTAAATGGCCATGTGCCTTTTGCAAATAACTATCGAGCCAACAGCGGAAACCACGCGTGCTGCAGTACTCGCCAATGCCGCGCCAGTTATACCCCACAGCAGGATACATGGAATAGACAGCACAATATTCAATGCTGCCGCAATCGCACCAAGCTGCGTCTGCGCTTTTTTGCGCTCTCCATTAGCGAGGTAGGTCAAACTCACCGTTGAAATGCTGCCAATGGTGCTTCCGATGAGTAAAATACGCAGTGGCATGACAGCGGGCAGATAAGTATCGCCAAACCAGGAACTGATGATTGCCGGACAAAATAGCACCATCACTATACACAGCGGGACAGCTAGTAATATCATGTAGCAAGATGTTTTTACAAAGGCGTCGGCAGCGTTGCTGTATCGTTGTCCCGGCACATAGCGCAGCAGGAGTGGCAATATATATGTTGATAGCAGAACTGGCGGGATTTCCATCATGCTTGCGCTTATCATGGAACTAAGTGCGTAGAAGCTTAACTCAGCAGCACTACGCCAGTGGGCAATTAGCACCAGTTCGCTCCGCTGCCAGACAATTACATCTAGCAAAAAGAGAAGGAATGAGTTGTTGAGACTGCGTGTTAATCGCTCCTTCAGAAAGAGCCCGGGTGCCAGCGCGTGCCCCATTGGCAACAGCCGGATAATGCAGATGAGCGCTATAATAAGCGTAAATGCGCTTGAAATTGCTGAAGCAATGAGTAGTAATATAATCAGTTTACCCGGCACCTGTGTCGCAATGAGCATCAGCAGCAGCGCAGCAAGTATTCCGACCATGTGAATGAGTGCAATCAGGTCATAACGTCTTAAGCTGCATAATGTAATGTTGGCAACGCTGCCGAGGAGGAGTGGCGGAACTGATAAGCCCGCAAGGATAAGCAAGAGTACCGGTGTGCGCGTGCCGAAGAACCAGAAGCAGGGAAAAATCAGCAGCAAGTAAATCAGAGCATAGAGCAGTATTCTACCAAATTGTCGTCGCCATATAAAATAAAAAATACCCGCAGCCAGGCGTGGTACTTCGCGACTTTGCAGCTCCGCCGTGTGTCGACTTGTGAGTGTAGTAGCGCCAATGCCAATGGCTGGCATCATTACCGTAGCCAGCCATAATACCAGTGTATAACTACCAAAAGCACCTGGTCCCAGTGTGCGTGTAACTAATATCGATAAACAAAAGCTCAAAGCAGCGCTGCAGACTGCAGTGCTTAAACGCCAGAAGCCAATCCATGTGACATCCAGCTTGCTCGAAACCACTTGCCAATAGCGTAGAGACATATCTCCTCCACCCCACGTACCTAGCATACTTCATCAGTATCCCTCAGCACTCCTCACCACCTTCGGTGGTTCGCACGGGTTTTTTCCTGCGGACGGTGCAGCCTGCGGCTGCACCGTCCGCAGGAAAAAAGACACGAGCCGCCGTAGGCGGCGAGGAATCAGGCACCTGAGTAGTTACTACACTTCATAGTATGCCACAATTGCAGCAGATTCCAAGCGATAGATGTAAGTATATGAATAGTCAGGAACTCTGCGCCTACATCTCGCTTGCTCGCTGCATCACCGCTCCACGACCATGCTGGCGTTCCAGCGCGATGAAGTATTGCAGGCCGTCACCATAGAGGTCGCTGCGCCTGGTCAGGCGAGCCGCTTCACGTTGTTGACCCAACGCGAGCAGCGCCCGGTAGGCCACCCATTCTGCAAAACCTTCGACAACCTTAAGCGATTGTTCCTGAGGTGCGTAAGTAGACTGCCAGGCGTGTGCCAGTTCGTGTGCTGCAACCGCCTGGAACAGTGTTTTGGGTAATAGATGTTCGATGTAGATATTCCAATCGTTATCGAAACGCTGGAAGTAGCCGAGGAGATGTTGATGTTCAGGCCCCAGTGGTCCATCTGGGCTGGTAGGTCCCCGATTTATCGAGGGACCACCCGTTTGGTGATGGAGTTCGATTAGCATAGCCCGTTCCACCAGGTGCAGTTTCGGCAGTACAGCAACCTGGAGCCCCAGTTCTCGCTTGAGCAGTGCGCAAGTTTCTCGATAGAGTTGCTCGGCTCGTGCCATGGCAGTGACCGCTGAACTAAGGCAGGATGCGCAGCGATGTACGGGACCATCTCGTCCGGCGTAAGATCTTCCTTGCTCGTCCAGAGGAACCCGGCAAATGTCACACCGTGGGCGCGTTCGAGTACAAACTTCACAGTAGGGCAAGGGCGAATCGCCGATGATGAAGTATTGCCCAAGAATAACTTCGTGGCAGCAGGCGCAGACTTGTGCTCTTTGGCGGCATGCAGGACAGATCCATACCCCTCGTGCCTGGGTAAGTTGCTTTGAAGGAATCCCGCACTGGCTGCAATGAGGTGTACCCCGCTCGCAGCGTTCGCACACAGTCAGCCCATTTTCGTATACCAGGTAAGGGCCGCTAATCTTCTCACCACACAGGTGACAGAAGCGCGGTCTTTTGCTGCTCGCCTGGAGTGAGCTATGCTTATGGATTTGGTCGCTGTGCTGAGTCATAGGGTTTTTGCTGATTTAGCTTTACCGTGGGCGCAAGCTCTGTAGTGGTCGGGTTCGTTTGAGCCTCAACCGTAAATTGATCGGGGTGGTTCTTGCGCCATTCTATCCACAAAGCAGCCAGGACAGCCTGTAACAGCCCCGCCAGAGGCGCGGCGAACAGCGCGCCCCATATACCAAACAGTTCACCTCCTGCGACCAGTGCAAAGATAGAGACGCCGGGATGGAGTCCGACGGCATGACCAACAATGCGAGGACCTACCGTATGCGCCTCGAATGCATGAACCACCAGGAAATAAGCAAGTACAATGATCGCAAGTATCCACGGCTGTGTCCATGTGGGATTGCTGACCAACGCCAGCAAAATACACGCCGTCGCTGAGATGAAGGTCCCCACAATCGGAATGAATGCCAGCACAAAAGCCAGCGCTCCAAGTAAAAAGGCGTAGCGTACACCAAGTAATTCCATGCCAATGCCGACGAGGAAGCCGATTAAAACTGCGAGCGTCAGTTGGCCACGGATATAGCCTCCCACGACGCGTTGGAGGGTATCGAGGAAAAATTGGACGCGTTCTCTTTGGAGCAATGGCGCGTTCGCGCGCAGCCAGCGTACTACGCGCGATCCATCCAGGAGGAGGTAAATGCTCAGCATTGCTACCACAACCAGGTCCAGTGCGCCCTCGAAAATGCCTTTCAACACCGGCAGCGCACCGCTGGCAATACTCTCCAGGTGGCTAACAAGCAATTGGCGAGCCGCAATAATCTGATCCTGCGTAATCCCGTAGGACTGCAATAGCTGCATCAGTGGAGCCAGTTGCCCATTTCCTCTTGGCGTCAAAAAGCCTCGCAGCTCAACCGCCTGGTGGATAGCGGTCCTGGCAATAGAGTACAGCAACAAACTAAACGCGCTCAGCACGATGAGATAGACGATAAGCATTGCCAGGAAACGGGGCATTACACGCTCCAGCAGTTTTACCACAGGCACAAGTGCATATGCAAGCAGGGCTGCAATAGCAAGTAGAAGCAATGACCTGACAATGTGAGATGCCACCCATAATACCACTGCTACCACCCCGATCCATGCGAGAATAGACAGCGGTATATCACGTCTCCTCGTCCATTTGGAGCTGCCGGACGCGTCATCTCGTTGTTTATTGAATGATGTATCTAAGGCCATGCTACTTCGCCCTCCATTGATTGCTGCCACCCTATGAAGCGGGATTGTTAAGGGCTGCCGCCCTTAACCTGGGGTTTGGGGCACAGCCCCAACGTTCTCTTCTCTTGCGCGCCGCCTGTGGCGGCGCGCAAGAGAAAAGAGACCTGAATAGTTACAGTATAAAAACAAAAAAGGAGAGGCAGACCGCCTCTCCTGGCTGGGGTGCAGGGATTCGAACCCCAATTGGCCGATCCAGAGTCGGCAGTCCTACCATTGAACGACACCCCAATATGTCTTACAGAACGTGTATCCATCCTGCGGGATGTATGATACTCTAACTGGTGCATTGTGTCAAGCGCCGTTCCTGGCTATTTCTCCAAAGCTCCACCCCGCCGAGAACGTACGAAGATTCTGCTCGGTAAAGCGTGGGAGGCGCTGGGCGATGGATTGCTCAAGCGTAGTGCGTGGGAGAAGCTGCGTGTAGCCACTGAGAACGCCGAGCATGATAATGTTGATGCGAGCATCATCCTCGCCCTGTCTTACCGTATCGTCCGTGAGCAACGGCAGCGATTCGGGCACAAAAAGACCGCTAACGCCGTGCTCTGCCAGCGCCTCCTCCACCTCTGAGTGTGTGGGATAGTGGATGCCTGCCACTCCTGTAGCAACGGGTAAGCGACGATAGGCGTTGACGAAGGCCAGCGCGCCCCAACGTGCCATCGGGAGTGCGCGCAGCACCTCGCTCATCTCCAGCGCCAGCAAAATGTCCGCCTCCCCCATAGGGATCGCCGCGCTTGCTGCCGGTCCAATGCGTATATGGCACATGCCTGATCCTCCGAGGCGTGCCAGGCTGACGCGCGACAGGACGCGCACCTCTTCTCCTGCCTCCTCCGCGGCCAGCGCCAGCATCTCCATCAGTGTCAGCGTTCCCTGGCCGCCAATGCCCACCAGGACAATATTCGTGGTCTTGGCCATGAGCCTGTCTCGTCTTACTTTGGCTGCGGCAACTGTGCCCGCGCCGCTTCACGCTTGAGCAAGCTAATCTTCAACGTAGCTGCGCAAAAAATTTGTTGCCGCAATACTACTACGTAAATCTTGCTGCTTTTGTTCGATCTCTGGCAACGGTTTAATGGCCTCGAATGGACAGGCATCCATACATAATCCACAGGCAACGCAGGTAGCAGTGTCGATAGAAATGCGCGGTCTTACATCATCCAGCGAGAGCAATACCGAAGGGCAGCCAACTTTACGATAGCAGGGAGTGTCCTCGCAGCCTCGCCCGGCCATACATGCGTCCTGGTCCACCTGCACCGGTCGTTCATGAATCAGAACGCCCTGTGTTGTACACGGGGCCTCGGCGATAACCACAGAAACACCGGGGAAATTCACCGCTTCTTGCAAGGCCTCGATCATCTTCGATAGGTCATAAGGGTTGAGGCGGCGCACATACTCGACGCCACAACCCCGGGCAATCATCGCGATATCTGCGCGTATACTGGGTTCGCCATCTGCTCGCCGTCCCGTGCCCGGGTCGGGCTGCATGCCGGTCATAGCGCTGCGGCTGTTATCCAGTACAATCAGCGTCAAATTGACGCCCGACTGTACTGCATTCAGTAGTCCAGCGATGCCATTATGGTAAAAAGTTCCGTCGCCCATCGCTGCCAGTACAGGCCGCTCGATCCCCGCGTACTTAAAACCCTGGGCAATCCCGATACTGGCTCCCATCGAAACCTCCGTCCAGCATGCATCCAGTGGAGCATTCATGCCAATGATCGTGCAGCCAATATCTCCAGTAGTGATCACCTCGTCATGTGTGAAGCCGAGCCGCTCAATCGCGCGGTTGAGTGCGTAATACGTCAAGCGATGTGGGCAGCCAGGACAGAACTCTAGTGAGCGTGGTGGAGGTGCGGCGTGTTTATTTTGAGTCGACTGAGCGCCTATATGTTGACGTGTGATACTCGTGAACGGAGCCGCTGTATGTGATCTCCCGGTCAGCTCTGCAATCGCCTGTTCTACCAGCTCCAGGGAATAGTCCCCTACCTTTGGTAGCAGGCCACTGCGTTTGCCCAGCACCTTGATCCGGAGACCTGCCTCGGCAATCAACGCCAGTACCGCTGTCTCTATGATCGGCTCTAGCTCCTCCAGCACCAGCACGACATCGAGTTCCTTGAGGAAGTCGCGCAGCTCTTGCTGCGGCAGAGGGTGTACGCATCCCGCTTTGAAGATAGCTATCTCTGCAAGATCGCCGGGCGCACGCTGTCGCAATTCTTGCAGATAGGTGTAGCTCACCCCCGCAACGATGATACCGCGCCGTTCGTCCCTTTCGACTTGATTGCTAGGTCCTGGCGTAAAAACGAGATTTATATCTTTCTCCCCCTTGAAGAGTTCTCCCGCTTGCTCCAGGCGTAAGATAGCGTCAGCATGCTGGTCGCGGCACCATTGGGGGACAGCCTTCGTAAACTTCGCGAGATTGCGCTGGAAACTGGCGGGTCGTTCCTGGGTACCGCGCTCGATCTTGCCCACCTTCAGCGCCGTAATAGCATTGGCAACCGCCGTGGTGGAGAGGATAATCACTGGCGCTCCCGTCTGTTCAGAAACAACAAATGCCAGGCGCGTCATAGCGTAAGCCTCTTCTGGGCTGGCTGGCATCAACAGCGGAAGAGAAGCGAGCAGGGCATAATGGCGTGAATCCTGTTCAACCATTCCGTAATAGGCCCCGACATCATCGACCGCGTAGATCACGAGTGCGCCGGTCACTCCACTATGAGCAATAGAGAGCAGAGAGTCCGCCATCACATTCACCCCGGACATCTTCATCGTCACCAGGCTGCGTCGCCCGGCCCATGCCGCGCCTGTAGCTACCTCCAGGGCAACTTTTTCATTGACGCTCCATTCTACTGCCATGCCATATTGGCGTGCGAGGGGGATGAGCGCGGTGATGGTTTTTGTGCTGGGATTGCCGGGGTAGCCGGTAACAACTTGAACGCCTAGCTCCAGCGCTGCACGCGCCACTGCTTCGTCGCCGCTCAGGAAAAGGCGTTTACCAGGTGCTGTTAGAACGTTCACATGTGGTCCTTTGGGTCTTTTGTGGTTCCAGGATGGAAACATTGGGAACTATGTATATTATAGTAATGTTAAGCTACTCGTTTGCGTTCTGTCAAGTAACAATCGGGTCACAAAGAAAGGGACACCTGCGAGAGGTGTCCCATAGACGTCACATGTAGGGGCCGTAGGTCCCCGATTTATCGAGGGACCGCAATTCATTGCGCCTGGAGGTGGGGTGGAAGATAGGTGATGGCTCCCACGCCTTCCCGGCGCGATCAATCGCACCGCTACGCTTTTCAAGATTGACAGTGTACTAGTCCGCCAGCGCCTCAGCCTGCTCTTCACCGTTGGCAATCACACTGCGCCGTTTGAAGCCGAACCAGTAGATGCCGCCAACGACAAAGAAAACAATCAGCGCGAACTCGAAGATCGGTATATTGCCAATGATATTGAGCACAGGAATGTTGGCCCAGGACGTGAAGACCAGGTTCAATGCCGGGTTGGTGTAGAGGTTACGCAGCCCACCGAACCACAGGAAGTTGATAATCATCAACCCGCCGTAGATTAGCGCCAGCACGTTAATGAGCATGCCCCACCTCCCCAGGCTGAAGGGTGCTTTAACCCGCGGCCAGCCTCTCAGACGGGCGCCTAGAGTGGCAACGTTGTTCATGAAGTAAGACAGGTAGATCATGCCCGTCGCGGAGGCGACGATAACGGCAATAGCCGTGCTGACCAGGAACGGCAGTGCTGCCAGCACAGCAACGGCAATTGCTGCCCAGACCGGCGTATGGAAGGTCGGGTTGACTCTTCCCCAAACCTTACCGAATGGCAGCCGACCATCGCGCCCCATGGAGAACATCAGGCGAATAGTCGCAGACTGGATGGCCAGTGTACACACGAAGACGGCTACGAGCACAACGCCGAGGTATACGTCTCCCCAGAACTTGCCGAGAGCATCCTGGATGATCGTTGGCAATACCTGCAAGAAGTTTGCTCCCTGCGCAATACCCTCGATTTTCGGGTAGTTTTTGATCGAGAGCAGCGTGCCACCCAGGAAGAGCAGACCAGCGATGAATGAGAGGCCGATCGACCACAGAACACCACGTGGGGCCGTCGCCTGCGGATTTTTTGTCTCCTCGCCGAGTGTCCCTGCCGTATCGAAACCGTAGATCACGTACAATGACATGAACAGAGCGGCTATGAATGCACCGGCGTAAGTGGTACCGAAGCCTGGAGTCCACGGTTGGGCGGCAGTTTGCAGGGAAGTGTGCGTACCTGTGAAAAGGAAGCTGATTGGCTGGTGGTTATTGAAGATCAGCAGGATCAGCGCGAAGCCAAACATGCCAATGATCTCAGCGGCAACGCCAATGTTATTGACGATGGACACCACCCTCACTCCTGCTGCGTTAATGATTGTACACAGGAGGATTGCGACCAGGGCGATGAAGACAGCGTTTGGCATGAACAAGATGGTTGCCGGAAAATTGGGGAAGATCGCAAGGAACGGGATGGGCACGGTAAATGCCACTGACGTCACGGTGATAACGCCAGCGAAGAAGTAAATCCACCCGGTGAACCAACCAAGGCTATGACCGGAGAGACGCTTGCTCCACTGGTAGATCGAACCTGCAATTGGAAAGTGTGAGGCAAGTTCGGCAAAGTTGAGCGCTACAATGAACTGTCCAGTAGCGACGATGGGCCACGTCCAGAAAAACGCGGGTCCACCTGCCGCCAGGCCTAGAAAAAAGAGAGCAAACGTGCCGGTGGAGACGGAGATGTAGGAGAAGGCCACCGCGAAGTTGGAGAGGAATCCCAGTGTGCGCCGCAATTCCTGCCTGTAGCCAAACTTTTGCAGCAATGCCTCGTCCTGCTGTTCTTGAGATACATTGGATTGCGCCATGTTGAGAACGCCTCCTTTGTAGTAGATACTACTAACTACCAGGAACATAAGAACGGTTCTACTCACCTGTTGCCAGGTGTGCAGAAGATGAAGGGTCCATGAACAGTGCAGTTATAGATTTGCGAGATTCGAGCCAGAAGATCATAGATCGCAGGATATTCGCAACAAACTATACTGAGTGATCCGAAATCTGCAGCCGTTCATGCTATGTTGTAGAGTTTACCATATAATCACAAGAATGCAAGCCTGGAAGCACACACCAAAGCCCCTCTAGACTCGCTTTACCACTTCTCCAGGAAGGGAACAACGCAGCAACCAGCCACCTTCCCATGGCATCTTTCTGCATAGCTGGCAGCACGTGAGCATAGATATCCGCAGTCATCGCAATATCACTATGCCCCACTATCTCTTGAACCACCTTCAAGGGAACTCCCATACCTGCCAACAATGTTACCGTGCTATGCCTCAAGTCATGAAAACGCATATAATAGAGGCATTGACACAACTTCTTGCATTCACTCTGTAGAAGCAGTAGAGCAGCACCTGTTACTTGGCATACTTGAGACGAAGAGCAATACCCAGCAGGGGATTAAAGACATGCTTGGGGAGGATGACTTCCGCAGGCTTATACAGATCGTCAAGGATACCCCTGTAGAGCCACTCAACAGTAATGATCCCACCCCATGGATACGCGACATACTATAACGCGACTTACTAGAGTAAGGTGGCACGTGTCAAATCAAACACCTGGGAATCCTCCTGGCTTTCTGCCAGATGATAGCTCATGAAGTCCACACTTTCGCGTCGCTAAACACCACCTCGGTCGGATTATTCACATCTGCTGCAGCAACGCCTATTAGACCCTGGCTGTAGGTGCTGTCGCTGTAGCTATCGATTTTTTGATTATTCACATGCAGATCGATGGTACTGCCGCTGGCTACGACTGCCACCAGGTTGGTCTGATTCAGACCAGTGTTGATGGCAGGACTTGAACCGCTGCGTAATGCATTAAACTTACAATTGTTACCGTTACAATTGTAAGTTCCGGATTCATACTTCCCATCCTGGCCTATGAAAAAGTAGTAACCGTTCCCCTTTGTATCATCACGGAAGAGAATGTCTCCTCCATCGCCTTTGACAATCGTCATCTGGACTTGATAGGCAAAATCACTGAAGCGGGGGTTAGCTACGCAGCCTTTACCAGGCTGTTGAATCGCATTCACGTGATACGCTCCTCCCGTGAAATCACAAGTACCTGAACTATCACCACCCACACTCCAGAAGTGGCTGTTATAGCTCAACGGGTCATCAAGTGCGAGCGTTCCATAGGGAGGATAGGGATTTTGAGGAGAAGGAATTTGCTGATTGCTCCTGGTGAAATAGAAGAAGCCAACGCTGCCCCCGACTGCAATGAGTAACGCCAATCCCA
>WNGJ01005942.1_pt1 | contig 15397 bp, 15 predicted proteins | sample 5400611 | NCBI WGS metagenome assembly WNGJ01 (sample SAMN13153375, study PRJNA577476) | soil metagenome | isolation source: 40 cm soil or saprolite under Garry oak tree replicate 1 | place: USA:California | collected 2016-06-15
TTTGGCTGGCCCAAGATCGCCGGGCGTACCCTAGAGCTCTACCGTTCGCTGCTTGGCTGAGGGGAGAGATGGACGGAAATCACAGCGACCGATATCAGCGGATGCAGTACCGCCGCAGCGGCCGCAGCGGGCTCAAGCTGCCGGCGGTCTCGCTGGGCCTGTGGCAGAACTTCGGCGACACCGCGCCGTTTGAAAGACAGCGCGCGATCGTCCGGAGGGCGTTCGACCTTGGGATCACGCATATCGACCTGGCCAACAACTACGGCCCGCCGTACGGCTCGGCCGAAGAAAACTTCGGGCGAATATTTTCGAAGGACCTGGCCACCCACCGGGACGAGCTCGTCATCTCGAGCAAGGCCGGATATGACATGTGGCCGGGCCCATACGGCGAGTGGGGCTCGCGCAAATACCTGCTGGCGAGCCTTGACCAGAGCCTGAAGCGCATGGGCCTGGAGTATGTCGACATCTTCTACTCCCACCGCCACGACCCCGAGACCCCTCTCGAAGAAACAATGGGCGCGCTGCACACCGCAGTCCAGCAAGGCAAGGCGCTCTATGTGGGCATCTCCTCGTATTCAGCCGAGCGCACGAAGGAAGCGGCGGCGATCCTCCGCCAGATGGGCACGCGGCTGCTCATCCACCAGCCGTCCTACTCGATGATCAACCGCTGGATCGAGCCGGATCTCGTCAACGTATTAAAGGAAGAGGGGATCGGCTGCATCGTCTTCTCCCCTCTCGCCCAGGGCCTGCTCACCGATCGATACCTGAACGGCATCCCCGAGGGCTCGCGCGCGAGCCACCCCGGGTCTCTCTCACAGGAACAGATCAACGAGGAGAACCTGGCCAAAATCCGCGCCCTGAACGAGATCGCAAAGCGACGCGGTCAGACGCTGGCCCAGATGGCGGTGGCGTGGGTGCTGCGAGACCCGGTGGTGACGTCGGCCCTGATCGGTGCGAGCAGCGTGGAGCAGCTGGAGCAAAACGTCGCCGCCCTGGACAAGCTCGAGCTGTCGAAGGACGAGCTGGCGGAGATCGACCGCTACGCGACCGAAGGCGGGATCAACATCTGGGCGGCGTCGAGCGCCGGCTAGCTCCAGGTCAAGCAGACAGCTCGAACCGGATCGCGGGCAGCTAGGCCAGGAATTGAACCCAGCCTCTACCATCGCCGCACAACAGCCACCGGCGCTCCTGACCACGCTGAGTTTCAGGCGGTAGCGGGATCATCAGTGAAATTGTTCTGATGCCACGCATAGGGCCAGTTGATGGCAGGCCTTCCGTCGATCCGCGCGGGAGTCAGGCGCCCTTTTTCACAGCGGCGATGTGAGCTCGAGCTGGACGTTGTCGGGGTCGCGGAATGGAAGCACGCAAATTCCGAAGGAGGGTAGCTCTCTGACTACGCCGTGGGCTATGCCCCGCGTGTCGAAGAGTCGGATCGCATCTTCGAGCGCACCCCGGCTGGCGACATTGAAGCTGAGATGGTCGAGGCCCACACGGTCCTCGTCGAAGCTGTCGCCCTTCTGGGCCACCGGCCGCAGCCCGAGCAAGAGATTGTCTTTGACCATGACGATCCCACCCCACAGAACCGGGTAGGAGGGATCGGCCTCGGGGTCGCGGGATTCTGGCGCCTCGGCCGCAATGTCAAAGCCCAAGAGTTCGGTGTAGAACGCACGGCTGCGCCCGATGTCGGTCACCGTCAGGCGCAGGTGGTGTATGCCGCCAATCTCGATCTGACCAGCCATGACTCCTCCTTAACTAAACGTCCGGTTCGCGCGTGTGCCAGTCCGTCGCCTGCTGGAACTGATGGCCCACCCTGAATATGGTCGCCTCGTCGAAGGGCCTCCCGATAATCTGCATCCCGATCGGTAAGCCGTCAGGTGAGAACCCGCAAGGAACCGACATCGAGGGCAGGCCGGTCAGGCTCGGAACCCCGGTGTACTGCATGATCGCGGACAGCATGTCCTCCTCCTTTCCGCCCTCGATCACGACCGATGTCGCCCCCACAGGCGTGGCCACGAAGGGCAGCGTCGGACAGATGAAGACGTCGACGTTGTCGAATGCCTCCATGAACTCGTGGCGGAGCAGCGTGCGGTAGCGCTGCGCCTGCAGGTAATGCGTGGCGAGCAGCATCTCGCCGACCTCGAGCAGGACGCGAACGTCCTCGCCATAGTCCTGAGGGCGGGTTCGCAGCCAGTGCTGGTGATAGGTGCTCGGCTCGGCCGATTCGATCGTCAGCTGCGCCGAGATGTTGCCCTGGATATTCGCGATCTCGACCTCGACGACCTGAGCCTTCTGCCCTTCCAGCACCTTCAGCGCTCCGCGCACGGCGTCGTGCACAGCGGGTTGGAGGTGGGAGAAAAAGTAGTCGGGGACGACCCCGATGCGGAGGCCTCTGACGCTCTGGTTCAGCTGAACCATATAGTCCGGAACCGACACGCGCGCTGATGCTTCATCCCTCGGATCGTGGCCGGCGATCACACCGAACATGGCTGCGCAATCTGCCGCGGTCCGGGCCATCGGGCCCGCGGTGTCCATGCTCCACGCAAGCGGCACGATGTTGTGATTGCTCACCCGCCCGATCGTCGGCCGAATACCGGTCACGCCATTGACAGCGGATGGAAGACGGATCGACCCACCGGTATCCGTTCCGATGGCGCCAAAGCACTCGCGAGCAGCGACCGCCGCGCCGGATCCCCCACTCGACCCGGCGGGAAATCGCTCCGGGTTCCAGGGGTTGCGAGTAGGCCCGTAGTGCGGGTTGTCGGTCGTCCCGCCCCACGCGAACTCGTGCATGTTGGTCTTGCCCACGATGATCGCGCCCGCCGCCGTCGCCCAGCACCTTTGAACCGGCCGTCGAGCGAATGCCCTTGGTGTAGAGGTTGTCCTTCAATGCGATCGGGATACCGTGCAGCGGGCCCAGGTAGTAGCCCGCCTTGATCATCGCCTCGTGAGCGCGGGCGAGAGCACGCGCCTGGTCGGCCAAGACAGTGATGAAGGCGTTGATCTTCGGTTCGGCGCGCTCGATCTGTTTCAGAACCGCCTCGGTCAGCTCGACCGGCGATACCTTGCGCTGTTCGACCAGGTGCGCTGCTTCCAGCAGCGTGTGTTGATGCAGGTCTCTGGCTGCAGCCTGCTTCATCGCTCCGTCACCTCCTCTGCCCCAGGGTGGGTGAAGCGCGTGTTCGGCGTGAGCGCGCGATGCTGAGGTTCGGCCATCTTGCGACTCAGCTCGTTGGCGGCCGGCACCCAGGCTGAGAGGATGCCGGCGACCGCCTTCCGGCGCTCGGCCTTCAGCTTGAGATCCGCCAACCCCTCGTAAACCTCGACGTCCTTTTCCGTGGTCTCGTCGCTCATGCTCCCTCCTGACTAGACTCCCATGTACTCGCGCTGAATCTCAGGGTCCTCGACGATCCGTGCCATCGGCAGCTCACGCACCACCACGCCTTTGTTCATGATGTACGCCCGCTGGGCGAGCGCGGCGGCAAATTCAATGTTCTGCTCCACCAGCAGAACCGCGATTCCCTCCTGACGATTGATAGTCCGGATCCGCTCCACGATCTGCTCCAGGATCGACGGCTGGATGCCTTCCGACGGCTCATCCAGCAGCAGGAGCTTCGGAGCCGAAACGAGCGCACGCGCCAGAGCGAGGAGCTGCTGCTGCCCCCCGCTCAAGCTCGCGCCCCGCGCGCTCAGCTTCTCAGAGAGCATCGGGAAAAGCCTCAAGACTTCTTGAAGGCGGCTCGCACCATCCCGCCCGACTGCCATCCCGCCGAGCCGTAGGTTCTCGTGCACCGTCAGGCCTGGAAAGATGTCGCGCCCCTGCGGCACATAGCCAAGACCGAGCCTTGCCCGCTTGTGCGCCGGCAGCTTGCTGATTTCCTGGCCGTCTTTCCAGCGGATGCTCCCCGCGCGCGCGGGCAGCAGGCCCATCAGCGTGCGCAGCAGGGTTGTCTTGCCCATGCCGTTTCGACCCATGAGCGCGACCACTTCGCCCTCGCCGACTTCGAGGTTCACGCCGGCCAGCACCGGAGTCGAACCGTAGCCGGCGCGAAGATCAGCTACCCGCAGCACGGAAAGTCCTCCCAAGGTAGACGTCGAGCACTCGCGCATCGAGTCGGATTTCCGCGAGCTGACCTTGAGCAAGAATCCGGCCTTCGTGCAGCACGGTGACGGGGGCGTCGAGTCGCTGCACGAACTCCATGTCGTGCTCGACGACGACGACCGTCGCAGTTTCAGCCAGGCCGCGGACGAGCTCGACCGTGCGGATGGTCTCCTCGTGGGTCATGCCGGCGGTCGGCTCGTCGAGCAGGATCACATCAGGCGAGGAGGCGACGACCATGCCGATCTCGAGCCACTGCTGCTCGCCGTGCGAGAGATCGCCCGCCGGGTCGTCCGCGCGCTCGACCAGCCCGATCCGGCTCAGCACGCGATCGACGGCTGCCTCTGCCTGACGCGTGTTCGACATCTTGGCAAACGCGGCGAGCCAGACGTTCTCGCGAACCGAAAGCTCCCGGTAGATGCTCGGCACCTGCAGCTTGATGCCGATCCCCTTCTGCGCCCGCTGATGGGGCAGCAGCTTGGTGATCGGGCGGCCCTCGAGCATGATCGTGCCCTCCGTCGGTCGATAGCGGCCGACCAGGAGGTTGAAGAAGGTGCTCTTGCCCGCCCCGTTCGGACCGATCAGGCAGTGAAGGCGGCCGGCCGGAAACGCGAGGCTGATCGAGTCGACCGCCTTCAGGCCGCCGAACATCTTGACGAGTCCCTGCGCTTGGAGCTCCCGCCCACGTCCGCCCGGCACCGCGCCTGCGCCGGCGGCCGGCCGGGGCGCCTGCCGGCGGCGCGGGACGACTCTGTTCAGCACGTTCCCGATCAGCGGCGTCAGGCCGCCGGGGACGAGGAGCACCACCCCGATCAGAATTCCACCGACCACCAGGGTGGTGCTGCTGGGCAGGATTCCACCGAGCACCGTCGACAGCCACTCGACCGCGATCGCACCGATGAAAGCGCCCACCAGCGTGCCCCTTCCGCCCACCAGCACGTAGATCACGATCAGCGCTGCCGCCGGAAGGCTGAACGGGGCAGGATTCATGAAGTTGCCCCAACCGGCGTAGGCCCCGCCGGCCAACCCGGCGACGGCGCCGCCCATCGTGAAGACGATCACCTTGGCCCGCCTGACGTCGTAACCGAGAAGCTCGGTTCGGAGCTCGTTCTCACGGATTGCGGTGATCACCCGCCCGAAGCCACTGGCCAGGAACATTCGCACCCCCAGGAAAGCGAGCCCGGCGAGCAGCACCGCGAAGGTGTACGTGTCGGGCTGGCTCATCTGGTCGCCGGGGTGCCCCGGATAGCCGAATTCCATGCTCGGGATGTTGGTCATTCCGTTGTAGCCGCCCAGCTGCGCCTTGCCGATGTGGTACTGGGGCCCGGCTGTGCTGGTGATGACCTGAAGCAGGACCAGCGTCACCGCCAGCGTGATGATCGCGACATAAACATCGCCGACCTTGCCGTAGAACATGAAGTACCCGAGCGCGGCCGCCAGCGCCGCGGCCACCAGGAGGGCTCCGATGAGCGCGCTGACCGTCTCGCCGGTGTTCGGGCTCAGGTTGATTCCGATGACGCCATAGGCGTAGGCCGCAACCCCGAAGAACGCGGTCTGGCCGAAGCTGAAAATCCCCGCCCGGCCCCAGACGAAGTCGAGGCTCAAAGCGACCAGGCCGTAGATGACCCAGAGCGCCAGAGTCACCTTCTGAAAGTCAGAGACGAAAAGGCCGGCCAGCAGCGCCACGAGCACGACGAGCACAGGCTGCAGCCACGCGGAATCCCATGCCGCCCGCGCCCGGCTCACAGGTACGTCCTCCAGTTGCCCGAAAGTCCCTGGGGCAGAATGCGCAAAAGCACGATGGCTATGAGCAGCAGGGCCGCCTGGCCGATGAACGGCGTCGTCAGATACGACACGACGCTGTAGGAGCTTCCAAGCAAGCCGGCGGCCGCCGACGTCCCGGTGATGACGTCCGGTCCACCGACGATGACGGTCATGAACGCCTGTGCGATGTAAGCCTGGCCGAAGCTCGGCACGACGCCCGCCACAGGCGCCAGCAGGGCGCCCGCAAGCCCGGCCAGCGCTGAACCGATCCCGAAAGTCAGCATGTTCATGCGCGCCGTGTCGATGCCGAGCGCCCGAGCCATCGCGGGGTTCTGGATTGCGGCCCGGGCCATGACGCCGTACCTCGTTCGGGTGAACAGCGCGTAGACGGCGGCAAGGGTGAGCGCTGCCATGGCGATCAGAACCAACGAGTACTGGGAGAAGGAGTAGGCGCCAACGTGCACACTGCCAAGCGGCGTCCCGATTCCATTCGTCGCCGGACCGAAGACGACGCTGACGGCCTGGACGAGGACGAGACTGAGACCCCAGGTGGCGAGCAGCGTGTCCAGGATGCGACCGTAGAGCGGGCGGATCAAAAGCCGCTCGACGACCACTCCGAAAATCCCGACCGCGAGCGCCGCGAGCGGGATGGCAATCCAGACGCTGATCCCGTTTCGGGTGCCGACGAGGACCGCATAGGCGCCCAGCATCAGGAACTCGCCATGCGCCAGGTTGATCACGCGCATCAGCCCGAAGATCACGGCCAGTCCGACCGATATGAGCAGCAACGTCGCCACACTCGTCACGACAGAAACGACGATGGTCAGGACCTGGTCCATGTGCCTCCCCCTAGGAGCCAGGGGCGGGCGAAACAATCGCCCGCCCCGTTGAACTCCGCCCGCTCTGGCTCAGAGCGTTGGGGTGAACTGGGTGTGCTGGTCCGGTTTTGCGATCAGGTCGCATTGCCCTTGCGGATCCGGGCTGATGGCGTTGAGGGTCTGGATGATGTTGAAGCCGTGGCTGCTGTTCGTCTGGGCGATGTTGACGTTGTGGGTGAGATGGTGGCTCTTGCCATCGAGGTGCACCGTACCTTCCGGCGCATCGAAGCTGAGACCGCTTTCCAGCGCCGAGATGACCTTGTCCCGGTCTGTGGTGCCGGCTTTGTTGACCGCTTCCGCCCAGAAATGCCAACCGGTCCAGACCGCGTTGGCCGAGTCCGTGACGTAAGGATAGTTGGCGCCGAAGCGAGTCTTCCAGTCAGCGACCCACTTCTGGTTGGTGGGGTTGTTCAACTCCTGAAAGTACGGGTAGGCGACCGTGATCCCAGCGGATTCGTTGGCCGCCAGCACCACCTGCTCGTTGCCGAGACCGAAGGTCGGCGACACGATCTTCATCTTGCTCTGCAGGCCTGCGGCGGCGAACTGGCGATAGAAGGAGATGTGCGCTCCGCCCACGAGAAGCGACATCACGGCGGCGGGCTTGTTCTGCTGCAGCTTGGTCAGGGTGGACCCGAAGTCGGCGACATCAAGAGGAATGAAGTCCACTCCAAGAAGCGTCCCGCCGTTTTGCTTGAGGTAGAACTTCACCCAGTCGGATGAGATGTGGCCGTAGTTGTAGTCGGCCGCGAGCGTGTATACCGTCTTGCCGACGTTGTCCATCGTCCATTTGACCAGCGTGCTCAGCTGCTGTGATGGGACGACTCCGGTGCAGAAGACGTACTTGTCGCAGACGCCGCCTTCGTACTGCTCGTTGTAGAAGTAGAGCTGCTTGTTCTTGTCGATCGACGGCCGGATCGCTTCTCGCGATCCGCTTGTGATCCCGCCCATGATCACTGCTGCTTTGGTCTCGAGCATCAGCTGGTCGGCGTACTGGACGTATTTGTCGTTGGTGGATTGGGCGTCGAACGCGGTCAGCTTGAGCTGGCGGCCGAGCACGCCACCCTTTTTGTTGATGTCGTCGATCGCAAAGTTCGTCGCGTCGATCATCACCGTGCCGTAGATGTTCAGGCCTCCGGTCCCGTCCAGGACGCTCCCGACAGGGATCGGCCCTCCGCTCGGGGTCGAAGTGCCCCCGACTCCACATGCGGCCAACCCGATTGTGCCCAAAGCTGCACCGCTACCCCAGAGGAACTGGCGTCGCGATACATCTCGCTGGATCAGGCGTCTCAGTGATACCTCAAATTCGTCCCTGGCCACTCGCTACCTCCTTTCTTTTTGGTCCCGGGCTCCGATCTCTTTCTGATGTCGGGCCCGGAGCTCGTTGCGCCGGATCTTTCCGGTCGTTGTCAGCGGCATCTGGTCGATGAACTCAACTTCGCGCGGGTACTCGTAGGCGGCAAGTCGCGCCTTGACGAACGCCTGGATCTCAGTCGCGAGCGCGCCGTTGCCGTCGACGCCCTGCTTGGTTGTGATGTACGCCTTGACCACCTCCCCCCGGATCTGATCCGGTACACCGATGACGGCTGCCATCGCTACTGCCGGGTGCTTGATGAGCGTGCTTTCGATCTCGGTTGGACCGATCCGATAGCCCGCGGAATTGATGACGTCGTCCTTCCGTCCGGCGAAATGGAGGTAGCCCTCGTCATCGGCCCGGGCCAGGTCTCCGGTCAGGAGCCAGTCACCCACATACTTCTCCTTGGTCGCCTTGGGGTTCTGCCAGTAACCGAGGAACATCACCGGATCGGGCCGCTTGACCGCGATCTCGCCGAGCGTGTCCGGAGCTGCCGGTTCGCCGCGTTCGTCGACCACCGCCACCCGGTGGCCGGGATATCCCTTGCCCATACTTCCGGCCTTGACCGGATAGAGCGTCGAGGAATTGCCGACCACGTAGTTGCACTCGGTCTGGCCGTAGATCTCGTTGACCGTGACGCCGAGGCGCTCTCTTACCCAGCCGAGCATCTCCTCGCCCAGCGCCTCGCCTCCGCTCATGATCGATCGCAGATGCAGGTCACGGGGCGGTCGCGCATCGCCCTGCCGCATCATCTTCAGGGCGGTCGGCGGTAAGAAGGTGTTGCGGACCGCGTGCTTTGCCATCCGGACCAGCGCGAGCTCGGGGTCGAAGGGACCGGATGATTCCATGCTGAAGGTGCAGCGGCCGAAATGAAGTGCGGGAAAGAGAGCATCCATGAGGCCGCCGATCCAGGCCCAGTCCGCGGGCGTCCAGAAGAGGTCGTCACCCTGCGGGAAAAAGTCATGGGACAGCTCAAAGCCCGGCAGGTGCCCGAACAGGACGCGGTGCCCGTGCAGCGCACCCTTGGGTCCTCCAGTCGTACCGCTCGTGTAGATCAGAAGCGCGGGGTCTTCGGACTTGGTTGACGCAGCCGTGAATTCGGGCGACCCTCCGGCGAGCATCTTGTCGACCGACATATAAGGACGCGCGCGGGAGCGGCCTTCGGTCAGCGCAAAGCGCTGGAGGTTCGGCAGGCGGTCCGCGATCTCCTCGATCCGGGGCAAAGTGGCCTCGTCGGTGACGATCAACTTGGTGCCTGAATCCCGGAGCCTCATCTCGAAGGCATCCGGGCCGAAGAGCGTCGACATCGGCACCGCAACGGCACCGAGCTTGTAGACGGCGAGGTGGGCTATCACCGTGGCCGGCAGCTGCGGCAGGACGATAGCTACACGGTCGCCCAGGCCAATGCCGTCTGATCGCAGCGCGTTGGCAAAGCGGTTGGAGAGCTGGGCGAGGTCGCCAAAGGTGTACCGCTCAACGGCACCATCCAGTCGCTCGTGGATCAGGGCCGGATTTCGAGCCGCCTGGCCGTCGCTGCAGTCGACGCCAAGGTTGTAGCGAACGGGAATGCTCCACTCGAAGTCCCGTTCGATCTCGTCGATGCTGCGGCCGCGATAGCCTTCGAGCAGCTGGGAGCCCTCCCTTTGCCGGCTGCCGGTATGGCGCGCATGCTAGGCCCGCAAGGGCAGGAAGGAAAGGGTCGAAGCCTACCGAGTTTGCAGGCTGGTTTGGAGGATTCCTACAGGTCTCTGTTCTTCGCCCGAGCGAGAATCGCGACCTGCAGCGGCACCGCCCGCACGGGATCGTCAAGCGGCCCGAGCAGCTCGGTCAACCGCTCGACGCGGTGGTACAGGGTATTGACGTGGACGCCCAACTTGCGGGCGGTCTCAGCCCGGTTGCCGAAACACTGGTAGTAGACGTCCAGGGTCTTCAGGAGCGTCGCGCTCTGGTGCCGTTCCAGCTTGATGACGGGAGCCAAAGCGCTCTGGATGAACTCCTGGAGCCTGGGACCCGCTGACGGTTCGAACAAGGCGGTAAGGACCTCGAGCTGCTCCAGCCAGAGGATCCGGTCCGACGAGGGCGAGTGCAGCAGGTCCTGCAGCTCCCTGGCTTTCTTGATCACCCGACGGTCTTCGTCCAGATTGAGGCAGATGCCGCCGACCACGAAGTTGGCATTCATGCCGATCCTGCCGAGGGCTGAGATGATGCGGTCCAGCTGGTCATGGGCTTGCTGGGGATCGGCGATCGGAAGCAGTCCGATGAGGCGGTCTCCGTAGATCGAGACGAAATCTCCCGGCCGTGTGTCGGCGATGGCTTCTCGCGCCACCTCCAGAGAGTTGGCGACCTCGGTGGAGGTCGTGATCTTGCCGATGAAAGGGCGGTGCGGTACCGAAAAGGAGTGCCACACCTGCCGGGCTCGGTGACGGAGCACGTCAATCGGAACGGGATGCTCGTTCAACAGGTCGTCCAGGAATTCACGCCGGAGCCGTGACTCGGTCGCCACCGCAGCGCGGTCGCGGAGCATCTCGAGCGCCACCGCGCGCGCAGCTTGCTCGATCGAGGTGCGGAGAACATCGGTCGCCTCACGCCCCGCCGGCAACATGGCCCAGATATGGCCGAGGAGCTCCTCTCGCGTGGCGACCGGACACAGGATCCAGTTGAAAACCTCCAGCGGAGTGGCCTTGTAGTCGGTGCTTGACCGATGGATCGCGGCGCGGACGTCGGGATGACCGATCAGGCTCTGAGGGAGACAGCCGCGGTCGTCTGCAGCCACCGGCTCGATGCCGGACGGGCTGGTCTGGGTCAGCACGAAGTGCGAGCGGTCGGTGATGATGATGCCGACCTCGAGCGTGCCCGCCAGCGATCGGGCGACACCGCTCACGCCCTCCCCCGCGAGCAACACGTCCGTGAGCGCCTCGTGCAGCTCGTTGACGAGCAGCAGGTCTTTGTAGAGGGCTTCCGCGACAGCCTTCGCAACGTCGCTCGAGTGGGCCGCGGCAACCGCCTCCTCATACAGACGTGCGTTCTCGAGGGCGAGGGCGGCGTGGTGGGCGAGGGCGGCCAGCAGCTCCAGGTCGGGGTCGGCAAACGTGTTGACCTGGCGGTTCGCCACGTAAAGGACGCCGATGGTGCCGCTCCGCCCGCTCAACGGGACTCCCAGGATGGATCGGATGCCCTCGGCCCGGACTGCCTGGTCCACGGCTGGCTCGTGGGCAAACGAAGGCTCGTTGAGGTAGTCGGCGGTGTAAATCGGCCGCACGTCACGGGCGACCCTGCCGCCCAGGCCGGCGCCCAGGGGAAGGACGATGGCCATGAACTCGGGGGTGCGGTTTCCGGCTGCGACCCGCATCCGGACGCAGCCGGCCTCTGCATCGAGGAGCGTGATGTAGGAGAGGTCCGTCCCAATCAGGCTGCGCGCCCGCTCGACGATGGCCTGGAGCACAGTCTCGACGTCGAGCTCAGCGGCGAGCTGGGCGGCCGTCTCGAAGATGGTCGCCAGCTCGTCATCGTGGCGGCGCCGAGAAAGGACCTTCTCCTTCACCCTGGCCGGAGCATAGTCCAGCCCCGAAGACCAGTAAAGAGATTCGCCGTGGCAGGCTGCCTAAAGCTGCGGCTCGAGCACCCGCTTCACAAGGGTCAGCTTGCGCGAGTCCGAGACGACGTAAACCCGCGAGATCAAGCCCTCCCTCACGCTGAGGGCCAGCACGGCGACGACCGCTCCTTCGAAGAACGCGACCACGCTCGGTTCTCCATTGATGACTTGCTCGACCAACGTGTTCCCCGACTCTCGGCCGAAGAACCGCATGACGCGCTCGGCAACCATCTCGCGGCCGATGTTCGGCCGGCTAACCCCAGGAAGAGTCCTACCCCCGCCCAGGTCGGCCCAGCCCACCACGGAGGGGTCGAGCAGCGGCAGCAACGCCTTGATGTCTCCACCGGCGCACGCGGCTATGAACGCGTCGACGACCCGCCGCTGCTCCGCCGGGTCGATGGCAAAGCGCGCAGATTCCGCCTCCTCGTCGACGCGCTTGCGTGCACGGCTCGCGAGCTGACGGCAGGCTGCTACCGACCGGCCCACCATCGGAGCGACTTTCTCGAACGGTATGTCGAAAACGTCGTGGAGAACGAACACGACGCGCTCGGCAGGAGACATCCGCTCGAGCACGACGAGGAGGGCAAAACGGACACTCTCGTCCATCGTCACCACGTCAGCAGGATCCGTTGTCGCGTCTTCCGCAAACAGCAGAGGCTCAGGGAACCAGGGACCGATGTTGGCCTCGCGCTTGACGCGCGATGAGCGAAGTTGGTCGAGGCACAGCCGGCTCACGACCACGACGAGCCAGGCGCGGACGTCCTCGATCGGGTCGACGTCCGTGCGGAGGAGCCTGGAGAACGCCTCCTGCACGACATCCTCCGCGTCGCTGTAGCTGCCGAGGAGCCGATAAGCGACATCAAGCAGGAAGCGATGGTGGTTTGTCCAAGCGTCCTGGAACCGCTCGTTGCTCTCGATCACAGACACCGCCACATATATAAGGACGGGACTGGGGCCTGAAAAGTGACATCAGGCCCAAAAGTCACATTCTCCCGCCGTATCCCGTCCTGGCTGTATAAGCAACAACAGGACAACCAACAGCATCAACCTCGGACCCCGCGCACGCCGCGTGGTCCGATTCGTCGCCGGCTTCGTCAACCCTTTGATCCTCCTGATCGCGGGACGGCGTTGGATGCCGGTCGTCGGCATCCTCCAGCACCGTGGCCGTCGCAGCGGGCGAACCTACGCGACGCCAATCGGAATGCGGCCGCTCGGCGACGGCTTCGTCATACCGCGGACGTTCAGCGACAACGCTGCCTGGTACCAGAACATCCAGGCAGCAGGCGGCGCCACGGTCAAGTACCTGGGCCGCACTTACCACCTCATCGACCCGAAGGTCGTCGACTACGCCACCGCCATGCCCGCATTCCCTCGCTACGAGCTGCTGCAGTTTCGGCTGATCGGAATCAACGAGTACCTGCGTCTTCGCATCGCCCCAGAGGACATCAACCAATCCCACATGGAGGTGGCTTAGATGAACAAGCCCCGCAATCTCAACCTGGCCCTCGCCGTCATCGCACTCGCGCAGCTGATGGTTGTGCTCGACACTGCGATCGTCAACGTCGCTCTACCTTCCATACAGCGCGCGCTGCACTTCAATCCGACAGACCTGGAATGGGTGGTGAACGCCTACACGATCGCGTTCGGAGGCCTGCTTCTCCTCGGTGGCCGCACCGGCGACCTGTTCGGCCGGCGCCGCATGTTCATCATCGGCGCGCTTGTGTTCACGGCCGGCTCACTCGCGGGAGGGTTCGCCACATCATCGACGTTCCTGATCGTGGCCCGCGCCGCCCAGGGGATTGGTGGAGCGATCCTGGCGCCGACGGCGCTCTCCCTGCTGGCCCAAACCTTTACCGAGGGAAAGGAGCGGAACCGGGCGTTTGGCGTGTACTCGGCTGTGTCTGCCGGCGGCGGCGCGGTCGGGCTGCTGCTCGGTGGAATCATCACGAACTACCTGTCGTGGCGCTGGATCATGTTCGTCAACGTTCCGATTGGCCTGCTGCTGGCGTTCGCGGCGCCGCGGGTTCTGGCCGGCAGCGAAGGACGGCCCGGGCGCCTCGACCTGCCCGGCGCCCTCACCGTGAGCGCCGGCGCGACGCTGCTCGTCTACGGCCTCTCGCGCGCGGCCATCCACGGCTGGAGCGACGGCGTGACCGTCGCGACGCTGGCGGTCTCCCTCATGCTGCTCGTCACCTTCGTCGCCATCGAAGGGCGCGGCCGGCACCCGCTGATGCCGCTTCGCATCTTCGCCAATCGCAACCGTTCGGGCGCCTACGTGCTGTCCCTGGCCGTCGGCGCATCGCTGTCCGGGATGCTGTTCCTGCTTACGCTGTTCCTGCAGAACGTGTTGGGGTTCAGCCCCCTGCAGGCCGGGTTCGCGTTTCTCCCTACAGCCTTGGGCGTGGTGGTCGGCGCCGCGCTCACCTCGCGCCTCATCGGGCGGGTCGGCCCACGCGTGCCGATGACGACCGGGGCGCTGCTGGCGGCGATCGGCCTGTTCTGGCTGTCAGCCGTGAGGCCGCAGGCGAACTACGCTTCCGATGTCCTGGGCCCACTGGCCGTGCTTGCATTCGGGCTGGGCATGGCATTCGTCTCTACCAGCGTGGTCGCAGTCTCGGGTGTCAAGCCGAATGAGTCGGGATTGGCCTCCGCCCTACTCAATGTGGGGCGGCAGCTCGGCGGGTCGCTGGGCATCGCGATCATGGGCACCATCGCCGCGACCGTGACGCGGGATCAGCTCGCGACTGGCCCTCTCACCCATGCGGCCGTGAACCGCGCCCTGACCGCCGGCTTCAGCTCAGCCTTCGAGGTCGCCGGCCTGTTCGCGATCGCAGGCTTCGCGGCGGCACTGGTCGCCGTACGGCATCGCCAGGCGCCGGCCGAAGCAAGGGTCGAGGCCGACATCGCCGCGTGACAGGCGGTCTACTTATCAGCAGATGGCTCGAATCGACCGTCCGATGGCCTTGTTCGCGGCCCTCGAGGCCGAGGCCCGAGCAGTGGCCCGGCACCTTTCTCCCTCTGCGATTCCTTCGCCGCGGCTCTTGATCTGGGAAGGGGCGATTGAAGGCACACCGGTCGTTCTCGTCGTTACAGGCGTCGGCAAGGTGGCGGCTGCTCTGGCGGCCCAGTTCGTCTGCGATGCCTTCCATCCACGTAGCGCGATTGTGTTCGGGCTGGCCGGAGCGACCGCAAGCGATGTGCCAACCGGGCAGCTGATCGTGGCTTCCGGCGCCCTTCAGCACGATATGGACGCCCGACCACTTGCCGACGCCAGGGGCACGATTCCATCGCTCGGGATGGCCGTGCTGCCGGCAGACCCGACGTGGTCAGAGAAGCTACGGAAGGCAACCGAAAGCGTCGCAAAAACCCCACGCATCGGCCTGGTCCTCACCGGGGATCAGATTGTCAGCTCACGCGAGATCAGGGATGGTCTCGCCCAGCATTTTCCAGAGGGAATGTGTTTCGACATGGAGACCGCGGCCATCGCCCAGGTGGCGCTTCAAAACGGCATTCCGTGGACGGCGCTGCGCATGACTTCGGACGCGGCGGATGAAAGCTTCAACCTCGACGAGGTCATCGGTTTCGGCATCAACACGGCTGCGGACTTGTTCGGGCAAATCGTCCGAGCGTTCCTGAAAGACCTTTAGCAACTTTGTGTGCTTCACATGTAGTGAGCAGCCCAGGGGCGCCGTCACGCTGTCGTTGGTATGAAATCT
>WNGJ01015617.1_pt1 | contig 15397 bp, 16 predicted proteins | sample 5400611 | NCBI WGS metagenome assembly WNGJ01 (sample SAMN13153375, study PRJNA577476) | soil metagenome | isolation source: 40 cm soil or saprolite under Garry oak tree replicate 1 | place: USA:California | collected 2016-06-15
CAAAGAAAATCAGAGTCCCTGGCAGATCATCGAGCGGCTCGCTCCCCGCTCGCCGCTCGAACTGTGCTTGCTTCCGCCGGTGTTCTTGGATTACTACCTCAACGACTCAGGGGGATACGATGTGGGGAGGCTTCCCTAGTTTGTTTCCCGACCCGGGGGGTGAGCGGAAGGCTGGTTCTATTTTGGATAGGGATGGCCGGCGAGCAGGGCAAACGCGCGATAGATCTGTTCCGCTAGCATCACCCGCGCTAGTTCGTGGGAAAACGTCAGCGCCGAAAGCGAAATCCGCAGCGAAGCTCGCCCGGCCAGCGCCTGCGGAAATCCCTCCGCGGCTCCGCACAGGAAAACCAGTTCGCGCTGGCCCCGGTCCCGGCATGATCCGATCCATTCCGCGAACTGCTCCGAGCTGAACTGCTTTCCTGCGGCGTCAAGCAGCACAACTGTGCCGCCTGCACCAATGTCCAGGCGCTTCAGGCTCGCCGCCGAATCCGGCCGTAACTCGCGGACCTCGATCTCGGCATAGCGGCGAATGCGCGCGACGTAATCGTCCATCAGCGCACGAATCTCCGGCCTCCGCGTTTTTTCCAGAAATAAAAGTTGAATCCGCACAGCGCCGCGTCGATTCGAGAGAGAGGCTACTGCAACCCGTATTTCTTCCGCTTATCGAGTAATGTCTTGCGGCTGATGCCCAGAATTTCCGCCGCGCGCGTGATCTTGTAGTGCGTGCCTTCGAGCGTCTTCTGGATCGCCTCGCGTTCGATCTCTTCGAGAGACCGCATGCCCGCCACAGCTCCGGAATCGGCCGTGCCGATACTCTCCGGCAAGTCCTCGGGCGAGAGCGTTGTGCCTTTGCCGAAAATCAAGGCGCGCTCGATGGCGTTCTTCAATTCGCGAATATTTCCCGGCCAGTCGTAGTTCCCGAGCGCGTGCCGCGCCGCTTCGCTCAGCACGGCGCCGTCGCGCCCGTGAACCGCCGCCAGCCGCGCCAGCATATGCTCCGCCAGCGGAACGATATCCGCTCGCCGGTCGCGCAACGCGGGCACGTGAATCGCCAGCACGCTCAGCCGGAAATATAAATCTTCTCGAAAGCGCCGCGCGGTGACGGCGCGCTGCAGGTCCGCGTTCGTGAGCGTGATGAGCCGCGCCTCGATGCTCAGCGTTTCCGTGCCGCCCAGCCGCTCGAAGCTCCGCTCTTCGAGCACCCGCAAAAGTTTGGCCTGGTTGGCGGTGGAAAGCGCGGCCACTTCATCGAGCACGATGGTTCCCGCCCCGGCCATCTCCAGGCGGCCCAATTTGCGTTCCTCCGCGCCGGTAAAGGCGCCGCGCTCGTGCCCGAATAGCTCCGATTCCACCAGTTCTTGCGGCAGGCTCGCGCAATCGATCTTCAGGTAAGGCGCGTCGCGCCGCGGGCTCAGTTCATGGATCAGCCGCGCCAGTTGGTCTTTGCCTGTGCCGCTTTCGCCCGTGATCAGAATGGTGGTGGAGGTTTCCGCCACCTTGCGCGCCATTTCCAGCACGTGCTGGGAAGCGGGATCGTGCCCAATCCAGACGGGAATTTCGCTCACGGGGAGCCGCCTCTCGCCACGCTCCCGGCGGCAGACGATCCGGGCGCATTCTCGTCAAAATCAATGCGGCGCGCCATGCGCCAAAGGCGCTCGAGATCATAGAAAAGCCGCAGGCGCTCGGTGAGCACGTGCACGATGAAGCCACCGTAATCCAGCAGCAGCCATTCCGCACCGGAGCGGCCCTCGCGGTGCTGCGGGCGCAGCCCGCGGGCCTTCAGCGCCTCTTCGATGGCATCGATGATGGCTTCCACCTGGGGCGTGCTGTATCCGGTGCACAGCAGAAAATAATCGGTGAAGGCGCCCAGGCCGGTCAGGTCCAGCAAGGTGATCGCGCCGGCTTTCCTGTTTTGCGCGGCCTCGATTGCAGAGAGCAGTTCGGGGCGAACAGTTTCCGTGCTCAAGTGTAGAGGGCCTGCCTGTACAGCTCCTGCTTAGTAATGTATTCCTCCACACCGGGCGGCACAAGACCGTGCAGCGATCGTCCCCGCTCCACCCGCTGACGCACGTCCGTCGCGGAAACGTGGCTGGCCACGGTTTCCAGCAGATAGACGGAGGTATTCCGCAGGTGTATCACGCGTGAATCGCGTGATTCCTTTGCCGCTGAGGGCGCCAGAAGCGCGGCGGGTATCACCTCGCGCAGCTTCCGAATCTGGAATCCGGGGCGATTGGCCACCACGAAATCGCTCAACTGCAGCAACTCGGCGTAATCCTTCCAGGTTTGCAGATGCAGAAAAGAGTCGGCGCCCACGATGAAATAGATTCGGTCGCCGGGCCGGTCGAATTGTTGGCGGAAGCGCCGCACTGTATCGATAGAGTAAAAAATTTGGGGACTCGCGCCATTCACACTCGCTTCCGCCAGCGACGGCACAAAGCGCGGATGCGCGGAACACGCCAGCGCGGCCATCGCGAAGCGATGCTCGAAGGCGCAAAGCTCTTCGCTGGGCTTGTGCGGCGGCCGGCTCGAGGGAATAAAGAAAACGCAATCCAGATGAAAGCGCCGCTCGGCGGCACTCGCCACGGCGATGTGGCCGGAGTGGATTGGGTCGAAGGTGCCGCCGAATAGCGCGATGTGCCGGCCTCCGGCCGATTTCGCGCCGCGTCTGGCGGCCCTCTTCGTTTTCACAATTTCTCCGCACGCGAAGCGTCTGCGCTTTCCGCATGGCGCGAATGCGGCGCGCCGGCATTCGCTTCGCCGCGCGAGGCAGCTTCGCCTTGCTCTGCGGACTCCCGCGGGGCCAGCCGCTCCAGCGCGTCGGCCATGCCGCGCACGAGTTCCGCGATGCCTTCGCCGGTGGCCGAGGATATGGCGTAAAAATCGAGCTTGCGCTCCGCGCAATGCTCGCGCAGCCGTTCCAGGCGGGAACGGTCCGTGGTGGCGTCCAGCTTCGTCGCCACCACGATCATCGGTTTTGCCGCCAGCGGCTCGCTGAAAGCAGCGAGCTCGCCACAGATAATTGCAAGATCGCGCACCGGGTCGCGCTCCGAAGCGTCGCTCGTATCCACCAGATGCGCCAGCAAGCGGGTTCGCTCGATATGGCGCAGAAATCGCGTGCCCAGCCCTACGCCCTGATTTGCGCCCTCGATCAGACCTGGAAGATCGGCCACGACGAACGTGCGTCCCACATCTCTATGCGCTCCGCCCGCGCCAATTCCGGGAAGCTCCGCCGAGACCACGCCCAGATGCGGTTCGAGCGTGGTGAAAGGATAATCCGCGATTTTGGGCCGCGCCGCCGATATGCGCGAGATCAGCGTGGATTTGCCCGCATTCGGGAATCCCACCAGCCCCACATCGGCCAAGAGGCGCAGCTCGAGCCGCAAGTGGCGCTCCTCACCAGACTGGCCCTCTTCGGATTCGCGTGGCGCCTGGTGCCACGGTTTGGCGAAATGCTGATTGCCGCGGCCGCCCCGGCCCCCGTGCGCCACGCTCACGCGCTGTCCCGGGCGCGTCAGATCGGCCAGCCGCTCACCGCTGTCGTCATCGATAACCATGGTGCCGGCGGGAACCGCCAGAATCATGTCCGCGCCAGAATGCCCGGTGCGATTCGACCCTTCGCCATGGCGCCCGCGGTCGGCGCGGAATTCGCGATTGAAGCGGTAGCGCAACAGCGTATTGTCGTGCTGCGTCGCTTCCAGGATCACGCTGCCGCCCGAGCCGCCGTCACCGCCCGAAGGCCCGCCGCGCGGCACGAATTTCTCGCGCCGGAAGGCCATGCAGCCATTGCCGCCGTGGCCTCCTTTGACGTAAATCTTGGCTTCATCAACAAACATATTTTCGTTCCATTCAAGAGCATACGACACCGCGACACGGAATAGAACTGGGGGTTTTATCGCAAAAAGCGCAGGCTTTTTAGCGCAGGGCGACCCGAGGCTCTCGCCCGCGGCCCCAGGCTCTCCTTGGGATCGCTGCTCTGCTCCAAAGAATTGGCGTCGCAAGGCACAGCCCGTGAGGGTGCCAGAACACAGCCCAGCGCGGAACCGGGGTCCTCAACACGCGCCGCCCGGGCGCGGAGCGCCACGCAAGAAAAAAGGCCGAGTGTTGGGGTGCTGGATGCGCTGGGAAGGATCGGAAAGCAAACGAAGCCCGGTACAGGAGGCACAACCTCAACCGAGGAGTCACCACAAGCAGGGAAACATAAGAAGGCCGCACGTTCGCGCGGCCTTCGCACAGGAGCTGCGATCAATCTGCCGCAGGCGCTTCCACCGGCGCCACAGCAGCCGCGGCAGGCTCCGGCTGCCGAACAGCCTCTGCCGCGCTCTCGGCGGGCAGTACGCTGATGAACCGGCCGGAGCGGCCCTTATCTTGGAAGCGCACGTAGCCGGTGACGCAGGCAAAGAGCGTGTCATCCTTCCCGCGGCGGACGTTCAGGCCGGGTTTGTGCTTCGTGCCGCGCTGGCGAATCAGAATGGTGCCGGCATTGACGAGTTGGCCGGCAAAGCGCTTGACGCCCAGCCGCTGCCCCGGAGAATTCCGGCCGTTTACCGATGACCCGCCGCCTTTTTTGTGTGCCATAAAAGCTTACCTGTCTCCAAACTCTTGCGATTGTCGACCGGCAAAAGCGCGTTCCTCGCGCGTTAATAAAGTCCACGCGCCTTTACATCTTCCCCCCGCAGTCTTGGTGTTGTCGAGCGCGAAAAGGGCGTGGTGATCACGCCGCTTTTCGCGCTTAAAAAAGTCGCGTCAGAGCGCGATGTCACTGACCTCAACCGCCGTGTAATTCTGCCGGTGCCCGCGCTGGATCTTGTACTGCCCGCCCGTCTTGTACTTCAGCACCGTCAGCTTCCGGTGGCGGCCCTGCGACACGATCTTGCCCATAACCTTGGCGCCCGCGGCATCTTTGCCCGTCAGCAGCTTCTGGTCGTCGGTGCTTACGGCAACCACTTCCCCAAAAGTGACCTTCCCGCCCACTTTGCCGGGCAGCGTTTCCACCTTCACGGTTTCCCCCGGCGCGACGCGGTACTGCTTGCCTCCACTGCGGATTACGGCGTACATCCTGCCTCCAATGGTAAATGGGAAATGAGCATTATACGGGCCGCCCCGCGCCCCGTCAACGCCTGCGAGCGTCCGTGCTGCCGGGTTTCCGGTTAATCCCAGCGATTTTGCTTGACATGATTGTTTTCAAGGTATAATACTATATAAGTGGAGCGGCATAAGCTAGCCGCCTATATTAAAGCTCTAGAGGAGTCTAGATGAAGATTATCAAGGACGTTGAAGCGCAAGTCGAAGAGAAGGTTCGTGGAGCGCTGGAGGAATTGCATATTCTGCCACCGGGCTATCGGTGCTCGGTCCGGCTTCACGGTAAGGAACGGGACAAGAAACGGACTGCGTCATTCGAAAAGAGCTGGTTTCCAGATACGGATTCCATCTACATCCGATTTGAACGGACTTCAGAACAATCACGGGCGGGTTCTCGTCCGGCGCAGAGTATGCCGACGGCTTCCGCTAGTCACGCGGCCAAGCTGGCTCCTGCCGCAGGCGATCCCCTGTCCGATTTGATTCGGGCTCTGGACCGTGCCGAGTCCCAACCGGGGTTCAATTTTGTTGCTTTGAAGTGGTTCCGCGATACGGCCCTCCCCTCGGAAGATTTTTCCTGGGCGAGCGACGATTCCACAAGACGCAGCGTCTTGAGCGACGCAATCCAGCGGCGACTGGTTCTAACTAACAGTGTGGCCAACCCGAAATCTCCCCAATTCCCGGTCACGGCCATCCGACTGAATCGGCTCATGCCCGATGTAAAGGCAATTTTGGGAAGTCCGACCGAAAGAGTGGCTGAGTTCCAACCGGCCGCAATACGCGGCGAGAATCTGTCTGCGACCGTATTAGGCGACAGACGCTGATTTGGCCCTCTATTACCTAGAGACCAGTGCGCTCGTCAAATTGTATGTGCTGGAGCCCGGCAGTGACCGGCTCCTCCAGATCGCAAGCAATTTGTCAGAAAATCGCCTTGCGGTGTTGGCGATTTCCCCTGTTGAAGTCCGTTCCGCAATAAGACGTCGCGAACGAGCTGGAGACATTGAGCCCAAAAGCGCCTCACTCATTCTCGACCGGCTGCGGCAGCACCTGGAAACTAGGTTTCTCCGACAAGCACTAAGTGATGTGGTGCTCGATGGCGCTTTGGAGATGATCGATCGATATGCGCTCCGCGCTTACGACGCCATTCAGCTGGCCGGTTGTTTGGCGCTCAAGACAGTGGCCGGCACAGACCTTCCGACTTTCGTCTGCTCCGACCGACAATTACTCGAGGCGGCCCATTCCGAGTTGCTCCCGGTTCTTGACCCCTGCAAGGCGCGTTGAGCCTGGACGGAAGTACTTTTGATGGCCGAGGTAAGTCGTCGACTGGGTAGCAATACGCCTGGGCCTCATTGTTTCCCTCGCTCGTCCATCCACTGATACATCCGCCGAACGCCGCGCAGGTCTGCCCCCGGCCCCGTGATTTGCGGGAAATCGGCCTTATGCGACGTCAGGTCGGCTTTTTGCGCGGCTTCGTCGGCCGTGAGTCCTTGTGCGCGCAGCTTGGCGACTTGCGTCGTTAAGTCCTGCAGATAACTCTGATACGCCGTAATCAGCGATTTCTCATGGAACGGCACACCATGGCCCGGCAATACGGTATCAAAATCCAACTTCTTCAGCGCATCGAGCGTGGTGACCCATTCGTCGAAGAGGGCGTCGCCCATGTACGCCAATTGGGATTCCATCAGGTCGCCCGTACACACAATGCGCTCCTTGGGCAAAAAGACCACCGTATCGCCGGGAGTATGTCCGCGCCCCAGAAACAGGAACCGGATTTCGCGAGCGCCGCGATATAGCGTCATGCTTGACGTGTAGGTCATGGTCGGCGGCACAGGCTTGATGTCCGCAAACTGCCGCTGCTCAGCTTCTGTGGCGGCAAGCCGCGCCTGAAGCGTAGCTCGCCGTTGCGAATCCTTCTCCGCACTCACCTGTTGCTTTAATGACTCGATTTGATTCGGCAGATTCGTCTGCGTGGTCTTGAACGGCTCGCGGTGAAGCACATCGAGGTTCACGATGGCTTGGCGGACATACTCGTGCCCGATGATTTGCACCTCCGGCCCGAAGATGGAATTGCCGTCGGTGTGGTCATAATGAAAATGCGTGTTCACCAACCAGCGAATGGGCTTAGCGGTGAGCAGCTTCACGTCTTGGACGAGCGCTCGCGCCACCGCGGGCGTGATGCCCGCATCCACGAGCAGCACGTCGTTGTCGTTTACGATGACGACGTCATTGCTGCCCGTAATCATGGCACCGGTGGCCGTGGCGTAGTAAACGCCATCGGTGATCTTCTCGAAATTAAAAACCTTGCCCTTGGTTATTGGTCCTGACGCAGACGTGGGCGTCGCTTGTGCCTGGATGCGAGCCGCGCACAGGCAGCCAGGCCAGACGGCGTGCCGCATTTTACTCAGCCTGGGCCTCGCACAGTAGCTCTTATTTGAATTGCTCGTCAATTTCGACCTGATAGCCGGCGGCGAGACGGTTCGTTTCGTTCGCCATGCCGGCCACGGCCATCAGTTCGGCGAACATCGCTTCGGACATGCCTTTCTTGCGCGCGGCGGCGGTGTGCGAAGCGATGCAGTAGGCGCACTGGTTGGTGACGCTCACGGCCACGTAGATCATCTCTTTGGTCAGCGCGTCGAGCGCACCGGGCGCCATGATTTCCTTGATCGATTTCCACGTGCGCTTCAGCGTCACGGGGTCCCGTGCGAGCGCCTTCCAGAAATTATTGATCCAGTCCGTTTGGCGCGTGGCCATGATGTCATCGAAAACGGCGCGCACTTCCGGGCTGGCGTCTTTGTATTCAATCAAGCCGCTCGTGGACATGCGGAGACCTCCCTGACTTCTGGAAAGGTTAGCAGAGAAGTGTACGGACTTGAGGCGAAGCTAGCGCGGCACGCGAGAATACTCAGTGCGCTCCAGCTGGTTGGTTGGGTCCGGCTTCCGCGGGCTCGTGAGGGCGATGGATATCCCGCGAAAGCATCAGTTTTAATGTCACTTTATCCGTCGCCGACGTCAGGCCAAACCCTACGCCGGCTTCCACTTCCAGGGTCTTGCTCGTATGATCGACGACCGCCCATAGCGCGTGATACTGGTCGCTTACCGTCTCGAACTGATGCAGCGGGCCGTAGCCCGCATAGTGTTCTGCCGCAAACGTCCACTTTGGCGAGTAATTGTAGGCAAGGCGCATCGCCGGCACGAAGTCGTAGTTCCTCACCCCGGTCCAATCCGTATCCAGAATCGGATTGATGATGATGTCCCAGGGATGCAAATGCAATCCGATAATGGGCCGAATCTCGGAAGTGAAGTGCCTTGTCTCCCAATACGAGGCGTTATAGCTGAACTCAAAATTCACGCCGTAAAAGAAAGTGTGATCGCCCGCATGCGGCCGCACGAAAAGTTCCCGCAATTTTACGCTATCGAGCGTTGAGCCGCGGCCTTTGGAGACGCTATAGACCGGCAGGTAGAGTCCCTGCTCGAACCAGGGCCTGATCCCGAAGGCAAACTCGGGAACGCCGTTGTACGAATGATCGGAGATGATCGCGCCCGGAAACGCCGGCTCTTTGATCCCGCTCGGCGTAAAGTTCTGATGCCACATCAAATTGATGACGCCCGGCTCGACGATCTCCGCGTCGTACACCTGAATTTCATCGGTTTGCGCGAAGCCCATAGCCGGCCCCGCAATCAGGGCCACAGTCGCGGCCAAAAAAATCAAGGCGCGGCGGACAACCAAGCCGTTCGGGAACATGAAACACATCACGTTGGTGAGGACCCCTGTCTAAGCGGGCGGCAGCATACCTCAAAAAGGCCGGTTTTTGGCTGTTAAATTGATGTAAAGCGAGCATCCGACCAGGATGCTCGTCCCGAGCGAACAGCGTGAGTGAGGGACCTCTCCGAATCCGAAGTGTTTGCGCCAAATCTCAGGCGTGGGGATGCGCTTTGTCGTACACCTCCATCAATTGCCGGATGGAGGCGTGCGTATAGCGCTGCGTCGTGGAAAGCGAGCTATGGCCCAGCAGTTCCTGAATGGCGCGCAGGTCAGCGCCGTCCGCCAGCAGGTGACTCGCAAAGGCATGCCGCAGCGAATGGGGATGGAGGTCCCAATTAACGTTCATCAGGCGCACATATTTCTTCACTACGCGCGCCACCGAGCGGTTACCCATGCGCCGCCCCTCATGATTCAGAAAAACGGGGCGCACATCGCCGCCGCTCCCCGAACGCGCCAGCAATTTGGCGCGAATGGGCCAATAGCGCTCGAGCGCTTCTTCCGCCTTCGAGCCATAAGGGATAATCCGCTCTTTGTTCCCTTTACCGAGGACCCGCAGCATCCTCTCTTTGCGGTCGATGTCTTCGCTGTTGAGCCCGGTGAGCTCGCTCACGCGCAGCCCCGAAGCATAGAGCAGCTCCAGAATCGCGCGATCGCGCTCCAGCAGCAGCGCCGCGGAATCTTGCGCCGCCCTCGAAGACCGCGCGGAGCGGCCTTTCGCCCGTGACTTGCCGACCGCGGCGAGGCCGTCGAGGAATTCGTTCATCTCCTCGGCGCTCAAGATCGAAGGCACGCGCTTCGGCAGCCTCGGCGTGGCCACCAGCCGCGCCGCATTTTCCCGTACCATGCCCTCGCGCGCGCAGAATTTCAGGAACGAACGCAGTGCCGCCAGTTTGCGGGCCATGCTGCTTTTTTGCAGTTTCTGATCGTGCAGATAGCCGAGATATTCGCGGATCACGCGGTGATCGATGTCCACAAGCTGTACCGAAGGGCTGTCCGGCGGGGTGAGATAAGTGTGGAACTGCTCGAGATCGCTCGCGTAGTTCCGCAACGTGTGCGCCGAGGCATTGCGCACCGAACGCAGGTACGCCAAAAATTTCTCGATCGCCGATTTCATTTCTTATGAAGCTCTAAACCGAAGCCTTACCGCCGCACCCGCGCTGCCCCGTCCGCGTCAGCGCCGCCGCGATCACGGCTTGCCCGATACGCCGACCTCTTCCGGCGCGGCTTCCTTCTGTTCCGATTCCGGCGCGGCAATTTCCCAATCGCAGCCTTCCTTCAGGCAGGTCCGCACGGCCTCGGTCTTGGTGCGCTTCTCCACGGTAAAGGGAGCGCCGCATTTCGGGCAGGGCTCGGCTATCGGCTTATGGGCCGTGGTGAAATCGCAATCGGGGTAGCGATTGCAGCCGTAGAAGACCCGGCGCCGTCCTTTCTTGGCCCTGCGCTCAACCAGTTCGCCCGTGCCGCATTTCGGACAGTTGATCCCCAGCGTCTTGCCGCGAATGAATTTGCATTTGGGGTAACCCGTGCAGCCTGTGAATTCCCCGTAACGCCCGTGCTTGAGCACGAGTTGCGACCCGCACTCAGGACAATTCTCGTTCAGCGGCACGTCCGGCTGCCGCGCGCGCCGCGTCCCGGAAATCAGCCGCCGCGTGGTCTTACAATCCGGATAACCCGAGCAGGCCAGGAACGCGCCCCAGCGTCCGCGCTTCACCACCATCTCGCGGCCGCAATTATCGCAGGTGGGCGTTTCGGTTTCGCCTTCGCCGCCGACCTCCGGCGAAAGGTCCTCGATAAAATCGCAATCCGGATAGCGCGAGCAGCCCAGGAAAAATCCCAGGCGGCTGATGCGCTCGAGCAATTCGCCCTGGCCGCACTTTTCGCACTTTCGCCCGGTGGGAATGCCGGCCTTATACGACTCCATATCGCCCTTGGCCTGTTCCAGATCCTCCTCGAAGCGCGAATAGAACTCCTTCACGGAATCCTTCCAGCGCAGCCGGCCCTCTTCGATTTCGTCCAGCTCTTCCTCCATGCGCGCCGTGAAGCTCACGTCGAAAATGTCCTCGAAACTTTTCACCAGCAAATCGCTCACTTTTTCGCCCAGCATCGTCGGCGTGAAGCGCCCCTGGTCTTTGTTGACGTACTCGCGCTCCACGATCGTGGAGATAATCGAAGCGTACGTGGACGGCCGCCCGATGCCTTTATCTTCCAGTTCCTTCACCAGGGTCGCTTCCGAATAGCGCGGCGGCGGTTCGGTGAAGTGCTGGTCGGGCCGCAGCGTTTCGAGCCGGAGGACTTCGCCTTCGGTGACGGGCGGGAGCCTGCGCCCTTCATCCGTCTCGGCGGCTTCGTCATCTTCGCGTTCCGTCGAGATTTGATAGGCCGCCAGATAGCCGTCGAACTTCATCACCGACCCGGTCGCCCGGAATAGGTAATCGCCCGCGGTGATGTCGATGCTGGTCTGGTCGAAGACTGCCGGAAGCATCTGCGAAGCCACGAACCGCTGCCAGATCAACTGATACAGCTTGAAAAGATCGTCGCTCAGATAACGTTTGACGTCCGCCGGTTTTCGCGCCACGTCCGTCGGACGTATCGCTTCGTGCGCGTCCTGCGCTTCTTTCTTCGATTTGTAGAAATTCGGCTTCTCCGGGAGGTAGTTCGGGCCGAATTCCGTCCCGATGAGTTCCCGCACCTGCCCAAGCGCCTCATTCGACACGCGCACCGAATCGGTGCGCATGTACGTGATCAGCGCCACCGAACCCTCTTCGCCCAACTCCACGCCTTCGTACAGCCGCTGTGCCAGCGCCATGGTGCGCTTGGCCGTATAACGCAGGCGGTTGTAGGCCGCCTGCTGCAGCTTGGAGGTCGTGAACGGCGGCTGCGCGTGGCGCCGCTTCTCTTTTTGCGTAACTTCGGAAATCTGCCAGCGCGCTTTTTCCACCGCCGCGATGATCGCGTCGGCTTCCGCCTGCGTGTGCACTTCGATTTCTTCGCCCTTGTGCTTCGCCAGCTTGGCCTCGAACGAAGGCGGCTCGGCCGCCGCAAGCTGCGCATGCAGCGTCCAGTATTCCACCGGCGTGAACGCGCGAATCTCGCGCTCCCGCTCCACGATCAGCCGCAGCGCGACGGTTTGCACGCGCCCGGCGGAAAGCCCGCGGCGCACCTTGTCCCACAAAAGCGGCGAAATCTTGTACCCCACCAGGCGATCCAGCACGCGACGCGCCTGCTGCGCGTCTACCAGGTTCTCGTTGATCTCCCCGGGATGCTCGAACGCGGCGCGAATCGCTCGCGGCGTGATCTCGTTGAACATCACCCGGAAAATATGGTTTCGCCGCAGTTCGGCTTCCTCTTGGCCCTTGCGCGGTTTCCTTTTCTTCTTCTTGCCCGCCCCGCTCGAGCCGTTCTTCGCGGCCATGGTGGGTTTTAGAACTTCCGCCAGATGCGCACAGATGGCTTCGCCTTCGCGATCCGGGTCGGCGGCCAGATAAACGGCCTCGGCTTTTTGCGCCGCTTTTCGCAACCCCTCTACGACATGCGTTTTGTCCGGGCTGATCTCGTAGGTCGGCTCGAAGCCGCGTTTGATATTGATGCCCAGTTCTTTCCTGGGCAGGTCCATGACGTGGCCGTAGGACGCCTTGACCGTATAGTTGCGGCCCAGATATTTGTTGATCGTCTTCGCCTTTGCCGGCGATTCGACGATGACCAGTGAGCGTGCCATAAACTCTTCTTTTAAACCGAAACGCCCTCTTGTGGGCGAATATGTTCCTTCCCGCTACCTAAAGCAAAACTCGTTACTAAAGCAGTACGCGCAGGTTGCCCCGGCACAGGCCTGTCATTCTGAGCGAAGTGGCCGCGCTTTTCTCTCGGACCGGTCTTCCGGTCCGCGCGGCCACGAAGTCGAAGAATCCCTCCTCGTACTTCCGAACGCCGCTTTCGCAACCTCTCTCATTTAAAGCAAAACTCGCACAAACTGCTTCCCCGGCATCTGCCGGATGATCCCGCGCATCTCCATTTCACAAAGCGCGGCCAGCGTCTGTGAAGAACTCAAGCCCGTCGTTTCCACCAATTCGTCCACGTGAATGGGCTCTTCGATGCGGATCAGATCGAAAAGTCGCTTCTCGATGGGCGAGAGGTTCTCTTCGAAAAGGGACGCGCGCTCTTCCTGCGTGGTTGCTTCCACCGGAAAAAGCTCGGCGCGAACCTCCGTGGGCAATTCCTCCACTACGTCCTCCCAGCCGCTCACCAGCTTTGCGCCCTGCTTGATGAGTTGGTTCGGCGCAAAGCTCACTGGCTCGCTGACGTTTCCCGGCACGCCGTAGACCTCGCGGCCAAACTCCATGGCCAGCCGCGAAGTGATCAGCGAACCCGAATATTGCGCTCCCTGCACCACAACCACACCCAGGGCCATCCCCGCGACCATGCGGTTGCGCACCGGAAAATTCTCCGGCGCGGGATAAGTCCCCATGGGAAATTCCGTGATAATGGCGCCGCGCTTCTCGACCTCCTCGAAAAGCTTCCGGTTCTCCTTCGGATATATGACGTCGATACCGGAGCCGAGGACGCCGATGGTTCCTCCGCGCGAAGTTGCGCAGGCGCCGCGGTGGGCTGAGCTGTCGATCCCTCGTGCGAGTCCGCTGACGACGATCAGGCCGTGCTCGGCCAGGTCTCGCGCCAGCTTTTCCGCTATTTGATTCCCGTAAGGCGTCGGGCGTCGCGTCCCCACGATAGAAATCGCGTGGCGGTTCAGAACTTGCTCATTTCCACGGACATAGAGCAGGGGCGGGGGATCGTAGATTTCCGCCAGGCGCTTCGGATATGCGCTCTCCTCCCAGTGTATCAGGTGGCAGCCGGCCTTGCGCACCCGCGCCAGTTCTTTTTCCGCGTCGCGAAATGCCGCCTTCGAAAAAACCGCCTGCGCCGTCGCCACCGGCAATTGGCAGGCCTCTAACTCCGTCAGGGACGCGCGGAAGATTTCTTCAGGCGAACCGAATTGCCGTAGCAGCTTGCCCGCCAGGCGCGCGCCCAGCCCGGATGTAAGACGCAGCGCCAGCCACGGAAGGGAGTGCTCCAGGTCCACAGCGCCCGGAACCTACTCGCACCCTACCACCCCTGTCAAGCGGTCGGCAGCCGCGTCGGCAGTTTGCGGCGCGATCCACGGAGCGGCAACCTACGGGAAGGAGTGGCGGCCCAGGCCCACACCGCCCCGAAACTTACCCACGAAGGGAGTTGCGGATTTGAGTTTCGCCTTTTATTCGCTTATACCTTGAGAGTTTCTTTTCATAGTGATAATCACGTCGCCATGAATACTTATCCGTTCCGGTTCCGTGATCCCGTTCACGGCTTTATTCATTTGTCGGGAGGCGAGCTCAAGGCGGTGGAGTCCCAAGCGTTTCGGAGGTTGAGAAATATTAAGCAACTCGCGCTCACGTACTTGGTTTATCCAGGTGCGATGCACACGAGGTTTGAACACTCCTTGGGTGTCATGGAGCTAGCAACAAAGGCGTTCGACGCACTGACATTGCGATCAAAGGATCAACTTGAGGAGACCTTCAATCGGATCGGTATGACGATCGAGCAGGCGCGGATGTTGTTGCGGGCAACAGCTCTTCTCCACGACGTGGGACATCTGCCATTCTCGCATGGTGGCGAAGAGATTTTGCCCAAAAAGCCCAACGGACAACCGACCAAACATGAAGAAGTCAGTATCGCGGTGATTCGGGACACTGAACTTTCCACACTTCTTGAAAACGAATTCTATTCCGGAATAACCGAGAATGTTGTCCTCCTACTGGGAGGGGGCCAAGTTCCACCCGAGCTGTTGATTCTCAAGAAGCTCATTTCAGGCCAATTCGATGCGGACCGAATGGACTATCTCATTCGGGATTCGCTACACTGCGGCGTCGGCTACGGCAATTTCGATTACCTTCGACTGCTTGAAACACTTCTCGTTAAGGATTCCCAAGATCTGGGCTTAGAACTGGCGATCGATCGTGGAGGAATACATACTCTTGAGGCGATGATGCTCGCACGTTATTGGATGTTTAATCAGGTTTATTTGCACAAGACGCGGCGAATCTTTGACATTTATTTGTTGCGATATCTAAAGGCGTGGTATCAAGATCAGTACAATAATTTAGTGCGCGTTCTAGAACAAGACGATCTGTCAATCATGACAGATATTCGTCGAGATGCTGAAACTGTAGGTAATACAGATCGCCAACGCTATGCTAGGCGAATAGTGAATCGGGACCACCATCACGTCATCTATGAAACCACGAACCACGCAGACGGGAATGATGTGCGGCTAACCGTCGCCTTAGAGAAAAGACTCCGCCTGAAATACCCAGATATTGATTTCATCCTAGATCGCGACTCCAAAGGTATAGTTCACAAGTTTTATGTAAAAGGTGACGAAGACATAGGTGTAGTGCTCCCCGCTAAAACTGGACACCTCATCTAGGTAGAATCAGGGCCTCCAAAACAGGAGGCAACATGGGCAGGAAACCACGCGTAGATCGATCCCCTGAAGAGAAGTGGCAGATCGTGCAGGAAGGCATTAAG
>WNGJ01003930.1_pt1 | contig 15393 bp, 14 predicted proteins | sample 5400611 | NCBI WGS metagenome assembly WNGJ01 (sample SAMN13153375, study PRJNA577476) | soil metagenome | isolation source: 40 cm soil or saprolite under Garry oak tree replicate 1 | place: USA:California | collected 2016-06-15
TCTCTCTCTCTCTCTCTCTCTCTCTCTCTCTCTCTCTCTCTCTCTCTCTCTGTCCAGAGATTTCTTACCCGCTTGAGCGGAAGACCCCTCAGAACCCCCGTGGGTGTCACGCGACGACCGGCTCGGCACCTCCGCTTTCGAACGACGCGACTCCTGCAAGCGCCGCCGCCACGGCTGCTCGACCATCCTGGCCGGTGACGGCGGGCGAGCGGCGCTCCACCGCGCCGCCGACGAAGTCAGCGAGCTCGGCGCGATACGCCTCGGCGAAACGTTCGAGGAATCCCGGAACGAGATCACGCTTCATTCCGCTCCGCGCGTAGACCGCGAGCCCGGTGCGCTGCTGGTGGCCGATGACCGCAGTACCGGTCTCGCAGACGACCTCGCTGCGCACGTCGTACCCGTAAAGCGCGCCCCAGTAGGTCTCGATGTCGGCGATGGCTCCATGTGCGAACCGCACGGCGTTCAGCGCCGCATTCGGCGCGTGCCCGTGCGCGTCATGTCCGTGACAGAGCACTGAGGCGGTCGTCGTGACCGCGGCGATCTCATCCCCAAGAAAGAAACGGGAGAGATCGAAGTCATGGATGGTCGACTCGAACATCATTTCCGTCACACCGTTGGAAGCGGGCAGGTGGGTGGCTTCTCGATCGCGATGGACCGCGTGGAAGAGGAGCGGCTCCCCGAGCGCGCCCGACGCGACGAGCCGCTTCGCCTCGGCATACGCCGGGTCGTAACGGCGCATGAATCCGATCTGCAGGCGGGCCGACCGTGTCTCCGCCGCCCTGATGATCCGGTCACAGTCGGCGAGCGAATGCGCCATGGGTTTCTCGAGCAGCACGTCCTTTCCCCGCGAAAGCGCAGCTACGGCCTGGTCGGCGTGGAAGCGTGAGGGTGACGCGACGACGACCACGCGAACGTCGTCACGCTGCAGCAGCTCGTCGAAGTCTGCACAGGCATCCGCATCGAGCTCCTCTGCGACGCCTCGCGCGACGGCGGGGTCGGCATCAAAGACCGCGGCAAGGCGCGCCCCTGGGATCCAACGGGCCGCGTTCTCAGCGTGCCTTCGTCCCATGACCCCGGCTCCCGCGATGCCGACGCCGACCGGTTCTCGCGTCATCGCAGCTCCGCGGTGATGAAGGCGTAGCTCTTCGCCGCATCGACTTTGGGCCGGCGCGACGACCCCGGCGCGATGCGAATGTCCTGCTCGACGATGAGCCAGCCATCGAAGCCCGCAGCGCGCAAAGTTCCAATCAGGCCCTTCACGTCGACGTCGCCGTCGCCGACGGGCACGAACACGTCCTCGGCGACCGCGGCCGTAAAGTCCATCTCGCGCGCCAACGCACGCTCGTAGCGGCCCCGCGAGACGTCCTTGAGGTGAACATGCCGGACGCGCTTCGGATCGCGGCGGGCAAGGGCGACCGGATCGCCGCCACCGTAGAAGATGTGCCCGGTGTCGAGGCACAGCCCGACGAGAGAAGGGTCGGTTCTGCGCAAGAGCTGGTCGATCTCTCCCGGCGTCTCGACGTACGTGCCGGCATGCGGGTGAAACGCGGTCACGAGTCGCATGTCCTTCGCTCGCCGCGCGATCTCGTTGACGCCTTCGACAAAGCGCTTCCAGTCCTCGTCTCTGAACTGGGGGCTGTTCGCGCGCACGCGGCCGGCAATCTGCTCGCGGAGGACGTCGCCAGCCTCGGCGAGCACCAGCACCCGCGCACCGAGGTCGGCGAGGAGCCGGCAAGTGTCCATCGCGTAAGCGAGGGCCTCTTCGTAGCTGCCAGGATCGTGAAGCGTCACGGGACAGAACGCACCCGCGAGGTCGAGCTGACGTTTGCGTAGCTCGGCCGTGAGCACGCCGGTGTCCTTCGGAAGGTAGCCCCACGGTCCGAGCTCGGTGCCCGTGTAGCCAAGCTCGGCCATCTCATCGAGGACGCCCTGGTATGGCAGCGTCACACCCCAGTCGGGCAGCTCGCACACGCCCCAGCTGATCGGCGCGGTGCCGATCTTCATCGCCGATCCAGGCATCGTTCGACGACCTCCGGGAGCTCGGCCAGACACTCTATCGCGATTTTCGGCGCACGCCGGCGCCGTTCATGTGACAGGGTGCAACGGTCGGAGCGGGCTCGCGACGTCCGCTCCAAATGCAGCGGTGGACCTTGGGCTCCACGGCGCGATCGTCAAAGCGAAAAAGAAGTCCCCATGCGGGGCGTCGCTCATCCCTAGAGCCGGTCCGTCCACACGGGGTTCGTGAGTGCTCGGACGTTCCCGTCGGGCCCCGCGAGCTGCGCGCGCAGGTAACTCGCACCGGCGGGCACGTCGAGAGTGCTGTCCCAAGCTGGGCCGGTGACGGCCGTCGTCTGGATCGCTCCGGCCTCGGTGAACAGCATGAGCGCCGTCCCCGTGCCATCACGCACCTCGACGTTGATTCTGCCCATCCGAGCGGGGTCGGGCTCGAGGTAAAGCTGCGGTCCGCGCGGCGACTCGGACACGAACGACCGGCCCTTGCGGAGCGCCTCGAGGATCGCGGCGACCGTCCGGCGCTCGCCGACATGAACCCAGGTCGTCGGTGTTCCGAGCGAATCGGCATCGCGGCCAGCGAGACCGAGTCCGTGCAGGTAATGCGTGTCGCTTCCGCCGAGTGCGGCCCGCCGATCACCCCGACGCAAGAGGCTTTCCCAGAACGCAAGCGACGCGGCGTTCAGCTGCGCCCACGGTCCGTTCCAGACCTCTACGGCGTGAAACCCCGACACGCCTTCGTACTCCCATGGCGGTCCGAATGGTTTCGGGTGGCAGATGCTTACGACGGCGCCACTCTCCGCCGCGGCGCGCATCGTTCGCCCCACGGCGTTCGGTTCGGGCTCACGAAATTCCCACCAACGATCGGTACCCCACGCGTTCCAGTGCCCTCCGTAGGTGGTGACCTCGATGCCGGGGATGACGATGGGCTCCCCGCTACGGCCCCCAGGCCCGTACGCGGCGTGGTGCGCGACGTTGTTATGGTCGGTGACGCCGAGGAAATCCAGACCCGCTGCGCCCGCGGCTGCGAGCATCTCGACCGGCCACGAATCCCCGTCGGAAAAGAGGGTGTGGCAATGAAGGTCTCCGCGAAGCCAGCCTGCGCGCGCGACCGCAGGTCGTGGGTGGTGTCCGACCCCCGCGAAGTAGGCCGGCTTCGGAGCGGGTAGACCCGGGTCGAACCAGACCTCCATTTTCCAGTCGCAGCCGCGCGGGCCTACCTTGTACGGGCCGAGGAGCGCGTACCAGCGCCCAGGTGCGATCTTCCCACTCCGGTACGGCGGCGTTGCCCACGACTCGTCGATGGTGAACTCCATCTTCTCGCTGCCGCTCCACCCGCGGAACCCTGGGCTGCTCTCGGCGATCCCCCGCTCATCAAAGAGACCGATGTCGAGCGTGTTCCCGCCGCCGAGCGTCGGATCCGAATCGATCTGATCGTTGTAGGAGTAACGGATATGAATCTGCCGCCGGCCCGCAGGCACGTCGAACGGGATGTGGGCGTAACGACGTTCGTGATCTTTCCCGAAGTGCCCACTCAGGACGATGTTCGGCTTCGGAAGCTCCTTCGCGGTCAATTCAGGGCGGCACCGCTCAAGGCGTCGAAGACACGCACCCCCTCAGGAGCGGCGCGAAGGTAGACGCGGGTGCCCGGATCCGGACGAACCTCCGGCGCGGTGCGCACCTTCAAGAGCGCGTCGCCGAGCTTGACGTTCACGATCACCTCGCTACCGAGCGGCTCGGAGACGAGGACCACCGCCGGTTGTCCGCCATCGCCATTCGCCAGAGCGAGGTCGATCGCCTCGGGTCGCAAGCCGAGTTTGAGCCCGGCCGAGCCGCCGTCGATGCGCGACGGCACGGCGATCCGCCAGCCGCCGGCGACGACGAGCGCGTCCCCATTCCGTTCGGCGTCGAGGATGTTCATCGGCGGGCTCCCGATGAACTGCGCGACGAAGAGGTTCGCGGGCCGCTGATACACGGTGTCGGGCGCGCCGAGTTGCTGGAGCCGGCCGGCGTCGAGCACGGCGATACGGTCTGACATGGTCATGGCCTCGGCCTGATCATGAGTCACGAAGATCGTGGTGACGCCGAGCTGCTGCTGGAGCGCCTTGAGCTCGGTGCGCGTGTGCGTCCGCAGCTTCGCGTCGAGGTTCGACAGCGGCTCGTCCATGAGGAACACACGCGGCTCGCGGACGATCGCGCGCGCGAGCGCGACACGCTGCTGCTCGCCGCCCGAGAGTTGGGCGGGCCGCCGTGGCAGGAGCTGCCGTATGCCCAGCAGCTCCGCAACACGGTCGACCTTGCTCAGGCGTTCCGCGGCGGTGAGCTTCCGCACACGTAACGGGTATTGGATGTTGTCCCGCACCGACATGTGTGGGTAAAGCGCATAGCTCTGAAAGACGAGCGCGACATCACGGTCCTTGGGCTCGAGCCGAACGACGCTCCGGCCGTCGATCAGGATGTCGCCGCTATCGGGATACTCGAGCCCGGCCAGCATGCGCAGCGCGGTCGTCTTGCCGCACCCGGACGGACCGAGCAGCACCAGGAACTCGCCGTCGGCTATGTCGAGCCTTAGATGATCGACCGCGGCCCGGTCCTGAGTCGGGAAACGCTTCGACACGTCGTCATACTCGACGCGGCCCATCCTCACAGGCCTCTCGAGCTGGCGACGAGGCCGCGCACCATCATCCGGCGAGTCGCGAGAAAGATCGCCATGACCGGAACTGCGTAGAGCACTCCCATCGCCGCGACGAGGCCGTACTGCACTTCGGTATAGCCGCCCTGGGTCCGCAGCGTCTCGTAGAACGCGAGCGGCACGGTCTTGAGGTCCTGTGAGTCGATCAGGATGATCATCATCAGGACCTCGGCCCACGCGGCAAGGAACGAGAGACCCGCGACGACGCCGATACCGTTGCGCGCCACGGGGAGCACGATCTCCGCGAGCGCGCGCAGCTTCGAGCGTCCGTCCAACCAGGCAGCCTCCTCGAGATGGCGGGGCACGTTGTCGAAGAAGTTCTTCATTAGCCAGATGAGGAACGGCAGCTCTATCGCCGCGTGAATGAGGATGAGCCCGGCATACGAGTTCCGCAGGCCAAGCGCGCGCGCGAGGCCGTAGATCGGGACCATCGTCGCGGACAGGGGCATCGTCTGGAGCAACAGGACGGCGTAGGTCATCCAAGACTTGAACCGCCACTCGAGGCGCGATAGGGAGTAGCCGGCGAGCGCGACCGCGACGACGTCGAGGACCATGGTCGAGCCCGCGACGAAGACGGAGTTCAACAGGGCGCGACCGAAGTCATGTTCGGTGAAGATTCGAACGAAGTTGTTGAGCGTCGGCTGGGCGGGGAATCGGATGTATGCCACCGCGTCGGCGTCAAAAGCCGCCGTGAACAGCCAGACGAAGGGCACGAGAAAAAAGATAACGACCAAGACGAAAATGAGGTGGACCACCAGAGCTTCGGCCCACGACGCGCCCCGCGGCGCGGAGGTAGTCCTCGCGACACGCGATGCCGCGCGCGTGGTCATGCCCGGGCCCTCGACCAACGCAGGTAAGTGATCGCGAAAGCGAAGTTCAAGGCGAGCATGACGACAGCGATGGCGGACCCGTAGCCGATGGAGAACGACTTGAACGCGGTGTGGAAAGCGAAGAGCGCGATGACCTCGGTGGCGTTGCCCGGTCCGCCGTTCGTGAGCGTCTGGATCACGATGAAGGTGCCGAATGTCGACATCGTGATGGACAGCAGCGCGAGGGCCGCGATCGGCCGGAGGCTTGGGAGAGTGTGGTCCCAGAAACGGCGCCACGCGTTGGCACCGTCGATACGTGCGGCTTCGTAGATGTCGGGCGGGATGGTCTTGAGAGCGCCGAGGAAGATGATCATGGTGAAAGCCGTCCCGCGCCAGATGTTGGCGATGATCACAGCGGGCATCGGGAACGAGCCGATCCAGTCGACCGGGCCAAGACCGAACGGGCTCAGGACGACGTGGTTGAGCGAGCCAAAGAAGAAGTCGTACATCGCGACCCAGAGGAATCCGGCGATCAGCGTCGGATTGACCCAAGCGAGCAGCACGGCGCCGTACGCCAGGGTTCCGAGCCACCAACGCCGATGCTCGGCGTGGTCGATGAGGAGCGCGAGCGCGAGGCCGAGGCCGAACTGTCCGATCACCGCGGAGCCGACGACGAAGACGACGGAGTTACGGACGACGGTCCAGAAGTCCGGATCGGCAAAGAGCCGTGTGTAGTTGTCGATCCCGACGAAGCGTGGGTTCGCGGCGTCAATGCCGACGAGCGCGAAGTTCGTGAAACTGGAGTAGAGCGCCCACAAGGCCGGACCGACAAAGAAAAGAGCCAGAAGGATCGCGGCCGGCATGACCCCCGCCACGTACGTGGAGTTCCGACCGAGCACGTTCAGAGGATAGGCCGGGCCGCGGAGCGGAGGCTCATTCACCTTCGCTCCGCGGTCCTGCGCTTATTGCTCGACGACCTTGTCGGCTCCGATGGCCTGTTTGAGGTCCGCGGAGTACTGCTTCGCGGCGTCGTCCGCGCTCGAGTCGCCGTTCGCGACGCGGCCGGTCGCCTTCTGGATCGCTGTCGTGATCTTGCTCAGATTCGGATCCGGCGGAAGGAACTTCGCCTTCTCGAGGGACTTCGTCGAGTCCACGAGGTACTGCTGCGCCTTGAATTCCGGTACGTCCGCGGAGTCGCTGCGCGCGACCGGGTGCGGGTCTTCGATATTGATCTTCGCGACCGTGTCCTTGTTGTTCCAGGTCTTGATGAACTCCCAGGCGAGGTCCTTGTTCTTTGACTTCGCGGTGATGTACCAGCAGGTGCCGAGGCCGCCGATCGTGAACGATGGCCCGCCGTTCTCGGTCGGATGCAGGAGGTACCCGACGTTCTTCTCCGTGCCCGCCTTGTCCTGCGATGCCCAGCCGCCGTAGACCCATCCGCCCTCGAAGAGGAGCGCGAGGCTGCCGTCGCCGAGCTTCGCGCGCATCGCGGTCCAGGGTTTCGTCGAGGTGAGGATCTCCTTCGGCGAGAGACCCTGCCCGTACACCTTCTGGTAGTAGGCGAGGGCCTTGCGGATCGCGGGGCTGTTGCCGACCCACTTGCCGTCGCTGGTGACGACATCGCCCCCGTACGCCCACACCAGCGGGACAAAGGCATGGTCACGAGCACCATCCGAGGCTGCGGCGCCCGCGTAGAGCGCGTATGGGATGACGTTTGCCTCTTTCGACTTGACCGCGGACGCGGCGGTGATGACATCGTCGAGCTTCGTCGGCATCCAATCGGCCGGCAGACCCGCCTTCTGGAGGTCGTCACGCCTGAAGTAGAGCCAGCGCGTGTCCATCCCGTACGGGATCGCCCAGACGTGACCCTTGTAGGTCGCGCCGTTCTTGATCGACGCGGGGTACTGACTCCAGTCCGCCCACGCGTTCACATAACTATCGAGAGGCTCGATGTACCCAGCATCGGCCAGCTCGCCGATGCTGTCGCCGCCGAAGTGGAATACATCCGGCACGTCGGCACCGCTCTGGAGAGCGAGGAGCAGCTTCGGGTAGTAGAGGTCGTCCGAGATCTTCTGCAGATCGACCTTCACTGTCGTGCCGTTGTTCTTGGTCTGGACCGCCTGCGCGGCCTGGTCCACGTACTTCGGCTTGACACCGAGTTCGTCGGGATACGAGACGGTGATCGTGCCCGTCAGGCCCTTGGCCTGGCTGGGAGCCGCACCCGACGGCGATGCAGGCGACGCAGACGGCTGCGCCGCCGGCGCGCACGCCACCACGATGCCCGTCGCAGCCACAACTTTGAGGAACTTTCGACGAGGGTATGTAGACATTGATCTCCCCCCTTGACGGCCTTGAGTATAGGCACGCTCTCGAACGACATCTGAGCCGTACAAAGGAATTTCTCTTGCGGGATAATCCGCGCTCGTGCCTGAAGACCACGGCCGCGTCGTCGCCGAAGCCCGCCGCGTCCTCGAAGGGAATCGGCAGCGTGGTGTCTCGGCGTGGGGAGGCCGCCGTTACGACTTCGTCTGCCCGTCGCCGAGGACTTACCCATTTCAGTGGTTCTGGGATAGCGCCTTCCACGCAATAGCCCTGCTCCACATTGACCCCGAACTCGCCAAGCAGGAGGTTCGCTGCCTGATGCAGGGTGCTCAGCCCGACGGTTTCATCCCGCACATGATCCTCTGGGAGAAAGGCGCGCACGAAGTCGCGCTGCGAGAGGTTCAACCGATCTGGCTGGCCGACCCTTTCTTTACCGCGACGATCCAGCCGCCAGTCGTCGCGCGCGCCGTGCTCCGCATCCACGAGGCGACACGCGACGCCGACTTCGTCCGCGAGGTGCTTCCGCCGATCCGCCGCTTTTTCCGCTGGCTCAAAGCGGTGCGCGACCCCGACGACGACGGGCTCGTCGCGATCATTCAGCCGGACGAGTCGGGCCTCGATGCGAGTCCGAAGTACGACGCGCTCATGGGCATCTCGCCGGAGTCCACGGAAGAGACGCTCCCGGAACTCCAGCGCTCGATGCAGCGACTCTACGACGCCTACGCACCATATCGGAGCGAGCCGGCGCGCATACCCACGCTCGACGTCTTCACGTGGGAGGACGTCATGGTGAATGCGATCTACGCGGACGGTCTGCGATGTCTCGCGAAGCTCACGGCGATCGCCGGCGATCCGCCCCACGAGGCGGACGAGTTCGCCGCGCGCGCGACGCGTGTCCGCCAAGCGCTCGAGACCAAATGCTGGGACGACGACGCGGGGGTCTTCTGGGACCTCGCGGGTTGGGCGGAGAAGCCGGCCCGAACCCTCACGTTCAGCTGCCTCTTTCCGCTCATCCTCGAGGATCTCGACCCGCGAAAGGCCAAACGACTCGTGGATGAGCATCTCCTCAACGAGAAGGAATTCTGGCTTCCGTACCCGATTCCGAGCGTCGCCGCCAGCGAGCGGGCGTTCGATCCGGGATGGCGAGCGAAGACCACCTGGCGCGGGCCCACGTGGATCAACGTGAACTGGTATCTGTACTGGGGACTTCGCGCGCACGGACGCGCCGATGTCGCAAGGAGCATCGTCGAGCGGACGATCGCGATGATCGACCGAGGCGGCATCCGTGAGTTCTACGACCCACGCACCGGCGAGGGCGAAGGCGCTCGTGACTTCGGGTGGACCACGCTCGTTCTCGATCTCATCGCGGCCGAGCACGACGGCTTGTAGTCCGCCTGCTTCACCGGCGTCCCGCTACGCCCACCATCTCTTGCACATCCGGACGTACCCGATCACCGACTCGCGGTAACGGATTCCGACGCGCCGTCCGTCCTTGGACCGGCAAGGGGACGGTCGGTCATGCCGAAGCGGTCAAGTGCGGTACTAAGCGGATCGTCAGGCGAGACGGTCGCAGCGCGGCGGCCGGCTGGGCATGCGAGTTTTCTTCGGAAAATCGCGAAGTGTCTGCGGCAAAGGGCCTCTCACGGGCGTCTATCTGTAGATAACGGGGCCGCCCGGTACCCCGCCTATTCGTCCTTCCGCGCGTGCCACTCGCGAAAGAAGCGAGCTATGGCCGCGCGGCCGCGCGGCTGGCGGCGTTGCCATTCCCCAACGAACACGCCTGTGCGCTGACCCCGCGTGTTTGGATGAAGAGCAAGGAAGTCAAGCAACCCGGACGTGTCGCCTGCAAGAACATCGGACCCGTACGTACGCAGTGCAAGTCCGTATGCATTCACCACACGATCGATGTGCTCGTCGGTCCACTGGCCGATGCCCGGCTGCGGTGGCGTTACCCATGAGGGATCTCGATGCACGGCGAGCGCGTCGATGGCAAACCGGAACCGCGCTTCAAACGGATTCGTTGGGTCAGACTGTCCATCGCCAATCGCAACGGTGACCAGGATCGCTTCTTCCATGTCGAAGTTGGCCTGGATCGCAACAGACCCTTTGAGGTATTCCAAGACCGTGAACTGGTAGCCACGGCGGCTTACCCGCGGCTCGGCGAACGAGTGCTCTCGGACCAGAAAGCCGAAGACTCGTCGAACAGAGCGCTCGAAGTGCGCGCCGAGACTCACGCCGATTAATGCTAGGGAGTGGTCAGCCTCCCGCTCCGTGCTGAACAAAATGGGCGGCTGACCCTGTGACAATTCAGTCGCCTGCGTGGGTCCTGAAATACGAAATCTTCGGAAACGCGTGAGTGCTTTCTTTGCGGGGTTCGTAGTGGCTGTAGATCAGCCGCCTCTAGCTGTGGGGGTTCGATTCCCTCTCTGCCGACCGATTTTTTCGAATCCGCTTGAGCGGAGGACTCCTCGGCGCTCGAGGGGCTTCCTTCACGGACGTGCTATCAGGCACCGACCTCGCGTTATCCGTGGCTCATGGGCGCCGCGCAGCTCGTCGCGGCGATCCTTGCGCTCGCCGGCTGGCGGCGCCTCGTGCGTGCGCTGCAGCCGAGGCCGTTTGCGCCGTGCGCGTGGGGACAGCCTCCGCGGCGTATACGGTCCGTCCGCCGACGATCGTGCGCAGCACGCGCGTCGCACGGATCTCCGCGGCGGTCGCGCTCAGGATGTCGCGCGAGAGGACGACAAGATCCGCGAGCTTCCCGGTCGTGATCGATCCCTTGCGGTCTTCCTCGTACGAGGCATACGCCGGATTCGCGGTGTACGCGACGATCGCGTCGCGGACGCCGATCGCCTCATCGGGATGCCACGCAACGCCGCCCGGCGCGGCGCGCGTCATGGCGAGGGCGATGTTCTCGAGCGGAGCAAGCGGGGTGGCGCGCTGTTCGTTGAACGATCCGGGCCAGTCCGACACGATGTCGAGCCGCGCGCCGGCGCGCGCGAGCGTTCGCCAGGCGTGCGCGGTGCGCGCGCGTTCGCGGCCGAGCTTCGCGTCGACCGCGCGCAGGTCGTTCACGAGCTGCTGGGGAGTGATGTCGACGATGAGGCCGAGGCGGCCGATGCGCTCGACCTCGCGCGCGCTCGGGTACCAGGCGTGGATGACGCGGAACCGGCGGTCGCGCAGCGGGTTCCTCTCCATCGTGGCCTCGTACGAGTCGAGCAGCAAGCGGTGGGCGCGGTCGCCGATGGTGTGGACCGCGGCGTCGAAGCCCGCCGCATCCGCCCCGGCGATGTCTTCCGACAGCGTCGCCTCGTCCACGAAGCGGAACGTGAAGTCACCGCGCCAGTGCGGGTCGTTCGCGTACGGCTCGTCCATGAGGAAGCCATCGATGAACGCCTTCATCGCGCCGTAGCGGATCCGGCCCTCGTCGGTCCGCGGCCTGATGCCGGCCGACACCGTCTCGCGCCACGCCGGCAGCGACAGGATCGCGTACACGCGCACGCTGAGCTCGCCGCGCCGCTGCAGCTCACGGTGCAGCTCGAGGTCGGTCAGGCTGCGCTCCACGTCGGTGTGGAAGATCCGTCGCTGCGACGCGGCGTCCAGACGGGCGATGTCATGTATGGACGTGATCCCGGCGGATGCGAGGTCCGCGAGCGCGACCCGCGCGCCGGCGAGCGTCGTCTCGAGGTTCGCGGGCGGGACGAGGTCGGCGAACCGCTCGCCTGCGCGACCGTGGAAGACGCCGGAGAGCTCCCCGGCGGCATCGTGCTCCATTCGGCCACCGCGCGGCGCAGGCTCGGTCGCGGTGTAGTGCGCGCGCGAGATCGCGAGCGAGTTCGCGACGTACGCGCCGTCGACGCGACGCAGGAGCACGGCGTGGTCGCTGGTGATCGCGTCGAGCGCGCGGCGGTCGATGGGGAGCGGCGCTGGGCGCGGCTCGCCGCGCGCTTCGGCTTCCCAGGCGATGGCCGCGCCGATGTCGCCGCCGGTGATCCACAGGCCCTTCGCGACGCGACCCGCCGCCTGCGCGACGATCGACGCCACGGCGTCGGCATCGCGTGCCTCATACAGCGCGACGCGGCTGACCCACGCGGCGGCGTTGCCGAAGTGCGTGTGCGCGTCGATGAAGCCGGGCAGGAGCATGCCGGCGCCGAGGTCGACGACCTCGGTGGCCGGGCCCTCGAGCGCGCGCACGTCACGCTCGTGACCGACCGCGACGATGCGGTCGCCCCTCGTCGCGATGGCCTCGGCCTCCGGCCGCGCGTCGTCGACGGTCCAGATGCGACCGCCGCGGAATATGACGTCGGCCGTGATGGGCGGCGTTAGGTCCGCTTCAGCTTCCGACGCGCGTTCTGGCCGGCGCGGTACACGTTCGCGATCACGAGGACGATCACCATCACGAGGAGCAGCCAGCCCGCACCCTGGCGGAGAGCATCGCTCGCGTACTGCGCGATGATCCAGGTGATCGCGAGCGCCACGATCGCGCCGATCGCGAGCTGACCATCATCCACGAGCAGTCCATAGGTGTTATCCCACACGCCGCGGAGCAAGCTAGACATTGCGCGCCTCCACGTGCGCTCCCTCGGGAAGGAGCGCGCCGAGCATCTTCACCGAGACCCAGCTGGTGACGAGCACGAGGCCGAGGATCACCGGGATCGAGGCGGCGTCGCCGGGCCACTCCGCGCCAACGCCCTCGCCGAACCAGAAGATGCCGAACGTCGTGAGCATCGCTCCAACGATGAACTTGAGAAGGTTCTCCGGCACCGCCGTGAGGGGCGTGCGCAGTGCCGCGGCGACCGCCACGACGATGACCCCGGCTGCGACCGCGCCCCAGATCGCGGCCGTCATCGCGCCGACGCCCTTCGCGCCGAACGAGATGACGATGAACGCGACCTCCGTGCCCTCGAGGAGCACGGCCTTGTACGAGACGACGGTGCCGACCCAGTCCCACTCCCGCCTGCGTCGGCCCTGCGCGCGAAGCTCGGCGACCTCGCGCTTGTAGATCTCCTCCTCGTCGTGGAGCGCGACGATGCCCGCGAAGCGCAGCACCGCTTTGCGCAGCCATCGGAGGCCGAAGAGCAGGAGGAGCGTGCCCACGATGCCGAGCAGCACGTGTTCGGGGATGTAGTTCACCAGCGCGACGCCGAGCGTGGCGACGATGACCGCGAGGGTGAGTGCGGCGAGCGCGGCCCCCACGAGGGGCGCGCGCCAGCCGCGCGTCAGGCCGACGGCGAGGACGATCGTCGTCGCCTCGACGAACTCCACCGCGCTCGCGATGAACGCCGGCGTCGCGGCGATCGCGAGAGTCCCGAGATCCATCTAGGACTCCATCCACGTGTCGTTGAGCGGCAGGCCGGTGAGACCGTCCGGACCGGGCTTGAAGTCGTGCACCTTCGCCGACATCGCCTCGACGCGGACCTGGCTCATCACGCCGACGAAGGGAAGGATCTCCATGATCTTCTTCTGCGCGTCGAGATAGGTCTGACGCCGGTCCTGCGTGCCGAGCTCTTGTCCCTGGCCCTTGCGGAGCAGCGTGTCGAGCGCGGGATCGTTCACGTTGCTGAAGTTGCTCCCGGTCACGCGGTTCGCCGAGTCGTAACAGACGCGCAGGATGCCGTCCGGGTCGATGGCCGTCGTCGATGTGGCCGCCATGTTGTGCTTGTAGCCGCGCACGAAGTCGAGGTATGGCGCGCGCTCCATGACCTGGACCTTCAGGTCGATGCCGACATCGCGCAGCTGCGCCTGCATCGCCTGCGCGATCTCGGTCCACGGGCTGCGGAAGGTCGCGAGCAGGATCTCGAGGTTCTGGCCGTTCTTCTGACGGATCGGACCCGTGCCGAGCTTCCACCCCGCGGCGTCGAGCAGGCTCTTCGCCTTGTTCGGGTCGTACGTGAACATCTTCTCGATCGTGTCGTCACGCGCCCAGACGCCCTCCGAGAGCGGACCCATCGAGACGTGGTGCACGCCGAAGAACACCTTGTCCACGATCGACTTCCGATCGATGGCCCAGTTCGCGGCCTCACGCACGGCGTGATCGTCGGTCGGCGCCTTCGTGACGTTCATCGAGAACCCGAGCGTGTGGCTCGCGCGGGGTGACAGCACGAACGTGAAGCGTTTGTCGTCCTTCAGACGGTTGTAATCGGCCTCGGGGATCTCGTCGATGAGCAGGTTCTCGCCGCTCTCGAGCGTCGCGATGCGTGTCGACGGTTCGGTGATCGCGCGGAACTTCACGCTGCTGATGTACGGCGCCGCGTGATTCTTGAGGGTCTCCGGGCCCCAGTTGTAGTCCGGGAACGCCTTGATCGTGACGACGCCGTCCGGTGAGCGGCTGTCGAACATGAACGGACCCGAGCCGACCGGGGTCGCCGCGATGTCGGCCGGCTTGAGGGTCGCGAGGTACTTCGTGGACATGATGCCGAAGAAGTACCGCCAGGCCTGCAGCATGAAGGCGTAATAGCCCTGCTTGTAGTTGATGACCACGGTCCTGTCGTCGGGGGTCGTGATCGAGTCGATCGGACCGAGGAGCGAGACGACGGCGCCGGCCTTGAGCTCCGGCTTCATGATCCGCTCGAAGGAACCCTTCACCGCCGCGGACGTGAGCGTCGTCCCGTCGTGGAACTTCACGCCGTCACGCAGCGTGAACGTGAACTTCTTGCCGCCGTCCTCGATCGTCCATTTGGTCGCGAGCGCCGGGTGCGGCTTCTGCTCGCTGTCGAGCGTGATGAGCGTGTCCAGGATGTTCTGGGTGATCTCCCCGGCGGCCGCGCCGGTCGTGAGCGCGGGATCGATGACGTCGATCTTGTCCCACTGACCCCAGGTGAGCGTCCCGCCTTTGGTCGGCGTCAACGACTTCGCGGCGGTGCTCGCCGACGGCGTCACCGCGCCGGGTGTGCACGCGATCACCGCAGCGCTCGCGGCAGCAAGCGCCGAGCGCCGCAGGAACTCGCGGCGGTACAGAAGCTCGGTGTCCCTACGCATCGATCGACCTCTCCAGGATGTCGAGCCCTTCGTCGAGCTGTGCGTCGGTGATGGTCAGGGGCACGAGCGTCCGGATGACGTTGCTGTGCAGGCCGGCGCGCAGCAGCAGGAGGCCACGGTCGCAGGCGCGCTTGATGGCCGCGTCGACCGCGGCCGCTGCCGGCTTCTTCGTCGCCCGGTCCTCCACGAGCTCGATGGCCTGCATCGCGCCGATGCCGCGTGCCTCGCCGATCACCGGCTTGTTCTTCGCCATGGCGTCGAAGCGCTCGCGGATGCGCCGGCCGACCACGGTGGCGCGAGCGGTGATGTCGTCGCGCTCGATGACCTGAATGGTGGCGATGGCGGCGGCGCACGCGATCGGGTGGCCGCCGAACGTGCTCCCGAGCGAGCCCGGGCCGAGCGCGTCGAAGAGCTCCGCGCGGCCGGTGACCGCGCCGATCGGGAACCCCGCGCCGAGCGACTTCGAGGTGACGAGCAGGTCTGGCGTCACGCCGGCGTGCTCGATGGCGAACATGCGACCGGTGCGCGCCATCCCGGTCTGGATCTCGTCGGCGACGAACAGGATGTCGTGACGGCGACAGATCG
>WNGJ01007133.1_pt1 | contig 15390 bp, 16 predicted proteins | sample 5400611 | NCBI WGS metagenome assembly WNGJ01 (sample SAMN13153375, study PRJNA577476) | soil metagenome | isolation source: 40 cm soil or saprolite under Garry oak tree replicate 1 | place: USA:California | collected 2016-06-15
GCCTGGCGCCAGCTCGTCTATCCCGAAGGCCATCCCTTCCACGCGCCCGCGATCGGCGACGCGGCGGTGGTGCGGTCCGCGACGTCGGCGGAGATCCGCGCGTATCACAAGAGCGCGATCGCGCCGGACGGCGCGGTCCTCGTCGTCGCCGGCGCCACGACGCCCGAGGCGGTGAAGGACGCCGCCGGCCGCGCGTTCGGGGACTGGCCGAAGCGAGCGAAGCCGCGCGACGCGAGCTACCCGCCGACGACCCTCGCGACCACGAAGCGACGCGCCGAGCTCGTGCCCGACAAGACGCAGAGCGACGTCATCATCGGCTGGCCGGGCCTCCCGCGGACCGACCCGCGCTTCACCGCCGCGCGCGTGACGAACATGGTCTACGCCGCCGACACCTTCGCCAGCCGTGCCGGCCACGTGATCCGCGACCAGCTCGGCCTCGCGTACTACGTGTTCAGCGCCATCGGCGCGAGTCGTGGCCAGTCACCGTGGATCGTGCGCATGGGCGTCAATCCGCAGAACGTGCGACGCGCGATCGATGTCGCGCTCGACGAGCTCCGGAAGATCACGGTGGGTCAGATCGCCGACGACGATCTGGCGGTCGCGAAGGACAAGCTCGTGGGCGAGCTCGACGTCGCGCTCGAGAGCCCCGCGGGCGTTGCGGCGATGGTGCTCGAGGCCGAGATGTTCGACCTCGGCGAGGACCATTTCGAGCGCTATCCCCGCGAGCTCCGCGCGGTCACCAAGGAGCAGGTCGTCGAGACCGCGCGCACGTTCCTTCCGCCCGACCGCTACGCGCTCGCCGTCGCCGGTCCCGCCCTCCCCGAAGCCCTGGTGTGACTGCTTCTTTCCCAAAGGCCGTCATCGAGCGGTTCGATGCGACGAAGACCGTCGACATCGAGACCCGCTCGGCGAAGGGCACGAAGCATTCGGTCCCGATCTGGATCGTCGTGGTCGACGGGGTCCCTTACGTCCGTTCGGTGCGGGGCCCGGCGGGGCGCTGGTACCGCGAGCTGCTCGCGCGCGGCGAGGGCGCGGTGGTCGCCGTCGGGAAGAGAACCCCGGTGCGGGCGACACACGACGGCTCGGCGAAGGCGATCGCGGCCGTAAGCGCCGCGTTACGCCACAAATATCCGCGCAGCGGCCAGTCGCTCGGCTCGATGCTGCGGGCCGACGTCCTCGACACGACCGTCCGACTGGAGCCGCCCGTCTAGCGCGGTCGGCCCGCTTCTTTCGATGCGCTCGCGCCGCATGTCCGCCCGGCGCCTGCGACGAATGGACGCGCGAGTGCGCTCATGTGGGCAGTTGTATGACGCGCCCCGAACGTTCGAGAAGACCTTCATCCTGCAGCGCGTCCACCAGGCCGTCGGTCCGTGCGTCGCCGATCGCATCGCGGAGCTCTCCGAGCGTGACGCGATCGCGCTCGCGCAGCAGAGCGATGATGCGGCCGCGCACGCGGCGGTCGCTCGTCGCGAACGCGGCCTGACGCCGTGGCGCGGCACGAACGACGCGACCGCGCGAACGGCAGTCGACCGCGATGGGGCACGCCTCGCAGCGCGGCGTTCGCGCCAGACACACGGTGGCGCCCAGATCCATGAGCGCGTGATGCCAGCGGTCGGCGCCTCGATCGGGCACGAGCTGCTCGTCGAGCGCGACCGCCTCGCGCTCGGAGGCAACCCGACCTAGCAGCGCGCGGCCGAGCACGCGGCGGATGTTCGTGTCGGCGAAGGCGATGCTTTCGCCACGACTGAAGCAGCTGACGGCGCCGGCCGTGTACGAGCCGACGCCGGGCAGGAGATCGAGCCCTTCGCGCGTCGCGGGCAGCGCCCGCGGATGGAGCCGCGCGATGCGGTGCAGGTCGCGCGCGCGCCGGTTGTAGCCGAGGCCCGACCAGGCTCTGAGCACGTCCGCGAGCGCCGCCCGAGACAGCGCGGCCAGCGTGGGGAAGCGGCGGAGGAACGCCGTATATGCGGGGAGCACACGGGAGACCTGCGTCTGCTGGAGCATCACCTCCGAAACGAGAACCGCGTACGCGTCGCGGGTGCGCCGCCACGGAAGGTCCCGCGCGCTCCGGGCGTACCAGCGCGAAAGGCGCCGCCGCAGCGTCGCCGCGGCCGCCCTGCGGATGTACAATCTGTCGCCAGCATAGGTAGCCCGGAGTGCTGAGGGCCGCGAGGTCTTCAGTTCTTTTGTTTCTAGGGCGGTGGGTGGCGCAGGTCGCTCCCGGGTAATGGAGGCTCAATGAACAATCTCGAGAAGCCGGTCTATGTCTCTGCCGATGGGCTCAAGAAGCTGCAGGCGGAGCTCGAAGAGCTGCGCACGACCAAGCGCACCGAGGTGGCCGAGCGCATCCACGCCGCGATGGAATTCGGCGACTTCACGGAGAATTCCGAGCTCGAGCAGGCCAAGAACGACCAGGCCTTCCTCGAGGGCCGGATCATGACGCTCGAGCAGATGATCAAGAACGCTCAGATCATCGACGAGAAGACGAAGCACGATCTCGTCGAGGTGGGCAGCCACGTGACCGTCGAGGCCGACGGGCAGAGAGAGAAGTACGTCATCGTCGGATCAGCGGAGGCGTCGCCGGCGGAGGGCAAGATCAGCAACGAGTCGCCCGTCGGGCGCGCGCTGCAGGGTCACCGCGCGGGCGAGACGGTGAAGGTCTCGGTGCCCGCGGGCACGATGGAAATGAAGATCCTGGCGGTCAGTTGAGCGTAGAGTCCAACGCGAGCGTGACGGCCAGAGGGTCGGAACAAGGACACCAGGCGCGATTCTGGGCGGACGAGGAGGCCGATCTCCTCGCCACCGATCGCCAGCATGTGATCCGCGACTCCAAGACGCCGTCCGGTGACGTGCTCATCTCGAACCTGCGCGGTCCGATCATCACCGACGCGCTCTATCGGACCTTCAAGAAGCGCGGCCTGCGCATCCGCTACGTCTTCACGATCGACGACTACGACCCGATGGACTCGCAGTCGCTGAAAGAGAAGGCAGCCTGGGCGGAGCACATGGGAAAGCCGTTCGCGAACATCCCATCGCCCGAGCCTTCGGCGGCGTCCGATTTCGCGCGCTACTACGCGTCGCGGTTCCTCGCCACGTTCGAGGGCCTTGGCATACGCCCCGAGGAGATCCACTGGATGCGCGACCTCTACCGCTCGGGAGAGCTGGACAAGCAGATCGACCTCGTGCTGCGGAACGCCGCGACCATCCGCGAGATCTACGCCCGTGTCGCGAACGTCAAGAAGGACGAGCGCTGGCTCCCGATCGGCGTGATCTGTGAGAACTGTCGCCGCCTCGGGACGACCTACTCGTACGACTACGACGGGAAGACGGTGGCCTACGACTGCCTGCCCGACTACGTCGAGTGGGCCACGGGCTGCGGGCACTCCGGCCGCATCTCGCCCTTCAAGGGCAACGCGAAGCTGTACTGGAACCTCCAGTGGTGCGCGATGTGGGACCACTTCGGCGTCACGTACGAGGAGGGTGGCAAGGATCTCCTCACCGCGGGCGGGTCGCGCGACCGCGCGAACGAGATCTACCGCGAGGTCTGGAAGAAGGATCCGCCGGTCGGACTCGTGCATGAGTTCTTCACGACGAGCGGCGGCAAGAAGATGTCGACCTCGAAGGGCCTTGGGGCCGCGGCGAGCGAGCTCGTCGCGGTGTACCCGCCCGAGCTCATTCGCTTCCTGATGCTCCGCACGCATCCGAAGCGGCATGTCGAGTTCGATCCGGCCGGCCTCACGCTGCCCAAGCTGATGGACGAGTACGACCAGGGCGGGGACGCGTTCCTGACGGAGCCGGAGAGCGCCAAGGCGAAGACCTGGGCGCTCTCACAGGTCGCCGAAGATCCCGCGGCTCCCGGGTTTCGCGTGCGTTTCAGCATCGTGGCCGACTGGCTCCAGATCCCCAGCGTCGACCCACACAGCGAGGCCGACGAGCGCAAGGGCGCGCCGCTCAACCCGTTGGAGCGAGAGGATCTGGATCGGCGCGTCGGTCTCGCGCGCGTTTGGCTCGAGCGCTGGGCGCCGGACGACGCGCGCTTCAGCGTCCTGCCCGAGCTGCCCGAGATCACGCTCACCGACGCGCAGCGGCGGTACCTCGACGCGGTGAAGGCACTGGTCGGCACGATCCGCGACCCCGAGGCGATGCAGCAGGAGCTCTACGAAGCGGCGAAGCGCGTCGGCCTGGTCGCGAACGGCAAGGTGTCGCAGGAAGCGTTCCGCGCGATCTACCTCGCGTTCCTCGGCAAGCCCAGCGGACCGAAGGCGGGTTGGCTGCTGACGACGTTGAAAGAAGACTTCGTGCGGCGGCGTCTCGATGAAGCGGTGAAGGCGCGGTGAACGGAAAGCTTCCCGTCGCGATCATCTGGCACATGCATCAGCCGTATTACCGGCACCCCCAGACGAGCGAGTTCGTGCTGCCCTGGGTGCGCCTGCACGCCTCGAAGGACTACCTCCACATGGCGCGGCTGCTCCAGGAGTTCCCCGGCGTCAAGGCGCACTTCACGATGGTCCCGAGCCTGCGCGATCAGCTCGAGGACTACGCGCGCGGCGCCGACGACGAGGACACGCGCGTCACGATGCGGACCGTCGACGGCCTGCTCACCCCGGAGGAGAAGGAGCACATGCTCCGTCGCTTCTTCTCCATCCACCACGGCAACGTCATTCATCGGCACGACGAGTACCGCCGGCTGCTCCAGCTCGGCATGGCGACGCGCGACCGACCCGAGCTCCTGTCGGACGACTACTTCGTCGATCTCGCGCTCTGGTTCAACCTCGCCTGGATCGATCCGGACGACATCGAGAGCGACGGGCGGCTCAAGGAGCTCCGCGAGAAGGGTCAGCGCTACACGCGCGAGGACGTGCGTTACGTGATCGGACGGCAGCGGATGATGGCCTCCGGCGTGCCGCACCTCTATCACCGCCTGGAGCACGACGGTCAGGTCGAGATCCTGACCACGCCCTATTACCACCCGATCCTTCCGCTCATCATCGACAGCCGCAGCGCGCTGCGCGGCGATCCGAAGGCGATCCTTCCCGATCCGCCGTTCGCCTATCCCGACGACGCGGCCTTCCAGATCGAGGAGGCCATCGCCTCGCACGAGCGCGCCTTCGGCCAGAAACCGCGCGGCATGTGGCCGTCGGAGGGCGCGATCTCGCCCGAGGCCGCGAGCGCGATCTTCAAGGCCGGTCTCGATTGGTTCGCGTCGGACGAGGGCGTGCTCGCGCGCTCGGTCGGCGTCGAGTTCAAGCGCGACGAGATCGGCGGGCTCCTCGAGCCGCAGCTGCTCTATCGGCCGTATCGCATCCCAGGTGGTGGCACCGCGATCTTCCGCGACCGCGAGATCTCGGACCGCATCGGCTTCCTATACGGGGACATGTCGCCGCACGATGCCGTCGGCGACATGATCTGGAAGCTCGAGCGGGCCCGCGAGCGCCTGCCCGACGACGGCGGCCCGTACCTCGCGACGATCATCCTCGACGGCGAGAACGCCTGGGAGCAGTACCCGAACAACGGGAACGACTTCCTGCGCTACCTGTACGGCACGCTCCAGTCCGATGAGCGCTTCGAGACCGTGCGCGTGAGCGACTTCCTCGACAAGACGCCGGCGAACGTCGAGCTCCCGAACCTTCACACCGGGTCGTGGATCGACGCGACGCTCGGCGTGTGGATCGGCGAGCCCGCGCACGCGCGCGCCTGGGGCGCGCTCGAGCGCACGCGTCGCTTCGCGCAGGAACAGTGGGGCGCGCTCCGCTACATGCCCAAGAGCGTGCGGCAGCCGCTCATGGTCGCGGAAGGCAGCGACTGGTTCTGGTGGTACTCGAGCCGCAACTCGAGCCCCGAGGACGCGGTGTTCGACGCGCTGTTCCGCGCGAACCTCGAGGTCGTGTGGTGGTTCGCGGGCGCCGAGCCGCCGGACGACATCCGCACCTCGCTCATGGACGTGAATCGGCTCGCGGCCGTCGCCAACCGGGGCGGCGCGATGCTGCCCGGAGCGCGCGAGCAGTACGGATGATGCAGTAGCCGATCGGATGCGCACACGCTCATCCGGCCGGTCGTGGCTGCGAAACGGGTTGGCGCTGGCGTTCATCCTGACGCTGGCCAGCTGCCTGCCGATCCGGTCGGTGCCGAGCCCGAGCCCGGTCGAGAGCGTGTCGGTCGCGCCGAGCCCGACACCAGCATCGACGCTCCAGACCGCGACTCCTTCAGCGACAGCACCCGGCCGGTTCGTGAACGCCGCGCTCGGATACGCCGTCACCCTGCCGCCGTCGTGGCGTGTCAGCGACTGCCTTTCCCGGATCGCGGTGCAGGATCCGGTGTTCCTCGGTCAGGACGTGCTGACGTGGCGCACGGTGGCCGACGAACAGGATCTCGGCGTGCCAGGCGGCACCGGGCCGTCCGGCGCGTTCGCCTGGGTCGTCGAGGTGGAGGCGCAGACCTCATCGCAGACGCCTATCGAGTTCGCCACCGCGCGCGCGGGTGGCAACGGCGGCCAAGTGCAGGCGACGACGATCGATGGCAAGCCCGCGGCACGGCAGTTCGGCGCCGCGGACGAATCACTGGGCTACTACGTCGCATCCTCGGGACGCATGTATGGCGTCACGGTCGTGCCAGGCGCAGACCCGCGTCCGCCTCAGCTGCCGAACGCGACGTTCGACGCGATCGCGCGTTCGATGACACTCGTGACGCCCACCGCGCGTCCGACACCGACACCCGCGCCAAACGTAAGCGCCGCGGTCGAGAACGCGGTCGATGCCGTCGCCGCGGCGTTCGCGGCTTCCGACGCGGACCGTTTGCGCGATCTGATGAAGCCGACGTGCTGGTTCAACTCCGGCTATTACCAATCCGAGGGCGCTGCGACGAGCCGCGACAAGATGGCCGCGCGGCTCCGCACCTCGTTCTCGCAGGGGCTCAAGGTCACGGTCGAGCCGCGGCCCATCCGCCCCGATCCTCCGATGCCGGGGTCGTTCTGGGTCTGGTCGACGTGGTCGGCGTACGGCACACCGGCGACACCCCAGAGCAACGTACAGCTCGTGTTCGACCAGATCGACGGGCGCTGGTACTGGGTCGGCGCACTCTTCAACGCCGCGCGCTGATTCGGTATGTTCTATCTGGGCGGGAGAAGGCGCTCGATCTCGTCTAGATGCTCTCTGCGGTGGATCGCGCGCGATAGGTTGAACGGCGGATTCCCCTTCGCGCGGATCTTCGCCAGCATCGTGTCGCTCAGTGCCTTGACCTTGCCGTCCGCCTCATCCGCCAGCCGCAGCGCGAGCTGCGCCGCGATGCGCGGTGGCAGTGCCAGGCAGAGCGGCTTGGCCGAATCGTTGGCCGCGTCGGTGTCTTCGGGCTCGTACACCGAGGGCTCGCCGTCCCGCCCCCACTTGTCGAGGAAGTAGATCGCTCGCGCATCCCAGTAGCCCACATGCGCGAGCACCGCGGACACCGTCCAGCCGCCCGGCATCGATCGACGCAGGTCGTCGTCGCTCAGACGCGCGACGAGCCGGCGAAGGCGCTCGCGCTCGGCATCGGTCTCTATGTCATGACTTCGATCCACCGTGGCGCTCCTCCTTGTATCGTCCCGATTGTCTATGGCCACGAGCACTAGCGCAGTCGGTCGTCTGCTGCCGGCGATCTCGTCGCTGCTGCGACCACCGCCGGCGGGCGAGCTTCGCGAATATGGTGGCGTCGCCCTCGTCCGGCGCAAACGGGTCATCGATATCGGCTGCGGCGATGGGCGTATGGCCCTCGGGTGCGCGCCCTACGCGTCGGAGGTCGTCGGCGTCGATCCGGATCCTTCCGCGATCCGCCTCGCGCGCGCGAAAGCGCGCGAGCTCGGCGCCGCCAACGTGAAGTTCAAGGTCGGCGTCGCTCAGGAGCTTCCGTTCGCCGACGGCTATTTCGATGTCGCGATCCTGTCGTGGACGCTCTGATGCGTCCCACGACGGGGCATGGTCGATGCCCTCAGGGAGGCTCGCAGGATCCTGCGGCCGCGCGGCATCCTCGTCGACGCGCGGCCTGATTCACGCGTCGTCGCGTACGCGGAGCACGGCGCCGCGACCGGCACGTACCGTCAGGCCGGGGTCATCGCGACATCGCACGAGGAGCTCGTCAACGACCGCAGCTCGGACGACGCGGTCGCGACCGCCGTGGGCAGCGGTTGGTTCCGCTCGCGGGGTGCCGGCCGCTTCTGGCACCGCGTGCTCTTCGAAGATCGGCCCACGCTGCAGCGCTACCTCGACGATCACGCGCGTTTCGTGCATCGCGTTCGCTGGATGGTCGATCCGGCAACGCGAAGACGCTGGGACGAGGACCCGTGGGCGATCCGGCGCGCCGTGCGCCACGAGCGGTTCGAGCGGCTCTAGCTCGTCAGCGCGAAGGCGGTCTCCCACACGGATTCGTAGCCCTCGAGGATGCGAGGCCACGCGAAGCGTTTCGCGGTCGCGCGCCCGTCGGTGCGGATCGAGCGTCCGAGCTCCGGACGCTCGCGCAGCGTCAGGTATGAGGTGAGCAGCTCGCGCGGATCGTCGCTCTGCACCACGATCGCGTTGCCGAACGGCACGGCGTAGTCCTCCCCGGTCCGGCCGAGGTACGCGATGCCGCCGGACGCCATCACTTCGAGACCGACGAGTCCGAACGGCTCCTTCTCCGAGTTCGCGAGCACGCCGTCGGCCGCGGCGTACAGGGAGCGCAGCGCCTTCTCGTCGATGAAGAAGTCGAGGAACACGACCTCCGCGTTCGTCGTCGCGATCGCGGCGGCGAGGTCGCGCGACGACGCGCCCTGCGGCAGCGCGAGACGCTCGACGGTGAGTCCACGCCCGAAGATGCGATCGCCGACCGTCTCGGCGTACGGGCTGCGGCTGCCGCGCATGATGAAACGTGGCCGCATGCCGGCGTCGCGCATCGTGGCGATCGCGTCGATGGCCCAGAGCCAGCGCTTGTCGACGTCGAACCGCGCGACCTTCACGAACGTGGGTCGGTCGCCGAACGCCTTGCGCATCGCGGTCACGTCGGTCGCCGCGAGCGGCTTCAGGTAGCGATCGGCGATGCCATTCGGCAGCACGGCCGCCTCGACGTCGACCTTCGCGAGCTCCATGCGCATGTAGCGCGAGATCGTCGTGATGGACACGGCACGGCGCAGGAGCGGGAAGTCGATGCGGCCGAAGCCGTAGGTGTTGTTCGCGTTCCAGAAGAGTGCCGCGGAGCGATCGGCTCGTGCGGACAGGAGCGTTGCGGTGTTGATCGCTGCCGCGGCGGTCTGCCAGTCCTCGAACAAGACGACGCTCCGCTCGCCCCGCGTGGTTGCGGCCGGGATCACGACGTTCGCGAGGTGCGGCGGCACGGTGCGCGAGAAGTCGAGGTACTTCCCGTCCTCGCCGTCGTACACGTCGCGCGGGTGATAGCGGCTGATCCACTGCGACCAGCGCTGGAGCACCAGCTGACCCTCGTAGCGCTCCTCGCGCGTCGGCAGGGATGGGTCGCCGACGAAGAGGTGATGCACGCGGTGTCCGCGGTCGAGCAGCGCACCGGAGAGGTCGGTCATCCGCGTCGCGAGACCGCCGACGAACGAATAGCGGTCCGGTCCCTCGAAAGCGACGAGCACGACATGGAACACGAACGCGATAATGACACGCTCATGAATCCGCTCCTGCTGATCCGCGAGCAACCCGGCGCTGTTCGCGCGATGCTCGAGCTGCGCCACTTCGACGCTCCGCTCGACCGGATCGTCGAGCTGGACACACGCAGTCGGACGTTGCGCGGCGAGGTCGAGCAGCTGCGCGCCGAACGGAACAAGGGGAGCAAGGGCGGTCCGCCAAGCGAAGCGGTCAAGACCCGGATGCGTGAGGTGGGTGAGCGCATCAAGGCCGTTGAGGCGGAGCTCGGCCCGCTCGAGGCAGAGCGCGACGAGCTCGTTCTCCACATCCCCAACCTGCTCGATCCCGCGGCACCGGTCGGGGCTGTGTACGAGGACAACAAAGTCGTCCGCGAGGACCGGCCGCGCGTGCTGCCGTTCCCGGCAAAGCCACATTGGGAGATCGGTGAGAAGCTCGGGATCCTCGACATTCCGCGCGGCGCGAAAGTCTCCGGCTCGCGCTTCTACTTACTGCGCGGCGCAGGCGCGGCACTCCAGCGCGCTCTCATCGCATGGATGCTCGACCTTAAGATCGACGTCGGCTTCACAGAGATCTACCCGCCGTACGTCACGAAGCGGCAGACACTCGTCGCGAGCTCGCATCTACCTCACTTCGCCGAGAATCAATATCACGACGAACAAGACGACCTCTGGCTCATCCCGACGGCCGAGCCGCAGCTCGTCGGAATACATGGCGATGAGATCCTTGACGGTCAGAAGTTCCCGCTGCACTACGTCGCGTACACCGCGTGCTTTCGACGCGAGCACATGAGCGCGGGTCGTGATGTGCGCGGGATCAAACGCGGTCATCAGTTCGACAAGGTCGAGATGGTGGTCTACTGCCATCCCGAGGATTCGCCGAAGGAGCTACAGGGTCTCGTCGACCGCGCGGTCGAGGTCCTCGAGCGGCTGGAGATCCCGGTCCGCGTCATCGAGCTCTGCACCGGCGAGCTCGCCTTCCAGGCGATTCGTGGCTTCGACGTGGAGGCATGGGCACCGGGCGTCGGCGAATGGGTCGAGGTGTCGTCATGCAGCAATTGCGGGTCGTTCCAAGCTGAGCGGGCGAGCATCCGCTACCGACGCGAGCCGGGCAGCAAGGTCGAGCATCCGCACCTTTTGAACGGATCCGGCCTCGCGCTACCGCGTCTCATGATCTCGGTCATCGAGAACTACCAGCAGCAAGATGGATCGGTGGTCATCCCGAAAGCCGTGCGGCCCTACATGCGCGGGCGCGAGCGCATCGCGCCGGGCGAGTTCGCGCTCTAATAGAACGCGAGCCGTCCGTCTCGCATCCAGTGCGGCGACGGACAGCCACCTTCGCTCCGCCCAAGGCATGGAACCGCGAAGTCGAAGGTCGTACCAGCCACGAGATCGAACACCGTGTAGTCCGGACCGCCGGCAGGCTGGAACCGCGACTGCAGCAGGTACCGACGGTCCGTTGACATCGACCACGCGTGCCCGAGATAGCGCGAGCGCTCCTGACCATCGAAGTCCATGAGCAGCCCGAGGAGCCGGAAGCCGGCACCGCTTTCGCCCGAGTCCCGAATCATGATGAAGTCACCACTGGCGAGCCCGGTGATGCCGTACGTGCCGCCCTCGATCGTCCGAACGGTGCGATCCGCGGACACGTCGACGATGCGCACTCGGGCCTTCTGTGGACCCTCCTCGCTGTCGCAGTCGACACCGGCGAGAAGGCGACCGTCCGCCGACCACGCGAATGACGTGGAGCCGTCCTGGGCGCAGCGACGGAATGGGCCGGACACGAGTTGCGCGGCGCCGCTGGTGATGTCCACTACCGCGATGTGCCCGTCGCTGTTGTAGCCCCACAGGGCGACGCGCTTCTGGCTCGGATCGGGGACCGCGAGCCATACCGCGCCGCGCACGAGGTTCTGCGCGTCGGCGACGCGTTTCATGTCGCCGCCGTTCGTGTCACCGACCCACACACCGCGGCCGACCAGCACGAGTCGACCGTCGGCCATCCAGTCGGCGAACGAAAACCAGTCCTCGCCCGCGAACGGCTCCGAGAGCGGCGTGCTCTTCTTGCTATCGAGCTCCAGTAGCGTCGGTCGCGGGCCCACGAACGGCCCGAGGGCGTCGTAGAGCAGCATTCGTTTCCCATCCGGAGCCAGCGCGTAGCCGTCGGTCGTCGGGACGCGCCACGCGCCCGAGGCGTGTGGCACGCGGGTGGTGCCCGCCGCGGCGAGATCGGCAACGGTATAGATGTTCACGGCGTGCGACGACCGCGGCACTCGATCGTGGCGTCGCCGCTCGTGGAAAGGGTCTCCGCGATCTTGAAGCCGATCGATGGCTCGGTCTCCGCGAACACCAGCTGCAGGGTCCGATCGTCGAGCCAGGTCTTTGTCGGCTGACCCGACATGCCCCACCGCTCGACGCTCGCGCGATCGACCGCGAATGGGAAGGTCAGGACGATCGTGACCGGTCCGGGACCCGGTTCGCGGACCGCGACGTCGGCTGCGTTCTCGACGCCATTGACGGACACGCGGACCACGCTGCCGGGGAGCCGCCGCGGCGTCGCGACCGTCGGTACGGCGGTGAATCGCGACGCGCCCGGCGATGCGGCGCCCGGCGTCGGGGTCCCCTCGCCTGGTGTCGCACTCGGACCGCAGGCGGACAAGAGGACCATCAATGCGAAGGCTGTGCCTCTCACGTTGGTCATCGTCGCCGACTTTGAATCCGTCATGCGAGTTGCGCCCGGCGAACTCGTACGTCTAGGACGGATCGCACGGCAGCGCGTTCCGGCGGCTGACGAGCGCGTTGTATTGGTTGACCATCGCGACGTAGCTGTCGTAGATCGCGGCGGGAATGCCGCGTGGGTACTGCGCTTCGATGGCGTGGATCTGCGTACCCAGCGAGTTCAGCTCCAACTGCAGCGACAAGCTCTGTGTGATGCATGGGTCCGGCGCGGGCGGCGGGAAGTTGGTGAAGCCGAGCGCGACCATCTCACGGTCGCTGAAGCGATTGGGGCAGCTGAGCACGGCACCGAAGCTCACGCAGGTGACCGGGTCGGTCATGAGCCCGTACTTATCGACGCCGTACAGACCGGGACTCGCCAGTTTCGTCGTCCAGTGTCCGGTGTCGTTCGCATCCGGCCCATAGCAGCACCAGATGTGACCGAGCTCGTGCAGAGCGACAGCGACGTTGTTCTCGACGGTGCGCATTCCAAGCACCTGGTCCGACACGTAGATGACGATGTCTTGCGAATCGTCAGCGGGATTGCGCCGATGGACAGAGGTGCCCCGCGCCGCGACGACGAACATCGTGATGTCCGCCGATCGGTCGTCGACGACCAGCGAGCCGAGCCCGCGCGTCGCCGACTTCCATTCCGTTGCCAGCGTCGCCTTGATCTTCGCGAGCGATGAGTCGCGAAGAGGAACCAGTGATGGATCCGGGTTGAATTGTTCGCTCGGCGGCAGGTCGGTTGTGACACGGACCGTCAGCGCCGTCGCGACGATCGGGTGCGTGGGGATCGTGAAGTTGCCGGTCTTCGTCTCGCTTGCGTTATCGCCCTGACACCGCAGCGTGTAGCCCGCGGTCCCGGACGGCACCCGCGGCGTCGCGTAGGTCCAGGTCACGAACCCATCCGCACCAGCGTTCTGTCCTGGGAGCGTGTCCGGCGGGGCATCGCCGTAGACGCCGAGCCCGACGCGGAGGCTCGCCTGACAGCGAGCGCCGGGGGCGGTCCGCGCGGTCAGGAGGCCGTACTTCGCGTCGGTGACGCTGATCGGCAGGGGTGTGATCGCCGGCCCGGCCGAACCGACGACGGGCGACGACCCATCTCCGGTGGGGCTCGCGTCGGGGCCCGTGGCGCTCGGCGGCATAGCGCAGGCTGCGACGAAGAGGGCCGTCAGCGCCGCGGCGAGCGCGAATCTGCGCGGATAGTGGCCAAACACTGCTAACTCAGGCTAACGGCCACTTGTCCGATCCGATGCTTGTGGCCTCGAGGGGGCCCTCTCGCGTGGTGATTTGACAGGCCGGCTCAGGACTGGTATTAAACCGACTAGTTATTTAACCGGACGGTGCAATAGACACATGGCCATGGACCACCTGAGCATCACGTTCGGCGCGCTCGCCGATCCAACGCGACGGGCGATCCTCGCCCGTCTCACGAAGGGCGAGGCCTCGGTCACCGAGCTGTCGAAGCCGTTCGACATGACGCTTCCCGCCATCTCGAAGCACCTCAAGGTCCTCGAGCGTGCCGGCCTCATCACGCGCAGCCGCGACGCGCAGTGGCGGCCGTGCCGGCTCAAGGCGCAACGTCTCGAGGAAGCCGCCGATTGGGTGGAGCGTTACCGCGAGTTCTGGGAGCAGAGCTTCGATCGCTTGGAACACCATCTGCGCGAGCTGCAAAGAAAGGACAAGACGCATGAACAAAAGCACAAGTAGTCTCACCACTCCGCCCGCCGAACGCACGCTCACGACGACGCGCGTGTTCGACGCGCCCCGCGAGCTCGTGTACCGGGCGTGGACCGATCCCCGACAGTTGGCGCTGTGGTTCCCGCCGGAGCATTTCACGGCCCCGGTCTGCCAGCTCGACGTGCGCCCCGGTGGTGCCCTCCGCATCGACATGAAGGGTGACGACGACGCCGGTGACTTTGCCGGTGCCGTCTTCCCAGCGGTAGGCGTCTACCGCGAGGTCGTTCCGAACGAGCGCCTCGCCTTCACCTTGAAGGGCCTGGAGGAGGGTCCTCCACCGATGGTCCTCACGACGGTCATCTTCGAAGACCAAGGCCGTAAGACCAAGCTCACCATCCACCAGACCGCCGACACGATCGCCGACTACGACGTGCTGCGGAAGATCGGCGCAACCGAAGGCCTGCGGCAGAGCCTCGACAAGCTCAGCGCGCTGCTGGACGGGAAGGCGCCCGACACCACGGTGAGCGTGACGGGCAAGAGCCTTTCACTGACCCGCATCTTCGACGCACCGCGCGAGCTGGTGTGGAAGGCGTACACGGATCCGGCGCACATCGTGAAGTGGTCATTCGCCAAAGACTGGGAATCGCCGTTCGCGGAGACCGATCTCCGCGAGGGCGGCAGCTTCCGCATCGGGATGCGCCCGGCCGATCACAGCGAGGAGGGGTTCGTCTTCGCCGGCACCTACCGCGAGATCGTCAAACCGTCGCGGATCGTGCAGGTCGTCGGGGACGGGCGCGTGATGACGACGACGTTCGACGATGTCGGTGGCAAGACCAAGCTGAGCCTCACGGTCGAGATGTCGCGAGGCGAGGAGCAGGAGCGGCAGGGCTGGACCCAGATCCTGGAGAACCTCGCGACGCATGTCGCGACCCTTTCGGGAAAAACGACATGACCACTGAGACCATGCCGCAGCTGAGCGCGCTGACCGGTCGGGTCATCTGGCCGAACGACGCCGAGTACGACGGCGCGCGCGCGTCGTTCTACGGCGGCTTCGATCATCGGCCCGCGGCGATCGTCCGCGTCGCGGACGCGAATGACGTCGCGCGCGTGATCTCGCTCGCGCGCGAGAGCGGAATGCCGCTCGCCGTTCGCAGCGGCGGCCACGGTGTCGCGGGCTATGGCCTGCCCGATGGCGGTCTCGTCCTCGATCTCGCGGACATGCGCTCACTCGTCATCGATGCGCAGGCGCGTACCGCATGGGCCGAGACGGGCCTGACCGCAGCCGCGTATTCGACGGCGGCCGATGCGCACGGTCTCGCGACCGGCTTCGGGGACACCGGTTCGGTCGGCATCGGCGGGATCACGCTCGGCGGAGGCGTCGGCTACCT
>WNGJ01003935.1_pt1 | contig 15387 bp, 18 predicted proteins | sample 5400611 | NCBI WGS metagenome assembly WNGJ01 (sample SAMN13153375, study PRJNA577476) | soil metagenome | isolation source: 40 cm soil or saprolite under Garry oak tree replicate 1 | place: USA:California | collected 2016-06-15
TCCGAGCCATTGTGACTTTTCCATTGAGTCTAGGTTGTTTTTCCGTCAACAAAAAAATAGGAGAACGAAAAAGCCCCAGCCCAGGTTACAATAACTCGGCACAACTCGAGTCTTTCCTTAACAAGTTAGCCCAAGCTAAAGATACAATAGCAAAGTCTGGCCTGAAGGACGCCCTCATCCTCCATCACGATGAAGCTGACGGCCTCTGCTCCGCAGCCCTGACAAAGATCGCGATCGAGAAGCTAGGCATTGAGACGCGACTCATCTGTCTAGACAAACTCTACCCGGAAGTTGTGAAAGATGTTGAAGGGGGTTCACGCCGTCTAGTCGTCTTCTCGGACCTAGGCTCCGGGCATGTTCAATTGCTAGAAAGCCAGAACCGGTCAAGGAGCATTCTTGTCATCTTGGACCATCATGACACATCCGAAAGCAGAGATCCGTTAGTTCACAACCTGAACCCTGAGCTCAACGGGTTCTCCGGGGAAAAGGACGCGTCTTCGTCAACGGTCGCATATTTGTTCGCCAAGACCGTGGACCCTACACTCGTTACCTTTGCGCCTCTTGCCATCATAGGTTCTACCGAGATACCTGGCGAAGCTCAGGGCCTCAACAAGATTCCCATACAAGACGGCGAGAAAACGGGAGCAGTCAAACGGACCCCGAGTGGAGGCATCAAGTTCGACGGAGCCGTGCCTTGGCTCTCTCCCTCACGAGCCTCTTCCATATTGAACGTTCTCGGGTCCGTGGGCTACTATCGTGGCGGCCCACAACTCGGTCTGTCAGTATGCATCAAAGGATTCGAGAAACAGATCTTGGAAACAGCAAAGGGACTCGAGGAGGAGAGGAAGAATGCGAACCAGCGAATGATGGAAAAGATCCGGAATGGCGGACTAACCCAGATGAAGAATGTCCAATGGTTCCACGCCAAGGAGAATTACAAAGGAATGAGCGGCAAGGTTGTGGGAAGCTTCTGTTCCTATCTCAGCTACCAGAGACTCGTCAATCCAGTCAAGTACCTGATAGGAATGATGAACGTACCACCCGAGGTACCAGGATGGAGCGAACTCCCCTCGCCGTTGGTGAAGGTCTCGGGACGAGCCCCCCAACCGCTATCAAGGATGATAGAGACCGGCAAGAGGCCACCACTATCCAGGATACTGCCTGACTCATGTGCGAAGCTGGGTGGATTCGGTGACGGCCACACCGTCGCCGCCTCAGGGGTCTTTCCGATAGGCCGTGAGGAAGCTTTCTTGAATGCGTTGGACGCTCTTGCTACAACGGCCCCTAGTTAGCTCCGGAACGGACTCTCATACGCCGAACAGTAACAGTCAGACCAATCAGGATTACCCGCGAACGTAACATGATCGTGAATGGGTCCGTCCACTCCGTTTTGTTAGCGGAAGCCACTTATCACACTCGAGGGCACGACCTTTTGGGGAATGTGAACTGCAGTCTAGTCGCTTCTCACCACTTGAAGAATCAATGCTGATTCTCAGGGGTCTGGAGACTCAACTAGAATCGGCCCTCCGGGCCTTGCATGGGAAGGAGCTGATGGCGAACGGGGACTTAGAATGGACTGTGTGCAACCACATTCAGATCCTCCTATGCTCGTTCCTTGAGGAGTGGAAAATATTCGAGTCTTTCGGAAAAGATGAACGGATTCGAGACACATTGAAAATCGCCGTTCCTGCATTAGACCGCATTAGATCATGGACCGGCTTAGAAAGAGTTCGTTCAACTCTACTTGTCCATAATCAAAGAGACAAAGAAGGGAACCCTGTAAGTACATGGGATGTGTTCAATTCAAACAAGATTCCAACAGCCTATGCCGAGATAGTTTTGCTTGCAAGATTGGCAGTCCTGGCTATCAGAGGAACTCGTGAACGGCACTACTCCGAATTTCACCTAGCGGCACAGAGGCTAAAGCAATACCACGTAACCATCAAACCACAGGGCATAAGAACTAGTCAAGAGGCAGAATCAGTCTTTCAAGCGACAAGGGACAGAATGGATGAACTCGTGAGACGCGTTTCTGCGAGACCAAGAATAGGGGTTCTCAATGGAGCTGCTTCCCGAAGACTCCTCGATCCATGAGTCGCCTCCCCATTTTGGTCGAATCTGACCTGCTTTCATCGAGTGGGCTCATCAGCACCCCAAACTCCCAGCCTTGTTCTTTACATAGAGACCTAATGTCAACAAGCTCTAACTGGAACCCCAGCACGACATCTGACTATTGAAGCTCCCGAAACCACGATTTCGAGAAAGGTTTCGAAAACTTAGGTTCCGAACCTGGATTCTTCTGGTGATCATTGCCTACGTTCTTGCGGATTCGTTTATCCTAACGCAGTTCTCGGTATACACGAGAGAGCCCGTGATCTCCCAGATCTCCGCACAATTCATCACAGTAGAAGGGATTCTCATCGCTACCACGCCTCTGATAAAATCACGCCTATCGAGAGAGCTACTAGTTCTGCTCGGCATTCCAGCAATCTTGGCTTCTGTCGGGACTTTTGCCACGTCGACTTACCAAGCGTTGCAGCAGGGATATTCGTCATATTTTCCAACGACCCTTGAGTTTTGGAGTGCCGGTGTCTTGTTCTTGGTGTTCGTCGAGGCCTATGCTGTAGCTATCCTGTTCCCTTCACCGCGCAAAGAGCCCAGGCAGAAAGAGTTACTGGAACCTCTCGAAACTGACCTCGGAGGATTAGACTAGCCCATGAGTATTGAGGGCCGAGTTAGTGTCTTTTTTGTTCGATCGTTTAGAATGCCAGTGGCGGGCCAGCTCGGACTCGCCGTCACAAGTGGACATTTTTTTCTGACCCAAGAGAGAATGCGTGAGAGAAGACTACGGAATCCGGTAAATCCAGGATTTCCGAATCAAAGGATTTAGGAGAGATCGAGACACCTGAGTTTCCATGGCACGAATCAGGAATTGGAACGGAGTATCCGAGGTCCCGCACTCCCCTTGTGAGTATAAGCTATACAAAGGCGAGAAGCTAATCAGAAACGGTAGCTCTTGCGATTGTCAGAGACGGCTCAGAGAGCAGAAGAGCGGAATCGCCGAGGCCACTGGTTTCACAGTGAGGCTTACAGAGAGTTGTTCCAAAGCGAGGGAGATCGAGAAGGCATCCTGCAAGCGCTACAAGCCTCCCTTGAACGAGAGACGCGGATAGACAACATGTCGCCCTCAAAAATCAAACACCCGTTTGAGCATCGTTACTTCACCTCTTACCCTGTTGAAAACGAGAAAGAGGCAGCCTGGTTCTCCAAGAGACCAACCTTCTCGATCATGGCTCTTCTCTGGGAGGCCGGCCCAAAGGGACTCACTCCTGCCGAAGTATGCGACTCTCTGAAAGATGTGAGCAGGACAGTTGTGTACCAGACACTGAAGGGCCTCTACGAGAGCGACAAGGTCGACCGTGAATGGGATAAAAAAGGAGAAGCGCATCGCAACGTCCTCACCGAGAGGTCTCCCCCCGCGATCCTCGACGAAGAGTTCGAGGATTGGGCAAATCACAATCTGAAGGAGAAGATCGAAACGATTCTCTTTCCCGCTTTCGAGAATTACCTGACTCAGGTTCTGAAGCTAGCCGACGAGAAAAGAGTGTCCGATGAGTTCGTCCCAAAGAAAGGCAAGGAGGGATGGTGTCATCGATGCGACATGAGCCACGCAGGCGAGTTCTTCTTCCTCGCTCTGCTGTACCATGCGGCCTACAGGTTCGTGTTCTCTCCCGACGACTGGAAGTTTACAGACAAGGCATTGGGCAACAAGGTAGCGAAATTGTACGCAGACAACAAACTAGGAGATCCACAAGAGCTTGGTGTCTAGATAATGGTTATGTGCTTCTGGGGGACGATGTTGCTGCCCCGCAAGTTTCGCACAATTGTGCCCTCCATCCTATGTTGAAAGATAGTAACTGCAAGTAAGATAGGCGACACGAGAGTGAAAGATAAACCGATACCATACGCACTAGCTTGGAAGAGGCTACCTGTAATGAGCTGTAGGAAACGAATTATCGTCGTCAACCCTACGATTCCAGTCACCAGGTCGACAAACTTCGAGATCGGGACATCAACGATGGCACCAGAGGCGTCATAGTATCTGAGACCAGAGTCCTCGTAGACCCAAAACACGGTGTAGAGCAGCGATGGGAGAGAAAATACGACAACCACCAACAAGAGAAATTCGCCGAAGGCATTGAACGCGGTACCATAAGTGACGTTCGTAAGAGAGACAATGGCCGCAGGAAGAGCGAGACTGAATATCGCAACTCTGAAGAATCTTCGCCAGATGGACGGGAACCGTGTGACGTTATCGAAGAAGCACTCGGACGCCTGTCGGTGACTCTTGTCAAACCGAGTAAGAACGTTATGAAAGTCTGGGTTCTGAATGAACTTTTGGAGGACCCACTTCGCTGCCCATCCAGTTAGGAGGTACCAAGTCATCAAGGGAATTATGAAAAAGACAGTAATGGCGAAGATTGCCGTTATGACGCTCCCCAAGGCGATAACTACCAAAAGGAATATCGAGAAAGGAATTGTTCCAAGCAAATATGGGACTCTGAGGTCACGCCCTTGAAGGTACGGCCCGCCTTTGAGGATCCGATCGCTCAGCGCGATCCATCTCTTTGGTCTCTGAAGCAGCCAAGTGCCCGGCCACAGGAATAATGTGGAGAGTGCCAGTCCGGCGATCCCGGCAGGAAAGTTCCCTTGTACGAATGGAATGATTGTTATGAGTAGGAATAGGGATCCGAACCCGATGAGTGCCCAGCCTCCTACTTTCCGCAGACGGCTGAGAACCTTCTTTGCCATACTCAACTAGTTGGTTCATCGTCAGAGCGTCCTTGAAGTTATGTGTAGCTCCTTAACTCCAGTCTTCCTATTCCCACGATAGACATTGGACTGAAGGCGAGAAGATCTAATCTTGCTCGTCGGTCAGAAATTTCGGAATCCCCTGCAAATCGCCTTGGAGATCCCGTAGAACTGGAAACTTGTACGTCATCATGTTAATAGTCAAAGGTCGTCGGATGATGAGCTAGCCGTCTCACGCTTTCGGCAGTTTCGTTCTCGTGTCTGAGCAATAACTGAACGATGGGTCAATGCCAAAGATGTCGGGTCAGCGGAGCGACTGGCGCGAACGACTACACGCCAACCCCTCACGAATGGAACAAGAACTAGCGATCAGACTCCAAGAAGACGGAATAAGCTACCAGACACAGGTCGAGATTCCAGTAACCACGGCCGACTTCTACTTCCCGTTGGAGTCGCGACCGTTGCTCGTGTTTGTCGACGGACGGGTCCATCTCGGAACAGCGCAAATGGCGAAGGACGAAGAGTTGCGATCTCTCTTACGGAAGAGAGGATACAGAATTCTGGAATTATTCTATGACAGCTACTCGGACAAGAAAAGAGACCAGCTGTATCGAGAGATCCTGTCTAACCTCGGAAAGGAACCCGTTCGTGGGAACTAGGACGTCGCCAAAGGATGGGCTAAACCGGGCTACACCACCGGAGCGAGCACGACTCCGATAGGCTAACCATTTTAGTATTGTCCCAAGAAACCCCGGGGGACTTGGGTGCTCTCCAGAGCGAACTGTTCGGTTAGCATAGTTCTTCAGAATGAAGGTGGCCTGCTACGCAAATAAAACCCCCATGGATACGAGTCTGCGGCCTCAGGTAAACGGACTTGGAGTTGGACGAAGGAGATTCAACACCGCACACGATTTGGGTTGGCCCTACGGCCTGTGACTCTGAAAGAGACAAACGAACAGAAACCCAATCGAAAATCTGGCAGGCATTGAGCCAGAATTCTCACATGGCGTTTGCCTATCCAATAATAGGTAGTGCAGTTGACCTCTTCCGGGAGAGTCTTTCATGTTACCAAAATGGAGCGTTTATGGCCTCTACACTTATGTGTAGAACCGTTGGCGAAGCCGCCCTATACATGGCGGTGTCAAGGAAGCCTTCACGAAAACAACATCCAATGGAGATTTGGCTCGACCTTCGAAATACGGGAGACTGGGGCCAAATTAGAACCAAAGCACTAAGCTTGGGTATCCTTACCGAAGACGAAATGAGGCTTCTGCACGACATTAGGGAGAGAGGTCATTTTGTTGCTCATTATGGAGAAAGATTCGACCGACAAGTTCGATCAGGAGTAACTCTCCAGGAAGGCATTAGGACTTGGGTCGATCAGAAGGAGGCAGTACGAACTCTTCATGACACGGCTTCTGTTGTAGGCCGTATCATAGACTGGATCGGACGGCCCTGAACGTTACGTACAGCGTCTACGACTTCTTACGTTGCCAGTAGCGGATTTTGGGCCTTCGTCTCCTGCTCGCCAGAAGTCTCTTGACTTTCTGCTGGAGAGAGATAAGCCGTGGTGGAAGTTTCCCGCCGGATATCCTCTTGACGAGCTTTTCCAGAATCGGGAGAAGGCCCTCTATGACTAATTCTGTCGTGACTTTGAAACCGTCAGCGACACCTTCTCCTACGTTTCGAAGTGTGTGTCTCTCTCCAGTAACGAGTTCGAGAAGTTGTATCCCCACTGCGGTTAGTCCATAGATGGCAAGAATCCAGTACGGAGATTGCAGGGAGTCAGGAAGTAAGAAGGAAAATGCGCTTATGAGAATGAATGCTCCACCCAAGACTGGGTAGGCGAACATGAAGAAATTCGCGAACCGCCGGAAGACCTCCCTCACCTGTCTTCCTCGTTTCGAGTGGAACCAATCTTCGGAGAAGTAGAGAAGGATACAGATCGTGTAGAGAAACCAGAAGAGTATTAGTACGTTAAGTGCGTCTACAACATAGACGGTGAGATGGGGACAGGGGGAGTTACAGAAGAAATTGACAAATGGTTTCTGGCCGATAATTATGGAACTCTCGAACCAAATCCGTAGAGCAACGGCGATTCCAAAATAGCTGAGCCAGATAATCGCTCTTCTTTCTTCGCTCCTGAGTTCTCTTGCGACTTTCTCGGGGTCTTGGCTCATGATAAGGATGCCAACTGTAGGTAATGCTCTCCGCTGACCTCTAGCACCCTTCTACTTACTCGTTCCGAAGGATACCCATGGGTGACGGTACGATCTGTAAGGCCTGCATGGAAGAGATTGAGGACCGAGAACCATGGCATTACAGATACAAGAGAAAGGCTGGCTTGTTCGAACCTGTCCACGACAAGTACGTACCGCCAGAACCCGAGTAGCATAATTAAAGTGGCGGGACTTGTAGACCTTCCCGCTCAGAGGACAACTTGGCCTTCAAAGTCGTCAAAGTCAATGTGAACGAGCAGGGCACTTCGAAAGAAACGGTTACCCTCTTCTCCGAGAGATGGGAAGCGGAAGAATTCGCAAAGACTCGAAGTCTACAGACTTATCCCGGGGACAACGTGCGGTATGAGATAGAAGAATCAACGAGTGTCCCCGAACCTCTTACTGTCGGGGCCGCACTGAAAACCACTAGCGATCTTATCGCTCAAGCCATTGGGCTGTCCGGAGGAAAGGCAGACCTCAAGCAAATCTACCAAGTTGTTCAGAAGGCCAAGCCCAACTCATCTGAACTTTCGATACCGTGGAGTCCTCAATCATGCTGTTGAGGATGGGAAGTTCATCAGGCATCCTGATCACACATACACTCTTGGAGTAAACAGCCCGAAATATCGAAAATTAGTTGGCGGCTTAGTTCGAAGTCTTGAAAGTCATGGTCGTGGTCAACTCTTCCCGAGCGGTGCAATAATGGATGGAACTCTGTTCTATCCAGTCGATCTTCCCGAGAACGAATTAGAGCTATTCGTCATTCAAAACGCCCCACATATGTTCGGCCCAGCAACCCTCTACATTCCGAAGAAGAAGCTGGTTGGTGCTCACATAAAGAAAGTTACTGATGGACTGCTTCTGGACTTAACAAATCCACACGATCCGTCGTTCTGGATTGTCGAAGTCGAATTGGGTACACACGACCCCGATCATATCGAGAGTCAGGTTTCAGGATTCATACGGAGTCTGAAGAAGCTCAAGACCCTGAGGGAGTTAGTGAAGGTAGTCTACGACTATGTAGAGAAATCCAAAGCGTCGCCCGCAGACTGGTATACCAACTCGTTCGTCCCGGCCTTCACTCATGCGGAGGGAGACCAACATGCGTTCATAGATGCGTTGATTCATAAGAAACGAGGAGTCATGATAGTTACTGACGGCCTCAATCCAAAACATGCTGAAGTGATCTCAGACCTCAGGGAAAGAAGTCCTGTCAGGGTAATCGAGTTCAAGACTTACTGGAAACAGGGACAACTCATTCACACGTTTTCTCAACCTGACTTGAGCCAAAGCGATTAGGAATGTCAGAATCTGCTAAGCCCAAAGACGAGGGCCGATCTATTCCCGTTGGCATAGGCACCGCGATTCTTCTCTTCGGTTTCATTCTTCAGTTCTTCAGCGTCCGACAGAGTCTTCCAATCGAAATCCAGATAGTGTCTGCCATCTTTGTCGGTGCCACAGCTTTCCTGTTCGTTGTCTGGGTCTGGTACCCCTCTTTTGGCCGCTACTTCACTGAGAGAAGGTCAGCCGGAAGAGAAGACAGACTCGCCCGCGAGAATATGGAAACTCTGAATTCCTACATTGACAAACTTCGAGCACTTGGCACTACCGAGCGAAACGACAACGTTGTATATCCTATCCGAGTCCTGAAGGGTTCGGGCGGAGAATGGAACAAGCTTCCAGAACTCTACTTCGTGACCTACTACATAGATGCTCTGACCTTTCAACTACGGACGTTGATGAGTCAGATCGGTGTCAACAGGTTCACTTTCACCTATGCTGTTGATACGGTCACATTTTTGGTGAGAATGTTCAACGAGAATCTCTTTCGAATCGTCACTGACGCCCGCCTCATAGCAGAGAAGAGTCCGGTACCACAAACTGTACGAGAAGACTACAACACTTTCAGGCATAGTTACATTCGGTTCTTGGACGACTACACGTCTTTCGTGAACGAACTCAACAAGCGATTCAGATCGGAAGTCGTGAACATGCCCGGAGACGTTGGAACTGTCACCCAGAACGCCTTTCGACCAATGTACGCTGACAGACCGAAGGAACTCTGAGCCGAGATAAACCAGAGCTTAGCGTCCCTCTAAAGTCCCACCCGCTCAAACGTCATGGGTTTAGAACATGCTTGACGAGTTCTGCGAAACTTGGCATCAAACCCGACAGAGATTTCTCGACATTTTGAAGACGCTTGGTTTCCTCAGGTGATTTCTTGAAATAGGTTGCCAGTGGTGTCAAGAAGAATATCTCATAGAGGAAACACATGGCATCGAACGCCTCAAGCACCTTACGATACCATATGTCAAAGCTCTTTTCAAGAAAGCGAGGAACATTATCACGCCCTTCCTGCAAATTGAATACATCGAGTCCCTGCGCGTGGGCTTGTTTGGATAGAACAGAGTAGACGGGTTCGAGCCGAGCCAAGATCGCAGGCTCGTCTACTTTCATTGACATGTCGGTTCGTGACGCCAATGCCCTCGCCAAGTCCTGTATGTGGGCAGGTGCGTTTCTCTCTCCCTTCCGCCACTCTTCGTATCTCTCAGTCGGCTGACCCCAATGATCAGAGAAATACACGCCATGAACTGCGATCTCGAACCAAGAGCGAAGGACAGTAAGGGCTTGACGAAAGAAGCCGCCATAGGCCAGGTAGATTGTAGCCTTAAGGTCGGTCTCGGTCTCCAACCACAACTCTCCGACTGGATGTTCTTTGGGTAGCACATCCCAAATTGGAAAATGAATCAGAGCGTCTACATCGATCAAATCCATCAGAACTTCCGTTTCCTTGGGTCTGTGGATCAGCGCAAATCGTCTCGCAGCATCATCTGACGCATCTGTGAAGAGCCAGTCAAACACATAGAACGGGTTTCTCTTCTTCATTCCGAGCCAGCAAGCAAGCAGGCTGACTGATACTTGAGACTGTCAAGAGTGGGAAAGCCACGCCTTTGTAGGCAGAGCGTTACGAACCCTCTACGATACCGCAGAGAAAACAGATATCGCATGATCCACAAGGTGTCCCAAAGAGAGATAGAAGGTGCAAGAGGGCGGGCGAGACAACTTGAGGGGCTTCCTATCGAGCCGACTGCTGAAACAACACCGGACGTGCCTGGGAATATTCCGATAGATCCGAAAGCGGCCGAGGCCCTTCGTCGGGTTGGCAAGAAACTCGTAGAGCAGTCAAAGTCCAACTAGCTAACGTCCGTCCCGCCATCCAATTTCTATCCTACCGTTGCAGGATTTGCCGTAAGAGTTGTATGTCAGCAGTGATGGTATGGTAGAGACGACTGTTAGCAGAAATGCCCATAGTAGAGAGGCTCCGTGACCGGCACTTACTGGGACACTTAGCTCTACAAGGGATTACCCGAAACCTGATACTTGATTCTCTCCAAGCGGGGAAACTCCCCAAGACCTTTCTCCAATTATGGCTCGGGCAAAATAGAAACTGCGTCCCGGCTCTCTTTCGGAGCTTCCCGTAGGTCCATTAGCTACATGCATTGTAGGGATGTCAACGGTCTTGGTAGCAGGTTCCTGGACCAACGGGTTCGAATGTTCGTTGTCTGCAGTTCTCGCATACTAGGACTCTGCCGATGAAGTCGGGGTCTGATAGGTATCGGATCTGTTGTTGGGTGGGTTTCTGGCATGGTTGGGAGAAGGCGGGGCGATCTAGGTTATGCATGATCCTTCGATGATTTATGTCCAGGTACAAACGTGGGGGAGGGAGGGAAATCGTCGCAGAAATCTATGCAAGGCGGAGCTGGTTTCAACTAGGAGCCCAGCGCTCGGAATGTCTACTACCATTAGGCTGTCTCGTATTCACTTCGAACTTCACTAACATCGTTTGAATCGCTATCAACGAGACCAAACCTTCGCGAAACTCGCTGACTGCTAACGACGCGATTGTCGCGCGGTCAATTGCAATTACCGGAACAGTTGAATATGGTAATCGTGTTCATGACATGCGGCGTGATCGATGCCTCGCGATGAAGAGAAGTACGAAAGACTGTCTTTCAACCTATCGAAGATGAGAGCACCTTCGAACGAATATGTGTGCTGGCTTGACGTAATGGGATCAAGAAACATCATGCGTCGTTCTATGAATTTCGCGGCAAATTTTGTAATGAAACTACACATCGCATGTCTCACTACGTTGAAATCTGAACCTGATATGGAGCTCTACCCGATGGTAGATGGCGTCTACGTTTGCAACCAGAATCTAGTTGCATTGTTGGAGTATGTCAGACTGGTTTATCGAAGGCTCGCAATGGAATTTGTCTCGGAGGCCAATCCGCTGTATAGATTCATGGTTAGAGGAGGCGTATCGTATGGACCGGTAATCAAGCAGCCAGACTTTGCCGATTGTTCCGAAGTTTTGGCAGAGAATGAAGAGTACTGCAACCGAATATTCCTTGGAATCACACTCTCGCAATCGTACGACAAGGAAAGAGAAGCCCCACCGTTCGGGATAGTAATGGATGATTCAGTTTCAGCATTCGGTATGTTGGGCTCCAGACCTTTCGCGGGCGTCTATTGGCGATGGTGGAGTCGAGACTCGAAAGATGGGTTCGACGACAAAAGTCTGGCTAAGCGATTGAGCAAGAGTCTGATGCAATACTACAATTGGTGTGAAACGCACTCTTACGCGATCGGATACAAGCCTGAGAGGATCGAAAATCATCGCCGTCTAGTCTCAGAATATTTCTCGGAAGAGAGCGAATGGCCGGTATCAAAAGAATAGGTGCAGAACCATTGCTAAGAAGACCCCAGTTCTAACTAGGCCCTCCATCGGGTTCTCTGTTACCATTTACGATTACCTAACCCGTTACCAATCGTGAAATGTCTATTGCAGTTGGGTCTCGCGAGGTAAACCTCGTGTTTGGAAGGCCTCATAGGGAGCAGCTGCGACGTTTCGGTCTATGTCCCTTGATTGCAGATAGTATGTGTTAACGACCTGATTGTCCCTAGGAATTGCCTTGGAAACGGCTGAGGGTCCATGACGATGTTAAGGTCAGCGGGAGATTTCGGATCGGTGATGCGGACAGGTTGAGCGGTCCATGTTAAAATCTGGTCAGGAAAAGACCCTCTAGAAAATTAGGGTACGTTGACTAGTCTCGTGACGCAGAACTGCCTTTCCCTATCTCCGGTTCTAGGCTAACAAAGCGTCCCGGAGGTCTCAGGGTCCGGGCCAAAGATTCTAGACCCCGCTCTGGTCAAAAACTGGGCTCAAACATGCACAAAACAGACAGTCTGCCCCAGGAAAGTGAGATTTCCTTCGTGAAATTTGTTCGGGAAGAGGGGTAGGGGTATACGCCCCAGACAAGCGGAAAAACGCCGAGTTTCCAGAAGACCCGTCAGATGCCTACGAGTCTTTGACTACGGTTTGGGCTTGTTCGTGCATGAACTGCAGTAGATAGTAGGGTCCGCCTGCGCCCTTCCCTGTAGCGCCGCTGCCCTTCCAGCCGCCGAACGGTTGTGCACCTGGCCATGCCCCGGTCGTTGCTCCACCCTTTCGGTTCGCGTAGACTACGCCAAACCGGATCTTTTCAAAGAACTGGTCCTGCTCTCGCGGATCCTTCGTAAACACTCCTGCCGTTAGTCCAAACTCTGTCCTGTTCGCCTTCTCTAACGCCTCGTCCAGAGACGAGACCTCGTCAACAGCCACCAGCGGCACAAACAGCTCCTCCTTCAACAGACGGTGATCCGGAGGAAGACCATACACAACAGTAGGCGTGACATAGTAGCCCTTCGGAAGAGACATCTTCGGAACCTCCCCACCAACCAGGACCTTCCCATCCTTCCTGGCCTGCTCAACAGCCCGCTGATACTTCCGGAACGCAGTCTCATCAATCACCGGACCCAGAAACGTCGACTTCAGCCGCGGATCACCTACCACCGCAACCTTCTCAACCTTCGACTTGAGAATCTTCAAGAAATCCTCCCGCACACCACGCTCAACATAGACCCTCGACGTCGCGCTGCACTTCTGACCATCATAGCCAAACGCCGACCTGACAACGCCCTCTGCCGCCTTGTCGAGATCCGCCTTCGAAGTCACAATCGCAGGATTCTTACTGCCCATCTCAGCAATGAACGGCTTCGGATACGGCTGCCTAGCAACAAAATCCCTGTAGAGCTGCATCCCTACATCCCTCGAACCAGTAAACGCTATTCCAGCCACCATCGGATTACCAGCGAACTCAGCCCCGAAAGAGCTACCTGGACCAGTAACGTAGTTGATGACGCCCGCAGGAATACCACCCTCAACAAGAGCCTCATACAATTTCAGAGCAGTGAAAGGAGCCTCACTCGTCGGCTTGAAGACGACAGTATTACCGGCGATCAAGGCGCCAGCGATCATCGTCGTCGCTAGTGACAATGGAAAGTTGAACGGCGAAACAACCGCCCAAGCCCCGTACGGTCGCAGGACGCTCTTACTATCCTCACCAGGAACAATGCGCTCCATCGGCCTGACATAGCCCTCATTCTCCTCCATCAGGCGCGCATAGTAGTTGAGGAAATCAACTGCCTCGTTGGCCTCGGCGATTGCCTCGTACCGGTTCTTCGCAACCTCGTACGTTATGAGCGCCGCGAGATGGAACTGGCGTTTCTCTAGGACGTCAGCCGCTTTGCGAATAAGCTGGACACGTTCCTTCCACGGTCTACTACTCCAAGCCGCAAAATGCTCGTTAGCCGCTTCTAGAGCCTTCCGTGCAAACTCCGCGGTCCCCTTCTGGAAATATCCCAACAGAATGCTCGAATCTACAGGGCTGTGAACCTCGAACTCGCCACCGGCAAGGACTTGGCGTCCGTTGATGAACATTGGATGATGTTTGCCAAATTCACGCTCAACGTGCTTCAGCGCCTCCTCGTACCGAGGATGAATCGTCTCATCGGCCAGGAGGGTGACAAAGGTTACTTTCTTGGAAGGAGAAGTCACTTGCAATCTGGACAGTTCCCTAAACATGAGGTTCAATTTAGAAGAAGATAAGATTGCGCTTCTTCTTTGCGTGGGCAACCCGGAGGTCTAATATATCATTCACGCTAAATTGTGAAGCACACCTAACAGGAGTGTGAATCAGAAAAATGGAGGCTCAATATGCGGAGGCAAAAGAGGAGCTTCTCTTAGAGTCGAAAGCGAAGAACACGACCAGAACCATCAAGGACTTCTCGCCCGCAGGCATTAGACTCGAGGACAATTTCGAGGGAGAGAGCAAGGGCGTATACAACGCCACGCTCTACGGGACGATTAACGCCCTGGTGAAGCCAGATGGAACCATTGACTATGAAGTTCGACAGATAGACACCACCAGCGACGGCGATGCCATACTCTTGTACTTCAAGGGGAAGAGTATCCGAGAGAGCCCCACTCACAATAGATTCGTGGGCGAGAACACCTTCCAGACCCCATCAAAGAAGCTCGCATGGCTGAACGGAATTAAGGCCAGGCATGAAGGCACGTACAACCCCGTAACGGGTGAACAGACTCTTCGAGTATACGGGAAAAGGTAGCTCGAGCAAGATAGTCGGTTCAACCCAAACTCTTGCATCGGAATTAGTTTTCTTTTGTGTTAACTATTCTAGACCCCCCGGGTATGCTGATTTCGCGAGACGCCGCGTAAGATCTAGCCCGTTCTTGGTGGACCGGCGGGATTTGAACCCGCGGCCCTTCGGTCATCCCAGGCAGCAGTTTGTTTGAGGACGACGGCCTAGGAAACTGTAAGACTGTAGGTTTCAGAAGGTAGAATTTGTGAATCAGCAGTAAGCTTAGGCCGTCACAGTGGCTCTCGTCCTTCTGAGCCTGCGGACGCCTTTCCTGACAGCTCTTCCTGAGCTCGGATGAGAAGCGCCGGCTTTGCGCATCCAGTCCGGGACGATCACGGCTCTAATCAGTTCCTGCATAGTAATGCCTCGGTCTTTCGCCATCTTCCTTAGCTGGGCGTATATTTCCGGGTCCAGAGACTGCATGAACTTAGTTGCCGTTATTCATCCACGCCTTCCATAGGGTGATACCCTAGGATATAATCCCGTCGAGTACAGTCGAACTAGATTTCGATTCTTGCCGTCTATTGTAGCACAAGCTAAGAATGCTGTTGCTTAGCCACCGGCAACAGCTCCATCAAAGACCTCACGGGGACCCCTTCGATGCTCTCCTTTCCGCTCTTGTTAGCCAGAACGGTCACACCTACCGGCTTCGCCTTCACGCCCTGAAGAGTCTCAATGGCCGCCCTAATGGTCTCGCCCATTCTGAGAATAGTGTCCACAATCAGCACCTTCTTACCCTCGACAGCGGAGAAACTTGGGTTTACCGCCCCAGCAACTTTCTTCTCCCCCAGCCGTTGGGGTCTTACGGAAG
>WNGJ01006007.1_pt1 | contig 15382 bp, 16 predicted proteins | sample 5400611 | NCBI WGS metagenome assembly WNGJ01 (sample SAMN13153375, study PRJNA577476) | soil metagenome | isolation source: 40 cm soil or saprolite under Garry oak tree replicate 1 | place: USA:California | collected 2016-06-15
GAGAGGGTGTCTTGCAAGTTAACCTTGAGCATGTGCTCTGGATCACGTCGCCTCTCGATTACCAGGCGTTGACCGGTGATGGCTGCATGTAGTTGCGCACCGGTGCATTTTGCAGCAAAAGGCTCTACTTTGTCTAGTGCTTCGCGGAAAATGTTGACCAGTTCGTCTTCAAGTACCATACCGCCTTTGAGGTAAAGGTGCAATTGTGAACGAAATTCTTTTGTTTTCTCGGCAAGTTCTTCGTCACTAAGCTTTTTAAAAGTCGTTTCGAATGGATTTATTTTATCTATGAGAGGCTGTATTGTATTCAGCTCTTTTTTGTTGGGGTCACCCATCATTTTCCCAAGTAATTGCATTGTAGTATGTTCTCCTGATGATTGGCTTTTGGGCTTATATTTGTCATTAAAGATAACATTTAGTGGTCAGTAAAAATACTTGTACATTATACCATACGTTGAGGCAGCGATGAGGGTTAGATGCCGAAAATACCAGGGGTTTTGAGCGAAAGATCAACTACCAGTGGCTGTGGTATCGCTGCCATACCTTTTAAGCAACTCTCCTCGAGACATCCACACTTCCTGCGGATATGAGCCATAGGTAGTTCCCTGAAGAAGTCGATCCAGGCCTTTTTCGTTGTAGAGTACCAGCAATCCGGTCATGAATAGGCGATCAAACCAGGCTAGCAAATTCCAGGGACGCTCACGTACGGTGAAGCCCAAACGATTGCCTGCACGTCCCAACAATGTTATACCAAAAATTGCGCGTAAATCTGAAGGGAAGTCAGATGCTTGTGTCCAGTTGGCCAGGGCATGTAAATCCTGCATAATCATGTGTATGATGCCCCAGGTATTGGTATGTGTGGCAGCCTCTAATAATACCTGGTTGCGGAAATGGAGTTCTCCAATACGATCCCCTTTGCGAATTCGGGTACCATCGGGAAGGTCAATGGGCTTACCACGATAGCGTATGAAATGTACCTCTAACAGACTATTAGGAGCGTGGGGTATTGGCTTTACGCGCCAGATTGTCAGTGTAAACCACTCCCAAAAAGGCCAGAAACGCATGAAGCCACGTGCTCGCCCTGCTCGTGTTTGAAATGCCAACTTCCATCCAAGGCTCAAGGAGCGGTGAGGAGCTTGCAGTTTGCCAGCCTCATTGGTTTTGGGCTTCTCGCGAACTTTTAGAATAAAGACTGCTCCTAAAACCATTGAAAAGGAAGCAAGCGCAAAGACCGCGCGATAGCCCGATTGGGTTTGTCCGAATATACTGGCTATAAAGAAGATGATTGCGCCTATAAAAGGACCCAGGATGGCGGGTAAGGTCGAAGATGCATTCCAGATCCCCATGTCCTTACCGACCGAATTTAAAGATGGCAATGCATCAACGGTTAAAGCCCAGTCAACGCTTGTGTAGGCACCGTAACCAATGCCAAATAGAAGACCCAAAGGCCAGAGAACATGGGTATCAGGAAGAACGACAAATGCCAACGCCGCTACTGCCATACAGCTAGTAGACACAGCAACGATCTTAACTCGTCCTGTTCTGTCAGATAGAACACCTAGCAAGAAAGCGCTGAAAACGGCTCCCAATAATGCAAGCACTGCCACTCCTGCCGTTGCCTGAATAAAGTTCGAAACATGCGCGACATTGGCAAAATAATATGCAATGAATGTCATGAAGAGTGTAAGTCCTAGCATGACGAAAAAGCGCGTGAGAAAAACCCAGGTGAAATTATGATCTCGCCAGGGCTGGATCCAGTTATGATCAAACCATTTGCGCCAACCGGACCTGGTTACGCTGCCAGCCTGCATAGATGCAACCTGCGCATGCGTGAGTGGTACTTCATGCACACCGACAACAGTGATCAGTACCCCAGCCAACAAAACTATTCCGCTCAGTATATAAAAGAATATAGCCCCTTGATGAATTGCAGACATTGAGGGTGAAACCGAGCTGACCTGGCTGAATAGCCACGCAGCTAGAGCCAGGCTACAGATGTTTCCGAGGATAGTCATTATCCCCAAATAGCCGGATGCTGCGCCACGCTGCTCCTCAGGCACGCGGTCTGGTATCAGGCTTTGATAACCGGCAGAAGTAGCATTGACGGCAAGCTGAAAGACCACGAGACCCAGGATAAAGAAGCCTATGTTCTGAGCAAAACCAAGGATGATTCCGCCAAAGACCATTAGCAGCCCGCCACTCAGTATATAAGGTCGACGCCGTCCCCAACTGCTGGTAGTGTGATCAGAGAGCATACCTATAAGTGGGGGTACAAACAATGTTATGATCGCGCCTGCTGTTGAGATCCAGCCAAGAAATGTCGCTTGCTGTGCGTTGCCAACTTCACCAGATATAAATAAGATAATTTGTGTGGGGATAACGATTGGAATAAGAGCAGCATTTTGGAAGTTTAAGGAAAACCATAGAGCGCTGAGCGTTAGCTGCTCGTTAACGGAGAGGCGGTGTGGGCGATCTTGCAAATCCATCATAGAATTAGTTCATCTAAGATCAAGTTTTGATACTCATCCCCAAAGGCATGGGTACGCGACTTTCGCTTGTTTGGTTCAATTATGCAACACAAGGCAATATAGATTGTTTTACAAATACATCCACAGTTTCTCCTATGCAAACTCCATCTGCGCGTAAATAGTGCAAGAAATTCTTGACGGCGGTACATAGCGCATCCAGGAGATCAACGTCAAGTGTGATATCAGGCTCCCACCACCAACGTGAAATCGTCCAGGTGCCCTTCTCTAAGCGCGAATCCACTCGTGCTACAAAGCGATCACCATAGAAGACTGGCAATACATAGTATCCCCACGTGGGCGTGAGGGTGATTCTTCGAGTAACTTGAGCGCGCTTGTGTGCGCATAATACGGCGTTGCGAGTTCGCCAACTTGAATTTGAGTTAACTGGCCAGCCTCTACCAGTTGTGTCAATGCTAGTTTGCGTTTTGGTGCCTCATCACATGCACTCCAGATGGCAGCTTCCGCCGTAGGACGCAAGATACCTGCTGCCTGGTACCTGCGCATGATGATCCAGCGATAGTAGGCAGCCTCATCAACCAGCGGGGGCAATACGAAATGTTGCGCTGGTATTACTCGATGCGGTCGCTCATAGTAGTGGCGTCCCCCTTTGCGATGGTGCGTCACCAGTTCACCAGAGGCCCATAAAGAACGCAGGATACGCTTCGTGCGTGTCGAACCGTACCATGAGCCCGGTTCACCAAAACGTGCACGATCTTCGAACTCAAGTGATGAAAGCGGACCCTGCTCATCAATTGTCGCCAGTATCTTTGCCGCACCTTCAATATCGGCCTGTAGGATTTCTCTATCGTGATATGGTCGAAACTTCTTACGAATAAGAGCGCGCATTGGCCAATCGCTTACAGAAACAAGGCAGGCTTGCTTATCCCATGCGTCGTAAATTATGCGGTCTGTATAGGCGGCTTTTTGCCAATCATCAACCTGATATCCGGGAATGCGTGCTTGAAAAACAAGATCGGCATTACGTCCAACGGGGTTCAGTGGATCGTATTGCACGGTCCCTAAACGGTCAATCGTGCCAGGCAGATCGGTTGGTTTAAAATGATATTGTGCGAGAAAGCGGCGAGCTTCTTCTCGTGATGCATGCAAAACCATAAAGTACTTCCCTGTTACGCGGTATTGGTTGTGGCTAGCCATTCCTGGATTTGCGCTGTATGCTCCTGGTAATGTTCATAAGTATCGCCAGCGACAAGATACCAGAGCGGTGCTCCATCTGACCAGGGAAATCTGTGAGGGCTGATGAGATCCTCTTCATGCATGGCTTGTATTTTATGCGTAATTTGCAGGTACGTTGTACGAAAGTCAGTCAATACCTCGTCAAGGGGACGAGACTTATTCTCCTGATAAAATTGTGCATTAAGCGCATCCATCTCTTCAACACTGTTTATGCCGGAAATAGCCGGTTCCTCATTTCGAGTTGCTGCACCTAGCCATGTCAGCAGTCGATGATGCCAGGAAGCGATATGAGCGAGCATGTCTTTGATTGACCAGCCAGGAATAACTCCCTCTGTAGTATATTGTGTCTTATCCAAAGGTGCCAGGATTTCTTCGAGTGCTGCGTAATTTGTCCGCATCTCATTGAGTATTCTGGCTTTGTCTATCTGTTCTGCCATTTAGAATGTAACCTCACTTGTTGGTTTTACAGTGATAACGTAGTCACCCGTACTAAAGCCATCCAATACCTCGTTGTGATATTCGATCCTCTTTGCTGCTGTAAGCACAGCCTCGTCGTAATCGTCCGTTGTGTGGGCATCCCCAACCAGGGTGACATCATAACCCATGGTTGTCGCTCGACGGACAGAGGTGTCTACACAGTACTCCGTCTGTCCTCCCACCACGACAAGGTGCTTGATTCCTTGTGCCTGTAACTCTCGCTGTAGTGAGGTTGCGTGGAAAGAGTCTGAGGCTCGCTTATGGACGACTAACTCGCCTTTTTGAGGAGCGATTGCGGGATGAATTTCCCAGGCTGGTGTGCCAACCTCAAGACCATGTCCCTGTGGTCCGTCATGTTGGATGTAAATAACGGGCGTACCCGAAGCCCGCGCTTTGCTGAGTAAAGTGTTGATAGAATCAAGTACTTCGTTGCACCGGTAAGCTTCCTCGATAAGGCCTACCTGGACATCAATTATGACTAATGCAGTGTCTGTGCTCATGGAATGTTCTCCAATCTTGACTATAGCCAATAACGTAATGCTTATAGAGTCCAGTTTGCTGATTTAATAAGAGTCTAACACAAAAAGCGGCTATAATCAGCCCTGATTTATCCTGGTGTGAGCTTTTGACTACAAACTCATCGTATTGTCGTCTACATGATTCATCCGAGAAGCGCCTGGAATGTTCTTCGTTCCATTGATTAGGAAATGATAGACTTTTACCTCTTGTCTAAATTTTCGTCAATGAGACAGAATAAGTATATGATCATCGCTTCCCTTTTTAGGAAAGAGGGTGAGCGCGCGTGATGACCGAGGATGAAAGGTAAACCATCGTGTACTTCCCAACTACCAGAGTACTAACCATTCTTGAACTGTTGCAATCGCGTCAGCAACTCAGCGGACCTGAACTGGCTGAACGGCTGGAAGTCAATACCCGGACAGTCCGCCGTTATATCACCATGCTGCAAGACCTGGGCATCCCTGTTGAGGCCGACCGAGGTCGCTATGGCTCCTACCGGCTGCGACCGGGCTTCAAATTGCCACCTCTCATGTTCACCGAAGATGAGGCTCTGGCCCTCACGCTTGGACTACTGGCTGCTCGTAGGTTGGGTTTGACGGCCGCTGCGCCAGCGGTGGAGGGCGCCCTTGCCAAGATCGAACGGGTTCTGCCCTTAGCTCTAAGGGAGCGAGTTCAGGCCGTGCAGGAAACATTAATTCTTGACTTCACTCACACAGGCCCAACACCAGGGAGCGACATAGTGGTTACGCTCTGTGCCGCTGCTCAGCAGCAGCGCCGTGTCTGGATAAACTATTCATCCTGGCAATCGGAGACAACGGAGCGAACTGTCGATCTCTACGGTATCGTCTACAGGTCGGGCTTCTGGTACGCAGTCGGCTACTGTCACCTGCGTGCAGGGATACGAGTCTTTCGCCTGGATCGTGTTTTGCAAGCCGAGTTGCGCAATGAAACGTTCGAGCGCCCTCCTGACTTCGATAGTTTGGCGTATGTCTTGCATTCGCTGGCAAACACGCCGACTACGTGGGTGGTTGAAGTGCTGCTCGAGACGACGTTAGAAGAGGCTCAACACTCTGTGCCACCGGTCATTGCAACGCTGGAACAGGTAGCTGACGGGATCATGTTTCGTTGCTCTGTTGGACATCTTGAATGGTTAGCACATTTTCTGTCTGGTCTTGGTTGCCGTTTCATTGTGCTCCGGCCACCTGAATTACGCGAAGAGTTGCAGAAATTGTCCACAAGAATCGCTGAAATGGCGGCGCGTACCAGGTGATCATTTTCCTTCTAAGGGGAGCAGAACCTCGTAATGCTCGACCTCCGGTTCCATTGTGAGAAGGTACTCCTGGTCCTCGGGATAGTAAAAAGCTTTTTCAACGTCGTCTCCGGCAAATTGGCGAATGGCATCCCACGATTCCCAGAGGGTGAGCAGGAGAAATTCTGCACGCCCTTCGCGTATTCGGCGCAGGACCAGCACTCCTTGATTGCCTTTGGTCTCACGGTAATCCTTTATTCCGGTTACTTTCAAGAAATCGAAGTATTGATCAGCTTTCGTTTCGGGTGTAGCACCCGTCCAGATTCTCGCGATCATTGTCGGTGCTCCTTTTTAAAGAATTAGTTTCGCTGTCCTGAGAACAGCGAAACCCACCAAATCCAATCATCAATTCACAAGTCGCATCTCTAGTAAGATGCTGGCCAACGCTGGCGCCGCTCCCATTGGGAAGATTCAATACCATCCCTGGTATCGAAACCCCATACGAACGTACCTATATCGAATACCACCAACGCAATGATCAAAATGAAAGTGATCTCCATTGTGTTCTTCCTTCTTATTGTCTATCATGGTTGTAATTAAGGGACACTCGATAACTTAGCACTACATGGACAGTACTCGTGTAGGAGTCGATGAAGCAGGTTGTCGCTCAATGATGCGGGCTCATTTTGAACAGTCGACTGACACGTACTCGCGTTGTAGTCGTTGGAGCAGGTTGCCGCTTAGCAATAGCCCCGAATTTTTCAAGCTTCTCACCCCAACCCACCAGGTGGATACCGAGCCAGTTGGCAGCCTTATGAATGTTTCTGTTCATCCCCTGCGCGATCTTTGCTTTTCGAGCCATCCGCTCGTACTCTGCTCTTCTTAGCAGTTCTTCGTGTCCTCTGCGTATTGTTTCGTAACGATCAATCGGATGCATGCTATGTTCTCCTTTCAACCTTCACGTGAGACGAGGGGCTACAGTGGATGTAGCTCCCTACTTGACAAAGATCAATTTAACTAGTAAAATTACTTTTGATGGTTATAGTATAACATGCAATTACTAACCTGTCAAGTGCATTTTGCTAGTTAGTTAGTTTGTGATGTGATAAAGTATAGAAGGAGGGTTAAATTGCATGGTTGAGAATGTGATACCAGCGCAGATTTTTGAGTTGACAGGCGGGTTTTTGTGCCTGGACTTTACTAATACAGTCGAAGACCGTCCTGAGGCTCATCCCCGAGAGCTTCTAAATAGCTATAGTGATCTCGTGTCCTGGGGCCAGCAGGCACATGTGCTGGCGGGGCAAGAGGCGCAGTGGCTGCTTGAGGAGGCGGCGCGCCATCCGGCAGAAACATCCAGAGTTCTGCAACGGGCTGTTGCGATACGGGAAGCGATTTATCGCATCTTCAAGGCGGTGGCAGAGGACGCATTGCCAGGAGAGGAGGATCTTGTTTCGTTGAGCGCAGCGGTCGCTGATGCCCAAACCCACGCACGGATTGTTCCGAAGGCAGGCGGTTTCACGTGGGACTGGGCCGGTAATCCAGGTGATCTGGATCGTATGCTGTGGCCAGTTGTGAGGTCAGCAGCGGATCTACTGACCTCAGATGAATTGGATGATGTGCGAATCTGTGCCTCTGACGCCTGTAACTGGCTCTTTTTGGATACCAGCAAGAATCATAGCCGCCGCTGGTGCGATATGAAGAGTTGCGGAAACCGGGCAAAGGCTCGCAGGTTCTATGGTCGAAAGAAGAGTTCATTAACTGTTTCCCAGGGTCTCAGCCAATTCCCTTAAGAACAGTTCTGCATCGGTAACAAGCCCTGCAGCCTGGAAGCTCCCCCTATCGGCAAGCTTGGTGACGACAGACGGATTGATATCCACCACAACAGTACGTACTGTTGCGGGGAGCAGGTTACCCGTGGCAATAGCGTGCAGCATCGATGCAACCAGGACAGCCACCTCAACGCCTTTTAGCGCCTGTCGCATCTGTCTTTGAGCCTCCTGCATGTCATTAATGATACCGGGCATGGGGCCGTCGTCGCGGATTGATCCTGCCAGCACCATCGGGACATTGTGCTTCAGCGCCTCATAGGTAATGCCTTCTTTAAGCAAGCCAGTTTCGATGGCTCGCTCAACGGAACCAATTGCTCGTATGGCATTGATGGCGCGTAGATGGTTGCGATGCCCCCCCTCGACCTGCTCTCCGCTGCGCAGATCGATGCCGAGCGAAGTACCGAAAAGCGCCGATTCGATATCGTGTGTGATGATTGCGTTGCCTCCAAAGATCACCTGCACGTAGTCGCGACGGATCAGGTCGGCGACGTAACGACCCGCTCCTGTATGGATGACTGCAGGGCCGAGCACGAAGAGAATCTTACCATTTTGAGCACGAGTCTCTTTCATCTGGCGCGCAATCTCGTGGATTGCCAGTACCTTGACCTTCTCCGTGGAGACGGTACTTTGCATAAAAGCGAACGACTCGCGGTCCCTGGCGCGCTCAAATGGTTGTACACGAATGCCGTCATGACCGATCACCACTTCATCACTAATTTGCACTTCGTGCATTGGTTTGCCGTAAGCGCGTTTATTAGTTTTATCGATCACAATAGCGACATCCATCTCGATGTTTTCCACGTTTATCCATTGCCCATTTATGCGTACCTGGGTGGGTAGATTCGTGGTGGAGTAAAATTTGGAAGGCAGTACTCCTTGCTGTTCAACAGTAGCCGTTTGCGCTTCATTTCCGTGCAAGAGGACGGCGCCGAATTGCTGTAGTTCGGAAAGGATGAGCTCTAAGGTTTCATTGTTGGGCGCCATGACCTTCAGGCGAGCGTAACTTGGCTCTGTTTTGCTTGTACCGACGCGCATTTCCTCCACGGCAAAGTTTCCACCACGGTCCATAATTACGTCCCAGGCACGTGGCAGTGTCCAGGAGTCGATGATGTGTCCACTCAGTTCGATTACTTCGCTTGACATAAGTTGCTTCATATTCCTTTCTATGCGTGAGGTTCGATTGGGGGCCGATCATGCTTTTAAACTCCATAATCGGCGCTGGGCGCGATAAATCGGGCCCCTACTTGCGTCCTACCGGGCAAATGGCCTGGAAGGTGCAGGCGCGGCACTTGGATGCGCGCTGCCTGGCTAATGGTGGCGGCTGCTGTTCGCTGCAGCGAGCCATTTCTGTCAGTAAACGAATGACTTTCTTTTTGAGCGCAGGTGTGTATTCAACGGTGAACTCTCGATCAGCGTAGCGCAAGATACCATGGGTCGGAGCCTGTACAAAATAATCTTCCAGAATAAGGCAGTAGGCCGCCAACTGGATCATATGGTTGCTATGGGGAGCAGTGACATCATGCACATTGAGCTTGAGTTCAATGGGAACCGGGCGACCATCAGGGAGCCTGATGACATAATCCGGTTTGCCGACTAATGGGTAAGTACTGGAAGAGAGTGGCTCGCCCTTGCCGTCCGCATCTTCATAGACAAGTTCTCCCTCTGGTAAACCAAGCGCGCGATGACGCTCCGCAATCAGGCGCGCTCGCTGAAAGCGGCGTTCGTTCAGCAACAGGATAACCAGCGCGAGCGCGGCTAGCAACAGACCAAGACCAATAGCCAGCAGAATGTTGTTAAACATACTCCTTACCGTACTTCCAGAAAGTGTCAATAATTATGAACTTTACGTAATAAATCTGGATATCGGAACATCCACGGGGGCCGATCGATCGGCACCTACGGATGGTCGAATTATTTTATTACAAATCATTATCGTAGCAAGACCGCCGCTATGACCAGCGCCAGAGCAAGACACAGCAGCACTATTGCCATTACTGCTATGATGCGCATTCGCCCTGTAGCCCTGGCGCCTCTGCGCACCTCTTCCTGTATCTTTGCTACATCTTCAGCGTGATCGAGATGCTGTTGGCGGCCTTCATCAAAAGCTCCCCTGCGGAGTAGCAGCTGTTCAGCCATTTTGTATTCGGGTAGAGCCGGAGCCTGTGCTCCATGCTCGTACTCCAGTTCTACCATGCGGGCGAACAATTCTTCATTGCCGGCCTGGGCCAGGGGTTCGAATTGTTCATGCCACCAAACCAGGGGACAATATTCAAATTCTGCAACTTCGCTGGCGGTGAAGAGGCGTTGTCTTGATTGTGGCTGCTTTCGTTGCTGCATACTGTTCATTGATGCACCGCAATATTTACCCTAAAGTGGCTGTTTCTGTTGCTTGTATACCCGCTAATCCCAGCGTATCCGCTATGCTGGACATGGCCTGTATCACATTGGCGATGTGCTCGTCCAGGTCTATGCCTAGCTCATCTGCTCCTTTGTAAAGGTCATCGCGGTTGACTCCGGCGGCAAAGCCCTTTGTCTTCATTTTTTTGCGCACAGAAGAGGCTTCCAGGCCGATGACGCTTTTATTAGGACGTACCAGGACTGTAGCCGTGACCATGCCGGTGATTTCATCGCAGGCATAGAGGGCGTGTGAAAGCGGGTTATTGCGCGGATGTGTAGCGATGTTCAGATCATTGTGGGCCAGGATAGCGTAAATAATACGCTCGTCGTAGCCGTCTTCGCGCAACCAGCCTGCAGAGATGAGGGTATGTTCGCGCAGGTCTGGAAATTTCTCATAGTCACAGTCATGCAGGAGGCCGGTCATAGCCCATATTTCCTCGTCTTCGCCAAATTTGCGAGCGTAGAAGCGCATGGCTGCTTCAACCGCCAGCATGTGCTTTTGTAGATTCTCATTTTTTACATGACTTGTCATTAATTGATAGGCGTCATCTCGTGTTGGCATTGTCTACTCTTTTCTATAATTGATATTAAAAGTTAAGCCCGTTCATCAGCGTATTATAGCATAAGGGCCAATATGCCAATTTTTGTGTCAAGTAGAAATTCCGTCTCAAGAAGTGGTGATTTTGGCGAGGATATATGTTATACTCGTTTAGCGTTGTATAGTGCATAGGTGCTCGGAGTACAGAGTCTGTTGCAAGCCGTGCCATACACGAGAGTTTATTGGGATTTAGATCCAAGAATCGAGAAAGAAACATGGCATTAAGTGATCAGACACTGTATTGTCGCGATTGCAATCAGGAATTTGCTTTCACCGTAGGTGAGCAGGAATTTTATGCTAGCCACAATCTAACGAATGCACCTACTCGTTGTCCGTCTTGCCGGGCTGCACGCAAGGCGCAGTCAAGTGGAGGGTATAGCAGTGGCCGAAGTGGTGGTTCTCGAGAGCCACGCCAGATGTATACCGCCATTTGTTCGAACTGTGGTAATGAAGCCCTCGTTCCTTTCCAGCCACGTGGTGACAAGCCTGTGTATTGTAGTGATTGCTATCAGCCGCAGAAGTCTGGGCGTAGTAGTGACCGTAGATCGCGCTGGTAATTGCCATGAGTGAGGTCAAGGTCAACCCCGGCGATTCGTTCGAGCAGGCGCTCAAGCGCTTCAACCGCAAGGTTCAACAGGACGGCGTGCTATCGGAAGCGCGCCGGCGCGCCCATTATGAAAGCCCGCAAGCCAGACGCAAGCGTAAAGCAGCAGCGCAGCGCCGCAAGCAGCGCCGATCTCGCCAGCCGAGCTGATATCATTATCTATATCTTAAGAGCAATTATGCACACGGGAACCACTCGCGGAGTAGTTTCTGTGTGTTTGCTTGTTCTAAACCCTTATCTTTACTCCTAATCCAGGCCCATCGGGGAGCATGAGTTTGCCATTGACCACGCTAACGCCGACGTATGGATCATTGTCGATCAGCAGATGCCCGTCCAGGTCAGCGTAATCGACCAGCGGAGTGATGTGAGCGGCGGCGGTGATTGCCAGCGAGCTTTCGATCATACAGCCAATCATAACCTGCAAATTATGTGCGCGTGCCACGTGGATCATCTTCAGCGCGTGTCTGATACCACCGCACTTCATTAGTTTGATGTTTATGCCATCGACGCACTCTGCGACCCTGGGAATGTCCTCGGCGGTAACACAACTCTCATCGGCGATGATCGGCACAGGCACATTCTCGCGTATCAGCTTCAGCCCGGTCAGGTCACGTGGCGAGGTGGGTTGCTCAACAAACTCGATGTTATAAGGCGCCAGAGCGTTAATGGTTTTAATAGCCTCTTTTGGTGTCCAACCAGCATTTGCATCCACACGAATCGTTGCGGATGAAACTTCTCGAATGGCGTCGATGATGGCAATGTCGTTTTTGGTGCCGACTTTGACTTTGAGAATTGGATAGTCACGCGCCAGCAGAGCTTTCTTCGCCATATTTGTTGGGCTATCGATGCCCAGGGTAAACGAGGTATGTGCCGAGTGTGCTGGATTGAGTCCTAGGAGTTTGTAAAGGGGAACGCCCAGCATCTTGCCGATGAGATCGTACAGCGCCATATCGACTGCGGCCCTGGCGGAGGGGTTGAGCCGGATGATATGCTCCAGGTTGTTGAGGATATCCTCAATGACAAATGGATCATCACCGAGATTGCCAGCAAACTGAGTGATACAGGCCAGTACCGTCTCCACACTTTCTCCATAGAATTCGTCGGGCGCTGCTTCGCCGTAGCCTGTGTGGCCGTTGTAGTTGATCTGGACAACTGCGTTCGATGCTACAGTTTGCACCCCTCGCGATATACGGAATGGTGTTGTGAGTCTGAGGTCGATTGGTTGTGCGTCAATATGCATGTTGTTGTGTGCTTTCTGGAAAAAGTGCCTTCGTGTTCTATGTGGTAAGTGAAGCACAATGTTCCATCACTGTCAAAGTGCCATGCTATCGAACTCGATCCCAGCCGTACCTTCCTTATTCTTTGGTTACGCATTTGTGAATCCCCGGCTGTTATCGGTCGTTCTTGTTGTATCAGTTGCAAGGAACGCAAGCAGATACTTTAAGGCCTGCCCAGCAGCTTCAACCAGGTCAGGCGAAGAGCCAAGGCCCTCAGCACACTGCCAGTGATACCGGCTGTTCTGCCAGGTAATAGATAACTTGCTATACAAAACATAAATGAGGTAAGTTAATAAGACATTATGTGATGGTTAAAAGTTGCTTCACAAGATACAGATGCAAAAGGAACTTCACATCCATGGAAATAACAGAACGAGAATCCAGTATGCTGGCAAAAGTTTCTATGGAGATCCAGGCACGTTTTGCTGATTTCACGGACCTGGCCCATGGCTGGGAGCATGTTTACCGTGTCTATCACCTGGCATTGCACATAGCGGAGCAGGAACATGCTGATGGCTTTCTTGTGGGAATGGCAGCCCTGCTCCATGATGTGGGGCGTACTATTCACGATCCCACGCGGTCGCACGCGGAACGCTCTGCTGTCCTTGCCACGGAGATACTGGCTGCCTATGACCTCCCCCTGCCTACTCAGCAAGCGATTCTCCACGCGATCCTCGCCCATAGCTACCGGCGCGGCATCACTCCTGAAACTCTGGAGGCTCGCGCGCTCTATGACGCGGATCGGTTGGATAGCCTGGGAGCAAGCGGGGTCATGCGCTGGGCCATGACCACGAAGAGCAGACGATGGTCCGAGGTGAAAACGTATGATCCTGAAGACCCGTTCGCCACACAGCGAGTCCCGGATGAGAAGCACTATCTGCTCGACCGCTTCTTTACCAGGCTCTTGACGCTCCCTGAGACCTTGACCACTGCAACGGGACGAGCAATGGCACAGCGCCGTGTGGCCTTTTTGCATCTCTTCTTGCAGGAACTCCAGCGTGAGCTAGCAGAAGGAGGGTATGGCTATTAGGCGTGCCCTATATCTATGGGCTGAGTCGTCGCATCCTGCTTCCTGCTCACGCTGGCAGTCATCTTCACGGTGTGTGTTGGAGCAGATTTGCAACCACAGCCGTCCAGCCGGTCTGATGGCTAGCACCCACACCGCGCCCAGTATCACCATGGAAGTACTCGTGGAATGGGATGTGATCACGCCAGTTTGGATCGTTCTGGAAAGTCGTGTTCGTGCCAAATACTGGCCGTCGCCCTTGCTCATCGCGCAAAAAGATGCTCGTGAGCCGGCCTGAGAGCTCATCTGCGACCTGCCCTAGCGTCAGTTTGTGGCCTGAGCCGGTGGGATATTCTACCAGCACATCGTTTCCGTAGAAGCGATGGTATTTATATAGCACTTCGACCAGCAGGAAATTGATGGGGAACCAGATCGGCCCGCGCCGGTTGGAATTCCCGCCAAAGTCTCCGGTGGTTGATTCGCCCGGCTGGTAATTGACCATATAGTCCCCATATCGAGCTGTATTGAGCACATAGGGATGAGCCTCGTGATACTTGCTAATCCCGCGAATGCCATAGTCGCTGAGGAATTCCTGCGGGTCAAGCACGTATTGGAGGAGACTCAGTAGATCATCCCCACGCACCATTGCCAGCATCATGACATCTTTTAACTTGCCTATCTCGCGTGTATCTTGCCAGCGCGTAATCAGGCGCCGTACATAGGGGCGGTTCTCCATAAACCAGCGCATGCGTCCCTCAAGAAAGGTTTCCCCTATCTCGGTTGGGAATGTCTCCATGGCCAGTAGTGGAAGGAGCCCGACCAGCGAGCGCACTTTCATCGACATCTGCCGGCCATCAGGCGTACTCAGTTTATCGTAGAAAAAGCCATCCTCCTCGTTCCAGAGTCCCAGGCCGGTCTGCCCTCCTCCATAGATGGCGTCGGCGATGTACATATAGTGATCGAATAACTTGCTCGCCAGATCTTCGTACACCGGGTCGGTGCGCGACAGTTCCATGGCCATGGCCAGCATGATCGCAGCAAACATCCCCATCCAGGCCGTGCCATCGGACTGCTCAAGCACCGCGCCTTCCGGTAGGGTCCTGTTGCGGTCGAAGACGCCGATGTTGTCCAGTCCCAGGAAACCGCCTTCAAAGATGTTATTCTCCTCCGCGTCTTTACGATTGACCCACCAGGTGAAGTTGAGCAGCAGTTTCTGGAACATGCGCTCGAGGAAGGCGGTATCGCCTTTGCCCGTGCGCTCCTTCTCTTGCATGTAGATGCGCCAGGCCACCCAGGCATGAACCGGCGGGTTGACGTCGCTAAAGGCCCACTCGTAGGCGGGCAACTGGCCGTTGGGATGCATATAGCGCTCATGGAGCATCAACAGCAGTTGTTTTTTGGCAAATTCGCTATCGATGAGCGCCATCGCAATACAGTGGAAGGCCAGGTCCCAGGCGGCGTACCAGGGATACTCCCAGGTGTCGGGCATGAGGATGACATCAAAGTTGCTGAGATGCCGCCAGCCTTTATTACGGCTGCGCTGGGGTGGTGGCGGTGGCCCAGCGGGATCGCCCCGCAGCCATTGATCCACATCATAGTAGAAGAACTGCTTACTCCAGAGCAGGCCGGCTAATGCCTGTCGCTGGACTAAGCGCTCATCCTCCGTCTGAGCTGTACTCACTGTACGGTAAAATTCGTCAGCTT
>WNGJ01015609.1_pt1 | contig 15379 bp, 8 predicted proteins | sample 5400611 | NCBI WGS metagenome assembly WNGJ01 (sample SAMN13153375, study PRJNA577476) | soil metagenome | isolation source: 40 cm soil or saprolite under Garry oak tree replicate 1 | place: USA:California | collected 2016-06-15
GGGTCAACCGAGCCGAAGTATTTTTCCATTTCACGGTGAATATTGCGTGTAGGTGAGGTACTCAGATTATCCAGTTCTTCAATCCGCGCAATGTCTTCGGGAGTGGCCATGCGAATAATCAAACTCGAAGTTGGTTGCTCATCGATCATACTGCTCCCCCTATTTCTTTTGTTTGGCAGCTAGTTTTGTTTCTTTCGAGGTAGCAATAAGAGTGAGACAAGCGCGTACATAGAGCAGCCCAGGATAAGAATAGCATATACAATCTGTTCACCATCCTTGTGTGGGTCTGAAAGCATCGAAATGCCCCACCATAGGAAACCCCCAAATACGGCAAAGAGGAGTAGGGTACTCATTAATTTTTTATTCATTGGCTCATCCTTTGGTTTGTCCAGTTCTCTTTCCCACAAATACATCCCCCAAGTCACACTTTCTTTTCGGCATCAACCGGACGGGATGCTATATCAATCCTATTCTATCACAGGCTGTCGAGACGGGGGTGTAATACGGGGAGACGGCTTGGCGGCGGCTTCCCCGTCATACTGATCGATGACCTTCAGCGCCCACTCACGGGACAGTTCCAGCCACTGTTTGAATGTCAGCTTGCCCTCGTTATACGCGTGGTTTATAACCAACAGGCCGTAGGTGGGAACGGGCTCATCCATAGCTTATCCCTCCAGTAAGGCTATCGGCAGATCGTTGGCAAGCGTGAACCAACGCCGCTCAAACAGCAGGTGGCGCGGCGGGGCAGGGAGTATGAGCCATGGTCCGGGAAGCGATTGATGAGTATATCGCCAAAGCCCGGGCTGAGGAGGGCTTACAGCCAACTTGCTAAAAGGGGATTATGGCTCTGTACAGCACCACGTACAAGGTAGTTCGACATAACGGCTGTCTCCACCTTGCGCTAAGGTGCTGATAAGAGCCTTTGCTGTTTATCAGCAGGATGGCGGAATGGGAACTCGCGGCACAAATTGATTTGACACAGCAAGTATTCAGCTTGCTGACACAGGAATATCCAAATGGAGCAACTATAAGGCGGCAATTACTATGCCTACCAAAGCTGAGCAAAAGATAACCCCTGTGTCTCAGAAAGCACTCTCCAACCGATTGACTCAGCATTCGCCACTGCCGCGAAAGGCATAGTTGCTGCAACAAACTTAAACCAATAAGAGTTTAACAATGGTATTATCCATAAGTCTGCAAAACCAGTTGGAAACATAATGTTAATGTTTAGCTTTACAAACGTTGTATCACGCAGAGAAGATTGTAGCTTAAAATCACTTCAATGCTTTAAAAAAGCTCTAAAAATACGGGTAATATCACTAGATCAACGGTATCGGCTCAGACGAGTACGCAAACTTGGCTGTGGACGCGGAGTAAAACCACAGAGGCTCCGGCCTTCAGGTACCTACGGATGAGACAGCAACAACGAAAGGTGTAGTGAGGCTATGCTCGCATATGTTTTCCTACATTAATTGCAGCACCTTAAATCACTGACTAGCTTTATTCAGGGGGGACTAGCTATGTTCGGACATCTCAGATCTACTTGGAAATGGGTTACAACCTCTACCACGGCTTTATTGCTGCTAGCAGGGTTAACCATCGTGCTATTCAGCCCGGTGGTTACTCACCTAGGCACAGCCCACGCCGATACAAAGTGCGATCCATTAGGAATCCTACTTAATGGCACACTTTGGCTCAATGGAACTGGCGTCAACATCTGCAACAACGGCTCCGATCCAAGCAAAGACGCAGGGGGAACAACCCCGAGCTGCGTTGCCGTGTCCGGTGCGCCTGGTGATTCTCATTGCCCGAAGGGTAATGTCTATGCTGGTGAGGAATGGCAGTGTGTGGAGATGGTAAACCGGCTTTACCTAACTAAGGGATGGACAAAGGCTACTTGGTACGGGGATGGGAATACGCTCATTAATAGTGTTCCTAGCGGTCTTACCAAGCAGAACAATGGCTCGGTTTCATATGTTAATCCTGGTGATGTTATAACTCTGGACGATGGAGGTTTCGGGCATGCGGGAATTATAAACAACATAGACAGCAACGGTACTATACATATAAAAAACCAGAACGCCCAATTAGACAGCTCTGCCTACATCGACTCTGGGTCACTCAGCAATGGCAATGCTCATTATCACATGAACTACTGGAAAACCTACAAGGTTCAGGCTATCATCCATCATCGATCAGGCAGTACGGGCACAAAGGCAATCACTCCCGCCAGCATCTCTTTTAACGGCGCTCTCAATGTCTTCACCGTCGGCGGTGATAGACAGGTATACCAACAATACTGGAACGGTTCACGGTGGAGCGGCTTCTCCAGCATTGGCGGCAGCTTCGTGAGCAATCCTGCCGTCATCATCAACGCCGGCGCTCTGAATATCTTTGAACGCGGCCCGGACAACCAGATATATACCGAGTACAATGGCGGCAACGGCTGGTCAGGATGGAGCAGCAGCCTTGGCAGCCATCAGATGAAAGGCAATCCGGCAGTTATTCACTACGGCTCGGAGATGGATGTCTTCGCTCTCGATACTAACAACGTGCCGTACAAAGCCACCTGGAACTCGTCAATCGGCTGGGGCAGCGGCTGGACCAGCATGGGTAATTTCATGGCGAGCAGTCCGGCAGCGATACAGTACGGCTCGGAAATGGATGTCTTTTACCGTGGTGGAGATAACAATATCTACAAGAATACCTGGAATGGCAGTAGCTGGGGCGGCTTTGGCTCACTCGGCGCACCCAGCGGCACTACGGTTGTCGGCAACCCCAGCGTACTGAGTTACGCTGCCGAGGGCGAGTACAATATCTTTGTCAACACCTCGTCCGGCCACATTTACAAACGCACCTGGAATGGCGCGGGCTGGAGCAGCTGGACTGACATGGGCGGCGGTTTCACTGGTAACCCCTATGCCACGACGTACGGCAGCGATATGGAGGTATACGCCAGAGGCACGAACAACCAGATATACACCCGCTACTGGAGTTACGGCGGCCAGTTCTGGAGCGCTTGGTCTAGCCTTGGCGGCACCTTGGCTAGCGACCCATATGCACTACAGTACGGCACCTCCGAGCTTGATGTATTTGCCACCGGTACCGACGGCAAGACGTACAAAGACACCTTCAACCCTACGAACGGCTGGGGTGGGTTCTCCGTGCTGAACTAAAGCGGCTGTAACCTTCATGTGGGGGATGACAGGCACACACTCATAACTTCGTGCCAGCTGCAAGGGCTTGTCTTGGAGTGATCTGGTAAGCTCGGAACAGGAAACGACAGCCAAACTCGACACGATGCTAGCCCTTTTTGTGTTTAGCCACGCCGACAATTACCTAGCAATGGCGTATATGCCAAGCGCCTAGCACGCCACCCGCCTGCCAACCCGCCTAGCAACGCGCCCGCTGCTAAGGGGGTTGGGAGGGCTTGACCGTGCTAAGCGGTACGTATACACTAGAGGTATAGCAACCTAACGGAAGGAGCTATATGCAAGCAGAACCTCAAAAGAACATATATGCCGCCGAGCTAGGTAGTCGTGGCGGCATAAACGCATGGAGCAGTTTAACGCTGCTGAGCGCAGCGCGCTTGCCAGACACGCCGCGCGGTCACGCTGGCACCCACGCGAAGCCCTGGCAGCACGAGAACGCGCCCAGGAAATTACTTACCTTATCAAACAGGCATTAAAAGACGGCAAGCAACTACCCCTCGTCTGAGCGCAACCTCTAGCACGTATATTTATGAGCCTGAGAATGATTCCTCCGTTTTAACAATCCAAACGCCTTGTAGCGCCTTTCAATAGGCTTAGTGCCAATTTAAGATATGTTCAGTTTTTGCTGAAGTTCGGGGATTGCTTCCTGAATTGCCCAGTAGCCAACGTTATCTCTCGCCCAGCTTAGCTTTTCGATCTCGTCCGCGATTTCTTTATATTGGTTTGCTTTTTGTTCCTCATTACTTAGCCAGAGCAGAAAGTATAAGTGTAAAAGCATATGCACATAGTGGTTTGCTTCGTAGATGAACTTGTTTAAGCTAAAATCATCAATTGAATTGAGCCAGCGAATTGTTGCATCTTTGGCATCTTCCTCTTGCTCATTAAGACCCTCTATGGTAATTGAGACGCTCGACCTAATGGTAGAGAGCAATTCGCTGGAAGTGTCATGGATTTTGTTGAGGTGACTGAGCCACTCTGACCAGCTCTTGCCACCATCTATGAAAAACCTTACCTTTGTGGCAGACAGAATCTCACTGGATATGGATTCCAATTCTTGGTAATAGTTAGAATTCTCGCCTAGTGTCCTTTTGACTTTATTGAGGTTGCTCTCGATAGAGTCGCGGCTACTTTCCAATTCTATTTTTAGCCTTTCAAGCTGAGGATCAACCTCCTTTTGCTCGTATAAGTTCAAACTGCTCAGAATACTCATAAGCACATTAGTAATCCATGATACAACTTCGATCTGCTCACGATTGTCATTCTTGAGGGGTTCGAGTTCTGTTTCTAGGATTGGCTCGCGATTTGCAAAATATTCCTTAAAGCGAGCCTTTACTTCCTCAGGCTCTGCGGGTCGTGACGTTGTGCCTTCACGAATATACGGTTTGCCCTGGACATAGTAAATTGGCTCACCCTCAAGTACATCAAGTCGGATCAGGCTTAGGCCAGTAGTGGAGTCAACGAAATGATAAGACTTCCAATAGACCTTTGGCTTAATTCTCCCCATAGCCCGTTCAAACAGTTTCTCTTGCCATGCTTGGTGCGGGCCACCAATACCCTTGACTATCCTGTCATCACTAATACCTATATAAATTTTGCCGCCAATGGAGGCAAAAGCTGCTAGTTCATGAGAAAGGTCATCTTTCCATGAATCTGCTATCTTCTCATCCAGACAACTATAGTCATAGTCTTTGAACTCTATGTGCCAGGACTCCCCCTCAGCCAAGTCTAGCTGAAGCTGATCGGCAAGTTCTTTATCATTATACCTAATGCGCATTAAACACCCTCGGGACGTTTGTCGAGCGCCTCATGAAACTTTGTAATTACCCGATTCTAGTTGTTTTCGGGTTCGCCTTGACATGAGGAAAGAGACACGATCTGAAGCCATTGTAGCATACCAAAGCAATACGTCCTTATCGCAGCTCTCATAGAGGGCACGTACCCCCTGCGCGAGCCCAGAGTAACTTACGGTCATAAACAGTTATAGGCATGGCTCATTTTACGTAACCTATTCTATTGAGGAGCAATGAAAAGCCCCTGAACTATGGATGGAGTATCCACCTATCAGCCAAGGATACTTAGGGTCACTGGTTCTGATTATGATCGTTGTTCAAGGCGGGAGCCCCAGATCACGCCGATTTCGCAAGTGGGATTTAAGCGAGTTCCTATTTGTTCCCAAAACGGCCGATTTTAGATATCTACTATTTGTTGATTTTTCATTTAAATCAACATCGTAATCATTTACAAATGAATAAATTAGTCTATATGATGGATTTTCGTAGAAAAAATTACAACTTTTTCACAATCATGTTATTAAAGTTACAAAATGTGAGATGATCCGTTTCAGTTAATGGCTCTCCTAAAAATGAGCCACATTCCAAAGATAAGAGATCGGAGTTAGACATCTTTTACCACATTTAGCATGCCTAACTTTAGCCCAAAGTAACGGCCACCTGAGCGCTTATCAATCTTTAATGTACCTACAGACCAAAGAAAGTTGTGTGATGTACCGTGATGCGAAAGCGTCAAGGGCAACAGCGCTCTGGTCAACAAATACTATGGGCCAGAGCCTCAACTACCTCGTGATGCAGACCAACGGCAACCTTGTTGCATACAATACGAGCATCACGGCTATTTGGGCTACGAACACCAACGGCAAGATTTAGATGCGACCTATGCAGATATTCAGTTTATCTCGGACGGTGCAGAGGTTCGCTAACGGGGCAGAAGGGGGAAGAGCCTTGAAGAATCGCGATTCAGTCCGCCACGTCGTCACTCTAGCCCTCCTCGCGATCGTCATCGCCGCCGTCAGCGCCCTCACCCTGTCAGTCGTGCGGTCAGCGACGCCCTACGGCTGGGCGTCGACCACCTCCGACGTCAGTCCCGTCCGTTCTGGCGCCGCCGTCGCCCAGGACGGCACGGTCTCGCCATCGCAGGTCCTGCTCTTCGGCGGCAAGGCTTCATCCGGTCTCGTCAACGACACCTGGCGCTGGAACAGCACCGCATGGACGAAGCTCAACCCCTCCACATCTCCGACCGCCCGCTCTGGCGCGACCCTGGTCTACGACCCTGCCCACCGTCAGGACGTCCTCTTCGGTGGCTCCGGATCGTCCGGGCTGCTGAACGACACTTGGGTGTGGAACGGCACGACGTGGGCGAAGCTCTCGCCGAGCAGCTCGCCGGCAGCACGACAGAACGCGTCTGCAGTGTGGGATTCCGTTCGCAACATCGTCGTCCTCTTTGGCGGAGCGTCGAAGAAGTCGCAACTGCAGGATACGTGGACCTGGAACGGCACCACGTGGACCCAGCAATCGCTATCCACCAAGCCCGCCGCACGGTCGGGGGCGGCCGCGACATTTGACGTTGTCTCCGGCACCACGATTCTCTTCGGTGGCACTGGATCCAAAGGCGCACTCGCCGACACGTGGCGCTGGAACGGCACCACGTGGACCCAGCTCACCATGACGACGTCGCCGTCAGCGCGTAGTGGCGCCGGCGCGGCGTTTGATCCCATCACGAATCAGATCGTCCTCTTCGGCGGCCTCGGCAGTGCCGAGAACAACGACACCTGGACGTTCGGCGCGACCACCTGGACGAAGCTCACGTCCGCGCAAGCTCCGTCGGCACGCGATTCCTTTGGATTCGCGACGGGTGGTGACGGCAGCCTCGTGCTCGTCGACGGCAAGAGCGGGAGCACTGCGGTCAGCGGCACCTGGGTGTGGCAGACTATGCCAGGTGCTCCGCAATCCGTCACAGCGACTGCGCAGAACCGCCAGGCGACCGTGAGCTGGTCGGCGCTGTTGAGTGGCGGTTCGCCGATCACATCGTACACCGTCACCGCATCGCCGGGTGGCGTCATCGCAACCTCGACGTCCACCAGCGTGACCGTCACCGGCTTGCAAGTCGCCACCACCTACACGTTCACGGTCACCGCGACAAATGCGCTCGGCACCGGCGCTGCATCAGCGGCATCGAACAGCACCACCACGTGGACGTATGCGAGCGCGCCGCAGAACGTCACCGCGACCGCGGGGAACGCGCAGGCGACAGTCTCCTGGCAGACGCCGTCGTCGGATGGCGGCAGCGCCATCACCGGGTACACCGTGACGCCATACATCGGGGCCACCGCACAACCCGCAACCAATGTAAGCGGCACGACGCTCTCGACGACGATCTCCGGGCTCACCAACGGCACTACGTACACGTTCGCGGTGGCGGCGACCACCGTCGTCGGTACGGGGCCGACGGCGACGTCGCGGGCCGTAACACCGGTGACCGTCCCGAGCGCGCCGCAGAACGTCAGCGCAGTCGCAGGCAACGCGCAGGCTACAGTGTCCTGGCAAGCACCCTCGTCCACCGGCGGCTCGCCGATCACCGGATACGTGGTCACAACCTTCATCGGCACGGCACAGCAATCGAAAACCACGGTTGACGCCGCAACCAACAGCACCACCATCACGGGGCTGACGAACGGCACGACGTACTCCTTTAGCGTTGTCGCGACCAACGCCGCCGGAACAGGCCCATCGTCGAGCACTTCGGCGACTCCAAGCAACCTGCCGAGTGCGCCGCTCAACGTCAGCGCCACCGCCAGTGGATCGGATCGCGTGACCGTCTCGTGGCAGACACCAGCATCTGAGGGTGGCAGCCCGATCATCAGCTACATGGTGACGCCGTACCAAGGCACCACCGCACTCGCGCCGGTCACGACCACGACGAGCCCGGTCACCGTCACGGGGCTTATCAGCAGCAGCACATACACCTTCAGCGTCGCCGCGGCCAACACTAATGGCACGGGCGCGGCAGCAACGTCGTCACCGGTGACCACCGCCATCACGGCGTGTCCGGTCGCGGGCGCAACGGATGTCTGGACCTGCGCAGCAGGTACCACGTCGTGGACCGCCGCCGGCAACTGGTCAGCAGGTCACCAGCCGTTCTCGACCGATGTTGCCTGCCTGCCTGCAGGGCAGGGACGTTCGGTGCCACCAGCATTTCCGTGCCGTCAACGACGGTGAAGCAGTTGATCTCATACAAGCCGCTGACCATTGCCAGCGGTCTCACTACGACGAATGGTGCGGACTTCGAAGCCGACGCAACCTGGACGGGTGGAATCTTCGTCGGTCCGAGCATGATGATTGGTAGCGGTTCCACAATCACGATCAACGGGCAGATCACGCTTTTCGGTTCGCTCGCCGTGACCAACGCCGGCACCGTGCAGATCGTGAACGGTACCTATCCGATCGGCGTGTCGCAGTCATGCGGCACTGGCAACACGGCGTCGTGGACGAACACGGGTACGCTCGCTTTTGCGGATCCTGGTTCGACGGCGATGAGTCTCTGCTCCGGATCGTTCACGAACGCCGTCGGCGGCATCATAATTCACACCGGGGCCGGCACAGACTACATCAGTTCTGCGGAGATCAGCGACGCCGGTAACATTCTGTCGCCGATCGGCGTGCTCGTGCTGAGCACGAATGCAGGCTCGCTCACCGGCGGCACCATCGGTGGCGGCGCAGGCCAGGTCGTGCTCAGCGGCACGGTGAGCACCACGTCGTCAGTCATCGTCGCTGACAACGTCTGGGTGGTTGGTACGCTCACGGGATCGACTGTCGTGCCGGCGGGTGCAACGCTGCACGTCGGGTTCGACGCCAACTACCAAGTGGGATACGCCTCCAGCATCACCGGCAGTGTCAACGGCGCCGGTTCACTGAGTGTGGCCGGGCACTACTACTCCTCGATCTACGGTCCCGGCACCACGTCCATCGCGACCATCGCCGCCGATATCAATGTTCCGGCGATGACGCTCGGCGACTACACAGCGTTCGCGACCAAGCCAGACGGGACTCCCACTGTGATCGGTAGTGGCACTGCGGTGAATGTCGCCGGCGCCGTCACGCTCACCGGCTCGGTTGCCGTCGTCAACAGCGGCGCGATCACCGTCTCCCAGGGCTACCACTCGGCCAACCCATCCAACCTCTCCGGCGGTCTCTCCTCGCCGTGCAACGTCCCGGACACGCCCGCACTGACAAATAACGGCTCAATAACCTTCACTGATCCTTACGGCAGCGCCAGCATCAGCCTGTGCACCGGCTCGATAACGAACACCAACAGCGGCACGCTCGGGCATACCGCATCCGGTACAGACACAATTTCGGCGTATCAGCTGACGAATGCCGGTACGGTAACCTCGCAGGCTGGCGTGCTGGTCTGGAGCAGCCCGAACGGACAGATCACCGGCGGCCAATTTGCCGGCACGCCCGGGCAGATCGTGATCAACGGCACGTCGACCGTCAGTTCGTCGGCCACCGTCGGCGACAACGTCTGGGTGGTCGGCACGCTGACTGGCACGACCACGGTGCCGGCCGGTGCCACGCTGCATGTCGGCTACGACGCGCAGTACCAGACCAACGTGAACAATTCCGCGGGTATTATTGCCGGTAGCGTCAACGGCGCCGGGTCGCTGAGTGTGGCCGGCTTCTACTACGCCTCGATCTACGGCCCGGGCACGCAATCCACCGCGACCGTAGCCGCCGACCTGAACGTTGCATCAGTCACGATGGGGGACTATACGACGTTCGCTGCGAAGACGGACGGCACAAGCCTGCAGATCGGCGGCGGCACAGTGCTGAACACGGCCGGAGACGTGACTATGACCGGATCGGTCGCGGTGGTGAACAACGGCACCGTGAACGTGACACTGGGCTACCACGCCGCGAACCCGTACAACCTCTCCGGCGGCATATACTCCCCCTGCAACGTCCCGGACACGCCGAGCTGGACGAATGGCGGCATCCTGAACTTTACTGACCCATACGGCAACGCCGCGGTCAGCCTCTGCACGGGTATCATAACCAACAGCGGCTTCATCGGCCATACGGCCCCGGCCACCGACAGCCTCAGCGCGGCGCAGCTCATAAGCACCGGCACCGTGACATCGCAAGCCGGCGTGCTGGTCTGGAGCAGCCCGAACGGACAGCTCAACGGCGGCCAGGTCTCCGGCAGCACCGGCCAGGTCGTGCTCGCCGGCACAACAACCGCGACGGTGTCGGCCGTGGTCGGCGACAACGTCTGGGTGATCGGGACGCTCGGCGGCAGCACGGTGGTACCCGCCGGAGCCACGCTGCACGTCGGCTACGACGCGAAATATCCGTACTCCGGCGCCAATGCCGGGACGATCAGCGGCACCGTGAGCGGCGCGGGCACGCTCAGCGCGGCCGGCTTTTACTACACCTCGATTTACGGCCAGGGCACACGGTCCACGGCCACCATCGCCGCCGACCTGAATGTTAACACTGTCACGCTCGGCGACTACACCACCTTCGCGGACAAGCCTGACGGAAGCGGCCCGCAGATCGGCAGCGGTACAAACGTTACCGTGGCCGGCGACGTAACGCTCACTGGTTCGGTCGCGCTCGTCAATAATGGCACTATCAATGTCACGCTGGGCTACCACGCCGCTAACCCGTACAACCTAAACGGCGGCATCTATTCGCCGTGCAATGTGCCGGATACGCCCTCGCTGACCAATGCCGGCACGCTGACCTTCACGGATACCGGCCAAGCTGCGGTCAGCCTCTGCACTGGCACGCTCACCAACAGTGGCACCGTTGGACATTCAGGCACGTCAACAGATACGATCACAGCCACACAACTGGTAACCACCGGATCCATTCAGCCGCAGGTCGGCGTATTGGTCTGGAGCAGCACTAACAGCTCCGTTTCTGGAGGTAGCGTCGGTAACGGTATCGGCCAGATCGTGCTCACCGGCACGATTACGGCAACCAATGCAGCCGCGATTGGGGACAATACGTGGGTTGTCAATGGCACGCTTGGCGGCACAACAGTTATATCAGCAGGGGCGACACTGCATGTTGGCTACGACCCAAATTACCAGTACAACTTCAACGGGCCAGAAGGCACGGTTACTGGCAATGTCACTGGCGCCGGTACACTCAGCGCGGTCGGCCACTACTACAACAACTATCCGTTCGGCAGCAATACAGCGAACGCCATCGTCGCGGCTGACCTGAACGTGACGAACGTGACCCTCGACGCCTACACGACGCTCGGCATCAAACCGGACAGCACGCCGACCGCAATCGACAGCGGCACGACCGTGACCTTAGTAACGACGCCAACACTTGCCAGCAACCTAGTGCTTAACAATGCCGGGACCATCGATTTCCATACCAACGGCTACTTTACCTGCACCACTTGTACGGTGACGAACCAGCAGGGCGGCAACTTCATCGTCTACAACCCGGACGGCAGCTTTACTCACGGATTCGTTATTAACGCCGGGACGTTTGACAACGAAGGGACTATCAAGCTCACTGGCTACATGCCGGGCACCTGGGTGGTCGCCGGGCCCAATGTCACGTTACCGAATGTCGGCCTCGGTAATGGTGAAACTGATGGGCTCCGGCAGCCATCATGGATTCAGAATCTGCAAACCAACAGCACGCTGAATCAGATTGCCAGCTCACTAACGCAGTCGGGCGGCCTGTACAGCCTCGGCAATAAGGCGATCATGTACGCGGTTGCGGCACTGAAGAACATAGGCGTTGGTCAATGCGTGAACGTGAACGTCAGCCTTGGTGTTCCCGGCAGCTCAGTCGGCTTATGCCTGGTTGTCGACCCGGCCGGCAACGAATCCGTTGCCGTATCGGTTTCCGGCGGTTTCAGCGGCGATGTGTCCTATCCGCCGTCGCAAAACTGGGATGCGAGCAAGCTATTGAAGGAACCGGAGTACTCGATTGATGCGGGCGCCATGGTGCTCTGGAAAGCCGATCCGGTCAACGGCCAAGGTTTTAATGCCTATACCGATCTTGACGGCCTGTCGGTATGCCAGAACGGGGCCCTCGTATCGCCGGATTTCATCGGCGTGACCGGTCAGCACTGCTGGGGGCCCGAAGACGGCGTGCAGTTCAAGCTTGGCATCCTGTCGACGAATCAACCAGGCGTGCATTCCGGCTACGTCGGCGTGGTCGTCGGTACGCCGGGCGCCACCACCGGCATGGTACTAAGTTATTCGGTTACGCTGAGCTGTGCGCAGTGGTATAGCGCGACTGGCCAAGCCTGTCCGCCGGTCAATGCGACGCCGCCCTCGATCTCCGGAACGACGTCTGTCGGCAGCACGCTGCAAGTTGACACCGGCCAGTGGACAACGCCTGACCCGAGCCAGCCGCTTACCTATAGGTACCAGTGGGGCCGCTGCACGTCGTCCAGCGCTAGCTCGTGCTACCAGATCAGCGGCGCGACCAGTAATACCTATACCGCCACCGACGCGGACAGGAATTACTACCTCACCGTCTGGGTCACGGCAACGAATGCGAGCGGCACGTCGCAAGCAGTAGCAGCCACGCCGGTCGGACCGGTTCAGTAGTTGGATGCGCGGGGCGGCATCACACGATGCCGCCCCGCTTCGCGTAAGCGATCCATGTGCTGAGTGTCGGGCTTTAACGGCGTGCGGCCCGCGATGTTCCCTAAGATTCACGGATTCTACTCGAACTGTTCAGTTACGTCACCAGTAACCCCGGGACATCGCAGGCGCTGCTTGAGAAGCTTCAACCCAACCCATCACAGCAATCGAGGCTGATTAGCCAACTCGTACTTTAATATCTACGGAAACGAGTGGCTGATCCTGCAACCCTTTGGGAACGTATGGCAACAGATCAAAGGTGACTATCAGTCACAATAGTTGACAATTGCATGCTCAATTGCTTGAAAGTCTGCACGTTACGCCGCTGATCGTCTGCGTTTGTGTAGAGCGCTATGTCCCAATAATGAGGGTATTTGGAACATACTTCTGAATCCCTTTGGTTCGACAGTGCAACTTCAACCTTACCAACTCTACTAACAAACAGTGAGAACAAAGGCAAAGCCTGGTTGCCGATTGATGAGGAGGGGGATGATGCAAGACCTGACTTGAAATCACCTGTTTGCGGGCAAATGGACGTTGCCTATTCCCTACACATATCCACCCGTCCCCTTATTGACCTTCACATAGATAGTCTCGTAGATTCGGTTCGTCTCCTTGTTCGTCATACTTCGTTCAAGATGACGCAACGTAATCCGCACCAGCACATTCTTTTGTGATGGCTGACAACCGAGCCGCACACGGATGTTCTCCGGCAGTTCAGTGTATGGCGTTTCGCTCAGAACTTCCACGCTTTCCAATGTATCTAACGTATCGCCAAGCGCCTGGCGGATGTCGTCGCTGATATCTTCCTCCACGTAGCCTTGCGGCACGCTATACGATAGATCACGTTTAATCGCAGGTTGCCTAGACACCTCATGGTACGGCTCAAGGTTCGTCATCTGTCCAGCAATTCTCGGATGAGTTGAGCGCAAGTAGCGTATGTCTGGGATACCTTTCAGCGTCATGACAAGACGATCCAAGCCCATGCCAAGCGCCCAACCTGAGTGTATCTTGGGATCAAGATCGGCACGTTCTAAAATCTCGTCCTTAATGAGGCCACATTCCAGTATCTCGATGTCACGATCACCTCTCACGGCGTTTACTTCGATACCGCCCTTCGTATATGGGTGAGGCGAGTCAACAATACGAAGGTGCCAACCAGGTGCGGCCGTAACTGCAACGCCTTTAACAACAGTGAGTAAATCGTCTTTTACAAGAGGCTGACGAGCGACGTTCTTCGCGACCCGCCACATCTCCAACATGTGTACTTCACTGACGTGTTTTTTGTCTGATACGTCGCGGCGGTACGCTAACCCAGGCAGCAGAATGACCACATCTTCCCAGTCATCTTGTCCTGCAAGTTCCCGCAAGATGCCGGGCAAATGGGCACTCGTGTGGGTGCGGAGCATGTGCGTCTCATCTACGTAATGAGTGTACGTCGATGAGCGGCTGACATTATCCGCTGCTATAAGCAAATTGTCATAGTTATCTTCAGCTGTAACGATTGGGTCTTTACAATAGACCCGTACATCGCTTTGCGGATGGGTTGAGCATATGTACTCGGCAATTTTTTCATACACCATCTTGATGGCGTGTGGTTGCGGCGATTGTGTTAGATCTGTAATCGCCAGGTACTTATCCAGAGCCTCTCTACTAATAGGCTCGATATACATTTTCATAGATGTAAGCCTCCTTCTTTAGGAGTATTTACTAAATGTTCTCTCCATCAATTTCGTTCTACATTTAGTTTACTATACGAACAAAAGAGATCTCACTGCGAACACGTCATACTTCCACCCTCCGCAAACAGATCAGCAAACATGCCAGCTCAACCATCGCCTGGAACATACACTTCTTCCGTTCCCAGCGGTAGCGCAATTTGCGGAAGTACTTCAGCCAGGCATTGGTGCGTTCCACGAGTGCCCGAATCGTTTCGGTAAATGTACGCGCTTCGCAGTTCCGGCGGCAAAACTTGATGCAGCCGTGTGGGAAGTGATGGAGCAGTTGGCCGACCACATCGCGCTTATCGAGAGATCTATACGCTTAGCTATGGAGAATCGTTCGCTCGATGAAGACTTACGGGCGACGGAAAGTGCGCTGGCTAACTGGAAAGCCAGTGTAGAAAACTACGAGGGCGACCTGCAAGACAGTAGTTTACGCGGCAGCACCAGAGCGGGTATCCGTCACCTGCTTGACGCCGCCAATGCTATGGTCGAAGAGCTGGAAAATCAGCACGCGGATCTGCTGATGCACTCCATTGACCGGGACAAAGTACATGCCGAATACGAGAAAGTCCTGACCTGGTGCAAAAAGATCAAGTGCGAACGGGAAGAACTGACCTACACCTAAAAAACGGGACTTCCTGTACATGTTAGGGGCTGCCGTCTTGGTACATAAACAAGTGTATGTAGGTGCCGAGCCCACCTGGGACATCCGGGTCGCCTTACCGAAAGTGCAAGAAATCATCTATCAGGGGAAGGACGGTGACGCATTTGGAAATTCTCTTTCCATAGATATGAACGGGCGAGCATCTCTTCTGCGCTTTTCATGGAGAAATCTGTCGCGTTTCCGCCTAGAATGTAGGCGAGTTCGCGTACACGTTGTTCTGGACGCAACTCGTTTACAAGTGTAATCGTGCGTTCGTCATAGACCTGCTTATTGACATTGTAATGGGTATCTGCAAATGCCGCAATCTGGGGTAAGTGTGTGACACAAATTACCTGGTGGTTGCGCGTCAGTTGCCACAATT
>WNGJ01004747.1_pt1 | contig 15376 bp, 11 predicted proteins | sample 5400611 | NCBI WGS metagenome assembly WNGJ01 (sample SAMN13153375, study PRJNA577476) | soil metagenome | isolation source: 40 cm soil or saprolite under Garry oak tree replicate 1 | place: USA:California | collected 2016-06-15
CTGGGGCGGCCCAAGCCGCCTGGTCGAGAACGGCTGCAGCACCGACCCGGCCGTGTTCAGCGGCATCAACGGCGAGCATGGCGGCCACCTCGAAGCCTTCTGCATGGACTCAAATTTCGGCTTCAGTGTCTTCCACACCCGGCTTTCCCCGAAGGCAGGGACGCCCTGGTCTCCGTGGCAATCCCTGAAGGGCAGCTCCGACGGCGCCGTCACGGCATTGCAAACCCCTACGATCACTGAAATCCTGGCCCGCACCGCCTCCGGCGCCCTCGCCTACGAAACCTGGACCGCTCAGCATGCCTGGTCAAGCTGGTCAATGCTCCCAAGCTCGTCCTGATCGAGCGTGGGGTGCCGAAGTGTGTCCTGAACGCAAGGAGGGGCTTGATGCAGGACAGGTCAATGACATCGCCTTCAACCCGAATCGGCGATCAGCTCGTTACATCATGAAGCCGCAGTTGCGAAGCGTTACGATCGCTGATCGCGGGGTCGCGCGGCGGCGGCCCTGCTCGGAGCAGATCGGTACGCCGCTGGACTTCGGCATCGGCCAGGTCGAGGCAGGTGCGTTAAGCCCGGACGGCACCATCCTGGTCACCGCAAGCCAGGACGGCACCATCCCCTACGGGATGTCACAAGCCGTGAGCAGTGCAGCGTTCCGCGTACAAATGATTAATCTGTGTGCGGCTGAACCCGCTGCCGCATGGCGGTCAGCGCTCGCGGGATGCACGTTCTGGGTTCCCGGTGTGGCTGGGTTCGGGTGGTGACGCGGTCCGCGCCGGCGTGCTGGGCGCCGGTGGTGTGTAGAGGCCGTGCTTGAGCAGGTCGGCATTGGCGCGCATCCAGCGTTCGAAGTTACCGGGTTCGAACAGCGACCCTCCGAGCTGTTGTTCGACCAGCGGGCGCAGCAACAATGGCCCCACGATCAGGACAAGCTGCTGGAGGGCACGCCAGAGGGGATCGCTGTCGGTACGGAGCACCCCGGCGTCGGCCAGTGCCTGGTCGGCGCTGGCTGTGGCGTACAGCAGGGCGAACAGTTCGCCGGCTGCTGCGCCGCTCTCGCTCAGCGCCTGGGCGATGTACTGCAGGAGCGCTGGCTGGGGTCGCAGCACCCGGGCGAGGACCTCAGCCCGCTGGTCGATCAGGCTGGCGCCGCTGCTCCCGACCGGTACCTCGCTCAGCGCGGCGGTGATCCGCTTGACCACGACGGCGTCGACCGCCCGGCGCAAGCCGTCCTTGGACCCGAAGTGGTGGATGACCAGGCCCGGGGAGACCCCAGCGGCCGCGGCGATCGACCGCAGGCTGGTGGCCGCGATCCCGTGATCGGCGAACAGGGCCAGAGCCGTCTCGCGGAGCCGGGCCTTGGTGGTCAGGTCGTCCTGCTCAAGGTCGATTGAACGCACGGACAATATCCTATACACTTGTTCAGTGATCGAATCCAGCAAGAGCGGACGCATGTTCGCCGGCAGCGGTGGCTGGGAGCGCCGAGCCGGAACCAGGTCATGAACGCGTTTCACGAGGCACCGAGCCCGGCGCCAGCGCCTGCCGAGGAAGCCCGGCACCTCGCCGCGGTCGCCACGGCCGCCGGTGTCGGTGTTACGCACGTTGTCCTGCCCAAGCATGAGCACGTCGTGCTGGGCGGGATGCGGCTGCACTATCTCGACTGGGGTTCCCCGGGTGGCGACCGGGGAACCCCGGCGGGGTTGCCGGTGGTGTTCCTGCACGGCGGCGGGCTCAACGCCCATACCTGGGACATCGTCTGCCTGGCGTTGCGGGAGGTACACCACTGCTACGCTCTGGACCTGCGCGGCCACGGCGACAGCGAATGGTCCCCCGCCTTGGACTACAGCCTGGGCGCCCACCTGCGGGACCTCGAAGCATTCGCTGACCACCTGGGCACTGCACGGTTCTTCCTGGTTGGCCAGTCGCTAGGCGGAATAATCGGGATTGGCTACGCCAGCCGCCATCCGCGCAGTCTCGCCGGCCTGGTGGCGGTCGACAGCGGGCCCTTCGCCGGGAGCCAGGCCGGGATCGACCGCCTCGCAGCGTTCACCCTGGACTCGCGCGAGTTCGCCTCGCTCGATGAGGCCGTGACGCGGGCCCTGGCCTTCAACCCGCGGCGCGACCCCCGGCTGCTGCGCTACAGCCTGCAACACAACATGCGCCGGCTGCCCAACGGGCGCTGGACCTGGAAACGCGACCAGCGGCACCTCTCCCGCCAGCGCCTGGCCGCGCTGGTTGCCCAGATCCGGGCGCTGGCCCCCCAGGCCCGGGCCATAGCCTGCCCCACCCTGATCCTCCGCGGCGCCGACAGCGACCTGTTCTCCGCCGACCAGGCCGCCGCGTTCGCGGCCCTGCTCCGCGACGGCACGGTTGTCACCATCCCGGACTCGGGCCACAACGTGCAGGGCGACAATCCGGCCGGGCTGCTGGCCGCGATCCGGCCCTTCCTCAACCGGCACCGGGCGGAGGCGGCCCGCTGAGCTGGCACCGCCCCCGCATCCAGCACCGGCACACAGCTATGTTCGTGTTGCCGCGCCGCCTGCAACCGGACACAGGATGCGAAAGCTGCTCTGGTGCACCCGAAGGCAGGCGGGCCTGACATGAGTGGTGAAGCATGGGCTTACCGGCCGCGGGGACGCTCGCCTGGCCGCGGGCCGGGCGGGCGCCGGGTGGCGGGAGCTGCTGCTGAGCGCGTGGTGGCGGTCCGGGTGTGCCCAGCAGCGCGGCGGCGGCCTGGCATGCTGGTGGTCACACTCGAGCCGTTCCTGGACACCTGGTTCGACGAGGAGCATCAGCAGCGGACAATGTCGCTGCTACAGTCCGCGGGACTCGGGCCGCAGCAGATCATCGAGCTGCGCGCCAGGTTCGGCCCGGCAATGCGGATGCATAACTTCGCGATCCCCGGTGGGAGTGGGTCCACCTCGGCCTGTTCGACCTCCTCGCGGCCACCCACCCCGACTGCACCTACCCCGAGCGTAGTCATCCAGCGGCGCGTGCCCAGGCCTGTCTGAGGGCGAGGATCTCGGCGGTGCTGTTCTCCCGGGCGATATACGGGATGTCCAGTGCGTAGCGCATCCGCTCGCGCGGAATCCGGCGGTGCACCTCGGCGACGTCTTCGAGGATCGCGCGGTACAGATCCGTCCCAGCCATACAGAAGACGTCAATCAGCACCGGCCGCCCGTCGGCGGCTCTGAAGATGTGGGCATCGTCCAGGTCGCACCTGCCCCACCAGGGCGTCGACGTCCGGTACTCCGCATCGATCATCTGCGCTGCCCGGCGTACCTCCGCGAACTCCGCGTCGCCCGCCCTGGTCCGCCACTGCCCGGCGAACTGCCCGGCGACCGGATGGTCCACGGGAGCGACGAATTCCAGGAAGACGACCGAACCGCCGCCTTCCAGGCCGGCGGCCAGCTCGATCCTCGGCAGCCACCGGTTGCCGGCGCACTCGCGGCACAGGTCCACGAATGCCCAATATGCCGGGTCAAACGGGCATACCCTGGCGACGAGGGTTCCCTCCGGGGACCGCAGCGCCACCGCCCAGTCGCCCACCCCGCATGGCACCCAGCCCTCTGTGGCTAGCTCGGCCAGGACCTGGCGATGAGACAGCGACTCCCAGGGCAGTCCGGGAATGGGAGGAAGGCCTGCACTCAGTTCAGGCACTGCGGAATCGTACCTGCACGCCACCGGGCGACGCACCGGATTTATGCGGCTGCCATCCACCATCGATGCCCGCCTGTCGGCACAGCCACCCCGCCATCTGATCCACGGGACCCGGCCTCGGTGATCTCGCTAAGCAGAGCGGTGTGGCCCATGCGAAGACGCGGCCGGAAACCCCGTGCATCTGATGAGCAGAATTGCCGGTTATGCGCGCCCAGAACTCCGCAGTGTCGGGCACGTTCGCCGGGGAACTCAAGAAAATACGAATTATGCCGAACGTGATCACCTGCCTGCTCTCGTACCACCTCGAGCGCGGCCGCGGCGATGTCCATCACCCGGCCGGGCTCGATCCGGGACAGTCGCTCGAGCGGGTCCCGGGAGCACTTGAACCCCGCGCACAGGGCCACGGCGTCGAACTGCCTGGCGGCGGCGCCATCCCCCGGCTCACCGGTGACCACGACGCGGCGGGTCCTGGCCAGGATCGGCGCCTCGAGCTTGCTCGTTTCCACGGCCATTACGGGAGTTCTCAACCGTCGCCCCGGGCATCGTGTTTACCGGCATGTGAGGCCATTCAACCTTGTACCTTTTCTGAATGACTCCGATACCCGGCTCTTCCCGGCGGCCCGCGGCCATCGGCCTGTCCGCCGTCGCGCTGGCCCTGCTGGCCGCGTGTTCCTCCGGCGGCAGCGACTCGGCGCACAGCCCGCAGACCACTACCGGCGCCACGTCCTCCAGCGCTGTGTCAACTAGCACAGGGGCGGCCGGGACAGAAACGGCCCAGCACGCCCTGCTCACGGCGGCGACCCAGGCGCAGCACATCACGTCCGCCGTCACCACGCTGCACGTGCAGGTGGCCGGCTCCCGGGCCTCGACCGAGACGGGAACCATCCAGTACCAGCTGAAGCCCGCCCTGCTCATGGGCGAGGATATGCACATCGCCGCGGACGGCGGGAACACCGAGATCAAGATGATTCTCACCGGCACGGACATGTACTTCAGCGAGCCCGGCCTCGCGACCGGCAAGCCGTGGCTGAAGTTCAGCCTGGCCGCCCTGAAGGGAACGAACGGGGCCAGTTTCGCCAAGCTGATCCAGAGCATGCAGACCAACAACTTCACCAGCCAGACCCAGTTGTTCGCGGTGGCCAAGGACGCGCACGTGGCAGGCACGCAGACGATCGACGGGGTACCCACCACCGAATACGCTGGCTCCTTCCGCGCCTCCGACGCGCTCAACGCGCTGTCCCCCGACGTCCGTAAGCTCCTCGGCCCGCAGCTGGCGACGCTGGGTGACAGCGTCATCAGCTTCCGCGAGTGGATCGACGGCCAGCACCAGATGCGGCGGGCGATCGAGGTCGAGACGGTAAAGGGCAACGCCGTCACCACCACGCTGAACGTCACGGGGGTCAACCAGCCGGTCCAGGTCACGCTGCCACCCGCCGGCCAGGTCACCACCGCGCCCGGTTCCTGACCCGAGTACCGGACCGATGGCGGGCGGCGAACCCGTTCGGCAGAAAAAGGCCGGTCAGGGTACGGACGTGCGCTCGCCGGGGAGGGGCAGCCGGACGGTGGTGCCGGGCGCCAGCCGGCGGGCGGCCGCGGCGAAGTGCCGGGGCTGCGCCGGGAAGAGGTGGCGCAGCGGGCCGGGGTCGGCCTGTCCTGGTGCACCTGGCTGGAGCAGGCCCGCGACATCACCCCGTCGGCCCCAGGTCCTGCTGGCGCACAACCGGGCGGCCGAGATCGTCCTGGGTGATGTCCGGGTAGCGGCATCGCCGGCCTACCGTGCCTCGTGGGACGTCCTGGAATCGCACAGCTGCTGCTGGTGACTGGCGTTGCACCGTCGCGCCGGCCCAGCCTCGCGTCGGCGCGGCGCGGCGCGCAGCGATACCGGGGACCGCATTGCCCTGGCGGTCGCCGGCCGGCTGTGATGGGAACATGCCAGATGCCCCGAACCCCCTTCCGCTGCTCCGGCTCGGCCGGCTGGAGCTGGATCCCGGACTGCGCGCCCTCCAGCCGGGCCAGGACGCGTCCGGCCTCGTGACGACGGCCACGGTCGAGGTGCCTGACTCGGTGTCTGAACCGCAGCATGCCTGGGAGTTTGCCCTGGCCGATGCTGTCCGCGAGGCGGGCAAGCTCGGCGCCGACGAGCGTACCGCCCAGGCGCTCGCCGCCGGCGCCGGGAACGCGCTGGCCGGCGGCACCTGGATCGTGGTCGCGGCGCACGGCCAGGTGCTGCTCGCCCGGCGGCTGCCGCACGGGGCGGCCGCACCCGAGGTCCGGGTCGGGCCGCTGCCGCACCTGCTCCAGGCGGCCGCGTTCGCCGGGCGCCGCCCAGCCCACGTGGTCCTGCTGGCGGACCGTGGCGACGCCGCAGTCATCGCCCACGCCGCCGGCGACCAGCATCCCGCCCGGCGGTTCGGAGCCCCAGGCGCACGGCGCGATACCCATCCGGACCGGCCGCCCGCGCAGCGCCACGGGGAGCGGCACGTGACCGGCAGCGAGCCGGAAAGCGGCGGCGAGCGGAACGCCGCGTCCATCGCCGCGCGCGTTTCCGAGGCCGCGGCCAGCGTCGACGCGCACATCGTCCTCGGCGCGGGCGACCAGCACACCCTCGACGCCGTCGCGGGCCACCTGCCCGGTCCGCTCCGCCCGGTCACCACGATCGCCGAAGGCCCGGTGCCCACGGACAGCGACGACCGGCTCAGCGCCCGGATCGGCGCCGCCCTGGACGGGATCACCGGCGAGGCCATCGGCGCCGTCGGGAACCTGGTTGCCTCCTCCGCCGCGGGCGCGGCTTACGGGATCGATGCCGTCGCCGAGCAGCTGGCCGAGCAGCAGGTCGCCGTGCTGCTCGTGGCGGCCGACCTCGCACGGGACGGCGACGGCGGGAGCTACCGGATCGGGCGCCGCCCGACCGAGTTCATCGTCGGCGACTCCGACGTCGGCACCGAGGTGCCGCTGGAGGACGGGCTGGTCTGGGCCGCGCTGCACCAGGACGCGATCGTCGTGCGGCTGCCGGACCGCTCCGGCCCGCTGGCCGGCCAGCCCGTGGCCGCCCTGCTCCGTCGCGGATAGGCTCACCACGGCTCGTTCGGGATAGAAATCATCGACTGCGGCCTCGGCCTCGAAGCCGTCCCTGTAGGTCCTCCGGTACGTCGACAGTGCCGAACGAGATGCTGCCAGTGCTACTCCCGGGACGCGAACGGGATCTGTGGCAAACTCTCCAAGATCGACGACTATGACGACTGAGTCAGCGGCCATGCAAGCCCGATACGTGGCGCCACGACACCGGCGGGGGCAGGGCCTGGACTGTCCTGCTACGCCATGCTCCGGGTTGAGTCGATCCGGAATTTGTGAGACGGTCGCCGAGTGGTTGATCGAACCTTCTCAGTGGTCGATCTGAAGGACTCGGGTGACGCGCGCGGCAGCAGCTTCAGCGTGCCGGCGGAGTTGTTTGCCGGACCGTTCCCTGTGGCGGATATGCACGTCGCCACGATTGAGCCTGGTGCTGTGCGTGGAAACCACTACCATGCCGTACGTCGGGAGGTGCTGGTTATCATGGCGGCCGACCGATGGTCGCTGCACTGGGACGAGGGCGCCGACACGTCGGCCAGGCAACGTGAGTTCACCGATCCCGGCGCGGTTCTCGTGACGGTGCCACCCGGTATGTCCCATGCCATCCGCAACGACGGTGCGGTCCCGGTGCAGATCATCGGGTTGGCCGACGGCCCATACGACATGACGAGGCCTGACATTTATCCGCGCACTGTGGTGTCAGCGCAGCCCCAATAGGAGCATTCGTGCTGGTTTGCTGCGACAACGAGGGTTGCATAGTAGACGCGAAGGGGCAGCGGTTCGACCTGCCCGCGTTGCACGACCTTGCCGCCGACATCGAGGCCTTTCCTGGCGCGTTTACGATCTGCACGGGCCGCGCCGTCCCGTACGTGGAGGCCATGGTCCAGGTGCTCGACCTCGTTGACGCGGCGACGCCGTGCGTCTGTGAGGGCGGCGGCGTCTTCTACATTCCGTGCGAAGACCGCTATGAGGCGATCGCTGGCCGGGTGGACTGCGATGCGATCCGTGCGCTGCTACCTGCCGGCTCGTACCGCGAAGAGCCGGGTAAGGTGACCTGCTACACCGCCTACCCGGAGCCCGGTTACACCGTCGATGACCTCTTTGCCTTCGTTACTGCGGAAAGGCTGCCCGGGGTGGAAGTCAACCGGTCGATCGCGTCGGTGGACGTGACCCCTGAAGGCGTCGACAAGATGTACGGTGTCCGCGCGCTCCTCGATCGGACCGGCTCGGACTGGCCCGACGTGCTCGCGATCGGCGACTCCTGGAACGACCTGCCGATGCTCCGTGCAGCCCGGCTGTCGGCGTGTCCTGCGAACGCCGTGCCGGAGGTCAAGGCTGTCGTCGACTACGTCTCCCCGCAGCCCGCAACCCGCGGCGTGGCAGACATCTTGCGCTGGGCCGCTGCCCAGCCGCTGATTTCGGTCAACTGACGATGCCGTACTTGCGGCACTGCGCCCTCAGGTGTCTCAGCAGGCCGACACGCCTTCCGTAGCCCAAGGACCGAACCAGCTCGGACGCTTCGTTCAGTGCAGCCGCCACCTGCCCGCGCAGATCCGCCTGGCAGTCGGCAGGCTGCGTTGGCCAGACCGACAGGTGGCAGGCGACTCGCTGCAGGTGCACGTCGGCGGCGAGAAGCGTCATGCGGCTGCGGATCGCCTCGGCTAGGGCTTCGTCGAGGTCGACGAGAGCACCGGCATAATCCTCGGGACGCGCACGGACTCGCCGCAGGTGGGCTCGTTCAAGCAGACCGCGCACGGTGTAGTCGGCGTAGCCGACGCCGCGGAAGATCACGATCGCGTCGTCCACCTCGGTCGTGGCCTGCCCGAGGTCGGCCGGGTCCGCGCCCTCCTCGACCAGCGCCCGCCGCGCCGCGCCGAGCACGAGTTGACGGATGGCGTACGACAGCTGTGACGGTTTCGTGGCCAGGCCCCATTGGGCGTCCTGTTCCGCGTGGGCCACCAGGGTGGCAGCGTCGCCTGTCTCGATTGCGAAGTAGCCGTACCGGTACAAATTCTGTGAGTAGAGAAACGGCATGTTCGACTGCTCCGCCTCTGCGATCGCCGCTGCCTCGTCGAACAGTTCCCGTGCCCGGTCGAGGTCGCCGGTCATGAAATCCACCTCGGCCAGGCAGGAGCGCGCGTACATCTTGAAGTAGGCGTCGCGACAGCGGTCGGCGAACGCGACGGCCGCCTTGGCGACCTCCCGGGCCGTGTCCTCGTTTCCCAAGGCGGGGGGCTCGAGGCATCCCGCGATGATCAGCAGTTCGCAGTAGAGCGAGGCGGCGTACGCCGCGTCCGCTATGTCCACGGGCTCCGCGTCCCCGGTCTCGGTGAGCACATCGAACACCGCCCGGCAGCTGGCCAGGGCGTCGTCGGGCCGTCCGAGCTGCCGCAAGCGCAGGGCGGCGTTCGTCATCACCAGCACACGGGCCTGCCGCGCCAGTTTGATCAGCCGCAGCTCGGTCCAGGCGGGTAGCAGGAAATAGTTGGACAGGGCCACGATTTCGGAACCGGTCATACCGAGAATCCGAGTGGAGTAGCTTTCACGCGGGCTTCGCCAGATCCGGGGGACGAGGATCTGGTCGTAGACCTCTTGGTGAAGTCCGATGGCACAGCCGTGGTTCACGGCGGCGTAGAGCAGGTTCATGTCGGCCGCATTGGCCGGCTGTTCCGGGGCGCGCTGCTGGTAGTACACGTACAGCGACCGGTTGCCCGCCTCCCACAAGGCCGGAGACCGGTGCCGCAGCCGGTCGCGGAAGTATTCCCTGATGAGCGGGTGGGCGTCGAGGGTGCCCGGCAGGCCCGCGGTCTCGCCGGCGAGCAGCCCCATCCGGCGCAGGTCGGTGACGCATCGTTGCCATTCGGCGCCCTCGAACTCCGACAGGCCCGGCATCTCACGGCCCAGGTCGGTGCCGGCCAGCACGGCGGCGATCGCGGGGAACGGCGCCGGCCGGTCGAAGAGCCCGATGACGGCGAGGATCGCCAGCTCGCCGGCGCGTTCGTACTGCTGAAGCCATTCGGCGTAGAGCTCCATGATCCGCTGGGCGTGGCCGCCGTCAGCTGCCGCGTCACCGAGGCGCTCGATCCCGAAGCGTCCGCTTAGCCTCCCGCCGTGCACGTCCCGCAGGTAGCGGCCCAGCAGGTTGACCGCGAGTGCGTGACCATGAACCGCCACGACTGCCCGTTCCGCCTCCGTGGTGTCCTGCTGTCGGCCGACCAGCGACTCAAGCAGGCCGACGCCGGAACGGATGTCGAGGTTTCGCAGGTCCAGTTGCTCGACGGCGGCCGCGCCGCTGTCCGGCGCCGTGACGCCAGCCACAGGCACCCGGGTCGTGATGAGGCAGAGCCCCTCCCAGCCCGGGGCGGCCAGCTCTCGGAGGAGGGCGGCAATCGAGCTGTCGGTCAGGGTACCCCCCACGTCCGGCGCCGTCTCCGGATACTGCAGCGGTTCAAGCCCGTCGAGGACCAGCAGCATCCGGTGCCGTCTGATCAGAGCGGCCAGCCTGGCCCCCTGCGCGGCCGGGTTGGTCGGCAGAGGTCCGTCGTCGCCCAGCCAGTCGAGTGCGAACCTGACGAACACGTCCGCGGCGACCAGGTTTTCCTTCGTCCCCTGGCTGTAGAACGACCAGGCGAGGATTCGCTGAGCGCCCAGGTAGTCGCGGTCTCGCAGGTCGCGCAGCCAGTGGTTGACGAGCGCGGATTTCCCGACCCCGCCAGGCGCGACAACGGTCATGACGCGGAGCTCGGGGTCAAGCCAGGAGCCTCTGAGCCTTTCCAGCTCGTCTCCGCGGCCGAACAGCCGCGGCGCGCTCTTCGGCAGTCCGCGGTTGAAGATGTGCCGGGCCGGTACCGACGGGCTCGCCAGGCTCTCTGTGCCGGCGAAGCTGTACGGGCGCTGGTGCGGGTGGCCCCTGACGTCAATGGGGTCGATCTCGATCGCCGATTGCAAGATGCCGTACGCGAGTTGCTCCTGCGCCGTCGTCCCGCCGATGACGAGTACCGGGTCTGGGCTGGGCATGGTGGGCCGCTCATCCGGATTCTCGTACCGGCGCAGGCTATCTAGTGCCCTCATCAACGCTATCCACCCGGCACTCGGCTGGTGGGCGGGCAGGTCCACCGCGATAAGCGCTGGCGCGGTCGGCAATGCGGCGAGGCCAAGCTCCCTGATGGTCTCGGCACCGAGTTCGAGGTCGCGGCCCGTGTCGTAGACCGCGCGGCCGGCGTTCTGCGCCCGCGACACCGCGGCCAGCAGCGCCTTGCTCCGATGCGGGCCCTCCTCGCCCACGAGCCACAGGACCCGGAACCCGGCCGCGCCCCGTTTCCTGCGCTGGCCCTGGATCCAGGTGTCGAACGCCCGGCCGACGCCGTGGAACTCACGCTGCAGGTTCGGCAGCCGCCCGGTGGCCAGCGCGACCGCGTCGATGACTTCGTACGGCTGCAGCGGCGGCCGCGGCTGCGCGGGATCCGTCTTCTTCAAGCCGATAGCGGACAGCTCGCTGGTCCAGATGCGCAGCCCCTGACTGCCGAGCCGGGTTCGCCAGTCCACCTCGGCGCCCGGCGTGCCGTCGCCCGCCGGCATCTTGATCGTCTCGGCGATCTGGGTGAGGAGTGCGAAGAGCACCTCGGCCGAGGCTTTCGCGGCGAACCTCTTGTAGCGGTCTTCCTTGTTGCTCGCGTGGTCCATCACACCCTTGGCGATGAGGAAGAGCGGTACCTGCTCCTGCTCCGCGACGGTGGCGATCGCCGCCGCCTCCATCTCCAGTCCGGCGATGTCCCGAACGCCCATGCCGCTGAGCTCGTCCCAGATCTCAGGTCGTTCCATGACCACGTTGCCGGTCGCCATCGGCCCGACAACTATCTTGAACGGCAACGTGCCAGGCCCGTCAACGTCGTCGTAAAGAGCATTCTGGATGAGCACCCGGCCGTCGTCGGTCAGCCCCCAGCGGCCGCCTTGGCGGGTGATGAGACCTTCCTGCTCGTACGTCGCGGGCGTGGATTTCCATGCCCCAGGCGGGAAGTAGCGATCACGACCGGGATGATTCCTCGGCTCACGGCCCGCGAGGAGCTGTTCGAGGAACCACAGCTTGGCTTCCTCAGCCGTCGCGGCTCTAAAGCTGGGAAGATCGGCTGTGGAGAGATCCTGCGCGGCCCGGATGATCCGGTCGTCGACCGGGATCTGGTGGTGGCTGCCCTTGAACCCAGTCGGCGTCTGCTTACCCTCATCGAACGCGTACACCAGGGTCGGGACGATGACGTCGCCGAGCGCAGCACGCGTCGGGTTACCGGCACAGACTCCGCTCATAGCCAGGCAGCGCGGCCGCAGTTCACGCACCAAGCTCGACGCCACCGGCGATGTTTTTCGTCCGCCCATATGCGCCGATCGCGCGAGCGCCACGGACAGTGCGACGTTACCCGGACCGACGAACTCGCCTAAGAGGTATGGCGCCATCTCGCCCGTACTGCGCGGCTCCCAGCGCGCCACCCCGACTCCACCCGGCACCACGGCTGAACCAGCCGTTTTCGCGGCGTCGAACTCCATCGGCAGGGCCGTGATGATGAGCACATCCACCATGCTGACTCCCTCGGCAGGCATAGTCTCAAGTCAAGTGATACGGGCGCAGGTAGGCGGCAAAGACCAACCGAGCACCGTGGAAAATCGACTCGTACGTCCGAGATTACGCCGCTGATCCACGCAACCGCTAACCAAGAGATCGTCGCCTATCAAAGAGCGTGCATGTTCCTGTTGACTAATACGGCAGCGGTCCAGTTGGGGACCTGCTGCTGGCCACGCTGTAGGTGGTGGTTGCGCGTGGGCAGCCACCTCGCGATCGTATATTTGCGGAGACAGTAACTTCGTACCTGGCAGTTACTGCCGGGATTAGTGCCGACCTGGGTCGGCAGAAACGCGCTGCGCTACTGGAATTACTGTACTCGTGCTTCTCGCGGGTGAGCCCTGGCTGCAGGCAGAAATTACGCTCCGTACCGCGCGAGCACATCGGGACCTGACCCGGCGCAGGATTTTGTAGAACCTGCCGCCGGGCCTGACGTTCCGCCCGCAAGGGGTGGCTGGCCGTCGACCTGATCGGCGAGGTGCTCGAGGACAGCATCCGGTTCGACTTGCCTGCGCGATGAGCTCTACGGCAGCTGTGCGCAGCTCCGGGAGTACTGCGAAGCACGCCACACCGACACCGGCCGTCGGGACCAGGCCCACTCAAACTGGGCCACCAGCGCAACCGGCTCACCCGAAATCTCGAGATCGCCCAGGTCAGCTAGCAACTGGCGGCTGCCGTACCAGAAGCTAGGGACCAAGGATCGCTAGAGTGAGCCGACGTAGCGCGGTAGCGTTTGCGTTGTGCAAGATGCCGAGACGAAGGCCCAGACTTACGCGTGGAACTGGTTCGCGCTGCACGCTGGCCAGCGCCTCCAGCTCGTAAATTTCTGGTTGGTCGCGGTCGCTTTCTTGGCGTCAGCCTACGTCCAAGCTCGCTCAAATCACATGAGTGCGATTGCCTTCGGCGTGTCCGTTACCGGAGTTGTTTCCAGCGTGGCTTTCATGAGACTCGATGTCCGAACACGGCAGCTGGTCCAGGTAGCGGAGAACGCACTCCGATCCTTTGAAGCAAGCGGTGTGGCTGCGGGTTTGGACGAAGTTACCGAGCTGGTGAAAGCGTCCCATCAGGTGCGCCGATCACGCTTGGATTCCTATCGAGTGATTATACAGGGCCTTCAGCTATCGGTTGCCTGCATTTTTGTCCTCGCCGCCGTCTTCTCCTTGACCTAGCCTTCCGGCTTATCTCATTCGGCAGCTACTAAATATCGATTATCATTTAGGGTGTTGCTTGCGATACTCCCTAAGCGAGGTTACGGCGTCGGCTTTACTATCGGTGGAGTTGATAAGTTTTCCGTCCGCCCATACGTCGAAGTAGTCACCCTTGGCATCGGTATGTTGCGCTCCGTCTCCCCAGTAACTTTGATTCAAGTCCTGAACTATCGCGTCTTCGCCTGTGGCCTGTACGCGATCCATTGCCCCATGCAAGGCCATGAAGTTTCCGCGGGGCACGGTGTAGCGGTTATAGTCATCTGCCATGATCATCTCCTATCATTTTAGTGGCCCTACCAGGATGATCCGTCGAGGTGCCTATTGAACCGGTTCTTACTCGCGCAGAATATGCGGCCCTCTAGTCAGGACGTTGTTCATAAGAGTGCGGCTTATTGACGCAGGTCTTATGAGCGAGCCGGAAGAATCGGGGTGGCGGGTATCACGCACCGATATGGATGCGGGAATCCAGAACGGAGGACTGCCGAATCCAGCTACGGTGCTTTGACCTCACCTTGCCCATGGCATTCCGGACACGGGATAGGAAAGAAGCCTCGCGCCGAGCAATGGGTGCAAGCGCGCGACAGAGGGTGCGCCAGGATGTCCTTCGTCGGGTCTGTGCCTGTTCCGCCGCAGTAGCTACATGTACGTTTTCCGACGAAGCGCTGGCCGTTGCATCTGCCGCAGGTCGCCCAACCTGTACGCAAATAAACCATCTCCCCCCTTGCAGCTTCCCGTCGGTAATCAGACCGACGGCAGTTTAACCGCACCGTAGCAGACCCGTGGTGTTCCTGCTATGTCCGAAGAGTTAGAACCTGCTTACCTCTGTCGGTGGTGATTCGCCGAGAGGCGGTTAATGGCCGGCTGCGGATAGCGACCTGGCAGAGTTCCGGCAGTTTCCCCTCGGCAGCGCGGGCCGGGGCTCCCGGCCAGGGCCGCGAGGCCGAAGGAGAGCGCGGCCAGCAGCGGTATCCCAATCACGGCGAGCGCGATGTTCCGGCCGGAAAGATAGGCGCGCAGCGCGCTGCGGTCGGTCAGCGCCGCGGCCTCGACGACGAAGGCCGGCCCGGTCCCCCCGACCGAGTTGGCGTGGAAGACCCCGACGAATGCGACGCCGAGGATCGCGCTGAGGAACATCACGGCGAGATGGCGTTGCGAGCCGATGAGGGAGCTGACGGACGCGGCGATCATGATGACCCCGGTGATGCACCAGTAGACCAGCGATACGGGTTCGCGCCGCTGGTAGATCCAGAACCGGGCGGCTACGGCGCCGCGCAGGCCGTACCGGGCCAGGGGCAGTGCCGTGGCGCGCACCTGTGAGGACTGGGTGGAGCTGTCGGCGCAGACCAGGGCGCGGCCAAGTGACCGTAGGCGACGCGCCCCGTTGCTGAGGAGATCATCGGCATCACCGACGAGGTCTGCGCGAAGCTCCTGGACGCCGAGTACGCGAGCCTGGCCTGGCAGGTGGTCGCGAAGCTGGCCCGCAAGCGCCCCTCGCCGCTGCTCGGCGGCCGTCGCGTCACCTGGGCCGCCGCCGCCGTCTACGCCCTGGGGCAGGTCAATTTCCTGTTCGACTCTTCCCGTGAGCTGCACCGTACCGCCGACGAACTGAGCGCCGCCTTCGGGGTCGCCAAGACCACGATGGGCAGCAAGGCCAAACATGTCCGGGACATGCTGAAGATGAGCTATTTCAATCCGGAGTTCCTGCGCGCGGACGTGATCGCGGAGAACCCCATGGTCTGGTTCATCGAGGTCGACGGCCTGCCCATGGACGCCCGGTCCCTCCCGCTCGACCTGCAGACGGTGGCGTTCCGGCGCGGCTACATCCCCTACA
>WNGJ01016558.1_pt1 | contig 15375 bp, 7 predicted proteins | sample 5400611 | NCBI WGS metagenome assembly WNGJ01 (sample SAMN13153375, study PRJNA577476) | soil metagenome | isolation source: 40 cm soil or saprolite under Garry oak tree replicate 1 | place: USA:California | collected 2016-06-15
CAGCCGCCATACCAACTCGCGAGGCGGGTAGGGATCAGAGCGGCCAGGAGCTGGCGGCCGAGGGTCCGCCAGGGTGTGCCGCGCCGCCGCTCCTTGAGGAGGAGCCGACCGAGGGCTCGCCAGCGCCGGCGCGTCACCAAGTGAGTGGCCAAGTGGCGTGGACTGCCAAAAACGAACTCGGCGAACTCTCCGGACAGGTTATTTCGGAACCCGAGCTCACGAGCCAAAGAGTAGTGCTCACTCAGTTCCGGTACCGAGACGATCGGGACGGGACCCCCGAGCAGGCGACACCACCGCTCTACGTCGTCCAGGGCGCGCGCGCGCGGGCGATAGGTATGGAGTTCGATCTCCAAGTCCTGTGCGACTAGCTCGATATACCGGCGCTCGTCAACGGCCGGCAGGTCCGGAAAGACGGCTGAGAGAGCCCCAATCGGTTTACCGCTGCGGCGCCGGTGCTCCGGCGCGGCGAACGCAGCGATCGCCGGGGAGTCGAGCCCGCCGCTCAGCGACACGGTATCGCTGCCCGTGAGGCTGCGCGCCACCGCCTGCGTGAGCAGCTCTTCGAACCGGTACCCGATATCGGCGGAGGTGAGGCGGGCAGACTCGAGCAGCTCGGCCGGGTGCCAATACCGTCGAGCGGTGGTATGGGGCATGCCGTTGGCGGTGAGCGTCGTGGCCTGTGGAAGTCGCGACACACCTTGGAGGGCCGCGGGCGTATCGGCGCGCATCCCGCCGTACAGGATCAGTTCCAAGACTTCGAGGTTCGGCTGCTCCGAGATCTGCGCGCCGGCGATCACCTGTCGGGGCTCGCTCGCAGCGATGAAAGCCTGGGAGTCATCCCGGTAGAACAGCGGACGAAATCCGATGTGGTCGCGGAAGCACCAGACGGTACGGCCGTCGGTGACGACGCCCGCAAAGGTTCCCCGCATTCGGTTCGGGGCATCCGGACCGAACGCTCGGAAGGCGGCGACGACGACGTCGGCAGCTGCGGGCGACGCAGGAGGGAAGCCGGCGGCCGTGATGATCTTGTGAAGGTCGGTGACGTTGTCCAACCCACCGGACAACGCCGCGATCAGCGATCCTGGGGTGGAGACACTGGAGTCGACGAAATCCGGCCGGTTTGCGACGCCGACCACGCAATTGCCGAGCGCGCGTAGCGTAATGGAAGAGCCGCGGTGCGGGGCGGCCGCCAGCATGCGGCGGGCCACCGCGGGATCGGCGGGCCTCGAGTGCCCGAGAATCGCGATCACACGCCAGGCAGACGGGGCAGTGGTGCGTAGGACGATAGTTCTCGCAAGTCTCCCAAGACGACTCGACCGCCGCTCTCGACCCACGCGTGCGCCACGAGACGGCCGGCACGCGTCTTCTTGACGCCGATCCGTAATTCGGCGGGATATCCATCTCGAGCAAACAAGGACTGGGCGACCAGAGCCTGTGGCAGACAGGTTGCGTACGGGATGATGCATCGTGCGACGGAGACGGCCCAGACGATGCGCCCCGGCGTGGCCGGCGCACCTCGAGGCTGGCGGTGTGACCGCGCGGCGCGGGTGAGCAGACGGCGCACGACCCGAAGCGGCAGCAGCCACAGCCCCACCCTCGTTGCGCCGAGCCACAGAGCGGTTTGGAGGAGCAGGAAGCGATCGGCTGCCGAGAGACGCCAGAGCTTACGGATCGGTCCCATCTCCTCGACTAGGCTGCGCGGAACATGCGCCAGCCGTGGTAACACAGTCGCCCGACGCCCGCGACCACACGCCGTCCCGCCCGGTGGAGCGAAGTGGTGTTCAGCGGCGGTAGCGGCGGCAGCTCGGCCGCGGCGCGCGTTGCTTCGTCGATGAGCAAGCGCCGGGCGCGGCTGACGGGGTGGCGTCCCCAGATTGAGCGCGTGGCCCGAACGTCGCGGGCCCCGAGCAGTCGAAAGACCGTGAGCCTCCAGCTCAACGCTTGCGACAGATCGAGCGCCGGAAGTGAGCCCAGGTAGGTCTCGGTGTCGGGGACTCCGCTGAGCTGGGTGGCCGTGCCGAGCCAGCGTCGGGCGAGCGCGCGGTCCGGGAGCTCGGCGGAGCCGAAACGGCTGGCGATCTCACTCCAATCGATCTCAGCTCCCGCCGCCCAGCCGCGTCGGGCGAGCGCACGGTCCGGGAGCTCGTCGGAGCTGAAGCGGCTGGCGATCTCACTCCAATCGATCTCCGCTCCCGCCGCCCAGCTCACCTCGGCGTCCTGGAGGAATCGCAGTCGGAAGGCCAGCGGATCGGGGAGGGGAGCGTGTGTGATCGCGTGCCAGAGCAGCTCGGTTGCCGCGGGAACCCGCGTCGGGCCGCCCTTACACGCCGCTAGCTGCGCGGAGCGCTCGAAGCGCCGCCAGGCGATGGCAGCAGGCAAGCAGCTCGAGGTGGAGGTGTGGATTTCGATGTTCACGGCTCGCCCGTTGATAAGCGGCGGCAGATGGAAGTGGCCATCGTATGACGCTGTCCGGCCCGACGTCGCGGTGAATCCCGCCTTCAGGAGCTGCTCCCAACTGGATAGCGCGAGTTGCTCGGGGACGAGCACGTCGACGTCACTGGTTGCCCGCGCGTCGGCGTAGGGGTAGCGGTCGGCCACCAGGCGACGCGCCACGCCCTTCAGGAGAACATGGGGCACGCGCAGATCGTTGAGAATCGCTACGAGATCGTCACGCTGCGCGTCGACGAGCAGGTTGCGGGCCGCCAGGCGACGCGCTCGCGTCGAGAGCCACTCGGAGAGGGTGGCCGGGACGACATCGACCAGGCCGAGCTCTCTCAGGCGCCGGTGGAGCCAGAGTACGCTGCCCTCGTACTCTGCGAGCGCTGCCAGCCCGGCAGGGTCCAGGTCTGCCCAGCGCCGCCTGAGGCCCGCCACGTCACAGTCACCCCGAAGACGAAGCGTCGTGAGCAACAGGTCGGCAACCTCGCCTGTGGTGGCTGAGCGGAACGTCATCACCGCGCCTAGACCGTCCCGGCTGCGGACCGACGCGGCAGCGCGCGGACTCGGTCAGCGGTGACCGGGCTCCCCATATGCACGGTCACTCGCCGGTCAGCTGGGCGGCGGCGCTCTTCGACCCGACGGTCGACGCGGACGGCGATGGTGTGGACACGCCGACGGCGCGTCCGGCGATCTTCCGGGGCGCGCTCGGTGAAGATACGGGGCGCTGCCAGATGCCCCCGCCACACCCGGACTCCAGGTGTCGGCCTCGGCTGCACCCGCTGCTCGTCGGCCGGTGCGGTCTCACCGAAGTCCGGCACGAGGGTCTTGAGGAGGTATCGCAGCTCCTCGTCGGAGTGGCATTCCCGTCCCGCCGCTGCCAGCAGCTGCATTGACGATCCCCAGTCCGCGGGCATGTGATTGTTCGTGGTTCTGAGGATCTTGGGGTGCCCCGTCGGCAAGACCTCCTCGTGCCAGAAGAAAGGCTCTTCGTACAGGCGTTCCCCCGGCCGTATCCCGGTGTAGCGGATTTCGATGTCGCGCCCCAGCTCGAGCCCAGAGAGGCGAACCAGGTCGGTGGCGAGGTCCACGATCCGAATCGGCTCGCCCATGTCGAGCACGAACACTTCGCCGCCCTGGCCTAAGGCTCCAGCCTGAAGCACCAGCTGGACGGCTTCAGGGATCGTCATGAAGTAGCGGCGCATCTCGGGATGCGTGATCGTTAGCGGCCCGCCAGCGCGGATCTGCGCGAGGAAGATCGGGACGACACTGGAGCGGCTACCGAGGACGTTGCCAAACCGCACCGACACGAAATTGCGCCCGTGGTGGACCGCGGCCTGCTGCACGACCATCTCGGCAACCCGCTTGGTGGCGCCCATCACGCTGGTGGGACGCACCGCCTTATCCGTCGAGATCAGCACGAAATGCTCGGCGTCGTAATCCACCGCACAGCGGACCACGTTCTCAGTCCCGAGCACGTTGTTCGTTACCGCATCGGCTACGTTGTCTTCCATCAGCGGCACGTGCTTGTGCGCTGCGGCGTGGAACACGGCGTGAGGGCGGTGCCGTCGGAAAACGCTGCGGATACGCGTCGCGTCCCGCACATCCGCGATCACGGACGTAAGCGGGAGTGTTGGATGCGCCGCTCGCAGCTCGTTCAGGATGTCGAAGATCTCGTTTTCGCCGTTGCCAAGCAGCACCAAGTGGGCTGGTTGCAGCTCCGCCAGCTGGCGTGCCAGTTCGCTCCCGATGGAGCCGCCGGCGCCCGTGACCAGGACTAGTTGACCGGACACGATGGCGCGCACCGGTCCGAGGTCGGTCCGGACGGGCTCGCGGCGCAACAGGTCCTGGATCTCCACCTTGCGGAGGTGAGACAGGCTGACGCGACCCGACAGGATCTCGAAGAGGGCCGGGACTGTGCGGGCGGTGATGCCGGCGTCCAATGCCGCGCGCACCACGCCCCGTACGACGCGCCCGGGGGCAGTCGGCATCGCGATGACAATCTCCTCCACGCTGTGCTCGACAATGAGAGCGGGAATCTGCGAGAGCAGTCCGAGCACCGGGACGTCATTCAGGCGGGAGTTCTGCTTGCGCGGGTCGTCGTCCACGAACCCCACGGCGGTGAGACCCAGCTGCGGGTTGGAGCGCAGCTCGCGCAGAATCATCTCGCCGGCGGCACCGGCCCCCACGATCAGCACACGTCGGGCGGGAGTGGTCTGCGGGGTGCGCTGCAGCGTGGCGACGGCGCGGATCAGCAGGCGCGGCGCTGTGACGGCCAGGACCGTCAGGAACGAATCCAGAATAACGACCGAGATGGGAACCCGGGGAGTCGTGAGGCCGCTCGTCGGTAACACGAACAGTCCGAGCGTCGCGCACGCGACGCTCGAAGCGACCGTGGCCTCGATAATCTTCGCCATGTCGGGGACGCCGGCGTGACGCCACAGTCGGCCGTACATCCCAAACGGCAGGAAGACCGCGAGCTTGAGTATCACGGCCAGGGCGGTGTAGACGGACGCGGTGTGGCTGTCGGCGGCGCTCCATGCCGCGCCTTCCAGCCGGATCGCGTAGGCGACCCACGGCGCGGCGGCGAGCAGCAATAGGTCGGAGACGAACAGGTAGCGGTTCCGGATGTTTGGCACGCTTGGGACCCACCAGTGTTGGAGCCGCGTGGGAGCGTCGGTCAGCTGCGAAACTGTGCAAGTAGCCTGCCCGCCCTCACCGTGTAGCTGTGGAAGCCGCAAGGACTTGTCTGAGTTCACCTTACCGCGCGGCTCGGCCCGTCTCGCGGCGGCGTAGCAGGTGTGAAACGTTTGGTGACGGGCGGCGACACTTTTGCTCCGCGGAGTCGCCGCTCAACTCGTCAACAGCACTCCCGTGAAAACGTGCGTCGGCGATATCACAAAGCGTCCTAGGAGTCGCGCCGCTTCGGGGCGTGGAAGCGGCGTCCCCCCTGGAAAACGAACAGCGAATCGGCCCGCCGTGGGTTGGGGCGTGATCTCCACGTCCAGGAAATCGAGTCGTCTCCCGCCGCAGGCCGCAAGGCATTTGTATACCGCTTCTTTGGCGCTGAAGAAGATCTGTGGCCAGTGAGTCTCGCCGGGCGGCGCGATCCGGCGGATCCACTCCTGCTCTCGCGCCAAGCAGATCAGTTCGACCAAGTCTGGATCGACCGGACGGGCACGCTCCGCATCTAGCCCAATTCCGCGGATGACCCCCTGCCGGGCCACGGCTACGCCGACGAACCCATCGCAGTGTGTGATGCTGCCGACGATATTGGGCGGCCAAACCGGTGCACGATCGGCGCCCACGACGAGGGGGTGGCCGTAGATTCCGAAGTGTTGCAGCGCCTTGCGGGCGCACGCTCGACCGGCGGCGAATTCGCGACGCCGTTTCCCGACCGCACGACCAATACACCGCTCTTCCTGCGGCAAAAGTGGTGGCGACTTGGCGTCCCCGGTTGCCGTCACGGTGTGGACATTTTCGGGAAACAGCTGCGCAATCATGCTGGCGATTGCGAGGTGCGGCTGTCTACGTAATTGAGGCTGGAGGAGCCAGCAAGTGCCCGGCTGGTACGCTGCTCCCACGCGACGCCCGTGGCCCAGCGGTGGATTCGGTCGACGAGCCGCTGCTGATGATGCAGCAGCGTGAGGGTGTGGTCGGCTTGCGGATGGAAATCGACCTCCACCTGGTCCCGAAAGGGGACTGAACGAAAGGCATCACGGAGTTGGCCCCGGTAGTTGTAATAGGCGAGTTGGGCGCCCGTGTACACGAACAGCAGGTGGACGTCGCGACCAATTAACGCCGTCAGATCTGCAGCAGACTGGGCTTTCGACGGGACCTCACCGTCGTTCATCACTTTGCCACGCGGTCGGCCAGCCGACGTGGCATGGTTGCGAGTGGTGCGGCCGCTCGCGCCGTCGCCTGGCAGGAATTGCCGCGACGCCCAAAACGACGCGAACGCCGACCGATAGTGGTGCACGTACCAACCCATCGTCCGGTATGCGAACCAATCGATCAAGGCTGCCCCGACGACTCTCGCTTCACGGCAGGCGACTCGAAACGCGGCGTCGGCGCCCCCGCAGAAGCCCATGAGGATGAATTGGCGTGTGGCATTATCGGCATACAGGAAGTCCATCGCTGCCTGCGTTTCACACACCGAGCTCGCCGCGTAAGGCAAATTGTCTCGTCGCGGGAGACTGTCGCCCAACCCCGACAAGTCAAACCGGAAGGCAGGAAACCCCGCCGCCGCTAGTGCTCGCGCAATCTTGACATAGACTCGGTGGGGGCCGATGCGGTGTAGCGTTCCCGCATTCAGCAATATGACAGTCGGCCCCTGAGCGACACCGCCGGACGGTTCGGCAAGCACCCCCACGAGCGACTTCGCCTCACCAAACTGGATGACCCGCTCGTTCATGCTCGCAAGACCCCGGTCTTGATGGCTTGCACCGCACGCCACAGCCACGGCGGTGGCTTCGAGCCGGCGGCCGTGCTGGACCTTTGTTCACACACGGCCGCCAACTGGCCAAGGGTTTGACGAGCCAGATCGAGCAGGCGAAAGCGGTAACCGAACACGTGCTGGATCTGCGTGATGGCGGTCATCGCAAGGAGTGAGTGGCCTCCGAGATCGAAGAAATTGTCATACATCCCCACACGGTCGATGCCAAGCAGTTGTTGCCAGATCGCTGCCATAGCCTTCTCCGCGGTAGTACGCGGCGCAACGAAGTCGTCGTCGGGCTCGCGCCCGTTCTCGGAGGGCGGAGGCAGGGCGCGTCGATCGACCTTGCCGTTGGGCGTCAGCGGGAGGCGGTCCGCAGTGACGACGTGCTGCGGAATCATGTAGTCGGGAAGCGTGCTGCGCAGATGGTCGCGCAATTCGCCCGCGTTCATCTCGTGGCCGACCCTCGGCACTACGTAGGCCACGAGCCGCGGATCCCCAGGGTGGTCCTCACGGAGGAGAACGACGGCCTGCGCCACCGCCTCGTGCGCGTGCAGCGCGGCCTCAATCTCGCCCAGCTCGATACGAAACCCGCGCAGCTTGACTTGGTAGTCGAGTCGCCCGAGAAACTCGATACTTCCGCCCGGCCGGTACCTGGCCGCATCGCCGGTGCGATACAGACGCGCTGGCTGCACGTTGAAGGGATCCGGGATGAATCGCTCCGCGGTGAGGTCAGGGCGGTTCAAGTAGCCGCGCGCCAGGCCGACACCGCCTACGTATAGCTCGCCCGAGGTCCCGATCGCCACGGGCTGCAGCTGCCGATCCAGAATGTGGATCGTGGTGTTCGCAATTGGCCGACCGATCGTGACCGGGCCTTGCACATCCGTCACGCGGGCGCACGTGCACCAGATCGCGGCTTCCGTCGGCCCGTACAGATTCCACACGCTCGCGGCTCGCTGAAGGAGCTGGCGCGCCAACTCCACCGGCAAGATTTCGCCGCCGCACAGCAGTTTCAAATCGCTCGAACCCTTCCATCCCGCTTGGAGCAGCAGAGACCACGTGGCTGGGGTCGCCTGCATCACTGAGATGCCAGCCGTGGTCAGCTGCTCGAGCAACGCTGCACCGTCCATGGCCACGTCACGACTGACCAGGACAATCCGCGCCCCGACGGTAAGCGGGAGGATGAGCTCCAGCACCGCGATGTCGAACGACAGCGGCGTCACAGCGAGCAGCGTGTCTTGAGCGGTCAGCCCCGGCTCGCGCGACATGCTAGTGAGGAAGTTCACCACACTGGCGTGCCGCAGCTCGACGCCCTTTGGTTTTCCCGTCGAACCGGACGTGTAAATCACGTACGCCAAATGGCTGGGTCCAACGCCGGACGCAGGGTTCGCATCGTCGTCCTGAGTGGGGCTCTCCGGCCGGGCGCCGACGTACACGTGCTTCACGCCGTGCTCCGGAAGGCTGGGGCGCAGTTTGGCTTCTGTCACCAATACCGGCATCCGACAATCGGTGACCATGAAGGCCAAACGCGCTTGAGGATACGTGGGGTCAAGTGGGACGTAGCAGCCGCCCGCCTTGAGGATCCCCAGCATGCCGACCACCATTGCCGCAGAACGCTCCGTGCAAAGTCCCACCGTGACGTCCGGGCCGACCCCTAAGGCGCGCAGATCGTGCGCCACCCGGTTTGCCCGCCGGTTCAGCTCCTGGTACGTCAACCGCTCGTCCCCGTAGACCAACGCCTCCGCATGCGGAGTCCGCTTCACCTGGCGTTCAAACAGCTGATGGACGCAGAGGTCTTCAGGGTAGTGTCGGCGCGTGTCATTCCACTCCACCAGGAGCGCGTGTCGCTCCGCTGGCGGCAGGATCGGCAACTTCTCGATCGTGTCAGCTGGATCAGCTACGATGCCCTGTAGGAAGACTTCGAACTCTTGCATCCGCCGCCGTATTGTGTCGGCATCGAAGAGATCGCTGTTGTAGGTACACTCCAGCCTGAGCTGCTTGTCGCATTCCACGGCGTTCAGGTAGAGCTCGAAGTTCTCAAAGCGGCGCGGGTTCCAGCAGTAATCGACCCGAAGCCCGTCGAATCGCAGGTCCTGGAGCTCCCGGTCGCCATTGAACATGACTGACAGCAACGGGATCCTCGCAGGGTCGCGGTGGAGCCGCAGCTTGCTGACGAGCGTACCGAACGTGTACTGGTGGTGTTGGTATGCGTCCGAAAGCCGGTTGCGGAACGCTCGCAGGTAGTCTGCGAAGCGATCCGCGCCATCCACCCGGCTGCGGAGCGGGAGCAAGTGTACACAGTGACCCACCAGTTGCTCACGCCCGACCAGCGGCTGACCCGCGGCAGGGAGTCCAACAACCACGTCGTCCTGGCCTGAGAGGCGGTACAGAAATGCCGCAAATGCCCCCGCCAGCGTGGTGACGAGGGGGCACCCTAGTTGCGTTCCCAACCGCCGGAGGCCGACGAGGAGACGCTCTTCGAGATCGTGGTCTTCGCGGGCCGCGCCAAAAGTGCGTTCCGGCGGTCGCGGCCGATGTGTCGGCAGATCGAGTGCCGGGACTGGGCTCGCGAACTGGCTCAGCCAGTATTCCTCGGCCTTCACGTGTGCGCCGCTGCGCAGCTCTTGTTGCTGGCGCGCGGCGTATTCGCTGAAGGGCGCTGCCTCCCCGAGCGCGGGACCGATGCCACTCCGCGCCGCGCTGTACAGCGCGCCCAGCTCTCGCAGAAGCACGGCGATGGACCACCCGTCGCAGACAATGTGGTGCGCGGTGAACAGCAGGAGGTGCTCCGCCTCGTGCAACCGCACGATTCGGGCGCGCACCAGCGGACCTTGCACGAGGTCGAAAGGCGTTGTCACCTCTTGGCGAACCAGCTCCGATTCTGCGAGCCGGCGCCGCTCGTCGTCCATGGCAGACAGGTCGACCAGAGGAATGGCGATGGTCAGAGAGGGCGCGATACGGAGTGTAGCGCCGTCAGGGCTAAAGGTGCCCCGCAATGCGTCGTGCCGTTGCACGACGCCGTCTATCCCAGCACGCAATGCGGCGGCGTCAAGCGCTCCGGTCAGCCTGAGCGATATCGATTGGTTAAAGGCGCAGGACGCGCCTTCCCCCATCTGTACCGAGCTCCAAATCTCTCTCTGCTGCTCGGTCGCAGGCACCGCCCCCGCCCCCGGCACGCCGGAGGTCATGCGCTGGCCACTCGCCGGTACTTTCCGGGCCGTTCGGGGTCCGGCACGAACCAGGCCGATTGGCCGTCCGGATCGTGCCCCAGCTTCGCGTTGGAGGCCTGAGGCTGATCCGCCGCAGCTGGGATCCGGACGACGGTGAGGGCGCCCTCGATCGTGGCCGCTAATTGGGCCACGGTCGGTGCCTCGAACACGGCCTGCAGCGGGAGCTCGACCTGGAACGTGCGCCGTACCCTCGCGGCTATCTGGATCGTGGCCAAGGAGTGGCCACCGAGCTCAAAGAAGTTGTCGTGCACGCCGACGCGGTCCACACCTAACACGGCGATCCATATCACGGCGAGCGCTTCCTCGGTCGACGTGCGGGGCGCGACGAAGGCCTCAGTGGCCCCCGCCGTGATCTCTTCGGTCGCCGGAAGCGCTCGCCGATCCACCTTGCCGTTCGGCGTGCGAGGCAGCGTGGGGAGGGCGACGAATGCCGAGGGAACCATGAACTCCGGCAGTTCGCGCATGACGTGGCGCTTGAGATCGTCGGGGCTCGGGGTCGCGCGCTCATCTGGCACATAGTACGCAACCAGTTGGGCGCCACCCGACCCGCCCTCCCGGCTCACGACAACGACTTCGCGGACACCCGGGTGCTGGGTCAACGTGCTTTCGATCTCGCCGAGCTCGATGCGGTGGCCCCGGATCTTGACCTGCTCGTCGATACGCCCGAGGAATTCGACCGCTCCGTCGTCCCGGTAGCGAACCAGATCGCCGGTGCGGTAGACACGCTCCCCGGTCCCAGCTCGGAATGGATGCGGCCGGAAGCGCTCGGCCGTCAGCTCTGGACGATGCAGGTATCCACGCGCCACCCCTTCGCCCCCGATGTACAGCTCGCCGGGAACGCCGATAGGAGTCGGCCGGAGGTGCTTGTCCAGGACGTAGAATTCTGTGTTCGCGATCGGCCTGCCGATCGGGACTCTCCCTTCAGGGCGAGTTACCTGGAAGGCCGCAGACCAAATGGTGGTCTCCGTTGGACCGTACATGTTGATCAGGTCGCCTCCCACCAGCGACCGCAGTTCGGCCGCCAGCGGCGTCGGGAGGGTCTCCCCACCAACGAGGAACTGGCGCAGCCCTCGCAGCGCTTCGCGGGTCTCCTGGTCGATCGTTAGCGTGGCGGCAAGGGACGGTGTGCACTGGAGGTGTGTCACTGCGTGACGTTTGATGAGCGCGGCGATGGAGCCCTGTTCGCTCGCTGGCGTGGCCTCGACCGACATGTTAGCTCGCTCCCGCAACTGGTTGAGGTACGGGAGGTGGGTGAGCACAGTGTCTGTCGGCACGCCGAAGTCGAGGAGACAGGCGATTTCATCCACACCGATCTCTTTCACCTGATCCACCATGGAGAGGCAGCTCGTGGGCGTACCGAATAGACCGCTCGCTTCGTAATAGCGGGCGAACGCATATTCCACGAGTGCTTCAAGGTCCTCCTCTCCAAGGGTTTGGAAGTCGACATCGGCCGTCGCCGCAGCCGTGCCGCGGGCCTTTCGAAAGGCTGAGAACGCCGAGGCGAAGGGCTTGATCAAGCTGGCGGCGCTACGGAGGTACGCTTTCAGCGGCTCGTGCACCTGAGCGCGCACAAACGCTTCGTTGTCGGCGACAAAGGCGTGCAGCATCAGAGTGACGTGGCCGTTGCCGGCGTGCCCGGCCTGCTTCCACGCGGTTCGATAGAGCTGGAGTCGCTCGCCGACCTCGGCGACGCTTTGTCCCAGCAGGTGAGTGAGCACGTTGGCCCCCATCTCCCCAGCCAGACGAAAGGTCTCGGGGCTCCCGGCGCTGGTAATCCAGAACGGCAACTCGGGTTGTACGGGACGAGGGAACGTCCGCACTTCGACGGTGCCCTTGGGCCCTGGAACCGCCACAGCCTCTCCCCGCCATAGCCTCCGCACCACGCCGATATCTCGGACCATGATTTCTTTGGCGTTGGCGTAATGCTCGGGCATCAAGGCGAAGTCGTTGGGCTGCCACCCCGAGGCGAAGGAAATGCCCACGCGCCCATCCGAGAGGTTGTCGATGAGGCTCCACTCCTCAGCGACTCGGATCGGGTTGTGGAGCGGAAGCACGCAGCTCCCGGCCCTGATCTTCACCCGGGTCGTCAGGGCCGCGATCGCAGCGCTTGTCACGGAGGGGTTGGGGTAGAGACCCCCGAACGCATGAAAGTGCCGCTCGGGCGTCCAGACGGCGGAAAACCCGTGTTCGTCGGCAAACTTTACGCCCTCGGTGAGCAGGCGATACTTCTGGGATGACCCCTGGCTTCCTTCGTCGCTCGCGAAGTAGAACAGGCTGAACTCGATCGTCTTCGCGGGGCGGTTCCGGCCAGCCCCGGAGCCGGCCCCCCGCAACCGGTCGACATGAACAATCGTCGCGAACCCTCGGGTGAGCGTCCAGAACAATTCGAGAACCGAGATGTCGAAGGACAGACTGGTCAGCGCAAGCCAGACGGACCCCGACTCGTGCGAGATGCGGTGGTCCATCCCGGTGCAGAAATTCACAACGTTGCGATGCTCAACCATCACACCCTTGGGCTTGCCGGTCGAGCCTGACGTGTAGATGACGTAGGCCAGGTTGGCGGGCGTGACGGCGCTCTGGACGCGCTCCGTACTCTCGGCGTCAATGGCCGCTCGATCGGCGTCCACCGTGATGACGGCTGCGTCACCGGCGGGTAGGGCACGCGCCAGCGCTTGTTGCGTCAGCACCACGCGTACCTGCGCATCATCGAGGATGAACGCGAGCCGGCGCTCGGGGTATGCTGGATCAAGCGGGACGTAGGCTCCGCCCGCTTTCCAGGTTGCCAAAACCGCCACGATCATGTCGACCGACCGCTCCAGATGGATCCCTACCAGCGCATCTGGGCCCACGCCCCGCGCTTGGAGATACCGCGCGAGACGGTTTGCCCGAGCATCGAGCTGCCGGTACGTGACCTCTTCCCCCTCGCAAACCACCGCCACGGCATCCGGGGTTCGATCGGCCTGCTCCTCAATGAGCTGATGCAGACACCGCGTCCGTGGGTAGGGAGCGGCGGTCTGGTTCCAGTCCAAAAGCTGTCGGCGTTGCTCGCCCCCTGAGAGCATGGGCACCGTCGCAACCGTCTGCTCGAGCCCAGTGGCCGCCATTCCTTCCAGCAGCGTGCACAAGTGCTGTAGCATCCGCTCTACCGCCCCGTCCTCGAAGCGCGCTCGGTCGTAGGCGATTTTCAGGAGTAGGTCCGGCTCCCCGTACGCGTGGAGCGTGAGGGGATAACGAGGCCGTTCCAGCCGGCGAACCTCGCGTCGTCCCCAATCCCCGCCTTGCGACTGGAGCTCGGCGTTCAAGGTATTCCGATCGAAGGTGACGAGACTCTCGAACAAGGGGGTCCCAACAGGAACCTCACTGCAGCGCTGGACATCGCCGAGTGGCGTATGCTCATAGGGACGCACCGACAGCTGTTGAGCGCGGATCTCCCTCAGCCAAGAGGGGAGGTCGGCGTTGTGGTTCACCGCCACTCGGACCGGTAGCGCGTTGGCAAATACGCCCACGACCTCGTCCGCGCCGTCGGGTACGGATCGTCGGCAAGCGCGAGTGGCGCCGAACACGACATCATCCTCGCCGCTGTATCGACCGAGCAGGAGCGCCCATCCCCCTAGTATCATGGTGCTGAGCGTAACCCCGGCGCGCCTGGCGGAGCTCTCCAGCGACGCTGTGATCGCACTCGAAAGCCGGAGCTCCCGCTCGCTCCAACCAGCATCAGGACTCGCTGGGGCAGCAACGCGTAGGGGCGCCGGGAGCGGAGTCGGTGCGCGTACGCCACCTAGGAGGTTACGCCAAAACTCCATGTCTCTCGATCTGTCGCGCCCGGCGAGCCACCGCACGTACTGTTCGTACGATCCGGTTGGGTTGAGGTCGGGATGCCGCTGGTTCGCGAACGCGTCGTAGGCCTGAAACGCTTCTTTGAGAACGACGGGGATGGACCGACCGTCGATCAACAGGTGATGAAATGACCAGACGAAGGTGGATTCCGCGGCACCAAGTCTGAACAGAGTCAGTCGGAGGAGCGGCGCTGCGGCGACGTCGAACCCCAGGCGCCGATCGGCGACCAGGAACGACGCGAGCTCCGCTTGCTGCCGTGCGGGCTCCCAGCTGCGGAGATCATGCTCAACGAAAGGCATGTCAACTGCACTGTGGACTTCCTGTATGGGCCGCTCTACGTCCGTCCAGCGGAACCCCGTCCTGAGCGCTGGATGCCGGGCAACCATGCATTCCCACGCACGGCGGAAACAGGCGACGTCGAGAGGATGGCGAACTGTACCGACGATCTGCTCGAGGTTGACGTCTCCGGGTCGATGCGACAGATGGTCATACAGCATGCCCTGCTGCAGCGGCGAAAGTGAATACGTTGTCTCGATCGCCGAGGTCGTCACGAGGGGCTCCGCAGGCTTCATGTGCGGTTGGAGGCTGCGTGGGGGGCGGACTGGTCCCCGGCAGCCAAGCGGCTGGTGAACCATTCGAGTATTGCGTCCAGGATGCTGGTGGGGACGAGCGCCCGCTCCTGTCCCACCTCTCTGATCCAGATTCCCTGTCCCGGCAAGCGGCGATGGTCGAAGTCATCGCACAGCGCGGCGAGGCGAGCCCCAAAAGCTCGTTGCGCCCGACCTGTTTCGTCCTGCTCGTCGCCCAGCAATAGCACGTGCGGCGCAGGTGATCGCCCGATAGACGATAAATCGGTCGCTTCGAGCTCTGCGACCAGTGTTGGCGGCAGCGGAAACCCCATGATTTCGTGAGGGCCGCTATAAGCCGCCTGCCGCTCGCTAGCTAAGAAAGCCGCGTGCCGAGCACGTGACTCGCCGAGGTAAGTCCGCCCCGCCACGACGGGCTCCCACAAGACAAGGTTTTCCAGTTCGACCTGCAGCGTCGCAGCGAGGGAGGCGACGCAGCCACCCCAACGCACCCCGATCATGGACACAGTGCGCACGCCACAACTCGACACCAGCTCTTCGGTTGCCCGCACGACGTCCTCAACACAGGTGCTGAGACTAGCGTCCTCTCCTTGCCCAGCCGAGTCCCCGGTCCCGTAGTAGTCGAACCGAAGCACATCCATACCCAACCGGGCCAGGCGCGCAGCGAGCTGGCGACATCCTCGCAGGGAGTTCACGTACTCATGTCCCCACGGGTAGCAGATGACCGCTCCGTGACGTCGTCCGGCGATCTGCGCCGGATGGTGCACCGCGAACAACTGGCGCTCCGGCGGGCCGAAGAAGTACGGACGCATGTGCCCACCCGGGGTCGAGACGTGTTCGTTCAGGAGGC